>Ga0209051_1000742_pt1 | contig 35046 bp, 28 predicted proteins | sample AraplaCvi_mMS_r2_2_FD_184286 | JGI IMG/M metagenome (GOLD analysis project Ga0209051, IMG submission 184286) | Arabidopsis root microbial communities from North Carolina, USA - plate scrape MF_Cvi_mMS_r2 (SPAdes) (version 2) | ecosystem: Host-associated > Plants > Roots > Endosphere | place...
CGGGCGCCGCCGCGGGACTTCACGAACGCCACGATCTCGGAGCGCCGGTGGACGTGGCTGCTGATCTTCGTTGACTGCGCCATCACGCTCACCCCTTCCGTGCTCTCGCCGTCAAGCGAAAGTATCACCGAACATCACATTGCAACACCGTTTGTGTGAGATTGGCGGGGGAGGGGCGCGGTCAGCGGTGGTCGGTCTTGGCTGCTTCCTCGTCGAGTCGGCGATGGGCCTCCTGCCACGTCGGGCGACCGTCGGTTGCGGGCATCCAGAACGTGAACAGTGACTGCGCCGTTCGTGGGGCGAAGCGCTTCATCGTCTCGACGTGGGGGTGACGGACGACGGCCGCCTCCAGCTGCTCACGGCTCTCCCAGGCGGAGAGCGTGAAGAACGTGCCCTTGAGAGGCTTCGCGATCAGCGAAACGCCGAGGGCGCCAGGTGCATTCAGCATCTGGCGGCGAATCCGCAAGGCGGCAATGAAGAAGGCGGGCACGTCGCGGCGGTCTCGCAATTGGAACTTGGAGGCCATCACGGTCGGGTTGACGGTGGCGGCTGGGCGCGGCCTCGGTGTTGCCCACGGAAGTGTCGGCATGGATTGCTCCCCGGGTGGTCGTCGGTCCGTTCCAGGCTCACATGCCAGTAGTGACATGTCAATAGTGGAATGATGCGGCTTGGTCGTCTCATGGTGCTGACCGGCCCGTCCCTCAATTGCATCGACGCAAGCCGCTGAGCGCAAAGTCATTGCTGGTGTCCGACGATGACTCGCCCACCGACGCCGATGCGTTTAACGAGGCCCGTCGGTCCTGGTCGGCCGGACGTTCTTCGAGTTCTCCATGTAGGCCTTTGGGCTCAAGCTCAAGTTCGACCCCGAGTACGCGCTCGCCATCGAATCGCCGATGTCCACCGTGGTGAACGGGCAGCTGTGGACTGGAATGCCAGCCAGCGGTGAGGCGGCGACCCGCCTGCTCAGCATGGTTCACCGCGAGGTCATCGCCGCGATCGTGGACGCGAGCGGCGGTGTCCACCTGATCTACGGTGACGCGGAGATCGTCGTCAATGCCGACCCGGCTCACCAGCGCCCGCGCACCTGGTTGTCGCGATGAACTCTCTGAGCCTCGATCAGCTGAGGCTCATATCGCCGAACCCCAGCTCTGCCAACAGCCGAAACACTTGGGTCGTCGGACTTAGCGTAGTCGCGCATTCGTTCCAGGACGGCGGACAACCGCTCATGGGCGTCCCCGAAGTAGCTACCAGTCTCCGACATCATTGCGACTCGCTCTGGGTCTATACCCCGCGGAACTAATAGGCGAGCTAAATCGTCTATCGGTACCGTTGCACCAAACCCGTTGAAGCAAGAATCGACAAAATCCGCGTCGACCGCGCCAGAATCAAGCATCGCTTCCATCCATTGAACGTCGGCACCGCGCAGCGTTGTGAAGACGTGGCGGCGCTGTGCGACACCTTGGTCGCACGCCGCGAAGATTCGCGTTTTAGCCTCTGCGGCGAGGTTCGGGGCCGTGTCTTGGAACGCTTGAACGGCCTTGTAGAACTCCTGATCCACGCCAAGACCAACTGCTCGCACAAGAAGCTGCTCGTAGCTACTCGGAGCAGCCTCGAGAAGGCGTTCCAAGAAGTATCCGCCTTCGCTTCTGCCAATGCTGAGGGGGAGGGGTAGTTCAGCGAGGGCGGCCTCCCACGGCGCAATTAAGCCGTCTGGAACTGGCGGCTCGGTACCCACACTTGAGAGCAGAATCGCGGCAGCCGTCGAGGAACGCACGGCCAAGTCCGAGAGCTGGAGTAGTGCGACCGCGATCGATTCTTCCAGACCTCCGGCGCTGACATTAAAGAAGGCGTTGTGCAGGTCGTCTGCACCAAGTCCGTCTAGGACTGTTTTGAAATAGTTGTAGCTAGGCCCCGATCTAAGGGCGTAGTCCACGACGAAGGCCCTCGTCTGAGGGTCATCGAGTAGCGCCGTTAATATCTCGCTGGCGACTTCAGATTGGGCAAGCGTCGCAGATACGAGGGGGCCTGCTTCGGGAAATAGCTCTCTCTTCTGACAATCCAATAGCCAGGGTAGTAGAGGTCTGTCGGATTGCGCAATGAGGCGAAATAATGTATGTAGCGGATTGAACATCGGCTGATCTGTATCAATCATTTCTTGCTTAAGCCAAGCTAATCGGCCCACGCATTCGCCGGGCTCGACCGGGAAAGTCTCAACTTCGGCACGAAGCAGACTCTCATGTTTCGACATCCTCTGTTGCCAGTCCTCGTCGTCGTCAGAAACGAAGAATACCGCCGCAAGTAATGAATCTTCCTCTACTCCGGCAATTCCGAGCCCATGGCCGTGGCGTCGAACCGCGTACCGAATGCTAGGGAATTCTGCTGCATGCGCAATTACGTACTCAAATCCACGTAGGGCGAACTGTCGGGCTATTTCTTTCTGATCTTCGGTGACGCTGACGCCATGCAGGCTAAACCCTCGAGATAGATGGGCCCAGGTAGCGACGTGATCCGTGAGAAGTCGAAGGAGCGGTCGGCTTAGATCAAGTTCCATCGATTCGAATTGATCCCAAAATTTTTCAATCACATCGTTCATGTCTTCAGCCGGCAATACCACGCCAAAAAGGCGCAGCATACGGCCGTCCGTGGGGTTGAGGCTCGCACTGTCAAACGCTGGTTTCATCAACTCGACCAACAAGCTGACGATCACATCGGCTCGTGTCGAGTCGGTGGACGAGGTGTACCAATCTTGCGCCCGCTTCCAAAGCGCAAAGAGTGTCTCAAGATCTAGTGACCCGTCGGCAATGTACGCGTTCCGTATCGTGGAAACGATATGAGCAAGAAAGCTGGCTCTTTGAGTCCTGTCTAGGTCCACGCTGAAAGTTAACGCAGAATCTGTAATTTCGATCAGTCTCAAATGCCGTATCGCATTGGCCACATAGGTCGAGAGAATTTCTATAGGGGCTGTTGTTCTCTGTTCATCGTCTATTTCCGCGCACTGCTCAATAGCTAACGAAATTGCCTCTTTGGCTTGATCGGGTCCGAGGTAGAGATAATGGCCTAAAAGATCTGATCCGATTCGTACGCCGTCGTTAGCAAGGACCGCACTGAACAAGGAAAGTGCGACAGGGACTGCAGTTGAAGCCCCAAGTAATGCCGCTCGTACGCAGTTAAGCGCGATTGTTTCTTGTCGGTCGGGCCATGATTTAAACACCTCGGATACGGGTAAAATCGCCGCATCCTTTCCAAAGAATGCATCGACAATAATACTTGACGCGAGGATCTCCGGCGCGACGCTGTAAACGTTCTCCATGTTCTCATATCGTGAATATGAAGCTTGTTGCCGCACATCGAGCAGACCTCCGACAGCCAGATCGTTAATATTACGTACAATCGTCGACCGCGAAATTTCGATTTGTTTGGCCAACTCTGATATGTCCGATTCGGCGATCGAGCCCATTAGGGCAATGATGGACAGGACTTCTCTGGCATCCTTCGATAGATCTGAACGGTGTAGGTAGGACCAGACCTCACCGCGCAGCGCCTCGCCGGTATGAACCGTTTTCCACTCCGCTTCACTCTTCAGCAGTTCGATAAGTCTGACTGCCCATGCTGGTCGGCCCCTTGCCTGATCGAGGATTATCGCAAGCGCCGATTCCCGCGTAATGCCGCGTGATTCCGCGATCCTTGCAATGTCCGCTCGGATGAGCGGGAGTAGTTCGAGTTGATCGGAGTCCTCGAGTTCCGTCGCCAGTGACTCGCGCTCATGTGGCCAACATACTGCGATGATTCGGAATGGAAGTTCCTCCTGCCGTCGAATGTGTTGCAGATCGCGAAGAACGGTTAGACGACGAGGAGCGTCATCGACAACGAGAAATGCTGGATCAGTTTCGAGGATGTCGTCCATGAGATTAGCAATTGCCGGATTGCCGTCTACAAAATAGCAACCAGGTACCCGCTCTAGCAGTGTGGACTTGCCGACGCCAGGAGAGCCGTAAATGATCGTGTCAGTGGCGATAGCCTTGAGCGATTCGAGCGCATCCTCGCGTCCGATGAGTTCATAGCCAGCGTCAGAAGGATTGGCGCGAGCTGAAACCTTCGAGAGTGAGAAAGGTCCTCCAGGCAAGTCGAGAAGCTTCTTGCGCCAATCTCCGGATCGTCTAAGCCGATCGCCGAAGAATGCTCGATCGATTATGGCCTCAAGTGTGAAGCCTTCCTTCTTGGCGAAGTCCTCCAACTTCTTGCGATCACTCTGGTTCAGTTCAGCTAGGCTCACCGAAACGATTGTCCGACCGGGCATTTCGTGCGCTTTCAGGGACTCCATTGCAGATTTCAGGTTGGCCCTTGCGCCCTTGTAGGTACGTGAGGATGTGATCGCCATGCGAACGGGAGGCGTTCCCTCCTCAGCCAGAATGTCCGCATCTCGTCCGCTGTCGGAACCGCCGCGGATCGGGACCAAATGCGGATACCGAGTCTGTAGGAAGTCCGTCGCGCATTCCTCGAAGTGCGCAAAGTTGATCTTTCGCTTGCTGTCGCCGAGGGCGCTGGCAATGCGGTCGAGCAGGTTCATCGGACCCTTTCGGAACTAAGACTCATCGAGGGGCGCCAGCGCAGATGCGGACACGCGAGAGTATGAGCAAAGCCAATCATCTACGAATCACGCGCAACATCACCCGATACCGCGAGTATCGATTCCCTGCCCGCCAGACCTTCGCGTCGAAGATGCGGGGACTACTCGGCTGGGTGTGGTGCCGCCTTTAGTGTTTTGGCGAATTGGGATGCTGGTCCTATGAGTCGCTAGCGGTAGCCACTAGCTGGGCGGCCCGCTCGCGCGTCTGCGTTCCGTCGGGTGTGCGCCCGCGCCCTGGTAGGCCCGGCACCGCTGTGTCGATCGTTGCATCGCCCCGGACGCCGATCGATTGCGACAGCGGGAGCGGCGTGCTGGGCCTTCACGAAGGACCCGGGGCGTTAGAAGTCAGTCGGACGGATCGCCGATGGGCGCCTTATCCTCGTCGCCGTCAAGCCCGCGGTAGTACTCGGGCAATGATCCACCGATAAACGTGCGTACCCCACCGGTCGTCTTGGAGACCACGATCATGGGCGGTCCCGGGATCAGACGCTCGGTCGAGTCGTGATATCAGGGCTCGCCGAGCTGGCTGGCGGTGAGGATGTAGTCGGAGCTGTTGTCCTAGCCCCACGGGGCGATCTCTATTGCCGCGGGAGTAAGAATATTGCAATACCTCGGGGAGTGATGGCGAGGGCTCGGTCGCCGTCAGAGGTGATTTCCTCGGATGGAACTGCCCCTCGCTCACACGATCTCATAGTTGCTGGCCTCTCGGCGTAGTCGAGTGCAGTGACACGATCGACGGCCGCGGGCGGAGAAATCGAAAGGCGCGGAGGGGCGAAGTTCTGTCGTGAGGCTTGAAACAGCCTCTAAACTGCACAAACGTGGGTGCCCCCGGCAGGATTCGAACCTGCGGCGACGCGATATGTGCTCACACGTCCTGACCGGCCAAGGTGCGTGTAATCCGTTGTGCAACAGTCGATAGCGACCAAACATCACACACCATTTGATACCAAATGGTCCCAAGCGCTACCACCAAGGCATCCGACGTTGGTACGATGAACCTGCAAACACCGCTGGTAGGGACACTCCCCGGCAGGAACGCAGCGGATATGGATTGGAATCTCACGCGATGGCAGCCAGAAAAGGACACCGAAGCTGGGGGTACGTCGTCCAGTTGCCGAACAAGTCCAAGCGATTCGAAGCGAGCTATATCGGGCCGGACCGAAAGCGCCATTACGCGCCACAGACCTTCACTCTCAAGACGACCGCCGAAGGTTGGCTAGCCAACGAACGCGCTTTCATCGAGCGCACGACGATGACCGGTGAAACGTGGACCTCGCCGAAAGAGCGCGCCGCGACGCAAGTTGCACAGTCGCTAACCCTGACCGACTACGCGAAGACATGGATTGAACAACGCAACGTGCAGGCTCGCACGCGCATCGGATACGAAGCGTCGTTGAACAACCATATTGAGCCAGACCTAGGGTCGATTGCACTTCGATCCCTGACAAGCGAAATGATCCGCACCTGGCATGCGGGCCTAGGCACTGACCACCCAACGAGAAACGCTCACGCCTACGGTCTACTTCACGCGATCCTCGCGACAGCCCTCAAAGACGAATTGATTACCCGCAACCCGTGTCAGATCGAACGGGCGATGAGTTCCAACCGCAAGCGCGAGCCGGTGATTCTGGACGTCAACGAGATTGCCGCCCTGACCGACGCAATCGGGGATCGGTGGCGCGCGTTGGTTCTGCTCTCGGCGTGGTGCGGGTTGCGGTTCGGAGAAGTCATCGAATTGCGCCGCCATGACTTCGGACCTGGATGCGAAACGGTGACGGCGTCACGTGCGGTCACGCACCGAAGCGGGGCATGCGAAATCAAGACGACCAAGAGCGGAAAGGCTCGCACCGTTGTGATTCCGCCGCACATTCGGGCTGACATCAAAGCGCACTTGGACGCCCACACCAAAGCGGACGGCGATGGGCTGTTGTTCACTCCTGCTCGGGGTGGCTGCCACCTGGACAATAAGACGTTCGCGGATTCGTATCTGAAACCAGCCCTCAAATCCATCGGGCGCGAGACGGCCACGCATCATCACCTGCGCCACTTCGCCGGAACGATGACGGCACGCGTAGGCGGATCGGTGTCCGAGACGATGGCTCGCCTTGGTCATTCCACGTCCCGTGCGTCGTTGATGTATCAGGCTGCCGTCGATGAGCGCCAGGCCGTCATTGCCGAGGCGTTGTCAGTGCTGGCGCGTCGGCCCGATGAAGCGCCCGAGGCAGCCCCCGATGCTGCCGACGATGCCTAACCCCGGCGTTTCTGGCCCTCGGAGTCCGTCGCTATTGCGACAATGCGCGTGTGACAGCCAGCAACGCGGCCCCGGAAGACGATCCACAGGTCTATCCGGCCTCCGTTGAGATCTTCTACAACGAGTCCAAGGCAGCACGTGAAGCCATGGATCAGTTGTTGCTTCGATACCGGACGAATACAACCGCCGTGCTGGCGCTGGCCACCGGCGCCGCGACGTTCTTCGGTTTTGCTGCCAGCCCAAAGGGATCGTTCTTCATCGCATCGCTAGTGGCCTATGGGGTCGCAACACTAGTTGCAGTCGCAATCTATTGGCCCTCATCCTGGCGTGTGAACGTTGCCTACGACGTAGAGGACAGGCTGAGCAAATCGCCGCCGAAGCGACCGACCGCGCTGCGATGGGATCTAGCCCGAGGTCACCAACAGGCAATTGCACAGAGCATCAAGCTCGTCGAAGGGTGGCACGGTCAGGCAAGCAAGTTCCGTGCTCTGCTGCTCGCCACTTCATTGGTGGTCATATTTGCGGGTGTCAATAGCTATCTTGGGCCGCAAAGCCCCACTACGATTCCACCCACACGCGTAATCATTGAGAAGGAGCAACCAAAGTGAGCGATTCCGACTCTGACTCCGAATCCCTTGAGACCGTTTCGAGAGTGCAGGAAGTCGGCAGGGAGGGCGGCCAACACGCTCAGAGCAGCCGACCGCACGACGAAACGGAACGCAGGGACAGGGGACCGCGCACCAAATAATCCGCGCGCTTACCCCGGCAGGCTCGTAAACTGCGGGGTTCGGGCTTATCGTTGCAGGTCAGGGCGATATTACCCGCCCGTCATCGGATCACTGTCGGATGCCTCTGCCGCGCTGATTTGAAACATGTTGCACTGCAACGCATCTCAGGACCTACCGGGCGGCAACGCGCGCTGACTGATTCGGCGCACCGTGGCGTGTCCAGCCGCGCGAGCTTGCTCCGCAACACGTCGGCGCATGTCGGCTTGCGCCGCATAGGCGTCGGCTCGGCTCATCAGGCCAGCGTCGGGCGGCGGATCGAACCGACTCAGCGGGTCGTCGGGGTAATCCTCCCCGCTGGTGGATGCTGCGGCTGCGACTGGCCCCGTACCGGGATACCAATCGTCATCGTCGTGGGTGTCGCCCTGGTCGCGACTTTGTTGATTCTGAGGCTGTGATTGCATCGGGGCATGAATGTCGAAGTCATCCACGATTTCAGCGTCAACCGTTTCAGTGTGGCTGACGAGCAACGGTTTCGGTGCGTGGTCGGTTTGATCTGAGATCCCCTGCGAGCGGCGGAAGTCGGCTCGCGATCCGCCTTCCAACGTGCCTATCCGTTCGATGATTTGATCGACCGGCTTGGCGCTGATTTCAAGTTCAGTCTTCGCCCCGCCCACGCTGCGGTCGATGATCGCTAGAGTTGCTTTCAAACGCGTCTCTACGGGATTCGTTGCATCGTAGGCGATTTCGGTCAACTTCTTTACTGCCGGGTCAGCCTGTTCCATCAGGCGACGTTTTGCGGCCATCATGGATTGGCGGGCTCGACCCCCGTGCGTTCCACATACCTTCTGACCGTCCATCGCGGCCTTGAGGCATCGGCCCGAGTGGTTCGACCGTTGCGCGATGCATCGTCTGGCCTGCACGTCTGGCGGTCTGGTTGCCCACCATGGTTCGGTCCATTGGCGCGGGGTGCTGTTCATGGGTCGATCTGTCGAGGGGTGCTCACTCATCGTCGGTTCCGTTCGGCTGTGTGTGGACGTAGTTGCTTTCTGTGCTGTTGCCGCGCTTTGTTCGGCGGTGATCGTTCGCTCTTTGCTTGGCCGCTCTGCACGGTTCGCATCGACACCCATGGTTGGTGTATCCGTTGTCCGTTCCGTGGCGTGGATCATCCGGTGCCAACGTGGTGATCGGTTGTGCTCGCTCGCTGGTGTCGTAAAGAATCCGCCCGATCAAACCGTGCCAGTTGCTCACCACGATCAGCTCCGGTTGATTGCGCAGCATGTATGCCGTTGTTTCCAACAGGTCTGCGTTAGTGACAATCAGGCGCGTCGGTATTCTGAAATCGGTTGGTGTGGCGTCCGTATCGCATTTGTCGTGCACGATGTGCCAATACACCCGGTCGCGTTTGACCTCCATGACTTCCCAGTCACCCACTGGCTCATAGCATTTGGATACCTTGGCGCGATCAATCTTGATGTAGCCGTGGGGGCGTGCGGGCTTGCCGCACTCGTCGCAGCGCAGCACCAGGGCGTGATTCGGGGCTCGCGCTGGCGTCGGTGAGGTGTCGGTGGCGCTCGTCGGCGCGATGCTGGTGGTCATGGTCGGACCCTTCCGTGGTTACCGTGGTTACCGAAAACGCTCTGACCTGCGACGTAGCCACAGAATCCATATCCACGCGTCGTCCTATTCCGTACGTATAGGCGTGTACGTACAGAAGCGAAGAAAATACACACACCCAAATAGATGGATATAAGGGATTCAGTGGATACGTGCTGCTCAGAGCACATTTTTACGTGTCTACCGCGTGGATTCACGGTGAGGTTCGCGGATACATGCAGTTCAGTGCTGGTCATCGTCGGCCCCTCACGCCCTGGCCGGTGATCGGTGTTGCCAGTGAGCGGCGTCATCGGCTGACATCCCCAGATCGTTTGCCCGTTCAACGCGTTCGACGTCGGGCCGCAATGCAATGCCGACACACGCTCTATCTTGTTGTCCTCGGGGTCCGCGCTTGGTGTTGTTGCCGCAGTCGATTGCCGAGCCGAACGCAGCGCGAACCTTCGCCAAAAACGAGTTGATGTTGCCTGGTGCCAAGCCGTTGAGGTCGCACCATTCGCGCCACATGCGGTACAACCGCGCCCGCGACACGTAGCCATCGGGATCGAAGACGCACTTGTCACTGATGAAGTCAGTCACCGGACTCGAAGCCGAATGCATTTCGCTCACGATGTCCCGCACCGAACTTGGTTCAGTGAATCGACCCTGTTGGTTCAGTCGGTCCAAGCCGTCGAGTGCCCAGTTGAAAATGCCCGTCAGTTCCGATTGCAACGTGCGGCGTAGTTCGGTGTCGGGGTTGGCGGCGAAGCTGATTTGCGTTTGCAGCACCACCATGCGGTCGATGATTGCTCCCGACGCGTCAGGCAGATTGCTTCGCTCGTTGGCAATCATCATGAAGCGCACCGGAAGTCGTCCGTTCCATGCAGTCTTGTTCTTCCGACTTACTGACGGTTCGCCTTCGCCGACGATGTTCTTGAGCACGGCGACGAATTTCTTTCCGCTGCCGGTGACGGCCATTTCGTCAATGACAGCAAGTGACTTGCCGATGAGTTGCTCCAACCCGAACGATCCGGCCAAGTCATCGGCGCTCGGACCGCATCGGTTGTCCCGCCCGAGCAATGACTCCAAGACGGCCACGATGGTGCCCTTGCCGGTGCGTGGCAGCCCAAAAATTGCCATCATTTTGTGCAGGTCGGTGCGTCCGCTGATCACGTAGCCGAACCACTCTTGTAGCAGCGCAAGGGATTGGTGGTCGTCGGGCCATAGTTCGTTGAGGAATTGCAGCCAGCGTTGCGGTGGCGGCGCTGACGAATCGTAGGCAAAAGGCAGTGCGAACGTGTTGAAGAACGCCGGCGAATGGTCGATCTGCTTGCGGTCCCCTACTCGCACCAACGCATTGGTGAACGCGATCACGTGATCGGTTCGCCCATCGTCCCAACCTGGTGCATCGGTCCCGCCGTCGCGCAGCACCACCGACCTCAGCGCGTGGGAAACCTTGCGTACCTTGTTTTCATCGGGATTCCATGGCATACGTTCGCCCTTGGGGTTCAAATAGCTTGCCGATTCCAGTACGTCGTAGAGAAGCGAGTTGAACTCATCGGACGCCAAGGCGCGCCAGCGTGTGCCGTCGTATTGGTACCAGTCGTCGCGCCACCGCTTTAGCGGCGCGTCTCGGCGTTCGAACACCGTGGCAAGCTGTCGGGCCACACCCAGCGGGACACGCTCGGAATGCCAGATGTCGGCCCCGCCCTCGGCGCACTTGCAGCGCTTCGGCACGGGTTGCCCCTGGCCGTCCACGAGCGCGTTGACCTTGCGCAGCGCGCCGAGCTTTGAGCGCCAGATTTCTCCCATCGCTTCGGTGGGGGAGCGCTTGCCGGATTGCAGCACACCGGCCAGCCAGTGATCACTTACCGCCGTGATGGCATCGGCCCATCCGGTGTGACCTTCTGCGGCCAGCCGGTAGAGCATCCACAGCGAATCGGTGATCTTGTCGTGCGAGGATTCGTCGGCACTGATTCGGCGCTTCCACGTGTCCACGGCCAGCGACACATCCCAGCACGTTTGGTCTGCGTTGCCGTCGTTGAACGTGTCCGTAGCCCACTGCGTGAGTTCGGTGTTGCTGATGTCCCAGTCGATTCGTAGACCGCTGGTGTCGTGGCGTGTGTCGCTTCTCAGGTAGGCCACCCACGACGGCGACAGGACCGGGAACGTGGTCGGCATCGGTAGGCCGTCCGCTGCACTCCACGCGGCCCGTCCTGCGGCATCTGGGGCCGTCGTCGGTGGGAACCACCAGTACCGCCCGCCCTCGGGATGCAGCGACGGCCACACCACGGCAAAGCGGTGCTTGCGCTGTATGACGTCGATGGCGCTGTCGGCCTTGCCGCCGAATTCGATGCGGTCGCCGTTGGCATCGGTCAGCGGGGCGAGGAACCACCGGATACCGCTGACGCCGTCGCTGCGCGCTGAACCGATCCACGGATCGCGATCCGCCATCGGTCCAAGCGTGTTGATCAACTCGGCCAGTTGGTCGCCGCCGCATTTCGCGCCGTAGTGGTCCACGTCGATGCCCGTGAGTTGGTAGGCAACTCCATCCACGGTGACCGTGGTCCCGAACCACACGCAGACGTTGCCGCCGCGATACCTCGGGGCGCGCTCCCACTGCACAAGCTGGTCGGTGTCGGCCACCTTGCCGTGGTGACCGATGTAGCCGGTGGGCGGTGGGGACTTGGTGCCCGCGTTCAACGGCAACGGGGCAAAGCCGCATGCGAGGTAGTCCCGCCAGGTGCTCGCGAAGGGGTCGCCGTCCTGGCCGCGCTGGTCGCTCGCGCCCAACGGCGGGGCATCGGATACCACGGTCAGCACTGGCGGTGTTGATTCCTGCGCTGGTTGCAACAATGCGCCGGTTGTCGCCGTGTCATCGGGTTCGGCGGCTGGCCTTCTGTTGGTGTCGGCATCGGTGGACGCATCGGGCCGAACCAAGCGGAGGATGAACCCGTCACCACTGGACGGACGGCGATAGCGCAACTTCCAATCGCGCTGTGCCACTGCGCTGTCGGTGGGAAGTTGTAGGCTGGTCATTGCGATCTGCTCTCGTCAAGTTGGTCGTCGTCAGGCTGCTTTCCCTGACTGCTTGCCCCCTGGTCCCCTTCGTCGGTCGGGCCAGGGGGCACCCGTCTGTAGGGTCGAATCTATCGGCGTGTCAACATGATTGGGGACTGGCGCGCCGGTAGTCTGATCGGTACTGCGTTGCTGCCGCGCAGGGCAGACCGGCTGAGGGTTCGAATCGTGCCACGAATTCACCCTCAGCCGGTCGGTTCGTTTACGGCTCTACGTCGGTGGAATCGTCGTCATCGTCTGCGTTGGAATCACTTTCGTCATGTGCTGACGTGTAGCCGGTCGAACCGACCGCGCCGAAATCCATCCGAGTAAGGTTCGTCCACGATGCATTCGGTTGGATCAACTCCGTCTTGCGCCAGGAAGGCGCCGATGCACCAACTGCACACGCGAACCAAGACGATCAGGTCACCGCGTGCCACGGGCAGCGTGACGAAGCTTCTGCCAATGAGAGCTAGCCCGTATTCGTTGCGGTCAGTGCTCGGTGGCTTGGGCGCGGTGGCGGCGTCGAACCAATCCACGCACTGGCGGTAGCGCTTGCGGTCGATGATCGTGGGACCGCTGATCTGCAAATCGCAGTGGATATCGCCTCTGATCGCATCGCAAGCGGTCTCGAAATCGTCCGGTGAGTGCATCACCCACGGCTGTGACGGTCGCGACGTGGCGACGATGGCGGGCATACCCGGCGCGGTCGCCATCCTGAACGCGGCGGCGGCATCGTCGGCGGGCTTGCGCAAACGGTCGTCGGCACCGGCCAGCAAGTCGAACCATCGCAATTCGGGCCACTCCGCGTAGAACCGTTCTACGACGAACTCCGTTGCACACCAGCATGATTCGAACTGTTCCCCAAGTGCGCGCGTCGCCAGATCGGGAGTGTTGTTGAGGATGGCGTGCAGCGCGCGCGCGTTCTCGGCGGTGACCTCTGCCGGGATGGGCTTGCCCTCACCGGCTGGCACGCGCTGCGTTGCATTGAGCATCCGCGTGCCGATGTCTTCGACGCTGGGGCGGGTGGATCGCGCGCGCAGCTTGACCGCGTGGGCCTGGCTGCGCGCGACGCCTGATCGCAGTTCGGCTAGCTCTCGCTCTGTGGCGAGGTGTTGGGTGGTCATGATTTCTTTCCTCTCCGAAACGGGTTGATTCGTCGTGCCTTGGTCGGTGCGGGATCACTGACGCGCTGGGAAAGCGCATGGCGGTGTGAGTAGGGCGTCAGGATGGTTCGCGCGTACATCCGTGCGGCTTCATCGGTCAGAGCGGGCATCGCGCGAAGGGCGGCGCAGACACGTTCGACGCGTTCGGCTTCGGCCCGTTGAATCTCGTCATGTGCGCGCCTTGTGATCCGTGCCGGATCGCCCTGGAATTGATCGACGGCGCTCATGCAGAACTGCTTACGTCGGTCACCAGGCGGGCCAAGTCACTCTTGTTGACACGCAACATGCGCTTGCCCACGCGACGTGCTGGAATCAAACCCTCACGAACCCAACGACGCAACGCGTCTTGACTGACACCGATCAACTCGGCAGCTTCCGGTATCGAAAGCATTTGAGCCACAGAATCAACAGCCTCCGGGGGTAGCGTAGGGGTGAATGGCGTCGGTACTGGCATCCTGGACACGGATAGGCCTCTCTCGCAATGACTTTCACTAATGATACCAAGGTAGGGGTGTATTTCGCGCACGTCGTGTCGAACGTGTGTGGAGGGAACGAAATGTCAAACATACGCAGCGGCACAGCATGATTCGCCGGTGATGCGGCGTAGAATCGCAGGCAACTACCGCTCTGAATTTGAGGCTCACACCATGACCGTGATCGCGACTGACCGACTCTCTGCCCGCGCTGCCGCTCTCGCGGCCTGGCCGCTGTTCGGCGGGACGGCCCCGACCGGTCCCGCTGGTGGGGGCGGTGGCATCACGACCGCTGGCGACGTGCTGGTGAATCAGACGAGCGACGGCGTCGACCTGAATCAGGTCTGGGACGACTTCCGCGATGTGCTCACTACGTGGAACACCGAAATGACCTCCATCACCGACCTTCTGAGTTTCAAGACGACTCAGACCGCCGAGGCGATCCCGCAGAATTTCGCGACGGATTCGATGGACGAGGCCAGCGAGCAAGGCATTCCGACGGCGACCGGTGGACCCGGCGACGCGATCCTGTGCGGGTTCACCTTGCGCGACTACGACAAGCGCAACGTGTTCACCTGGCGTGCGTTGAAGAACATGGACCTTCGGCAGGTTCAATCGCAGATGGACCAGTTGCTTCACATGGACGCGAAGCTGACCAACGGTCTCATCATGCGGAGGCTGTTCACCCCCGCTCGCGCACGCAACGAATTCGGCGCGACCGTCTACGGCCTCTATGACGGCATTGCTCCCGGCCCGCCCGACTACCTCGGTCGCAGCTTCCCGAGCACCGAAAGCCACTACATCGCCAGCGGGGCGGCTGACATCGACTCGGCAGACCTTGAGGATGCGATCAGGCTGATTCAGCGGAAGGGGTTCGGCACCACGGGCGACTCGAAAATCGTCGTGTTCTGCAATCCCGATGAAGCCGAACAGATCACCGCGTTTCGCGCCGGTGAGCCAAGCCGTCTGAACGGCCCTGTGGCGCGGTATGACTTCATCCCCGCCAACGACGCCCCGCCGTTTCTGTCACCAGGTGGCGAACTGGTCGGTGAGCAGGTGCCCGGTGTCTACTTCGGCTTGAAGGTGGAAGGAAGCTACGGCCCCGCCCTGGTGATCCAAAGCGACTACGTGCCACCGGGTTACGTGTTGGTCGCCGCGACGTACGGGCCGAATGCACCGCGCAACGTGTGTGCGTTTCGTGAGCACCCGAATCCGGCCTATCAGAATTTGCGCCTCATCGCGGGCAACGCGGGTGCGTACCCGCTGGTGGAATCGTTCACCGCGCGCGAGTGCGGCACTGGTGTGCGCTACCGGGGCGGGGCGGTCGCGATTCAAGTCACGACGAACGCGAACTACACCGCACCCGCCATCGCGGTCTAGGCCCGCCATGTCCCGACGCATCAAGCGCAGTGCAGGTCAACCGCCGCGACCACAGCCGCGCACCGATGGAATCGGCGGTGCCCATGACATCGTCATGGCGATGGGCCGCGCGGAACGCAAAGCGCAGAACCTTGCCGAGACACCCAGTGAGTTCGCCCCGCCCGGTGACAGCCCGTATCGCGTGAGCACCGTTGCCCCGCCCGTGGACGGGCCGCGAGCGAAGATGGCGCGCGGTCGCGCTCGTCGTCCACTGATCTGACACGAAAGGGCTACCGATGGCGACGAAGAAACAACAGGCCGCGCGGGCGCGATTCAAGCGCCAAGCCAAGGCGGGTAACGGCAAGGTCGGCAAGCGGGCCAAGAGCACCGCGCGCCAGCGTCGGAGGCGATAGCCATCGTGGCTCGCCGTCGTCGTCCAGGTGGTCGCGCTCGCCGGTCGCAGCCGCGCGACTCGCGCGGTCGTTTCGCTCGCGGTGCCGTGGGTGGCGCGCTGGTCGGCGGTGCCCTGTCGTCCAAGGCCGCGCGGCGTCGTGTCATCCCCGGTAGTCGGCGGGTGAAGGTGACTCGCTCCGGTGGCTACGCGGGCGTGTCCTACCGGGTGGCTGGTCGTCGTGTGGACGTGGCCGCGCGGGTAAAGGTGACTCGGCTCGCCCGGTGACGGGTGCAAAACTGCTAGATACCGGCGAGTAAGTGCGACCATCGACGCGTGATTATCAGGGTTGACGGCCATGACATTCCAATCCTCTCTGAGGGCGACCTGTCGAATCTGACAGCCGAGGAAAGGACCCTGTTTCGCACGGTCGTGCACGCCGATATCGAGGGCAGTTCGTTCAACGCAACTCTGGTAGCCGATGACTCAAAATCAGTCACATATGACGTGCGTGGGAAGCTTCCGCCGAATGTGTTGCTCGATTTCACCCTGGTACGTCCACCTACCGCGGGTGCGAACCTGGACATCCCATCTCTTCGCCCGCTTCGAGCAGTAGGTCGGGTAGACCACTCGGCAGACGCGTTGCACCAGGTGCGACTGTTCAACGCCGTTGGTGCCGTTACCGTCGCTGGGGGACACGTCGAAATGGCTATGCGCAAAGTATTCGTGTCGCTGCGTGGCGGAGTAAATCGCGATCTCGCTGGCGAAGATATTCCAGCGGAGTGGAGCAGGTTGCACGAGGCACTACTCAAGCTGTGCGAATCAAGTACAAACGATATCGCCACGAAACTGAAAGCGTTACTGGACGAAGCTGAGGCCGATAGCCTCCGCGAGTCGCGGAACGACATCATTCACGGGTACTGGTGGTTGATTCCGATGCAAGATGATGTCGCAACCGTTGCGCGTTACTATCATCCGAAGTCGAAGCAAGCGCCGGGAAATGCGTACCCTACGTACGAACAATTGCAAGAGGTCTCCGGTCGTTTGTTCGAATTGGCATCCAAACTCGAAGCGCTTGTCACGCCAGAATGGCCCATTGCTATCGTTCCAGCACTTGGCGAGTGGTCGCCTCCTGCGGACGTAGTCGAGTTGCAATCACGCGCCGATGACCAGGAAACGAAGCCAAGCGACCTGCGGGTGTCAAACAAGACGACTCCACCTAAGGCGGGTCAAACACCCACCGGTACGAGCCGTTCCAGTAAGTCGAAGCGGCGCAAGCGACGCTGAGGCGTCGCTCATCGCCTGGCCTTGCCTTCGATCAAACGATCCAGGTCGGCTACGTCGAACTTGAGTAGCTTCGGACCCATGCGACGCACTTTCAAGCGGCCAGCGCCGACGTAATTGCGGACGGTATTGACAGATACGCCGAGATATTCAGCAGCTTGCGCAGTCGAAAGCCAACGGCTCGGTTGCCTGGAAACGGAGTCAGAAGTAATTGATTTAGTGGACACGGAACACGCACTTTCCCCAGGGATTCCCACAGGAATCGAGTTGAAGTGCGTTTGTTTTCCTGACCCGCCTCAGGCTCCGTATCTACCGGTCCCAGTGTTGCCACTGACCCAAGATCTAATTTACCGACAATTGGTACCAATTGCCACACCCGAGCGCTAAATGGTGTCGGCTATTACGTACGGCGGGGAGCGTCGTCCCGCCGTGATGCGCCGCAGCCGGTCGGGGGATGCCAGCAAACACCTCGCGAGGGGGAGGCATCCGTCACTGATCCGACGGTTTGGGTCAAATGACCTGTTTGCGCAGGTCAGAAGGGTGCCCCCGGCAGGATTCGAACCTGCGGCCTTCCGCTCCGGAGGCGGACGCTCTATCCCCTGAGCTACGGGGGCGCATGCTGAACCAGCAGCGCCGATTGGGCTTGCACAGCCTAACGCATGGCCGATGGCTTGATCGCCGCCCGGGTGGCCCGCGCAGCTGCCGTGACGTTCCCCGGTCGATGCGCTGCCGCCCGCCGGTAAACGATTCGGGGAGAAACCACCCCAGACCATAGGATGGTCCCTCGTGACCCCAGCCGATCTGGCCGAGCTGCTCAAGACCACCGCCGCGGCGGTCCTGGCCGAGCATGGGCTCGACACCGCCGCCCTGCCGGAGACGGTCGTCGTGGAGCGCCCCCGCAACCCCGAGCACGGCGACTACGCCACCAATCTCTCCCTTCAGGTCGCCAAGAAGGTCGGCGCCAACCCCCGTGAGCTGGCCGGCTGGCTGGCCGAGGCGCTCACCGGCACCGACGGCATCGCCGGCGCCGACGTCGCCGGACCAGGCTTCGTCAACCTTCGCATCGAGGCCTCCGCCCAGGGCGTGGTGGTCGAGAACGTCATCGCCGCAGGCGGGGCCTACGGCGACTCCGGCGAGCTCGCCGGCGAGAAGGTCAACCTCGAGTTCGTCTCCGCCAACCCCACCGGCCCGATCCACATCGGCGGCACCCGCTGGGCCGCGGTCGGCGACGCACTCGGCCGGTTGCTGTCCACCCAGGGCGCCGAGGTGGTCCGGGAGTACTACTTCAACGACCACGGCACGCAGATCGACCGGTTCGCCAAGTCGCTCATCGCCTCGGCCAAGGGCGAGCCCACCCCCGAGGACGGCTACGCCGGCGCTTACATCGCCGAGATCGCCCAGCAGGTCGTGGCCGCCGAGCCCGACGTGCTCAGCCAGCCCGAAGACCAGATCCTGGAGACCTTCCGGTCCATCGGCGTCGACCTGATGTTCACCCACATCAAGAAGTCGCTGCACGACTTCGGCACCGACTTCGACATCTACACCCACGAAGACTCGATGCACACCTCGGGCCGGGTCGACCAGGCCATCGCGAAGCTCCGCGAGACCGGCAACATCTACGAGAAGGACGGCGCAACCTGGTTGCGCACCACCGACTTCGGTGACGACAAGGACCGCGTCGTCATCAAGAGCGACGGCAACCCGGCGTACGTCGCCGGTGACCTCGCCTACTACCTGGACAAGCGCCAACGCGGCTTCGACCTCTGCATCTACATGCTCGGAGCCGACCACCACGGCTACATCTCCCGGCTCAAGGCCGCCGCGGCCGCCCTCGGCGACGACCCGGCCACCGTCGAGGTGCTGATCGGGCAGATGGTCAACCTGGTGCGCGACGGCCAGCCCATGCGGATGAGCAAGCGCGCCGGCACCGTCATCACCCTCGACGACCTCGTCGAGGCCATCGGCGTCGACGCCGCCCGGTACGTGCTGATTCGTAGCTCGGTCGACACCCCCATCGACATCGACCTTGCCCTGTGGTCGAGCGCGTCGAGTGAAAACCCGGTCTACTACGTGCAATACGCGCACGCCCGGCTGTCCGCGCTGGCGCGCAGCGCCGCCGACCTCGGTCTCGCCGCGAGCACCGCGCATCTGGACCTGCTCTCCCACGACCGCGAGGGCACGCTGATGCGCAGCATCGGCGACTTCCCCCGCGTGCTGAAGACCGCGGCCTCGCTGCGCGAACCGCACCGGGTGTGTCGCTACCTCGAAGACCTGGCCGGCGACTACCACCGCTTCTACGACTCCTGCCGGGTGCTGCCCCAGGGCGACGAGGATCCGAGTGACCTGCACGCGGCCCGGCTCGCGCTGTGCCAGGCCACTCGTCAGGTCATCGCCAACGGGCTCCAGATCCTGGGCGTGAGCGCACCGGAGCGTATGTGATGGCCCATCCCGCTGGTCCCCGCCACGCCGAGGACACCCGCCACGGCAATGCGCCCGCCTGCCCGCAGACCACCGACGAGCTGCTCGCGCTGGCGCCAAACGTGTGGCCGCGCAACGCCGTTCGCAACTCCGACGGTGAAGTGTCCGTCGCCGGCGTGCCCGTCACCCGGTTGGCCGCCGACTACGGCACGCCACTGTTCGTCATCGACGAGGACGACTTCCGGTCCCGCTGCCGTGACATCGCCAACGCGTTCGGCGACGGCGAGCACGTGCGTTACGCCGCCAAGGCATTCCTCTGCACCGAGATCGCGCGGTGGATCGACGACGAGGGCCTGTCACTGGACGTCTGCAGTGGCGGCGAGCTCGCGGTCGCGCTGAACGCCGACTTCCCGCCGGAACGCATTGCGCTGCACGGCAACAACAAGTCCGTCGCCGAGCTCGCCATGGCCGTGAAGGCGCGCGTCGGCCACGTCGTCTTGGACTCGCTGACCGAGATCGAGCGTCTCGACGCCATCGCCGGCGAGGCCGGGGTGGTGCAGGACGTCCTGGTCCGCGTCACCGTGGGCGTCGAGGCGCACACCCACGAGTTCATCTCCACCGCACACGAGGACCAGAAGTTCGGCCTCTCGCTGGCCAGCGGCGCGGCGATGGACGCGGTGCGCCGGGTGTTCGCCGCCGACCACCTGCGCCTCGTCGGCCTGCACAGCCACATCGGTTCGCAGATCTTCGACGTCGCCGGCTTCGAGCTGGCCGCCCACCGCGTCATCGGGTTGCTCTCCGACGTGGTCGCCGAGTTCGGCGTCGAGAAGACCGCACAGATGTCCATCGTCGACCTCGGTGGGGGACTTGGCATTTCGTATCTGCCCCAGGACGATCCGCCGCCGATGGAGGACCTGGCCGCCAAGATCGGGGCCATCGTCGTCAACGAATCGGCGGCCGTGGGGCTGCCCGCGCCGAAACTCGTGGTGGAACCGGGCCGCGCCATCGCCGGCCCCGGCACCATCACGCTCTACGAGGTGGGCACGGTCAAGGACGTCGCCGTCAGCCAGACTGCGCACCGTCGTTACGTCAGCGTCGACGGCGGGATGAGCGACAACATCCGGACCTCGCTGTACGGAGCCGAGTACGACGCCCGGCTGGTGTCGCGGGCCAGCGCCGGAGCGCCCGCCCTGACCCGCATCGTCGGAAAGCACTGCGAGAGCGGTGACATCGTCGTCCGGGACACCTGGGTGTCCGACGACGTCGCGCCCGGCGACCTCATCGGGGTCGCCGCCACCGGGGCGTATTGCTATTCGATGTCGAGCCGGTACAACCTGCTCGGCCGTCCGGCCGTGGTGGCGGTGCGCGACGGGGTGTCGCGTCTGATCCTGCGCCGCGAGACGGTGGAGGATCTCTTGAGCTTGGAGGTAGACAACTGATGGTGAACGACAACGGAGTAAAGCCGGTCGGCGTAGCGGTATTGGGGCTGGGCAACGTCGGCAGCGAGGTGGTGCGCATCATCGAGGCCAGCGCACCCGATCTCGCCGCCAGGATCGGTGCACCGCTGGAATTGCGGGGCATCGGCGTCCGACGGGTGGCCGACGACCGCGGCGTGCCGATCGGATTGCTCACCGACGACGTCGACGCGCTGGTCTCCCGTGACGACGTGGACATCGTCGTCGAACTGATGGGCCCCGTGGAGCCTGCCCGCAAGGCGATCCTCGCTGCGCTGGAGCGGGGCAAGTCGGTGGTCACCGCCAACAAGGCACTGATGGCGGTGTCGACGGGCGAGCTGGCCCAGGCTGCCGAGGCCGCCCACGCGGACCTCTACTTCGAGGCTGCGGTGGCCGGCGCCATCCCCGTCATCCGTCCGCTCACCCAGTCGCTGGCCGGCGACACCGTGCTGCGCGTCGCCGGAATCGTCAACGGCACCACCAACTACATCCTCTCGGCGATGGACGAGACCGGCGCGGACTACTCGTCGGCGCTGGCCGACGCGAGCGCGCTGGGGTACGCCGAGGCGGACCCGACCGCCGACGTCGAGGGGTTCGACGCCGCGGCGAAGGCCGCCATCCTCGCGTCGATCGCGTTCCACACCCGGGTGACCGCCGACGACGTCTACCGCGAGGGCATCACGAAGGTCAGCTCGGCCGACTTCGAGTCCGCGCGGGCGCTCGGCTGCACGATCAAGCTGCTCGCCATCTGCGAGCGCATCATCAACGACGAAGGACAGCAACGCGTTTCGGCGCGCGTCTATCCCGCGCTGGTGCCGCTGCAGCATCCGCTGGCCTCGGTCAGCGGCGCGTTCAACGCCGTCGTCGTCGAGGCGGAGGCTGCCGGGCGGTTGATGTTCTACGGCCAGGGTGCCGGTGGCGCGCCCACGGCCTCGGCGGTGATGGGTGACCTCGTCATGGCCGCCCGCAACCGGGTTCAGGGTGGACGCGGGCCGCGCGAATCCAAGTACGCCGAATTGCCCATCGCGCCCATCGGTTTCATTCCCACCCGCTACTACGTCAGCATGAACGTCGCCGATCGGCCGGGCGTGCTGTCCGCCGTCGCCGCGGAGTTCGGCAAGCGCGAGGTCAGCATCGCCGAGGTCCGCCAGGAGGGCATGGTCGACGAGGGTGGTCAGCGGTGCGGCGCCCGCATCGTGGTCGTCACGCACCGGGCCACCGACGCCGCGCTCTCGGAAACGGTCGACGCCCTGGCCGATCTCGACGTCGTGTCGAACATCAACAGCGTGCTGCGGCTGGAAGGAACCGACGAATGAGTCCCGCGCACAATCCAGTCCACCGACCGTGGCCGGGGCTGATCAACGCCTACCGCGACCGGCTTCCGGTCGAGGCCGAATGGACCCCGATCACCCTGCTCGAGGGTGGGACGCCGCTCATCGAGGCCACGCGCCTCTCCGAGCAGACCGGGTGCACGGTGTACCTGAAGGTCGAGGGACTCAACCCCACCGGTTCGTTCAAGGACCGCGGCATGACGATGGCCGTCACCGAGGCGGTGGCCCGCGGCCAGAAGGCCGTGCTGTGCGCGTCGACCGGCAACACCTCGGCCTCGGCCGCCGCCTACGCCGCGCGCGCGGGCATCACCTGCGCGGTGCTCATCCCGCAGGGCAAGATCGCCATGGGCAAGCTCGCCCAAGCGGTCATGCACGGCGCCAAGATCATTCAGATCGACGGCAACTTCGACGACTGCCTCGAACTGGCCCGCAAGCTGACGGCCGACTTCCCGACGGTGTCGCTGGTGAACTCCGTCAACCCGTACCGGATCGACGGGCAGAAGACGGCGGCCTTCGAGATCGTCGACGCCCTCGGCGAGGCCCCCGACGTGCACGCCCTGCCGGTCGGCAACGCGGGCAACATCACCGCGTACTGGAAGGGCTACACCGAGTATCACCGCGACGGGCTGGCGCAGAAGCTGCCGCAGATGCTCGGTACCCAGGCCGCCGGCGCGGCACCCCTGGTGTCGGGGGAGCCGGTCCTCAAGCCGGAGACCATCGCCACCGCGATTCGCATCGGGTCCCCGGCGTCGTGGGACTCCGCCGTCGCGGCCCAGCAGCAGTCCAACGGCCGCTTCCTGGCGGCGACGGACATGGAGATCCTCGCGGCGTACCACCTCGTCGCCCGCAGTGAAGGGGTGTTCGTCGAGCCCGCGTCGGCGGCGAGCATCGCCGGACTGCTCAAGTCGATCGACGACGGCTGGGTGAAGAAGGGTTCCACCGTCGTGTGCACCGTCACCGGCAACGGGCTCAAGGACCCCGACACCGCGCTCAAGGAGCTCCCGCCGGTCACCGCCATCGCCGTGGACCCCGTCGCCGTCGCCGCCGAACTCGGGCTGGCCTAGGACGAATGGCACCTCGCTGATGCAGACGCTCTCCGCCGGGCTGGCGGCCACTTCGATCGTCGCCGCCTCCAGCGCCAACCTCGGTCCGGGCTTCGACAGCCTCGGTCTCGCGTTGGATCTCTACGACGAGATCTACGTGGAGACAACCGAATCCGGACTACGGGTCGAGGTCGAGGGCGAGGGTGAAGGCCAGGTTCCACTGGACGCCACCCATCTCGTCGTGCGCGCCGTCGAACGCGGCCTTGAGGCGGCGGGCGTGCGCGCGGGTGGCCTGATCGTCCGGTCGCGCAACGCAATTCCGCACTCCCGTGGTCTCGGATCCTCGGCGGCAGCCGTGGTTGGCGGCCTGGCAGCGGCCAATGGTCTTGTTGCACAGAGCGATTCGCCAACGTTGTCGGACGACGAGCTGGTCCAGCTGTCGTCGGAGTTCGAAGGTCATCCGGACAACGCGTCGGCGGCCGTTCTTGGCGGTGCCGTGGTGTCCTGGACCGAGGGCGACGGCCCTCAGGCGCGGTACGCCGCGGCCCGGCTCCGGCTGCATCCGGACGTCCACCTGTTTCCCGCCGTCCCTCAGATTCGCTCCTCGACCGCGGAGACGCGGGCGGTGCTGCCCGGACACGTCAGTCACGCCGACGCCAGGTTCAACCTGAGCCGCGCCGCGTTGATGGTGGTGGCGCTCACCGAACGTCCCGACCTGCTGATGGCCGCCACCGAGGATCGCCTCCATCAGCCGCAGCGGGCGGCCGCGCTGCCGGCGTCGGCGGAATATCTCGGAATCCTGCGCCGTTGTGGCGTGGCAGCGGTGCTTTCGGGTGCCGGGCCTGCGGTGATCGCGTTCAGCACCGAGCCAGAGCTGCCGGCGGAAGCCGTGGAGTACGGACTGGCCCACGGTTTTGCCGTGGGGAAGACGGCGGTTGGGCAGGGCGTTCGCTGGGCGACTGCGCGAGCTGTCGGTCGCGACGTCCCGGTCTCGACCGTCACCGAGTAGTTGACAGGCGCCACACGGGAATCACGGGTGTTTCTTGCTTCCAGCGACGATGCGGGTTATTCTCGCTTTCGTCCAGCAATCGCACCTTCTGTGCCTGCGCCTACACTAGGACGACTACCAATCCTTCTCGTGGCTGACGTTTCCCCGCATGGCGGAGAATCCCGGCGATCACCGTTGCACTCGCAATGGTTTGCGCACAGGCAATTGTGGGACATAAGGCATTCGGTAGCCGGCATTTAGCGGATCAGCTGAGTGCGACGAACCCTCGCAGAATCGGATCAGCGAGGGAAAGAAAGGAAATCCGTGTCTGATACGGACCTCATCACGGCTGAAGGCAGCAACGACGGCGTCGACCTGCCTCCCGTGAATTCACCCATCTCGGAAGCGGTTTCGGTGGCGCCCACCGCGGCGACGACCGTGGTCGCCTCGGGCGACCGCCCCACCGCCCTGACGGCGATGGTGCTTCCCGACCTGCGCGCGCTCGCCGGCCAGCTCGGCATCAAGGGTTCGTCGGGTATGCGCAAGAGCGAGCTCATCGCGGCCATTCGCGAGCACCGTGGCGACACCAACGCGGCAGCCGCCAAGGCCGCACCGGCCCAGGCCGCCGAGCCGGCCCCCGCCGCCGAGCCGGCCGCCAAGGCCGCCGATGTGCCCGCGGGTGACGCACCCGAGCGGCCCGCCCGCGCCCGCCGTGAGCGCCGCGGCGCGTCCCGCAGTGCCGGTGCCGCCGTCGAGGCGACGGAGTCCGGAGAGCAGGCCGCGAAGGTCGAGCCGCAGGACAAGGCTCCCGAGCAGAAGGCCACGACCGAGCAGAAGGCTCCCGAGGCAGCGCCCGCGGACAAGCCGGTCGAGGGTGCCGAGAAGGCAGTCAAGGCCGACGACGCCGACAAGAAGGACGCCGTCCAGGCCGAGGCCCCGCGCACCAACGAGCGTCAGAACAACCGCGGCAACGACGGCGCAGAGCGCCAGAACAACCGCAACGACGGCGGCGGCGAGCGGCAGAACAACCGCAACGACGGTGGCAACAACCGCAACGACGGTGGCAACAACCGCAACGACGGTGGCAACAACGCCAACAACCGCAACAACAACGCGAACAACAACAACGCGAACAACAACAACGCGAACAACAACAACGCGAACAACAACAACGCGAACAACGACGACGACGACGATGAAGGTCGGGGCGGACGTCGTGGGCGCCGGTTCCGCGACCGCAGGCGCCGCGGCGAGCGTGGCGACGGCCAGGGTGGCGGCGGCAACAACGACCGCGACACCGAACTGCGGGAAGACGACGTCGTCCAGCCCGTGGCGGGCATCCTGGACGTGCTGGACAACTACGCGTTCGTCCGCACCTCGGGATACCTGGCCGGCACCAACGACGTCTACGTCTCCATGAACATGGTCCGCAAGAACGGCCTACGCCGCGGCGACGCCATCACCGGCGCCGTGCGGGTGGCCCGCGAGGGCGAGGGCGGCGGCAACAGCAACAGCCAGAACCCGCGGCAGAAGTTCAACCCGCTGGTGCGGCTGGACTCGGTCAACGGTGGGCCCGTCGAGGACGCGAGGAACCGTCCCGAGTTCCAGAAGCTGACGCCGCTCTACCCGAACCAGCGTCTGCGCCTGGAGACAAAGTCCGAACTGTTGACCACCCGCGTCATCGACCTGATCATGCCGATCGGCAAGGGTCAGCGTGCGCTGATCGTCTCCCCGCCCAAGGCCGGCAAGACGATGGTGCTGCAGAGCATCGCCAACGCGATCACCGTCAACAACCCCGAGTGCCACCTCATGGTCGTGCTGGTCGACGAACGACCCGAAGAGGTGACCGACATGCAGCGCTCGGTGAAGGGCGAGGTCATTGCCTCGACCTTCGACCGGCCGCCGTCAGACCACACCGCCGTCGCGGAGTTGGCCATCGAGCGCGCCAAGCGTCTCGTCGAGCAGGGCAAGGACGTCGTCGTATTGCTCGACTCCATCACCCGGCTCGGCCGCGCGTACAACAACGCGTCACCCGCCTCCGGCCGGATCCTGTCCGGTGGCGTCGACTCCACGGCGCTGTACCCGCCCAAGCGCTTCCTCGGCGCGGCCCGCAACATCGAAGACGGTGGATCGCTGACGATCATCGCCACGGCGCTGGTCGAAACCGGTTCGATGGGTGACACCGTTATCTACGAAGAGTTCAAGGGCACCGGCAACGCCGAGCTCAAGCTCGACCGCAAGATCGCCGAGCGCCGGGTCTTCCCCGCGGTCGACGTCAACCCGTCGAACACCCGCAAGGACGAGCTGCTGCTGTCCTCCGACGAGTTCGCCGTGGTGCACAAGCTGCGCCGAGTGTTGTCGGGGCTTGACTCGCACCAGGCGATCGACCTGCTGATGAGCCAGCTCCGCAAGACGAAGAACAACTACGAGTTCCTCGTCCAGGTTTCCAAGAACACGCCGGGAACCGACTCCGACTAAGGACAGCCAGTCCGCAAGGGCCCCCGACCGTCGTCGGGGGCTCTTTGCGTTGCTAGGCCAGGGCCGGATCCTGGCGCAGTCCCGGCATGACGTAGCGGCGCACGTGCGCCAGCACCGCCTCGTGGTCGGTGGGGTCGAGCCGCTGGCCCGGCACCGTCGCCAACGAAAGCAGCGCGCGGGCAACCCATTCGGAGGCTTCCGCCACGTCGACGTCCGGGTGGATCTCGCCGCGCTCCTTGGCGGCGACGAGGTATCGGGACCAGAACTCGCCAAGATCTGGCACCAGACCCTGGACGCCTGCGCCGGCGCAGGCCGCGAACTCCTCGGGTTCCTCCATCCGGAGCTTCATCAGAATGGCGCCCGGATCGGCATAGGCGGTGCGCCCGTGCCGGATGCCCGCGGCGATCTGTTGGTCGAGGCCGTCGATCCGTTCCAGCATCGCGTGCGAGTCCGACCAGTACGCCTCGTTGAGTCGCACGATCGCCGCGCCGAGCAACGCGTTCTTGTCGGGAAAGTGCCGGTACAGCCAGCCTCGCGAGACCCCGGCGACCTCGGCGACCTCGGACACCGTCGTCGACCGGATCCCCTTGGCGCGCAGGCATACCTCGGCTGCGTCGATGAGCCGGTCCCGCACGGTCTTGGCAGCCGGCCTGGGTGCGGTGGCGCTCGTCAACGGGGGGCTCCTGTTCGTTTCGCAGCGCGACGGGTGAGACCAGTGCATTCTGCCCGTTGGCAGACGGTACCGTGTGGCCTAATGGTGGTAGACACTTTCCAAAGTCTGTTCACTCCTGGATCGAGGTAGCCAACGATGGCGGAGACACTCCAACAGCTCGTCCGGACGAGGGCCGACCTCGACACGGTCGCCGTCAGGCACGGCGACGCGTCGTGGACGTGGCGCGAGCACGTCGCCGCCGCGGGCGACCACGCCGCCGCCGTCATCGGCGCCACCGACCCGTCGCGGCCGATGCACGTCGGGGTCCTGATGGGCAACACCCCCGAGATGCTGACGGCGTTGGCCGCCGCCGCCCTCGGCGGCTACGTGCTGTGCGGGATCAACACCACGCGCCGAGGTGAGGCGATTGCCCGCGACGTCGCCCGCGTCGACTGCCAACTGCTGCTCACCGACCCCGAGCATCACCATCTGCTCGACGGCCTCGACCTGCCCGGCGTCGTCGTACTCGACGTCGGCACCGACGAGTGGGCCCAGCGGGTGAGCGCCGCGCCGCCGCTGGTGAAGCACCGCGAGGTCGCCCCCGACGACACCTTCATGATGATCTTCACCTCGGGCACCAGCGGTGAACCCAAGGCCGTCGAGGTGCCGCACGCGATGGTGCTCTTCGCCGGCAGTGCCCTGGTACAGAGGTACGGCCTCGACGGTGCCGACGTCTGCTACCTGGCCATGCCGTTGTTTCATTCGAACGCCGTCTACGCGGGGTGGAGCGTTGCACTCGGCGCGGGTGCGGCCATGGTCCCCGCGGCGTTCTCGGCGTCGCGCTTCCTGTCCGACGTGCGTCGGCACGGGGTGACCTACATGAACTACGTCGGCAAGCCGCTGGCGTACATCCTCGCTACCCCGGCGCAGGCCGACGACCACGACAACACGCTGCGGATCGCGTTCGGAAACGAGGCCGCCGACCGCGACATCGACGAGTTCGGCCGCCGCTTCGGGTGCGCGGTGTGGGACGGCTTCGGTTCGACCGAGACCGCGGTCATCATCACCCGGCCCGACGGCTGCCCCGCGGGGTCCATCGGTCAGGGCTTTCCCGGGGTGGCGATCTACGACCCGGAGACGATCACCGAGTGCGCCGTCGCCCAGTTCGACGAGACGGGGGCGCTGGCCAATCCCGACGAGGCGACGGGGGAGTTGGTCAACACCACGGGCAGCGGGCTCTTCCGCGGGTACTACAACGATCCCGGGGCCACCGACCAGCGGTTGCGCCACGGGATGTACTGGTCGGGGGACCTCGCCTACCGAGACGCCGACGGCTGGATCTACCTCGCCGGCCGCACCGGGGATTGGATGCGCGTCGACGGGGAGAACTTGACCACGGCCCCAATCGAGCGAATCCTGTTGCGGCTCAACGTGGTCAGCCGTGTCGCGGTCTATCCGGTACCCGACGACTACGTCGGCGATCAGGTGATGGCCGCGCTCGTCCTGCGCGACGGCGCCGAGCTGACCCCCGAGGACTTCGAAGCCTTCCTGAGCGCTCAGCGCGACATGTCGCCGAAGGCGTGGCCCCGGTACGTCTGGATCGCCGCCGACCTGCCCACCACGGCGACCAACAAGATCCTCAAGCGCGAGCTGGTCGCCCGCGGCGTCGACCCGACTGGGCGCGTGCTGTGGCGACGGGACCGCACCCGCTACGACGCGGTGGTTCCGGCGGGCCACTGAGCCCGGCGGAATAGGCCCCGGTGTGCGGGCGTTTATGACTCTGACGGCTGACCTGGCATAATCGTCCGTCGACCCCTCGGTTCCGGTTCACGTTCGCAGATCAGGTCAGGATCTCGGGCGACCCGGCGGCCAACGATAGAAGAGGACCAACATGAAATCGGGTATTCACCCCAACTACGTAGAGACCAACGTGGTCTGCGGCTGTGGAAACAGCTTCACGACGCGTAGCACCAAGGAGAGCGGCCACATCGTGGTCGAAGTTTGCTCCCAGTGCCACCCCTTCTACACCGGCAAGCAGAAGATCCTCGACAGCGGCGGCCGTGTCGCCCGCTTCGAGAAGCGCTACGGCAAGCGCGCCGGGGCCGGCGAGAAGGCTGCCACCGACAAGTAGCTGTCCAATCGGCGCCCGTCCTGTCGCATTCGTCGACGGGATAGGGCGCCGATTGCGTTTCCGGTCACGGTTCGTTCGACAAGGAGAGAGGCACGATGGCGGCCACCGATTCGGCGACGAGGGTCGACGCGCTCCTCGCCGAGCACGCCGACCTCGAAACCCAACTCTCGGACCCCGCGCTGCACGCCGACGCCGGCGCGGCCAAGCGGGTCGGCCGGCGGTTCGCGCAGCTGGCGCCGATCGTGTCGACCCACCGCAAGCTGGAGACGGCGCGCGGCGACCTCGAGGCGGCCAAGGAACTCGCGACGGAGGACTCGTCCTTCGCAGCCGAGGTGCCCGAGTTGACCACTCGCGTGGCCGAACTCGAGCAGCAACTCAGCGACCTGCTGGCCCCTCGCGACCCGCACGACGCCGACGACGTCGTCATGGAGGTCAAGTCGGGGGAGGGCGGCGAGGAGTCCGCGCTGTTCGCCGCCGATCTCGCCCGCATGTACATCCGGTACGCCGAGCGACACGGCTGGAACGTCACCGTGCTCGACGAGACCTTCTCCGATCTCGGTGGCTACAAGGACGCGACGCTCCAAATCGCCAGCAAGGGCGACGCCCTCGACGGTGTCTGGTCCCGGCTGAAGTTCGAAGGCGGCGTACACCGGGTGCAGCGGGTGCCCGTCACCGAGTCCCAGGGTCGAGTCCACACCTCCGCGGCCGGGGTGCTGGTGTACCCCGAGCCTGAGGACGTCGCCGCCGTCCAGATCGACGAGTCCGACCTGCGCATCGACGTCTACCGGTCCTCGGGCAAGGGCGGCCAGGGCGTCAACACCACCGACTCCGCGGTCCGCATCACCCACCTTCCGACGAACATCGTCGTCACGTGTCAGAACGAGCGCTCGCAGCTGCAGAACAAGGCCCGCGCGATGGTCGTGTTGGCCGCCCGCCTGCAGGCGTTGGCGGAGGAGCAGGCGTCCGCCGACGCGTCGGCCGACCGCGCCAGCCAGATTCGCACCGTCGACCGAAGCGAACGCATCCGGACCTACAACTATCCGGAGAACCGGATCACCGATCACCGCGTCGGCTTCAAGGCGCACAACCTCGACCAGGTCCTCGACGGCGACCTCGACCCGATGTTCGACGCGTTGGCCGCCGCCGACCGGCAGGCAAGGCTGCAGGAGTCGTGACCCGCCTGCGGCGGGCCGTCGACGACGCGGCACGCACGCTGGCGCAGGCAGGAGTCGACAGCGCCCTCGTCGACGCCGAACTGCTCGCGGCGCACGTCGCCGGGGTAGGCCGCGGGATGCTGCGGTTCCACGATCCCGACGACGGTTTCTACGATCGCTTCCGCGCGATCGTCGACGCCCGCGCGAGCCGAATTCCCCTGCAGCACCTCACCACGACCGCCGCCTTCGGGCCGTTACTACTCGCCGTCGGGCCCGGCGTCTTCATCCCGCGTCCCGAGACTGAGGCGCTGCTGGAGTGGGCGCTCGAGCAGCCACTTCCGGACGCACCCGTCGTCGTCGACCTGTGCACCGGATCGGGAGCGCTGGCCGCCGCATTGGCGGAGGCGACGCCCGGCGCCCACGTCGTCGCCGTCGACGACTCCGCCGACGCGCTCGCATACGCGCGTCGCAACTGTGCCGGCCGCGACGTCGAGCTCGTCGAGGCCGACGTCACGGTCCCCGGGTTCCTCGCCGAGCGCGACGGCACCGTCGACCTGCTGGTGTCGAACCCTCCGTACATCCCCGACGGCGCCGTGCTGGATCCCGAAGTCGCCGAACACGACCCGGCCCACGCGCTGTTCGGTGGGGCCGACGGCATGAGCGTCATCGAGCCGATCGTCGCCCTGGCCGCCCGGCTGCTGCGCCCCGGCGCACGCGTCGGCGTCGAGCACGACGACGAAACCGCGGCGGCGACCGTCGCCCTCTTCGCCCGATCCGGCGCCTTCACCGACGTGACGTCGCGTCGAGACCTGGCGGGTCGGCCCCGGTTCGTCACGGCAACGAGGAAGGGTTCAGGCTAGAGATCATGAGTTTCAGCGAGAAGCGGAGCGGGATCGCGCATGACTGAGGTGTTCGACTGCGCGGACGAGATTCAGCGGCCCAACGGGATCGCGTCGGCGATCAGCGCGCTCAAGGGCGGGCGCCTCGTGGTGATGCCCACCGACACCGTCTACGGCATCGGCGCGGACGCGTTCGACGGCGCCGCGGTCGCCGCCCTGCTGGCCGCCAAGGGCCGGGGTCGGGACATGCCGGTGCCGGTGCTCGTCGGGTCCTGGCACACGATCGACGGGCTGGTGTACTCCGTGCCCGACTCGGCCCGCGAACTCATCCGCGCGTTTTGGCCAGGGGCCCTGAGCCTGGTGGTGCAGCAGGCCCCGTCGCTGCAGTGGGATCTGGGCGACGCGCAGGGCACGGTGATGCTGCGGATGCCGCTGCATCCCGTCGCGATCGAGCTGCTGCGTGAGGTCGGGCCCATGGCCGTTTCGAGTGCCAACATCTCCGGTCGGCCCGCCGCCGTGACCGCCGCCGAGGCGCGCGATCAGCTCGGTGACCTGGTCGAGGTCTACCTGGAGGCCGGCCCGTCGGCCAACGGCGCCGCCTCCACCATCGTCGACCTGACGGGCGCTCAACCGCGGATTCTGCGGGAGGGCCCCGTGTCCGCGGCGGCCATCGCCACGGTGCTCGGAGTCGACGCGGAGACGCTGGCGGGCGTGACGCCAACCTAGGTCTCAGGTAGGTCCAGTACATTTCACCGCGTGGAGGGCCTGCTCGCGTTGTCGGATCGCGGTGCCGGCGTCCCCCTGCGGGAGCTGGCCCTCGTCGGGCTCACCGCGGCGATCATCACGTACTTCGCGACGGGGTGGGTGCGCACCCTGGCCACCCGGCTCGGGGCCGTCGCGTATCCCCGCCAGCGGGACGTCCACGTTCAGCCGACGCCCCGGATGGGCGGCCTGGCGATGTACGTCGGCGTCGTTGCCGCGGTTCTCCTCGCCTCCCAGCTGCCAGCCCTGAACCGCGGTTTCGTCTACTCCTCCGGCATGCCGGCGGTCGTCGTGGCCGGCGGGCTGATCATGGTCATCGGACTGATCGACGACCGCTGGGGGCTGGACGCCCTGACGAAGTTCGCCGGCCAGATCACCGCCGCCAGCGTCCTGGTCACGATGGGCGTGGCGTGGAGCGTGCTGTACATCCCGATCGGCGGGGTGGGCACCATCGTGCTCGACCAGGTCACGTCGATCCTGCTCACGCTGGCTCTCACGGTGTCGATCGTCAACGCGATGAACTTCGTCGACGGTCTCGACGGTCTCGCCGCCGGATTGGGCCTCATCACCGCCGCGGCCATCTGCATCTTCTCCGTGGGACTGCTTCGCGACCACGGCGGCGACGTGCTGTTCTACCCGCCCGCGGTGATCTCGGTGGTGCTCGCGGGCGCCTGCCTGGGGTTCCTACCGCACAACTTCCACCCCGCCAAGATCTTCATGGGCGACTCGGGCTCCATGCTGATCGGGCTGATGCTGGCGGCGGCGTCGACCACCGCCGCGGGGCCGATCTCCCAGAACGCCTACGGCGCCCGCGACGTCTTCGCGCTGCTGTCGCCGTTCCTGCTGGTCGTCGCGGTGATGTTCGTGCCGGCCCTCGACATGCTGCTGGCCATCGTGCGGCGCACGCGTGCGGGCCGGAGCCCGTTCAGCCCCGACAAGATGCACCTTCACCACCGTCTGCTGCAGATCGGTCACTCGCACCGACGGGTCGTCCTGCTCATCTACATGTGGGTCGGCATCGTCGCGCTGGGCGCCGCGAGCACGATCTTCTTCGACCCGAGATACACCGGGGCGGTGATGCTCGCCGCGATCGTGGTCGCCGTCGTCATCACCCTCATCCCACTGCTGCGGAGGAGCCGCGAAGCTCCCAGCCAGTTATCAGACTAAGCAGTACGACGCAAAGTAGTAGGACCCCGTTTTAGGGCGCCTACCATGTGGTAAGTTGCCTCCAGAACCCGAAAGACCTCGCGGGTTGCCGGCCCGGCCCGGCGGTTTTGAACAAGCCGTTCGGTGCCGATGTACGACCGACAAAGGGAGCGACCCCTTGGGTGATTCCAGCGCGATCACCGCCCTCCGATACGCTCGTCGGGCACGCGCCGGATCATTGCTCGTCAAAGGGGACAGCTTCCGTGAGAGCGTGGATTGAGGTGAGTCAGTGACGACGCCAGCGCAGGATGCGCCGTTGGTGTTCCCATCCGTGGCGTTCCGGCCGATGCGACTGCTGATCGTGTGCGTGGCGCTCACCGCGGTCGCCGTGACGGCGTCCGCCTTCACCGGTCACGTTCTCTTCGGCGTCTTCTTCGGCGTCGGCCTCGCGCTTGGTCTGTTCAACGCAATGCTGGTGCGCAAGGCGGTCGAGTCCATCACCGCCTCGGACCATCCGCTGAAGAAGAAGATGGCGGTCAACTCCGCCATGCGCCTAATGGTCATCACGGCCGTCGCGCTGACGATCTCCATCGGCGCCAAGACGGTGTTCAAGAACAACGACGGACTCGGCGTGCTCTTTGGGCTCGCGATCTTCCAAGCCGTGCTCGTGATGAGCACCAGCATCCCCGTGATGAAGAAGATCCGCTCGAGCGGACTGGACGTCGCAGAAATGCCCGCATCGGAATCGAAGGATTGAGCAGACGGCAATGAATGAGACCTTCCTCGCCGCCGAGGGTGGAGCACCGATTCACGTCGGCACCCACGAATACGTCTTCCAGTTCCTGGGGATGACGTTCAACGGAGACACGATCATCTCGACGGTGATCGCCGCCGTCATCGTCATCGCGCTCGCCTTCTTCCTGAAGTCCAAGGTGACCTCGACGGGCGTGCCCGGTGGGGTGCAGCTGTTCTTCGAGGCCATCACCATTCAGATGCGCCAGCAAGTCGAGGCCGCGATCGGCATGAAGATCGCGCCGTTCGTGCTGCCGCTGGCCGTCACCATCTTCGTGTTCATCCTGGTGTCGAACTGGCTTGCGGTGCTGCCCGTGCAGTACGGCGGCTCCGACGGCGCGGCCGGTGAGCTGATCAAGGCGCCGGCGTCGGACATCAACTACGTGCTGGCTCTCGCCGCGTTCGTCTTCATCTGCTACAACGCGGCAGGCATCTGGCGCCGCGGCGCCTGGGGCCACGCCAAGAAGTTGGTCAAGGGCCACGTCACGCTCATGGCGCCCATCAACATCATCGAAGAGCTGGCGAAGCCGATCTCGTTGGCACTGCGACTCTTTGGCAACATCTTCGCCGGTGGCATCCTGGTGGCGCTCATCGCGATGTTCCCCTGGTACATCCAATGGGCACCCAATGCCATCTGGAAGACGTTCGACCTCTTCGTCGGTCTGATCCAGGCCTTCATCTTCGCGCTGCTGACGATCCTGTACTTCAGCCAGTCGATGGAGCTCGACCACGACCACGAAGACGAGAACGAGAAAGCGCACCACTAGAAGCCAGCTCGACCCCCGCAGGACCAGCAGTCCTGGTGGCACCCCCACCAGCTCACAAGGAGGAAAAGGAATGGATCCAAACGCCCTCATCACGGCCGGTGCTCTCATCGGCGGTGGACTCATCATGGGTGGCGGCGCCATCGGCGCGGGTATCGGCGACGGTAT
>Ga0209051_1000746_pt1 | contig 34963 bp, 20 predicted proteins | sample AraplaCvi_mMS_r2_2_FD_184286 | JGI IMG/M metagenome (GOLD analysis project Ga0209051, IMG submission 184286) | Arabidopsis root microbial communities from North Carolina, USA - plate scrape MF_Cvi_mMS_r2 (SPAdes) (version 2) | ecosystem: Host-associated > Plants > Roots > Endosphere | place...
GAGGCGGTCTGCCGGGTCATCGCGCCGATGCTGATCGTCATCCTCGTCGGCATCATCGTCATCGTCTTCACCCACAACACCTGGTCCGAGCTCGCCGCGCTGCAACCGCTGGGCGGCGTCAGCGACGACGGCCACCTCAGCTTCCTGTTGGCGATCGAGCTGAACATCGCGGGCGGGTTCGCCTGGTGGCCCAACATGGGCAACCTGGCCCGGCTGAGCCGCAGCTCGCGGGCCGGCTTCTGGCCGAACTGGATGGGCATCTTCGGTGCCTCGGTCGTCGCCGCGATCGTCGGAGCGCTGGCCGCCCTGTCGCTGCAGATCGACGAACCGACCCAGTGGATGATCCCGCTCGCGGGAGCCGGCATCGGCGTGGTGGCGCTGGTGATCGTCTGCCTGGCCAACGTCACCGCCATCCTGTCGCAGGGCTACGCGTCGATGGTGGCGCTCAAGGGCGGCGGCGGCCGGGTGTTCCGCATGGCCGCGTGGCCGTGGCTGATCGCGGTCATCCTCGGGCCGGCCGCGATCATGGTGTTCTTCCCGGCCGCGGTCTACGACAACTACGGCCGCTTCCTGTCCTGGGGGGCGATCGTCTTGGCGCCCCTGTGTGCGGTCCAGCTGGTCGACTACTACGTCCTGCGCGGGCGCCAGCTGCACGTCCGCGACCTGTTCCTGCCGCCGAGCGAGTCGCGGTACGGCTATTGGAAGGGCGTCAACGTCGTCGCGTTCGTCGCCGTCGCGGCCGGCGCGGCCACGTATTCGCTTCTGCTGAACCCGGTTTCGTACGAACCCAGCGAACTGTTCCGCTACACCACCGCCTCGATTCCGGCGTTCCTCGTCGCCGGGCTGGTGCACTACGTGTTGACACGACTGGTCGTGCAACCGATGGGTGTGGGTGGGTATACGCGGCGGGCCTAAGCACCTCCGATGAACGGTCAGGTCCGGCTGGTGTCGAAACGGCCCTCGTCGAGTCGCTCCACTGCGCGGCCGTCCGTCAGCTCGGGGCGGTCCCCGGGATGACGCCAGTAGTGCCACACCATCCAGTACAGCCCGACACCGTGGGGAACATAGAAGTCACAACCCTCGATGACCTTCTCGGAACCGTCCCGGCGCCGTAGCACAACGGCTTTGCGTGTCTTCTTGTTGAGGTCGGAGTGGTCGTCCACATCGACGACGTCGTCCCACGCTACGGATTCGGTGGTCTTGATGTCGGCGACGTCGACTCCCGTGGGCGTCAGCTTCACGTAGCCCACACCTCCGCGACGCCAGGCGGTGAACAGTCCCGTCACGGCAGTGCTGGTGGCGAGGGCCATTCCGACCACGGTGGCTGCCTGTCCACGCTGGGACGCGAACAAGTGCAGGTGACCCGTGAGGGTCAGCGCCACGACGGCGATCCCGAACGGTATGACGTAGACGATCATTCCGAGGAAGAGAATCATGGTGATCCGGTTCGGTCGCAAGACCGTTCCGGTGCGGTCATGACTCGCACGAAGAATGGTCGGGCGTCGAGACATCAACTGCATCGCAATGGCGACCGCAACGAAGATTGGAAGGAAGCCGATTCCGACAGCGCCTTCCAACACGTTGCCCTTGGCGGCTTCTCGAACGCTGACGAACGTCCCCACCGCCACGAACAGGCCCATCGCCAGCGTCAGCTTCGTCAGTCGCCGTTGGCCTTCCGGCCATCGGGCCGGCTCCGGAAGTGTCAGTGCGGACATAGGACCTCCCGCGAACTGACCGGGCCGACGATTCTCGGACTGGAAGCGGCCAGGAAGACCCGCGAATCGACCTGCATCTCCACCCCTCGTCACCCGAACTACCTTCTGATTGTCCGGCACGCCGAGGTTGCTCGCGGTCGGCAGTTCCGCCGTGCGCGTTCGAGGCACCATGCGGTCCAAACGAAGCAGCCGCCTCGCATGATCGCGAGGCGGCTGCCCATTCGTCAGTTCGATTTACAGCGGGATCCAGATTCCGAAGAAGTAGAAGCCCCAGGCGTTGAAGCCGGGGTCCCAGATCGGAGTCTCGTTGAAGCCCCAGTAGTTGATGGGTCCGTAGTTCCAGAATCCACCGGGAGGCGGCAGCGGCCGGTCCCAGCCGACCCGCGGCGGTGCTCCCCAACCCCACGGCGCCGGTCCGCCGCCCCACGGGGCGTCGCGCCAGCCACGGAATGCATCCGGCGGAGGTGGCCCCCAGTCATGGCCGTCGGGCCCGCGGAAGTCACCGGGTCCGCCAGGTCCACCCGGGCCACGGAAGTCGCCCGGTCCGCCGGGGCCGCGGTTGTCGCCGGGACCGCCGGGTCCACGGTTGTCGCCGGGACCGCCGGGTCCACGGAAGTCACCTGGACCACCCGGACCACCGGGTCCACCTGGACCGCCGGGCCCACCTGGACCACGGTCGTCGCCGGGGCCGCCCGGCCCACGGAAGTCAGCAGGTCCGCCGGGTCCGCCCGGTCCACCGGGACCACGGCCCTGCTGCGGTCCACCTGGGCCGCCTGGTCCACCTGGGCCAGGTCCGCCTGCGCAGAATGGCGGCTGGCAAGGCCCGCCACCGCCAGGAGCCGCGAGCGCGACCCCTGAACTGCCCGCGATGAGGCTCAGCCCGATCCCGCCGGCGAAGGTCACTCCCGCGACGGCTTTCTTGAGGTTCATCGTCATTGCTCCTTTTTCCGGAGTGGTTGCTCCGAGTCACCCCGACCCAACTAGACACTACATAGTCAACCTATGATTTATTCCTGTGCTTGCTGTGGGTCGACTTGCGGGGCCGGGGACGCCCCTGAGAGGACGCGCACCACATGGGTAAGCATCGGCCGTGGAACGCAATTCGTTACGCGTGACGCTGCAGTCCGGGCGTTTACGGTGGTCACAGCGTCGCCTCGGTAATTGGCTGCGCATCCGCTCAGAGCTCGTCATTGGTAATCAACCAAGCCGGAAACGTCGTGGTGCACGGGCCGAGCTCACCAACGGGTATGGCAAATCTGACACTGCCAGTTCTCGAACGTCACGCAGCATCCGCCAGCCTGCTCCCAGGGTGGAATGTTCTCGTGATCCGACGGCATGCCGTAGAAGATCTCGCTCGCACGGCGCCCGCGGCACTGGGGGCAGGCCGGGTTGAGCGAAAATTTGTAGTCGACGAAAGTCGCATGGCCTTCAGCGGCCATGCGGTCGCGACAGTGCCGGCACACCACGGCCGGCCAGTCGGGGTAACCGAGCCTTATCGACGTTTCCCGCAGCTGCGGGTCGACCGTGTGGACGAACAGTTGTTCGCGGGCGTCCGTCCCGGTCAGATCGATCTCCTGGTTGCAACCGTCGCACCGCCCACTGAACCGCAGGATCGTCCGCGCGCGGGCCAGGTCGTTGTGCCCGAATCGAGATTGTGGCGCACCGCCGTAGCGGCACTCATCCAGCGACATTTCGACTTTGACGGCGTCGTCACCGTCGAAATGGGAGGCGCGCATTCCGAGCCCGAACCCGAGCACGGTCATCAGCGTGTACAGGTCCACCACGTTGGCATTGTGCAGCGGCCGAGAAAAGGCGGCCGTGCGTAGTTCGCGGGAATCGTCCACACGTGCGACGTCGGCCAGGATCGCCGGTGGATCCGTGTTCAAGACGAACGCGACGGTGTCGCCGTCGCGCCCCTCGTTGGTCCCGTCGCGCCATGGCCGATAGGGCGATCGTGGCTCCAGCAGGGCGATCACCGCATCCTTCCAGTCGGTCGACTCGAGGACGTGCAGGCGACGGTGCGACGTTGGCTCCATGAGGCCATTCTCCCTGGTGGGTACGACAATTCGATTCCTCATCACATAGCCGCGGGCAGACGCCGGTTGGGCCGGAGAGGCTTCCGGGGGCGAGGCTCTTGCGTGCAGCCAAGTGCTCAGGACGCTTGGTCGGGGTAGGCAAGCCATGGTCGCAATCCGACGTCGTCGTCCTCGAGACCGCGGGCCGCGTCGTCCAGCAGACGTCTCCTGTAGGTGAGGCTCATCCGATCGATCGTCGCGGTTGCGTCGTCGGTGAGGTCTTGGCGAACGTCGCTGTGCGCGTGCGCGAATGGAATGAACGCTCGTAGCAATGCCGGAGCGTCCACCGCCACCTCGAGTGGGATATGACCGTCGTAGTGAGGATCCTCCAATGCACGCGATATGCGGGTCACGCTCCACCGGGCGGCGTCGCCGCTGCCCGTGTCGCACAGGTCGACCAGAAGGTCCCGGTACGCGGCGTCTCGGAACGGTGCGCCCGCCGGGAGCAAGCTGTCACCTATGGCCGGGGCAACTCGCGGGAGGCGATGGTCGCGATGTCTGAAAACATGCGCGGGTACCGGACCGCAAAGATGGTCGATTCGGTAGCGGGAATGCCTGCGTTCACGGCTGAGCAACGAGCCGAGTTGTCCGACGAGTGAGTGAGCTCTTCTCAATATTTGGCGTTGAGTCCGAAACAACCGCGTCAACAACACTTCCCTTTTAGGTGCCAATGCCTACGCTTGGCAGCGATGAAGACAACAGGAGATTCGCACGACTCGCTCATCTCGGCCCTGAATAAGGCGCGCATCCCGTTGGCGAATCACGGCTACATACAACACATCACAAACGCCATCGGAATCTCCGGATGCCTTGCTGTTGATGCGTCAAGTCGGTACGTGCGCGCCGACAGACGGGACGGAAGCGGGGAGCTTCGCATCTATTCCGGCTACACAGTCGGCTTCACCGAGGAAGAAGCGGCGCGTATAGGAGTTAACGCAGATACCGTTCGGCAGAGCAGTAAGAACAAAACCTGGTTTATCTCTCACCCCGAACACGGTGACCTCGACGAGCGAGGCAAGTCTGCCCGCAAGGTGACGAGAGAGGCCGCAATTTGCAGTGGCTGCGGCCAGCAGCAGTCAATGACCGGTGTATGCGACAACTGCGACGAATAGCGGCGCAACACAAAACACATCGTTGAGGTCGCGGCAGTTGGCCGCGAGCCGCTCTCCGGTAGCGGCGGGATCCAACCGCTGTTGACAACGGGTGGCACAAAAAGCAAAGTGCGGTCGGCACGGCGCATTCGAAGCTGCTCGCAAACCGACGCACTCGCGATGCCAACGATTACGGCCTGGGCTGATCACGGCGCAGCCAGCTGGATTATCTTGTCGCGATTGGGATCGATGTGTTGCTGCGCCCACTCGACGACCTCGTCCTCCTGCGTGAAGAGGATGACCTGATGCTCAGCACTGAGCTCGTGGAGCAGTTCCATGACCGCTACCGTGCGCGTGTTGTCGGACTGCGTGGTGACGTCGTCGAAGATCAACGGTGCGGTCTCGGCGCCACCGGAGAGCACTTGCGAAAGCGTCACGCGGAGCAGCAGGTAGATCTGTTCGGTCGTGCCTAGCGACAGCCGATCAGCTTGACGCACTTGGCCAGTGGTCTCGGTCACCTGCATCTTTAGGTCGCTCGGATCGACGGCCACATCGTGGTAACGACCGTTCGTCACCCTCGGCAACCACGGACGCATCCTGTTCGCAAGAGCAGGCGCGATAGAGGCGTTGGCCCGCTCTTTGGCGTTCTTGAGTTCTTCCGTGGCCGCGTCCAAACAAGATGCCAGTGTCTCGACCTGTGCCACTGCCCGCTGCGCATCTGCGTGGGCTTCGGCAGCCTCCGCCACCGATCCGAGATCGTTGCCGAGTGTCTGAATCCTGCCCTTGAGCTGTCCGTCGACATTGATCGCCCTGTCGTAGCGGTCCTTGGCCGCCGCGCCGAATGCGTTCAGATCTGACGGCATCGGCACGTCTGGCTCTTCGCCAACGTTCGCCAACTGCGTGGCGAGTTCGGACTTCATATCGGATAGTTCGCGGCCGCCCAGCAGTTGTTCGAGCAGGGCGACATCCGTCTTCCGCTTGGTGAATGCTTCCCGCCGCGACTCCTGCTCGCGCGCCCACCGGCGTAGCTCGTCGACGGCGACCTCAAGTGGCTCGGTGTTCAGGCCGATGGTCGCTGCGAGCTCGACGACGTCGCGACTCTGAGTTTCGCGAGTCGAGAGCGCCTGCCGATGGCTCGCTTCGCGCTGCTGTCGCTGGGTATGCGCCTCGAGGAGATCGGGCCGACGGGCGGCCTGCTGTGCCGTCGCGGCACGCACCTTGCAGGTGTCGATGTACTCGGCGAACATCTGATATGACTGTGCCACAATGACGTCCGTGGTCTCGGGGTGCGCAGCCTGACCGAGCAGGCGGGATAGGGTTCGAGCACGGTCGTCGCGTGCGGCTTGAAATTCTGCGGTACGTTCCGCGTGCCGTGTAGCCCCTTTCCGCGCCGTTACGGCGTCATCGATCGCTCGGGCAACCTCCTTTAGTTTGTCAGGTTCGGGCTCGAGAGATTCAGCTAGCACCTGCGCTCGCGCGTCGCCGATGCGTTCCTGATGTTGGCGTAGCGCGACCTCTTGCGCCATCACTCCCGCTTGTAGTTCCTGTGCCGAGAGCGCGTCCAAAAGGAAGTCGGACTGTCCGCGAGCGGCGGAAATGAGTTTTTCGGCGGCCGATCGTTCGGCGCTGTGGAGCAGGGAGAGTTCGACACCCTGTACACCGTTTTCGACTGCAGCGTCGTAGTCGGCCTTGGCCTGCCGGTAGCCGGCGTCGCGAGCCTCGACCTCATGCTGCAGGGCTGCCAGTTGTATCGCCCGCTCGTCCTTAGCCCGCTCGAATTCCGCCATGGCCGCTGCGTCAACCTCGGGCGGCGTTGACGCGAGAATGTCGGCGAGCGTGCGCAACTCGTCCGCGGAGAGTGTCGTAGTCGGAGGAGGAGCTACGTCGGGTGGCATGGCCTCCAGGTGGGTGCCCAGCGCGGTCTCAGCCTTGACCAGTTCACTGTGGGCATTGACGATCTCTGGAGTTGGTTCGAGATCGCCTTCCGGCGCGTGGGGCAGCTCGTCTATTTGGGTCTGCAGATCGGCCGCCGTGGGGCCATCACTCAGTGGCACAACGTCAGCACCACCGTCGAACACGACGAGGACTTTCGTTGCGGCTGTCAGCTTCGCTTCATCGACGACCAGATCGGCCTCGCTTGTTTCGGCCAGCTTGGTTGACAGCTCGACGGCGTTGTCGACTCGGCTCCGCATCTCGTACACGTGCTGCCACTTCATCAGACGGTTGGACAGTTCGACTTTCGCCCGCGCCTCCACGAGTACACCGGCAAGTCTCTGACGGTTGCCGATGGCCTCGAGTAGCTCGATGAGATCGTCTCTGCGTGTCTCTGCCAGCGCTCTCGAGGTGCTAAAAGCCGCGTGAGCGGTCGCGAGCGGCTTCCTTCCATATGTCACCCCCACCCATTCACGCCGCTGGTCCGTGAGCCAGGCCACCGCCGCGTCGGCCGTCGCATCGGCCGCCCCGGTTGACGCGGCCTTCTCCAGCAGCTCCTGCAGCGCGTTCGCGTCGTCGCGAACTCGCAGGATGTCGGCCTGACCGGTGAAGATGGTGGACCGTGCCGAGTGGCGGTTGAGGCCCAGGAGCTTGGTTCCGTCGAGGCTCGCGTCCGTGAGCATGTCGGTGTCGGACACGACCTGTGCGGTCGTGGCGTCGACGATTTGCCATTCGCCCTTGGCCAGGTCCTGTTCAATCGCCAGGGTGCGGCCGTCGTCGGTTCTGATGGCAAGCCCAACAGCCCATTTCGAGCCCGACCACGGTTTGTGCCGGTTCTTGAAGTCCGTCTCGGCGGCAAAACCCTTTCCCTTGTACTTCCGCCGACCGGCAAGACCCGTGTAGATGGCGTTGAACCAACTGGACTTGCCCGCCTCGTTAGGACCGTGCACGACGTTGAGTCCGGTTGCGAAGTCCAAGATCTCGCCTCGGAACGGCCCGAACGCGGTCCCAATCACCCTTGTGATGTACACGTCTCAGTTTCCCCGAGCGGAGGCAGCGAGGGCGGCAAGCCCCAGGGCAGTCGTTTGATGCCGTTGCAACTCAGAGGTGTTCGCATACGCCATCGCGTGGAGGAACTCTCCTCTGGCGGTGCGGTCCGCCGGGTCGAGTGATGCCGTCGCAAAATGAAGGGAATCGAGATCGAGCACTACCCCCGGCGGGAGACTATGTTCCGGGCCGCCGAAGCCCGGCAACAGCACCCCCGGTGCCAGCGTGCCGAGCAGTCGTAGTAGCAAGGGACTTCCTGGCGTCAGCACAGCTTCGACAGCATCGGCGAGCGCGTCGGTGTCCAAGAGGTCCGTGACGTCGACGTCGACCAAGGATCCGGGTTGGCCAGCCAGATCGACTTGCAGGGCAGGCGCGTTCGGCGTCGCACTGTCGATCAGCAGGGCGAATCCTCCGGGCTCGCGTGGATCGTGGACGAGTTCGGGGACGGCCAGGACCCCGCCGTCGTCGGCCATCCCGGCGCGGACGAGAACACGCGGCCCCGTGGCGACGGGAACCCGCGGAGCGGAACCGCCTGGCGACGTCCACGCGCTCACCCACAAAGTGGATGCAGCCGAACAGCTTTGGTAGTCGGAGGACGAGCAGATCGAGGTATTCGCGGCCCACTCTTGAGTGCTGTAAAGGCTGGTGCCGTCTATCCAGTCGGTCCTGCCGGGAACGATGACGACGTCGCCGCTGAATGTACCTAGTATCTGGGACGCGTAATCGACGGTGGCGGGTAGGGCAAACGAACGGTCGAAGAGGTCACCCGCAACCAGCAAGACACCCGCGTTCCGCCGATTCGCCTCTTCGACGACGAGCGCGAGGACCTGGCGTGACCAACCGCGCAAGGCAGACCCGAATTGGGTGCCGAGGCCAGTCCACGCGTGGTCGAGATGCACCCCGTTCACGATCATGATGTCCACGGCCTGATTCCTCCCCTTTGCTGTCTATCATGCGGGGTAGCCATCCCGGAAGATTGGAGACAGCGATGCCGGACAGGTTCGCTGACCTGACACCGGGAACGACGGTCGAGGGATTGGTCCCCGACGCGGTCGTCGAGATCGTCGAGGTCACGCCGGCCGGATCGGCTGTGTTCGTCCGCTACCGGGACGACTTCGGCATCGAGGAATCACGACTCCTCTCCGCTGACGAGCTCCAGCAAGTTCGGCCGGTGGGTGGAGGAGGCCCAACACTTGCCGCCGATCCAGACCAGTTCTGGCTCGCGATCGAAGCTTTGCGCCTGCGGCACGCGTCCCTACTCAACCCGCTGCTCGCCGTGTCGTCGTCCAACGTCGAGGCCTTACCGCACCAGGTTCAAGCCGTCTACGACTGCATGCTCACCAACTATCCGAAGCGATTCTTGCTCGCCGACGATCCCGGCGCCGGAAAGACCATCATGGCAGGGCTTTTCATCAAGGAGGCACTTGCAAGGGGCTGGGTCCGGCGGTGTCTCATTATGGTGCCCGGCAGTCTGGTCGAGCAGTGGCAGACCGAGCTGAGGGAGAAGTTCGCACTCCAATTCGAGGTCTTCGAAAGGTCGCTGCTGGGCGATTCGTCAGACGGGTCACTGACGGGCTTGCCCTTCCTGATCGCTCGTCTTGACCAGTTCAGCCGGAGCAAGGAACTTACGGCGCTGGCAGTCGACGGGAAGTACGACCTTGCGATCTTCGATGAGGCGCACAAACTAGCCGCGAGCGCCTGGGGTAGCACCATCACCAAGACGAAGCGTTTCATGCTGGCCGAGGCGATCCGTGACGCGGTCCCGAGCACACTGCTCATGACGGCAACCCCGCACAACGGAAAGGACGCGGACTATCGGGAGTTCCTCACTCTCCTGCGGTCGGCGGGTGAGCCCGCGGTCGAGGACCCGGCGAACGACGGCCTAATGCGTCGTCTGGTCAAGGAGCAGCTGGTCCACCTGGACGGATCGCCCCTGTTCCCCGAGCGTCGCGCCAGCACCGTCCCTTACCGGCTCAGCTCGATGGAGAGCGAGCTTTACGAGGCGGTGAGTGAGTACGTACGCGAGGAGATGAACAAGGTCTCCGACGACGACGCCAGCCGCAGCGTCGGTTTCGCATTGGTTGTCCTCCAGCGTCGACTGGCGTCCTCTCCGCAGGCGATCCTGCGGTCGCTCACCCGTCGACGCGACCGGCTCCGCGCACAGGCGAACCAGGCCCACGATGCCGACGGGAAACTCGCCGCCGACCTGGCCGCCACGCTGGCGCTTGGTAGCGACGATCCCGACGAGATGAGCAGTGTGCGGGCCGAGACCTACCAGGACGAGGTGGTCAACGTCGCGACCAACGCGCGCACGCTAGCGGAACTCGAAACGGAGATCCTGGTGCTCGATGGGCTCGTCGCGAAAGCTGAGGCGGTCCACGATGCGCGGGTCGACGCGAAGTGGGAAGCGCTCGCCGAGCTCCTCTTGAGCGCGGACATGTACGAGGAAGACGGACAACGCCGCAAGATCATCGTCTTCTCGGAGAATCGGGACACACTCGACTACCTCGAGGACCGTCTCGCGGAGCTGCTCGGTAGAACCGTCGACGTCCAAGTGATCCACGGTGCGATGTCATGGCCGGATCGGCGACGGTCACAGGCCCGATTCATCGCGGAGCCGAGCAGCTCTGTCCTGATCGCGACGGACGCGGCGGGAGAGGGCGTCAACCTGCAGGTGGCTCACCTGATGGTCAACTACGACGTCCCGTGGAACCCGAACCGACTCGAGCAGCGATTCGGGCGAATCCATCGCATCGGCCAACGGCACACCTGCCACCTGTGGAACTTGGTCGCGGCCGATACGCGCGAAGGTGACGTCTTCTTGAAACTGCTCGAGAAGGTCGAGGTGCAGCGTCAAGCGCTCGGTGATCAGGTGTTCGACGTGCTCGGAGAGGTGCTGACCGACATCAGCCTAAGCCAGTTGCTCACACGGGCGGTCGGCAGAGAGACGGACCGCGGCGAGATCGAAGCTGAACTCAACACCGTCTCTGGACGCCTTGAATCGGCTGTCACGAAGCGTGCGGCGTCGGTGAGCACGCTGACACTCGATGAACTAGCCGGGCTTCGCCGCGAGATGGAGATCGCGAAGGCAATGAGCTTCCAGCCCGACGTTGCGCGCGACTTCACGTTGCGTGCCGCGCCACTCTTCCATGTGGACATAGCAGCACAGGGTGACGCGTGGCGGGTTGCGTACGTTCCTTCGAAGTTGCGTGAACTCTTCGGTTCATCGCTGTTGACCCGCTACGACAGGGTTGCATTCGGACACTCCGACGACCAGATCTTCACGGCAGACCAGCCTGAGTTGATCGCGCCTGGTCATCCACTTCTGTCAGCACTCGCCGAGGCCATTGGCGATGAGCTCGGCTCCACGCTTAACCAGGGAATCATTCTGTGTGACAACCGATCTGATCATGATTACGTACTAGTGAGCGTGGTCGGCCCGACGGCGTTCGACACCCACGCCGTGTACGCCGACGGTGATCGACAGAAGGTCAGCCCCGACCTCTACACCAGTCTGATGGCACACTCGGGGCCCGCGGCGCATGAGGTCGTTGTCGCGGAAGCGGCGGTCGTGGAGGCCGCCGCTGAGGATCAAACGTTTGCCGCTGTGGCATACGTCCGGGGGACGGCGAGCCCAGAGACTGCCGCGGCCTGGCGCACCGTTCGCGACCAACTGCGTGACGAACTGACCGCAAAGGGCCTGGACCCGGCGCCGGCGTTGTCGGGTCAGGGCTGGGACTTCACTACGGGGCATGACGAGACCACCTTCTGGTCGGCCGCTCCACTGGGCGAGACGGAGCGACGCCGGGCCGAGAGGCACGGCGCTTCCAATCTCGGCGCTCGATACCGCGTGTGGTGTGGCACGCGCTAGGACATCAAACAGCAGCGAGCAGGTGGAGCGCACCTCATGGCTGATCTTGTTGTTCAAGCAGGCCACTAGACCTGCGACACCTGAAGCGCGTGAAGCCCGAATGGCGCAATCGACGGATCGGGGGCCGTACGATCCACGCATTCGCTATCGCACGTCGCTGCGAGTTACGGGCACACGGGGGCGCTAGCTGACATGGGAACCACCGCCAATGAGTTCTACAGCTCCATCCAGAGCGTCTTTCAACGTGGCCTCACGATTATTGTGGGATCCGGCGCATCGTGCCACTACGGGCTGCCCAGTATGAGTGCGCTTGCCGATCACCTACAGCGCACGATCGTCGCCGATGCCGGCACGCTGTGCAAAGAGGGCGCATCGCAGTGGCAACGCATCAGCACAGAACTCGCCGCAGGCACCGGACTCGAATCAGCGCTCGGCGAGGGCAATTTGGCTAACAGCCTTGCCGACCAGCTCACTTCCGCCATCGCTGACCACGTCAAGGAATTCGAATCGACAGCAATATCGCAGATCCTAGAAGATGAGACCATCTCAGCCTTCGGGCGTCTGTTCGCGCACATTCTTCGCGCTACCGACGTGGCTGATGTGATCACTACTAACTACGATCGTCTCCTCGAAGTTCATGCAGCTAGGGCAGGTGTTCGAATGGACACGATGTTCTACGGGCACACCATCGGACGGTTGAACGAGTCGCTGAGCCGAGACGAACTCCTCCAACGTCAGCCCACCGTCGGTCGGGCCGCGAAGCTAACAGTCCGGCAACGTCCTCATATACGTCTGTCGAAACCGCATGGAAGCCTGGACTGGTTCAGCCACAACGGCGAGTGCATTCGCAGCGACCTTGCGCTGCGGGGTACGCAGCAAATCATCGCCCCGGGGGGGAACAAGTACCGTCTTGGATACGAGGTTCCATTCGACGCACAGCGGAAGCGCGCAAACGAAGCGATCGACGACGCCACTGCGCTGCTGTTCATCGGCTACGGGTTCAATGATGAACATCTACAAACTCACCTTCGGACACGCTTTTCCGAGGTTCCCAGCGTCGTGATAAGCCGCGACCTCACTCCAAGCGCGCGCGAATACATGGGCCTGAATTCTGCGGCAGTCTCGATCGAGAAGGGTGAGACCCCCGATAGCTGCCGAATGACGCGGGGCGTCAAAGTATTTGAAACGCCCCTCCCCCTTTGGAATCTCGACGACCTTGTAAAGGAAGTGCTGGCCATATGACTAGCTCTACTCTCGACTTCGCCGAGGCGGACGCGCTCGGTCGCGCCTTCCGCGTGGACACCTCTAGCGTGTGGGCTGAGGCGCTTGATCACGATCGGCTAACGCGGATCGGGGTCGGCAGCTTGATCGCGTTCCAGGGCTCGAAATCGTCAGAATACCTCGTCGGTGTGCTGGACCGAGTTACGCGAGACCTGCAGGATGAAGCGCTCGTCGAAGAGAGCACATCCGAAGGAGACGTCCCTGTCGAAACACGACAACGTGACCTTATTCGAGTGGTGCTCTTAGGTACCTATCGAACGGTCGACGGGACGAAGCGAGACACCTTTAAACGCGGCGCTGACAGCTACCCACTAGTCGAATCGCCGTGCTGGGTTATCGATGGCTCCAACTTGCAGAAACTGATGGGGCTGCTCGCCAGACAGCTTGAACCCGAAAAGCGCCTTCAACTCGGAACTTTCGTGGCCGACACTACCGCTGCTGCCGTGGCAGACGGGGACCGCCTATTTCAACGCCATGCGGCGCTGTTAGGCAGCACGGGCTCTGGCAAGAGCTGGGCCGTCGCGTTGATCCTTGAGCGCGCACACAAATTGGCACACCCAAACCTCATCGTGTTCGATATGCACGGCGAATACACTCCACTCACTGAAGGCGACGATCCTATCGCGCGAAAGTTCCGCATTGCCGGGCCTGGAGACCTTGGCGTAGAGGACGATTCGGTTCTCTACTTGCCCTGGTGGTTCCTCAATCAGGAGGAGATGCAGGCGTTACTGTTGGATCGTTCGGAGGAGAATGCACCCAACCAAGCAGCCCGTCTAACTCACCATGTTCGCAGTCTCAAGCATGACCGGCTCATCGCCGATGGCCATACCGAGCTGGCAGCACGATTCACCGTAGATTCGCCAGTCCCGTACAACCTCGGCGACCTCTTAGCCCGCCTTGGGAACGACGACACCGAAATGGTCCCTGGATCGGGCGGACGGGACAAGCAAGGGCCATTCTTTGGACGGCTGACTCGTTTCGTCAACCGGATGAGGAGCCGAATAGAAGATCGCCGCCATGGCTTTATGTTCAACCCACCCGAGGAGGCGACCGAATACGCGTCGCTGCATGAACTCGCAAATCGCCTGCTTGGGACCAATCCTGGCATCAAAATCATAGACTTCAGCGAGGTTCCCAGCGACGTTCTGCCAGTCGTCGTCGGCGTACTCGCACGCCTGCTGTACGAGATCCACTTCTGGACGGAAGAGAAGAAGCGAACGCCCATTACCTTGGTGTGCGACGAAGCGCACCTCTACCTTCCCTCCGGGAATGCAGATGCGGCTGAGATGCGGGCACTCGACGTTTTCGAGCGAATCTCGAAAGAAGGTCGCAAATACGGTGTTTCACTGCTAATCGTGAGTCAGCGCCCCTCAGACGTGAGCAAGACGGTGCTGTCTCAGTGCAACAACTTCGTGGTCCTCAGACTGACCAATGACCAAGACCAGGCCGTCGTTAAGCGCCTCATGCCCGACAGCATGGACGGACTCACCGCTGCGCTGCCATTGCTGGACGTCGGTGAAGCACTCCTCCTAGGAGACGCAATCATTCTACCAACGCGCATCAAGCTCGACATTCCGAAAATTAAGCCGACGAGCGCGACCAAGGACTTTTGGACCGAATGGAACGAGAAGCCCGTCGAGGAGGAGGATCTAATCGCCGCTGTTGAAGCTATGCGAGCGCAGTCGCGACGATAGATTCACGGAAAGTTGATCGTCGGCACAACGGGTCAATTCTCGGCGATCGGGGTCGACCTGACGACGCCGCCGAACACATCGCGAATCTACGTGCTGTTCGCAGCGCGACTCATAGGCGACAGCATAAAGACCACACGAATCTGATCGACCTTGCGTTGTGCCCGTGCCCGCGGAATCTCGACTTAGTCGAAGTTGACGGTGACGTGTATGGGTTCAGGACATCTTTGACCGTTCGTAATCGGGACATAGTTTGACCGGCAACCTGTGCCTGTGACTTTTTCGCGGTGCCGAAACAAGAGCTCCCTGAGTCAGATTCCGATCTCGCGACGCGCGTCACTGTCGAGACCCGACTGCGCGCAGTCACCGAAGTCAATGACGGCGCACCCGTCGGCGAGGTCGCCGAACGCTACGGCGTTACGCGACAGACGATCACGGCGTGGGGAACTGCTCCACGCACCCGTCGCAACCGCGGCCTGATGTTCACACCCCGCGAGTCAACTAAAGCGGGGGCAGTCCCGAGTGTCCTGGTCAGGAAGTGTTGCACAGCGGGCCGACATTCTGGATGAACACGAGCACGTCAGCCTTCCTCTCTAGTCGCAGGTTATTCGGCAGGGCGCTTCCGGCACAGTCCGACAAGGTCGCACGCTCCGCACGCGTGGTTGTCCCAAACAGGCAACCGCGGAAGGTTGTTGGTGCGCAGCGATTCCCCTGCCTCGCGGATTTGGTCCCGGACAGCAGTCAGCAGCGGGTCGTCGACTGGTTCTCGCGTGGTCTTGCCCTTCTCATCGAGGTTGAGCACCTCGATCAGGTCCGGGGACTCGCCGGTTAGCTCTTGGTATCCAACTGCATAGACGTGCAGCTGGTCGCGCGTGACGCTCTCAGCCTGTGCGCGTTCGGAGGATTTAAAGTCGACGATCGCCACCTCGCCGGTGTCGAGACGCCGGATAAGGTCAATGCGGCCGTCGACCGTGATGCCGGGCGCGACATGAACCTGAATCTGTTTCTCAGAGAACTCAGTGTTCGCGATTTCCTTGCCGTGCGTATCAAAGTAACGCTCGATCGCCTTAATGGCGGACGCCCGCAGCTGCTCGCGCAAGGCGGGGTACGCAAACGGCGCGTTCAGATGTCTGTCGATCAGCGCTGCGGCAGAATCTCTCGAGACGAGGTCACCTTCGAGTGCCCGCTTATGGATTTCGGCTAGCGCATCATGCAAGCCCTTGCCGTAGCCGAGTGCCTCATGAATCGGTGCATTGAAACCATAGAGGAACCGCAGCTTAAATTGGTACGAGCACTCGAATAGGTACTTCAGTTCGGAGAGGGACAGAGTGACTTGCGGTGTCTCCTGCGGGGGGTGAGGCGCGAGTCGGTCGCCTTCGACCGGTGCCGGGGCCGTCGAGACCCACTGTTGGGACGCGATGTGATTGAAGAACTCGGACCGGGTTCGCTGCTGCTGGTTGTCGGCGACCGGCGCGTACGTCACGTAGAGGTACTTCTGCGCACGGGTGACAGCGACATACAGGAGCCGTGTTTCGTCCTCTACCGTGCCCCTATATCGAGCTGGGTCGTCGATCGCCTCATCCGGGATGACGTGTCGCAAGGTCACGCCGCCCATCACCCGAGACGGGAATCGGTTTCGGCGCATTGCCGGAAGGATCACTGCCGGCCACTGCAGCCCCTTGGACTGATGCACGGTTGCGACCGTGACGGCGTCCGGCCTTGCGTACCCGACGTCGCTGTCCGCGTCGGCGTAGTAGCCGGGCGCCTGATGGTCGAGCCATTTGGCAAATCCCTCGTACTTGGCTTTGGGTTCGGTCGTGAAGTAGATCTGCTCATAGTCCGAAATCACCTGGCTAAACTTGCCCAGCTGGTAGAAGACGAGCTCGCCGCGCGTGGCGTCGCCAGGAAGGGTGTCTTCGCGCATGCCCAGCGCCTCGAGAAAATCAAGGTACAGCCGCTGGATGTTGTAGACGGCGTGGCGCCTGCTGTCATCGAAGTCGCGGCCGTTCTCGAGCACCCGGAGCGCGCTGGGCCAGTCGGATCCGTTCGGGATTAGCTGCGCGTGTTCCCAAAGGCTTTGCAGCAACTCAGCGTCAATCTCGCCGACTACGAATCGGAAGATACCGACTACAGCTTTGATCTCGGGGCTGTCGAACAGCTTGTTCAGGCCTTTGACGATGAATGGAATGCCCCGACGGCGCAACTCCTCCACGACAGGACCAGAGTCCTTCGCGACCGACCGGAACAGCACGGCGCAGTCCGACCACGACAGGCCGCGCGACTGGGCGTCAGGCCGGTCGCGAAACGCCAATCCACGCATCTCCACTATCCGGTCGACGATCCAGGTCGCCTCCTTTTCGGGATCGTCGAAGGTCAGAGCTAGTAGGTCGCCGCGTGCCCATTGCTGGTGGCCGGCGGCGACCATCGCCTTCGGCAGCCGTTCCCCGGCTGGGATCCGCTCAGCGACCGAGCGGCCGAGCTCCACAACTCCTCGGCTCGATCTGAAATTGTCGTCAAGGGTGACCTGCCGCACGCCGGGATAGCGGCGGTCGAACTTAAGAATGTTCGACACCTGACTGCCGCGCCACTGGTAGATCGTCTGGTCGTCATCGCCGACCACGCAGAGATTCGCGCCAAATTGCACTAGGCCGCGCACAAGCCGCTCCTGCAGCGGGTTTACGTCCTGATACTCGTCAACAACGACGTACCTGATGTCGTTCTTGATGTGGTCCTGGACGCGGACGTAGTCGTCGTCCTCGTACGGATCCCCTTCGAGGTAGCCGACCGCACTGCTGATCATCTGCGTGTAGTCAAACAGCGCGCGTTCGTTCAGCAGGGTCATGTACTTTTCGAACGACTCGAGAACGCCCGCCGGTACGTGGGAGACGTTCATCCGGTCCTCGCGCAAGACACTGAGCACCTGCAAATAGAGTCGTGAGTTGAGATACCGCCTCAATTTTCCCTGCTTGGCGGTCGTCGGGCAGGACGTTAGTCCTGACTTGCCGCTGTAGCGGTCGACAAACAACTGAGCAGTTATGTCGGTGAGGACCGAGAACTTGAACTTCTCCGCCACGAGCCGCTGCAGCAAGTCCAGCGCGTAGCCGTGCATCGTCCCGACGTACATCTCGGCTAGGCCTGTGACGTCACCAAGCTCCTCTTCGACGATGGAGAGGATGCGCTCTTTAAGTTCCGCGGCCGCCTTTTCCGTGAATGTGAAGGCGATGACGTTTCGCGGCTCGACTCCGGGGCGGCCCAAAATCGCGGCAATCCGTTGCGAAATGACCTGTGTCTTGCCAGATCCCGCACAAGCAATGATCTGCAGCGGCTCGTCGAGGCACCCGATCGCCTCGGCCTGGGCCGCGGTATATGACGTCACGAACTCAATGTTCGCAGGGGCAAGGACCCGTCGCATGGACTTCCGGTGGCTTCGTCGCTTGCTCGGCGAGGCCTACTCAAATATTCCAGTAGCCGTGGCAGGCTGTTGCAGTCGACGTTGCCATGTGAGGAGGATCCGTGTCCAGGCTCACCGACCTACTGCGTCAGCTAAAAGAGAACGAGCCTCAGCTCGCGCAAGATCTCGAGCGGGAAGTGGCGGCCCTGGCTGACCGTCGAGCGTTTGGCCTGAACTTTGAGCGGCATGTGCCAGAGGCCGTCGAGCTGCCCGGCCGGACCGTCCGAAAGGGCGACAAGGTTCGCATCCTGCCGCCTCGCGGACAAATACTACAAAGCTCCGACGAAAAGCTGTGGCAGGTCGTCACCATCGACCGCCCCTCGAAGACAGCGTCGCTCGTCGCCCTGGGGGACGACGAGTCCATGTCGGCGGATCTGACCGATCTCGTCGTGGTTGCCGAATTCCGGGATCCGATATACCCGGGGCTCGTCTCCACCGGCGGCGTTGAGCGTGGTGGAGACAAGCCGTTTCACACGGTAATCAACGCCGAGAATTACCACGCGCTCGAGACACTACTATTCACTCATCGTGGCAGAGTCGATGTTATCTACATAGATCCGCCGTACAACACTGGAGCGAAAGACTGGAAATACAACAATAACTACGTCGAAGGTGACGATCTGTACCGTCACTCGAAGTGGTTGGCCTTCATGGAGAGACGGCTGAGGCTCGCGAGGGAACTCCTGAATCCTGTTGATTCCGTACTCATCGTGACGATTGACGAGAAAGAGTACCTACGCCTGGGGATGCTATTAGAACAAACGTTCCCAGAGTCCAATATTCAGATGGTCAGTATCGCCGTGAATCCTGCAACTGTATCGAGAACCGGCGAGTTCGGCCGCGCGGATGAGTACGCGTACTTCGTGATGTTGGGGCTCGGTCGGCCCCAACGTGTCGAGCTCGGTTCGGATTGGATCACCGCTCGCGGCAGGACACATCGCGGTGATATCCGATGGGATCTGCTGCGCCGGTCTGGTACTTCTGGTGCGGCACGTCGTGATCGTCCGGGACTCTTCTACCCAATATTCCTCGATGTTGCGACAGGATCTTTGCAGTCGGTAGGTGAGCCAATACCATTGAATGCCGAGCGGAAAAGTGTAACCGCACCTGCAGAAACTGTAGCCGTTTGGCCCATTCGACAAGATGGCTCCGAAGGCCGTTGGATGATCGGCCCGAAAGCCCTTCGGGATCTGGCACCAAAGGGCTTCATAAAGATCGGCCGGGCGTCAGGCGAGACGACGCCAATCTACTACCTCAAGCCGGGCGAGGTAACGAAGATACACACCGGCCAGTATGAAGTCGCAGGACAGGCAGCGGACGGTTCCATCGTCACGACCCAAGGAGAAGTCGCAGCCAAGTCACTTCCGTCAACCCAGTGGAAGGTCCCCGCACACGATTCGACTCAGTACGGCGCTCGGCTTCTCCGCCAACTCTTACCAGACCGGGTGTTCCCATTTCCGAAGTCACTATACGCAGTGGAGGACTGCTTGCGATTTTTCGTGGCCGACAAGCCCGAAGCTATTATCGTCGACTTCTTCGCGGGCTCTGGCACGACAACGCATGCCGTCGCGCGACTAAACAAGCAAGATGGCGGACGACGCCAATCGATCTTGGTCACCAACAACGAGGTTGCCGCTGACGAGCAGAAGGTGCTGCGCGAAAGAGGCCTTCGCCCTGGCGACTCGGAATGGGAGCAAGTGGGAATCTGTGAATACATCACCAAGCCTCGCATCGAGGCGGCGATTTCGGGCAAGAGGCCTGACGGCCAGCCGATCCACGGTGACTACAAGTTCACCGACGAGTTCCCGATGGCAGACGGGCTTGACGAGAACGTTGAGTTCTTCACGCTCACCTACGAGGCTCCCTTGCGAGTTGCAAGTAATCGTGAATTCGCCCAGATCGCACCCCTCCTATGGATGCGCGCCGGCGCGCAAGGCAGACGCATTGACGACATCTCCGCGGGTTGGGACGTCGCTGACACATACGGAGTTCTCGCCGACCTCGATCGCACCGAGGACTTCTTCGACTCCATGGCTAAACGTGAGAACGCCGCAACAGCGTACGTTGTGACCGACGAAGACCGCCTCTTCGAATCGATCGCGCAAGAATTGCCGGAACACGTTACGCCCGTGCGTCTCTACGAGGCGTATCTGCGCAACTTCGAGATCGAGTCGGGGCGAGGTGCCCTTTGAAGTTTACGCTTAAGGACTATCAGTCCGACGCCGTCGACGACGTCCTAGTCAATCTCCGGAGAGCGCGGGAAAACTTCAAAAACCCGGCCAAGCGCGAGGTTTCGTCGTTCGCGCTCACCGCGACGACTGGTGCGGGCAAGACCGTTATGGCGGCCGCAGCAATCGAGGCGCTCTTCTGGGGCAACGAGGCGTTCGACTTCGATCCCGACCCCGGCGCCGTTGTGCTGTGGTTCTCCGATGACCCGAGCTTGAACGAGCAGACACGCAACCGCCTCATGCAGGCCTCTGAGAAGTTCACCTATACCAATCTGGTCCGCATCGAACCGCCGTTTGCCAAGCCACGCCTCGAACCCGGGAAGGTCTACTTCCTGAACACCCAGAAACTCACCAAGAGCTCGCTGCTGACACGCGGGCACGTTGAGGCCGCAGGCGAGGGTCAGGAGCAGATCACCGGCCTCGCAGCGATCGCCTCGCCAGACATGCAGGGATGGACCATCTGGGAAACACTCGCGAACACCGTAGAGGACGACGCACTTACGCTTTACCTCGTACTGGACGAGGCGCATCGTGGCTTCAATTCGCGGACAAGATCGGACAAACCCACAACGGTGCGTCGCCTCGTCAATGGCACCAGGCTGCGGCCACCCGTCCCGGTCGTATGGGGTATTTCGGCGACCATCCAGCACTTCGAAACGGCCATGAAAGAGGCCGAGGTGACCAAGGAACGGCGCGCGCTGCCGTCCGTCCTAGTCGACCCGAGTCGTGTTCAGGAGTCCGGTCTCGTCAAGGACACGCTCGTGCTCGATATCCCGGACGAAGCCGGCAACTTCGATTCGGTGCTTGTTCGCCGTGCGGCACGAAAGCTTAAAGAGTCCACCGACCGGTGGGCTGCCTATACCGAGTCGCAGGGACTGCCGGAGACCGTGCAGCCGCTTTTGGTCATCCAGACGCCCAATACCCCAGACCCCGACGACGTCGGCATCGCCATCGACACGATCTTCGCCGAGTATCCGAATCTGACAACGTCGTCCGTTCGCCACGTGCTCGGCGATCACTCGACGCAGAACTTCGGCACATGGGTGGTCGACTGGATCGAACCTCAGCGGGTGCAGGAGGAGACGCAGGTGCGCGTCCTCGTCGCAAAGGACGCCATCTCCACTGGCTGGGATTGCCCGCGTGCTGAGGTCCTCGTCTCATTCCGCCCGGCGAAGGACGACACCCACATCACGCAGTTGCTTGGGCGCATGGTGCGCAGCCCGCTTGCGCGCCGCGTTCCCGGCGACGAACGACTAAACGCCGTCGACTGCATCCTGCCGTTCTTCGACCGGACCACAGCCGTCAAAGTCGTCCGGTTGCTTACCGGCGAGTTGGAAGACATGCCGGGATCAACCAAGAAGGCCGTCATCGACGCGAAGGAGCTACTGCCGAACCCCGAAGTGCCCGAAGGTGTCTGGGAGCGGTGGGCGACCCTGCCCACGCAGACGCTCCCGCAACGCGGTGCACGTCCGGTGAAGCGTCTCGCCGCACTCGCGCAGGCATTGTCCGCCGATGCGGTGCATCCGGGCGCGCTCAGTGCTGTTGAAAAGGAGCTCCACCGCATTCTCGATGCGTACTCCACTCGCTACGAAAATCAACTCGACTCCGCCATCCTGGAAGTGTGGAACGTCCACGTCCAGGAGATCAGCGGCCGCTTCGGAAAATCGGGGCTGTCGTATACAGAGTTCGTCGAGCGTGCCGACGACCGTGCGATCCGCACCGGGTTCGAGGCGGCGAAGAAGGCGTTCGGAGCCGACATCGCCCAGTCTTACGTCAACCATCTCGCCGGCCAAGACGATCCCGATGCCGACGACGACGGCCTGCGCGAGGCGTACGTGCGCGCTGCAGCACTTGCAACCGTCAAGGAAGTACGCGACAAGGTCGACGTCGAGGCGACTGAACTGACCGACAAACTTTTCGCCCAGCACCGCGTTGCGCTCAAGGGGTTGTCGGACGTGCGCCAGCAGGAGTACGAGGATATTCGCGCCATGGCCACCGAGCCGCAACTGGGGACACTGCGTCCACCCCGGACGCGCATCGAGGGCTTCTCCGTCGAGGATGGCGACCAAATCGTGTCTGCGCCACTGGCCGCACTGCATCTGATGTCCGATGGTGACGGCCGGTTCCCGCTGACGTCCCTCAACAGCTGGGAACGCCAGATAGTGCACGCAGAACTCGCTCGGCCGAACGCACGTGCCTGGTACAGAAATCCGTCGCGGGCCGCAGTCGACTCACTTGGCATCGCCTATCGCGACGACACCACAGCGAACTGGCGCTCCATGCACCCTGATTTCGTGTTCTTTAATGAGGTCGGTGGACAGATCGTCGCCTCGATCGTCGACCCGCACGGATACCACCTCGATGACGCCGCTATGAAGCTCCGGGCTCTTGCGTCGTTCGCGGCGACGCATGGCGACGCGTTCCACCGCATCGAAGCCGTCGCCGAAGTTGACGGTCACATGAGGGTCATCGATATGCAAAAGCCCTCGGTGCGCGAGGCAGTCCTGGGTGGTGAGCAGGGCGCGGCCGACATTTACCGATCCAGCGTTGCCGTCGATTACGACCCGAGTGGCGGCGGCGCTTGAGCGAACGCTGCGCGTGGCCAGATCGGAAGCAATGGCAACGCTGCGGCCAGCTCCTGCTTCAAGCCCGCGGTGTCAACTGACAACGGCACTTTCATCCACCTCCTCGGTCGCTGTCATCCATTCTGCCGCAAAGTACGCAGGCCGACGCGCAGCACTTGAATACGTATCCGCAACCCAATTGCCCACCATGGGCGTCCCGCTCCTGACCGAGACGCGCCGGCCGAAACTCCCACGCATACCGATAAAACTCCGCATTCTCCAGCCGCACCGCCGCCCCCTCATCCACGACCACCGTCACGGACGGATGAACCTGCAACACCGACGCCGGGCACTCCGGCGTGACCGGCCCCTCCAACGCCGCTGCCACCGCCGCGGCCTTGTGCGAACCCGTCGCGATCAGCACCAGATGCCGGGCCGAGCTGATCGTGCCCAACCCCTGCGTGATCACGCGGCACGGCACCTCGTCGACGCTCGCGAAGAACCGCGCGTTGTCCTGGCGCGTCCGTGACGTCAGCGTCGTCACCCGCGTCCGCGAGTCCAAGGCAGAACCCGGCTCGTTGAACCCGATGTGCCCGTTGGCGCCGATGCCCAGCAGCTGCATGTCGACCGGCCCCGACGAGACGACCAGCGCGTCGTAAGAGGTTGCGGCAGAATCCAAGTCAACAGCATTCCCGTCCGGTCCGAACACGCCTCCCAGGTCGACGTGGTCGGCGAACTCCGTCCGGATCACCTGCGCGTAGGACTGCGGATGCCCGGCCGGCAGCCCCACGTACTCGTCCAGCAGGAACGCCCGCACCGCCGCGAACGACAACCCCTCCTCCCGGTGCCGGCGGATCAGCTCCCGGTACACCGACAGCGGCGACGACCCCGTCGCCAACCCCAAAGTCGTTGCACCCGACCGGACCGCGCGGTCGAACACGTCGGCGACGGTCACGCCGCACGCCGCCTCGTCCCGCTCAACGATGACGTCCACTACCGTCCCAACACCCTTCGCTCGAATACCAAGTCCCACGCCGTGTCCATCGCCGTGGCGATCGCCCCGACCAGGACCGCGTCGTCGCCCAGTTCTCCCCCGACGATGTCGGGCACCAACGGAATCGTCTCGGCCAGCTCGCGGCGCATCGGGTCGGCCAGCAGGTCGACGTTGCGGCCGATGCCGCCCGCCAACACGATCAACCCGGGGTCCAGCACCGCGGTGACCACGGAGACCACCCGCGCCAGCTTGGACGCCTCGTCGGCCACCACCCGCAAAGCAAGACCGTCGCCACAGCGGGCCGCCTCGAACACCGCCTTGGCCGTCGACAGCGAAAGTCCCGCCGAGCGGGCCGCCGACACCACCGCGTCCCCCGCCGCCACCACCTCCACGGGCCCGGGCCGGTGCGAGCTCACCCCCGCTGGGACGCGGTCGTAGGGCAGGTCGGCGATCTCCCCCGCCGCCCCGCGGGCACCGCGGAACAGGTTGCCGCCGAGCAGGATTCCCATCCCGATGCCCGTGCCGACGGTCAGACATGCCACCACGTCGACGCCCTGGGCCGCCCCGCGGGCGTACTCGCCGACGGCGCACAGGTTCGCGTCGTTCTCCACCAGCACCGTCGACCCGTTGGCGCCGAGCAGCGCCATCAACTCGCCGAGCAGGCCGCGCCGCTCCCAGCCGGGCAGGTTCGGCGAGCGGTATACCGTGCCCGTCGACGTGTCGGGGATGCCCGGCGTGCCGACCACGGTGACCACGATGTCGTCGTCGGCCAGGCCCGCCTCGGCGACGGCCTTCGCGACCGATTCGCCCACGATGCGCACGAGCATGGCACCCGAGCGGCTGCGGTTGGGCTGCTCGACGCGAGCGACGACCTCGCCGTCGAGATTGGCGACCGCGACGTGCAGGGCGCGGCGGCCGACGTCGACCCCGGCGATATAACCCGCGTCCGGCGCGGTCCGGTAGACCACCGCCGCCCGGCCGGGGCGGTCCAGCCGCCGGCCGACGGCCCGCACCAGCCCGTGCTCTTCGAGGTCCAGGAGCGCCTGTCCGACAGTGGGTTTGGACAGTCCGGTCGCCGTAGCGATCTCGGGTCGGGTCGCTTCGCCGTGCTCACCGAGCCGGTCGAGCACCAACCTCTGGTTGAGCGCGCGCATGTTCGCCGGCGTGCCCGCCTGCGGTGCCAAACGGCCGTCCACCGCCACCTCCCATTCCCGTCGACTTCGGAAATTTACACACGAACTCTCGCACACTCCGGCCTAGTATGTTAAGAAACTTTACTAACAAACTACGACGAAGGAGGTGCGTGATGAGCTCACCGTCCACCGGCGCCACGACGCCCCGGCAGCCGGCGCTGGAACGCCAGATCGGCCCACTGCAGGCCACCGCGATCAACATGACCCAGATGTGCGGCATCGGGCCCTTCGTGACCATCCCCGCCATGGTCGCCACCTTCGGCGGGCCGGAGGCCATGTTCGGCTGGATCGTCGGCGCGCTCCTCGCCCTCGCCGACGGCCTCATCTGGGCCGAGCTCGGTGCCGCCATGCCCGGTGCCGGCGGCACCTACATCTACCTCCGCGAGGCCTTCCAGTACCGCACCGGCCGGCTGATGCCGTTCCTGTTCGTCTGGAGCGCGGTGCTGTTCATCCCGCTGATCATGTCCACCGGCATCATCGGCCTGGTCCAGTACCTCGGCTACCTGATCCCCGGGGTCACCGACGACGGTGGAAACACGCTGCTGGGCAAGGCCATTGGCGTCGGCATCACGCTGATCATCATGGCCGCCCTGTTCCGCAAGATCGGCCAGATCGGCAAGCTCACCACCGTGCTGTTCGTCGTCATGCTGGTCGCGGTGTTCAGCACCATCATCGCCGCGTACAGCCACTTCAGCGGCGCGCAGGCCTTCGCCTTCAGCCCCGGCGCCTTCGGGTCGCACGGCACCTTCTGGGCGGGCCTCGGCGCGGGCCTCATCATCGCCGTCTACGACTACCTCGGCTACAACACCACCGCCTACCTCGGCGCCGAGATGCGCGACCCCGGCCGCACCATCCCGCGATCCATCGTCTTCTCCATTCTCGGCATCATGAGCATCTACTTCCTGCTGCAGATCGGCGTGCTCGGTTCGCTGCCGCTCGAGGAGATCAAGGCGTCCACCTCCGTCGCCTCCTCGGTGCTCGAACAAGCCTGGGGATCGACTGCGGCACAGATCATCACGGTGCTGATCGTGGTGGCCGCCGTCGGCTCGGTGTTCGCCGGACTACTCGGGGGGTCCCGTGTACCGTTCGAGGCCGCGCGCGACAAGGTCTTCCTGACGGTGTTCGCCAAGCTGCATCCCAAGCTCAATCTGCCCACCGCGGGCGTGATCGCCATGGGCGTCATCACCATCATCGGATCGCTGTTCACCCTGACCACGATCATCAACGCCGCCGTCGCGACACTGGTCATCATCCAGTCCCTCGCGCAGGTGGCCGCGATCGTGGTGCTGCGAAGGCGGCAACCGAATCTGGAACGCCCCTACCGGCAGTGGCTGTACCCGCTGCCGACCGTCGTCGCCCTGATCGGCTGGGTGTACGTCTACTACTCGGCGACCTGGCTGTCGATTGCGCTGTCGCTGGGCTGGATCGTCATCGGCTGCGTCGCCTTCCTGGTCTACGCCAAGGCCGAGAAGACCTGGCCCTTCGGACCCAAGGAGATCACGGAGACCTTCGTCGAGACCGCCGCCGGGGACGTCCGGTCCAGCTGAGACGACTACCGCCCGCGGACGACGCAGTTTCTCATCACACCCCGATCCGGCTGAGGTAACGTCTGGCGCCGCCAGATCAAAGCTCGCGTAGCCCACGGAACAGGTGACTGATGTCCGCAGGATCCACCCCCGCCGCCACGACCCTGCTGAACCTGTTGCAGCGGCGTGCGGCCACCCACCAGGGCAAGGTTGCGTTCAGCTTTTCCTACAACGGTGACGACGACAACCGCATTCAGCTGACGTATCGCGAGCTCGACGAGCGGGCCCGCGCGATCGCGGCCGCCTTGCAACGACACGGCGCCGCCGGGGAACGGGTGTTGGTCCTGTGCCGCCCCGGCCTAGACCACATCGCCGCCTACTTCGGCTGTGTCTACGCCGGTGCAGTCGCCATCCCCGTGCACGAACGGTTGGCGCCCCGGCTCTCGGCCGTGGTCCCCGACGCGGACGCCCGCTTCGCCCTCGGCATCAGCGAGACGCACGAGGAGATCACCGCGGCGTTGGAAGCGCTCGGCGAGGGGCGCGACCTGCAGTGGCTGATGTCGGATCAGATCGTCGACGGCGCCGAGGACTGGGTCGAACCGGACCTCGACCCGGAATCGATTGCGATGGTGCAGTACACCTCCGGTTCCACCACCACCCCGAAGGGTGTGCTGCTGTCGCACCGAAACCTCCTGCACAATCTGGGGGCGATTCGCCAGACGTGGCAGGCCGACGACACCGCGATCTGCGTGTTCTGGCTGCCGTCCCACCACGACATGGGGCTCATCGGCGCCAACCTCTCGATGCTCGACATTGGATGCACCACCCATCTCATGTCCCCGACGGCGTTCATCAAACGTCCGATGCGCTGGCTGGAGGCCCTTTCGGCACATCGCGCGACGTACACCGTCGCACCGAACTTCGCGTTCGACGCATGCGTGCAGAGCAGTACCCCGGAAGAGCGCGCTGCGCTGGACCTCTCGTCGTTGACCACCGTCATGAACGGTGCCGAGCCCGTACGGGCCACCACGCTGCGGCAGTTCACGGCGGCCTTTGCCGACTCCGGGTTTCGACCGGAGGCGTTCCTTCCGGTCTACGGACTCGCCGAAGCCACCTTGCTCGTGTCCGGAGGATCGGACGAGCCACTACCGCTCGTGGCATGCGTCGACCGCGGCGCCCTCGGTGACGACCGCGTCGTCGACGTCGACGCCGGGCACCCACGCGCGGTCGAGATCGTCGGATGCGGTTCTGTACGGGGCGGGCAACGCGTGGCCATCGTCGATCCGGTCACCCGCCAGCCATGCGAGCCGAACCAGGTGGGCGAGATATGGATGTCGGGACCCAGTGTCGCCGGGGGCTTTTGGGGCAGACCCGAGCAGACCAAGCAGACCTTCTGTGCGTTCGTGGCCGACACGTCGGACGGACCCTACCTCCGCACCGGCGACCTCGGTTTCCTGAGTGCCGGCCAGCTGTTCGTCACCGGACGCTGCAAGGACCTGATCGTCATCAGCGGTGCCAACTACTACCCCAACGACATCGAGTTCGTGGTTCAAGACACCCACCCGGCACTCGTGTCGGGCCGCGGCGCGGTCTTCGGCATCACCCCCGGGCGTGGTGCCGTCGAACGACTGGTCGTGGTCCAAGAGGTTCATCACCACGGTCTGACCGACGACGACCTGAACACCCTTGCTCACGCCATCCGCGGGACGATCGTCAAGCATCACGCAGTGTCGGCGCACTCGGTCCTGCTGGTGGAACACCTGTCCATCCCGACCACGTCGAGCGGGAAGATTCAGCGAAGCGAAACTCGACGGCGCTTCCTCGAGGGAGAGCTCGCCCCCGTCGCGCAATGGCGGGTGCGGACGGCGGCGTCGGACGTGGTCAAGGCCAAGGAGTTGGACACGGCAACGGCCGCGGCGGACGTCTTGCGGTCGACGCTGGCGGGTCAGCCGAGCTGAGTGCCCGGCCGCTCCTGGCAGGTCACAGGGTTTCGGTGCCGCCCGGCCGGGCCCGCTCACATCCGCCGAAATTGACTCTGCTGAAAGTTCGCTGAAAACGGTCCAACATGAGCCTACTTTCAAGTAAGTTCGCTTCGTCCAAACCCTGAAACGTTCCAAACGAACAGGAGGCGAAGTGGAACTCGCCGCGATCCCCCAGCTCAACAGTGGTACCCGCCCGGTCACTGCCAATCAGTTGATCAGCACCGGCGTAGCCATCGCCGTGGCAGGAGCAATCGCCGTCACGCCTGGAATACAGCCGATGGCAGGCACTCTCGAACACCGGGTCGAGACGGCCGCCGTGCGGCTCTCCGCTGGCTGGGATCCGCTCGCGGCGTGGCGGGACGCGTTCAACACCTCGTCCGCCAACGCCTCCACACTTGCCGACAACTTCTTCTTGGCGCCCGCGGTGGGATTGCAGCAAGCGATCGTCAACCAGGTCGGATATCTCCAGCAGTTGCTGAACGACCCAACCAGCATCCCGCAGGTGCTGGGCGAAATCGGCACCAATGCGCAAAACGTGGCAACCGGCCTCACCATGATCGCACCCAGTGACGCCACGACGTCGGCGGTGACCGCGCACACCGTCGACGGTCTGCACAACCTCCTGATCCAGTTGCTTCCCCAGTTCTTGCCGCCGAACGTCGATCCCAACATCGCGTCCGCCGCTGTGAAACTTCTGGCGTCGCCCCTCAGCGGCGTCCTCATCGGTGCGGTGGGCCCGGTCATCAGCCCGGCAGTGGCAATCTTCAACAGTGCGATCGCCATCGTCAACGCGATCCGCGTCGGCGACACCGGGACGGCGTTGACGGAACTGCTGGACGCTCCGGCGCATGCAGTGGGCGCGTTCTTCAACGGCGCCACCCTCGACCTCACTCCGCTGACACCCTTGCTCAACGGTCTGAACCTCATCCCGAACACCACCCTGAACTCCCTGGACTTCTCCTTCGGCGGTCTGCTCACCCCCGGTAGCGTCGGGGCCGGTCCCTACACCGGTCCGAACGGTTCCATTACCGTCCCGGGCGGCTCGATCCTCAACAGCCTGGGCCTCAACGTCACCACGTCGCTCAACGGCGGCGCGCCGTTCACCCTGCCCATCGCGGGCCATGGGGTGGGTCCCCTTGGTGCCCTGGAGAGCGTCTCCCAGACCATCGGGGTTCTTCTTGGTGACGGTTGGGACGGCAAGGGCGCCAAGCAGCTTCCGCCGCTGGCAGGGCTGCAGTTCCCGACTCTGAACAACCCCGCCACTCAGGACGTCGTGGCGACCACCACCGTGTCGACGGCGTTGAAGAGCAGCGCTGCGACCTCGCTCGACACCACTGACGAGAAGACGGACGCCACCGCCGCCGACGCAACTGCGACCAAGGTCACCACGGTGTCGACCGAGAAGTCCTCGGCTGCAGCACAATCCACCGCCGACGAAAGTACGTCGACCACCACCGCCGACGCCACCAAGGCGGCCAAGAGTGAGTCGACCGGAACCGACGACGACGCCGACTCCACCAAGGGATCGACCGAAAAGTCTTTGGGCGCAGAGAAGTCGACGTCCTCGGCCGCGTCGTCGACCAAGGCGACCGGCTCCACGTCGTCGACCAAGGCGACCGGCTCCACGTCGTCGACCGGCGATGACTCGTCCACCAGCAGCGGTCAGACCAAGACACCGTCGTCAGCTGGCAGTGCGACCAAGAGCTCCGCCAGCGACGCCCACACCACGACGACCAAGTCCGACTCGACGTCGAGCGCTTCGGCCGGCGGCTCGCAGGGATCGTCGTCGGGTGACAAGGGCGGTGACAAGAGCGGCTCGTAGACAGGGAACCGCGCTCGGTCGTGATGGCGCCGTCCCGCGTGGCGCCATCACGACCGAAGCAGTGCGGCCGCTAGGCTTCGGCGTCCTCCCGCTCGTCCTTCAACCGGTCCTTGCTGCGGATCAGCCGCAACAGCGTCACCAGTGCGAGCCCACCGAGCACGTTGAGCGGGGCGACGTAGCCGAACCAGGCCAACCAGTCCAGGTACCCGAACGGCGCGGCACCGGCGATCAGGGCCCCGAAGATCAGCAGCGAGTCCAGGATCGAGTGGAACATCTGTAGGCCCGCCAGCAGGAACGCGCCGGCGACGGCGGCGGCGATCTTGGCCGGCATTGAGTCGGTGCCGTGCTGCATGCGGGTCATCAAGGTGATGGCCATGCCGCCGAGCACCGCCAACGCGATCGACTCCGGACCGATCGGCGCGTCTATGTAGTGGCTCGCGGACTCGATGGTCTGCATCCTCAGCTTCGGAAACGCGGTCATGATCAGCCACATCACCAGCCAACCGCCGACCAGGTTGGCCACCAGCGTGCCGCTCCACAGCTTCAACAGTTGAGCCACGCTGGCCCGCTTGGCGACCACAGTCGTCACCGGCACCAGGAAGCCCTCGGTGAACAGCTCGCTGCGGCCCAGGAGCAACGCCAGGAACCCGATGGAGAACGCCAAACCGGCCAACAGCGGGTTGTGGGTCTGCTGCATCACCGACAAATAGGCCAGCACGCCCAAGGCCACCTCGGTGCCGCCGAAGAAGCCGGTGGTGAGCACCTCTCGCCACGGGCGGTGCAGCCGCTGGGTGCCCTCCCCGATCATCCGCTGGAAGGCGTCCTCCAGTTCGTCTTCGATGGGACTGTCGGAGTCCCCCAGGTCACGCTGGTCGGTGTCCTTCACGCGCGTGGCTCGCCTGCAAAGATCATCCGCGGTATATACCCCGATCAGCACCGGTTCACCGCCGTCCCATGGTTTACCTGGCAAACCCCGGGGTACGCCGACTCGCATGACCACAAGACACCTGCAAGGGCTGCTCGGCGCAGCCGTTGTCTCTGCCGGAGCGATTCTCGCGACCACCGCCGCACCCACTGCAACGGCCGAGCCGTGCCCGGACGCGGAGCTCGTCTTCGCCCGCGGTTCCGGTGAGGCCCCCGGTGTGGGCGGTGTCGGTCAGTCCTACGTCGACGCGCTGCGCGCCCAACTGGGTGCGCGTTCGTTGGACGTCTACCCGGTGAACTACGCCGCCAGCACCGACTTCAACAACCGGGAAGTGTTCGCCGGCAGCGTGATCGACGGGGTGAGGGACGCCGGCGACCACGTTCGGGCCACCGCGGCCAACTGCCCCAACACCAAGATCGTCCTCGGCGGGTACTCCCAGGGCGCGATCGTCGCCGGGTTCGTCACCGCCGACCGGGCCCCGGCCGGGGTGCCGGTCTCGGCGGTGCCCCAGCCGCTGCCTGCGGACGTGGCCGACCACGTCGCCGCGGTGACGCTGTTCGGCAACCCGTCGCCCCAGTTCTTGCAGCAGTACGACGCACCGCAGCTGACCATTGGCGCGAACTACGTCCCGAAGACGCTCCAGCTCTGCGCACAGGGCGACACCATTTGCGACGGCACGCCCGGCGGGCAGCCCACGTTCGCGCACGCCACCTACGGGTTCAACGGGATGACCAACGAGGCGGCGACCTACGCCGTCGACCGGATCGCCCCGGTACCCGCTCCGGCCGCCTAGCGCTGCGGCGGGCGCGGCCCCCGCGGCGGTGGTCCCGACGGCGGTGGCCGGAACCGCGTGGTCGGCGGTTCACCGGACGGACGCGGTGGCTGCGGCGGGCGTGGACGCGGTGGCTGCGCCCGCGGCGGCGCGGGAGTCGGGGGCCGACGCTGCGGCTGCGGTGCCCGGCGCGGCGGCCGCAACCGCATCGCCTGCGTCGCGTCCTCGGTGTAATCCCGTTGCACCAGAACGTCTTGCGAGATGCGGTCCAACGCCTCCCTGACCTGGGTCCGATCGGGACGTATCTGCAGCCCGGCGGACTGGGTGAGCCCGGTGGTGAGCCACTCCAGCGTGTGCGCGCGCACCAGCTCGACCTCACGGGCCCCGGCCGGCGTCAGCCAGAACTGGTCTTGCGTGCGTTGCGCGAAGCCGGTGAGCGCCAACCGGTCGAAGGCGGGCTCGAGAATCTCCCGCGGCACGCGCACGTGTTCGGCGATGTCGCTCAGCCGGGCTTGACCGGCGGCCTGCCCGAAGCGGTACACCTGGAGCAGCGCCCACAGCCGGCTGATGTCGAGCTTGCTGCCGCCAGGCCGCTCCACGATGGCCCGCAACTGCGCGCCCGAGCCCTGCTTGATCAACCGGCCGACGGCGTTCTCCAGCAGCTGGTCCGGCGAGTCGGTGGTCGGCATCGCGAAGCCCTCGCCCATGTCGGCGGCGATGCTGACGTCGTTGCTGCGCAACGGAACCTGCTTGAGCATCAGCGCCAGCACGAACCCGACGATGGCCACCGGCGCGGCGTAGAGGAACACCTGGTCCAGCGCGTCGGCGTAGGCCGACGCGATCGGGGCGGCCATCTCCGGGGACAACGCATGCAGCGCGTCCGGTGACTGCGCCGCCTCGGCCGGGGCGCCGCTCTTGGCGACGGCGTCGGCGAGCGGATCCTTCAGGAAGTTGTTGAACAGCGACCCGAACACCGCCGCACCGAACGAGCTGCCGATGGTCCGGAAGAACGTGACGCCGGAGGTCGCGACGCCGAGGTCGGCGAAGTCGACGGTGTTCTGCACGATCAGGACGAGTACCTGCATGCACATGCCGATGCCCGCGCCGAGGATCACCAGGTACAGCGACTGCACCAGGGTGGACGTGTCCGGACCCATCCGCGACAGCAGCACGAAGCCGACCGCCATCACCGCGGTCCCGGCGACCGGGAAGATCTTGTACTTTCCGGTCCGGCCGACGATCACGCCGCTGCTCATCGACATCGTCAGCAGGCCAAGCACCATGGGCAGGGTGTGCAGCCCCGAGGTGGTGGCCGACACGCCGTCGACGAACTGCATGAAGGTGGGCAGGAACGTCAACGCACCCAGCATCGCGAAGCCGACGACGAACGACAGCGCGCAGCACACCGCGAACACCGGCTCGCGGAACAGCCGCATGGGGAGGATGGGTTCCTTCGCGCGCAGCTCGACGGCGATGAAGCCGGCGATGGCCATCACCGATCCGACGAACAGGCCGATGATCATCATCGACCCCCAGGCGTACTCGCTGCCGCCCCAGCTGGTGGCCAGCGTCAAGCCGGTGGCGCCGAGACCGACCAGCACGATGCCCGCGTAGTCGATGGACGGGCGGGCCTTGCGGCCGAGGTTCGGGATGGCGATGACGGCGACGATCAGCACGACCACGGCCACGGGCACGTTGATCCAGAACGCCCAGCGCCAGCTCAGGTGGTCGGTGAAGAACCCGCCGAGCAGCGGGCCGATCACCGTCGTCACGCCGAACACCGCGCCGAGGGCGCCCTGGTACTTGCCGCGTTCGCGCAGTGGGATGACCTCGCCGATGACGGCGGTCGCGGTGACCATGATGGCGCCGCCGCCGATGCCCTGCAGCGCCCGCGCCGCGACCAGCATCGGCAGCGACCCGGCCAGGCCACACAGCACCGAGCCGGCCATGAAGAACAGCACCGCGGCGATGAAGACGGGCTTGCGGCCGAACAGGTCGCCCAGCTTGCCGACGATGGCCGTCACCACCGTCGAGGCCAGCAGGTAGCTGGTCACCACCCATGCCTGGTGGCCGGCGCCGCCGAGGTCGGCCACCACGGTCGGCAGCGCGGTCGCCACGATCGTCTGGTCCAGCGCCGCCAGCAGCATGCCCAACAGCACGGCCGTGAAGATCAGATTGCGCCGGGAGGAGTCGACCTGGACGTCGGTCGAGGGCGGCGGACCGGTCGTAGTGTCCGTCATGCAGTGCCTCGCTCGGGGTGTCGTAGAAGTCGGCGTTAGTTACGCGACCTAACAATGTACCCGCGGAGGGCCTCGAATAATCCCGTCAGCTGTTCGAGCCGTATTCCAGCGCCGGTTCGGCGGAGTCGACGTGGCCGTTACTGAGGATGGTCAGACTGTCGGGCCGCACCTGGTAGCGGGCGCCGTCGGCGGGGTTCACGGCGTCGTATCCGGAACCGGTCGGCACCGCGTTGTCGATGCGCACGTTGGCGCCGTCGCGCAGGCGTTGCCCGTGGTAGTAGTAGCTGCCGGGCGACTCCTGACAGATCACCGCGAGGGACGACGCCGTTCTGATCGCCGACACCACCGTTCCCGTGTCGCAGCGCGCGGCCTGGCCGACGAAGCCCTTCTCGTCGACGTTGGACACGCCGGACATGCGCGCGGCGGTCGTCGAGGTGGTGGTCGGCGTCTCACTCTGGGTCGTCGAGCTGGGCGGGGCGGCCAGCGGGCTCTGCGGCTGCGACCCGGTGTCGCCGCCGGTGAAGACGATCGCCGCCGCCAGCCCCGCCGCCAGCCCGAGGGTC
>Ga0209051_1000747_pt1 | contig 34939 bp, 29 predicted proteins | sample AraplaCvi_mMS_r2_2_FD_184286 | JGI IMG/M metagenome (GOLD analysis project Ga0209051, IMG submission 184286) | Arabidopsis root microbial communities from North Carolina, USA - plate scrape MF_Cvi_mMS_r2 (SPAdes) (version 2) | ecosystem: Host-associated > Plants > Roots > Endosphere | place...
CGACTGGCGCTCGCGCATCTGCGCGTACAGCGGGTTGATCGCCGCGCCCGGCACGCCGAAGGCCTGCGTCACGCCTTCCTTCTCCATCACCAGCACCGCCGCCATCGCGGCCTTCATCTTCGCCATCGTCGTCTCTCCGTCGCGCAATCTCGGTGGGGCAGATGGTCGGACAAGGACGCGCGCGCAGGAACGGCGTTGACAAGCATGACGGTTATTCCAGAATGGAATGATGGATCGCATCCTCGCCGTCAAGCTGTTCGTGCGCGTGGTCGAGCTCGGCTCCTTCAGCAAGGCGGCCGCCGAGCTCGGCATCGGGCAGCCGGCCGTCACCAAGCAGGTCGCGCGCATGGAGCAGCAACTCGGCGCACGCCTGCTGCACCGCTCCACGCACGGCGTCACCGCGACCGAGATCGGCGCGCTGTACTACGAGAAGTGCCGCGTCATCGCGCACCACGTGGAGGAGGCCGAGTCCGTGGCCGCGCTGCTGCAGTCGCAGATCAGCGGCGCGATGCGCATCAGCACCTCGGTCGCCTTCGGCCGCCAGGTGCTGGGTCCGCTGCTGATGCAGTTCATGCGCGCCAACCCCGGCCTGCAGGTGGACCTCGGCGTGGACGATCGCTACGTCGACATGATCGAGCAGGGCGTCGACCTGGCGATCCGCCTGGGCCGTCTCGCGGACTCGACGCTGGGCGCGCGCCACCTCGGCCTCAATCCCTGGGTGCTGGTGGCTGCGCCCGCCTTCCTCGAGGCGCGCGACGCCCCGGCGAGGCCGCAGGACCTGGCCACGCTCGACTGCCTGATCTACAGCACGGTGCAGGGCGACGCGCGCTGGCACTTCACCGGGCCCGGCGGGCAGCCGGAGTCGGTGGCCGTGAAGGGCCCGCTGCGCTCCAACAGCCTGTCGCTGCTGCTCGAGGCCGTCGTCGACGGCCTGGGCGTGGCGGCGCTGCCGCGCTACGTGGCGCAGGCCGCGCTGGCCCAGGGGGCCGTCGTGCCGCTGCTCGACGCGTGGTCGCTGCCGGCGCAGGAGATCCACGCGGTCACGCCGTCGCCGCGCATGGTGCCGCTCAAGGTCTCCGGCCTGGTGGGCTGGCTCCAGGCCCGGTTCGAGGGCGAGTGGTGGACGCGGCTCACGCGCCCGGCGGCGCCGCTCAGCCTGCCTTGAGCAGGTCGTACAGCGTGCGCGCGACCACCTTGGTGGCGCGCCGCAGGTCCTCCAGCACGATGTGCTCGTCCGCCCGCTTCGCGTTCGACTCGAGCACCGTGCGCGGGCCGGCGCCGTAGATGACGGCCGGAATGCCGCGCTCGCTGAAGAGGCGCGCGTCGGTGTAGAGCGGCGTGCCGCAGGCCTCGACCGGCTCGCCGAAGAGCGCCGTGGCGTGCGTGCACAGCGCATCGACCAGCGGCGCGTTGCCGGGCAGCGGCTTCATCGCGTGGGCGAGCAGCAGCCGCCTGATGTCGAGCGAGATGCCGGCCTGCCCCGCCGCCGCGCGCTCGATCAGCGCGCGCAGGCGCGCCTCGACCTCGGCCGGATCCTCTTCCGGGATCATGCGGCGGTCGACCTTGAGCACCACCTTGCCCGGCACGACGTTGGTGTTGGTGCCGCCCGCGATCTGCCCCACGTTGATGTAGCCATGGGTGATGCCGCGCACGGCGCTGCGGCGCGTCTTCAGCACGCCGTTCTCCTCGTACAGCGCGACGAGGATGCGCGTCGCGGCCTGCAGCGCGTCGACGGCGGTCTCGGGCACGGCGGCGTGGCCCATCTTGCCGTGCACGGTGATCTCCAGCTGCAGGCAGCCGTTGTGCGCCGTCACGACCTGGTAGCTGAAGCCGGCCGCGATCTCGAGGTCGGGCTTCGTGAGCCCGCGCTCCAGCAGCCAGGCCGGGCCCAGCTCGCCGCCGAACTCCTCGTCGTAGGTGAACAGCAGGTCGACGCCGCCGGCCAGCGGCGCGCCGAGCGCCTCGAGCGCGCGCACCGCGAAGGTGAAGGTGGTGAAGTCGCACTTGCTGACCGCGGCCGCGCGGCCGTAGAGGCGGCCGTCGACGACCTCGCCCCCGTACGGGTCGTGCGTCCAGCCCTCGCCCGGCGGCACCACGTCGCCGTGCGCGTTCAGGGCCACGACCCGGCCCGGGCCGTAGCGGCGCTGCACGACGAGGTTGGTGACGGAGCGCAGGCCGTGCTCGCGCACGTCGGGGTCGGGCACCTCGTGCGCGACGGCGTCGAAGCCGAAGGCGCGCAGCAGGGCCTGCGTGCGCAGCGCGTGCGGCGTGTTGTCGCCGGGCGGCGTGTCGGTGGGCACGCGCACGAGCTCCTGCAGCAGGCGCACCTGCTCGTCGAAATGGGCGTCGACCCAGCGGTCGAGGTCGGCGTGGGCGGCGAGGCTCATCGTGTCTCCGAAGCGAGTTGCTCCAGCAGGTGCCGGAACGCGTGCACCGCCAGGTCGATGTCGTGGCTGGTGCTGGATTCGAGGGGGTTGTGGCTGATGCCCGCGTTCTCGCCGCGCACGAACAGCATGGCCTGCGGCAGCAGGGCGTGCATCTTCATCGCGTCGTGGCCGGCGCCGCTGGGCAGGCGATGCACGGGCAGGCCCAGGGCTTCGACGGCGCGCTCCCAGCGCGCCTGCCACTCGGGCGCGCTCGGGGCGGCCGAGGCCCGCATCGTCTCGTCGACGCGGTGGCCGAGGCCGCGGCGGCGGCAGATGGCGTCGAGCTCGGCGAGCACGTCGGCGGAGCATGCGTCGCGCACCGCGTCGGTCGTCGCGCGCACGTCGAGGCTGAACCTGCAGCGCCCCGGGACGACGTTGATCGAGCCGTTCGGGACCTCCAGCATGCCCACCGTGCCGACCAGGTCGCGCTCGGCGCGCGCGCGCCGTTCGACGAAGAGCGCGAGCTCGGCGACCGCGGTGGCCGCGTCGCGCCGGCGGTCCATCGGCGTGGTGCCCGCGTGGCTGGCCATGCCGACGACCTCGCCCACGTGGCGCACGCTGCCGTTGATCGACGTGACGACGCCCAGCGGCAGGTCGAGCTCGCCGAGCACCGGCCCCTGCTCGATGTGCACCTCGACGAAGCCGAGGTAGCGCGAAGCGTCGCGCTTCAGGGCCGGGACGTCCTCGGCGCGCAGGCCGGCGGCCGCCATCGCCTCGCGCATGCGCACGCCGGCGGCGTCGGCCTGGTCGAGCCAGCGCGGGTCGAAGTGGCCGGTGAGCGCGCCCGAGCCGAGGAAGACCGCCTCGTAGCGCTGTCCTTCCTCCTCGGCGAATCCGACCACCTCGATGCCGAAGGGCAGCCGCTCGCCGCGCCGGTGCAGCTCGCGCACGCAGGCCATGGGCACGAGGATGCCGAGGCGCCCGTCGTACTTGCCGCCGTTGCGCACGGTGTCGTAGTGGCTGCCCGTGAGGAGGCGCCGCGCCGCGGGATCGCTGCCGCGGTAGACCCCGACGACGTTGCCCACCGCGTCGATGGCCACCTCGTCGAAGCCGCACTCCTCGCGCATCCAGGCGGCCAGGCGCGCGGCGACGGCGCGGTGCGCATCGGTGAGGTAGGTGACGGTCAGCTCGCCGCGCGCGGCGTACTCGGGCTCGCTGAATTCGGCGAGCGACTCGGCCCAGTCCCAGACCCGGTTGCCGAGCGCGGGCTGCGCGCCGAACTTGTCGTCGAGGCGGATCTCGGCGATGCGGTCGATGTGGCGCAGCGCCTCCGCGAACTCGAAGTCGGGCGGGTTCGCCGCGCGGCGTTCGAAGGCCGCGAGGATCTGTCGCTTCGCGAGGCCGGTACCGCGAGGCCCGCGCACGGCGAGGATGAAGGGGAAGCCGAACTTCGCGTCGTAGGCGGCGTTGAGCTCGCCGATGCGCGCGAGTTCCTCGGGCGTGCAGGCCGTGAGGCCGGCCCGGCCCTGCTCGTGGGCGCTCTCGGCGGTGAGCGTCCTCGCGATCATCGCCTTGCCCGCGAGCTCCGGGTGCGCACGGATCAGGCCCAGCTGGGCATCGCGCGGCGCCTCGCGCACCGCGCGCACCAGGGCGCGCTTGAGCGCGGCCAGCGAGACGAAGGGGCGCGCGCGCCAGGCGGACTCGGCGATCCACGGCGAGTGCTCGTAGGTGCCGTCCAGCAGCGCGACGAACTCCGCGCGCGTCGCGGCGTTCAGCCGCTCCAGGGTGAGGGGGGGCATCGAGGGCACGTTCACTCCCACACGAAAGCCGTGTCCGGGTCGAAGGGATGGACCTGCTTCCAGTGGCGCGCGATGTCGATGCGGCGCGCGATCCAGACCCGGTCGTGGCGTTGCACGTGATCGAGGAAGCGCTGCAGCGCACGCATGCGGCCGGGCCGGCCGAGCAGGCGGCAGTGCATGCCGACGCTCATCATCGCGGGGCGTTCGTCGCCCTCGGCCCAGTGCACGTCGAACGCGTCACGCAGGTATTCGAAGAACTCGTCGCCGTGGCTGAAGCCCTGCGGCAGCGCGAAGCGCATGTCGTTGGCGTCCAGCGTGTAGGGCACGACGAGGTGCGGCGCGAGCGTGCCGTCGCTGCGGCGAACCTGCAGCCACAAGGGCAGCTCGTCGCCGTAGTAGTCGCTGTCGTACTCGAAGCCGCCGGCATCGGCGACGAGGCGGCGCGTGTTCGGGCTGTCGCGCCCGGTGTACCAGCCGAGCGGCCGCTGGCCGGTGGCCCGCTCGAAGACCTGCATCGCGGTGCGCAGGTGCGCGCGCTCGGTCTCCTCGTCCATGCCCTGGTAGTGGATCCAGCGCCAGCCGTGGCAGGCGATCTCGTGGCCCAGGTCGACGCAGGCCGCGCTGACCTCGGGGCAGCGCTCCAGCGCCATGCTCACGCCGAACACGGTGAGCGGCAAGCCGCGGCGCTCGAATTCGCGCAGGAGGCGCCACACGCCGACGCGCGCGCCGTACTCGTAGATGCCCTCCATGCTGAGATGCCGCGCGGCGTAGGCCGCCGGGTTGAAGAGCTCGGAGAGGAACTGCTCGCTGCCGGCATCGCCGTGCAGCACGCTGTTCTCGCCGCCCTCTTCGTAGTTGAGGACGAACTGCAGCGCGACGCGCGCGTCGCCCGGCCAGCGCGGATGCGGCGGATTGCGGCCGTAGCCGCGCAGGTCGCGTGGATACGGGGTGGGGGACGTCGGCGCGGCCATGCGGGTTCAACCCTGGGGGCGCAGCACCGCGGCGAGGTCGGGCGTGCGCGGATCGAGGCGGAGGTTGCGTTCGACCGCCTCGAGGTGCCGCTCCATCAGGCGCGCGGCGGCGCGGCCGTCGCGCGCGGCGAGGGCGTCCACGATGTCGACGTGCTCGGACTGCGAGTGTTCGGCCGAGTGGCTGGACTGGTACATCAGCGCGATGAGCTGCGAGCGCGAGAGCAGGTCGGCGATCAGCTCGGCCAGCACCTCGTTGCCCAGCAGGCGTGCGAGCACGACGTGGAAGTCGGCCAGCAGCCGAGTGCGGCCCGACACGTCGCTGCGCGACACCGCCTGGCGCTCGTCGCGCAGGTGGGTGCGCAGCTCCTCGACCTGGCGGTCGGTGATCTGCGCGGCGAGCTGGCGCACCATGCCGCCCTCGATCAGGCGGCGCACCTGGAAGACCTGGCGCGCCTCGTCGATGCTCGGCATGGCCACGAAGGCGCCGCGCGCGGGCTCGAGGGTGATGAGGCGGTCGCGGCTCAGCTGGTTCAGCGCCTGGCGCACCACGGTGCGCGAGACTTCGAACACGTCGGCGATCTGCTGCTCCACCAGCCGCGTTCCGGGCATCAGCCGGCGCTCGACGATGGCGGTGGTGATGGCGTCGACGATCCGGTCGGTGACGCTCGCCGCAGGGCGGGCCGGACGGACGGCGTCGACGACGTGGAGCTGGGCCGCGGATTTCCTGGGCATGGGACGTCACTGGATTGGATGCCAAAGTGTATACAGCCACCATGCACCATGCAAGCGATTCGGCGCACGACTCCGGGGCGTTCCGCGGTCAATCCCCCAACGGATCCGGGTTTTCCCTCGCGCCTCGCTTGGCTCCAACTGTATACAGTTTAGCCAGGTCGCAGCGGGTGCGGCCCGGCAAGCCCGGGCCGTCGGACGCGACCCTCCCGCCTCACAGTGCCCGCCGTGGTGAGGGAAACAGCGGCGCCCGCGCTTCGCCCGGGCCGGCCGCGTCCCGTGACCTGGAGAACCGGGATGGATGCCTACCTGCTGGACTGGGCCAGCCTGCTGCTGCGCTGGGCCCACGTCGTGACCGCGATCGCCTGGATCGGCGCGTCGTTCTACTTCGTGCTCCTCGACAACAGCCTGCACAGGCCCGACAGCGACGAGCTCCGTTCCAAGGGCGTCGACGGCGAGATGTGGGCGGTGCACGGCGGCGGCTTCTACCATTCGAACAAGTACATGGTCGCGCCGCGCTGGTGCCCCCTGCCCGACGACCTGCACTGGTCGTACTGGGAGAGCTATTCGACCTGGCTCACCGGCTTCGGGCTGTTCACGGTGCTGTACCTGTTCAACGCGAGCAGCTTCCTCGTCGACCGCAACGTGCACGCCTGGGCGCCGAGCGCGGCGGGCGCCGCGGCGATCGCCTTCCTGGTCGCGTTCTGGGTCGTCTACGACGCCCTCTGCCGCACGCTCGGCCGCGGCCGCCACGGCGACCGCGTGGTGGGCGCGACCGTCTTCGCGCTCGTGGTCTTCGCCGCCTGGCTCGCTTGCCACCTGTTCGCCGGGCGCGCGGCCTTCCTGCTGGTGGGCGCGATGATGGCCACGTCGATGACGGCCAACGTCTTCTTCTGGATCATCCCGGGGCAGCGCAAGGTGATCGCGCAACTGCGCGCGGGGCAGGAGCCCGATCCGATCCACGGCATCCGCGGCAAGCAGCGCAGCGTGCACAACACCTACTTCACGCTGCCCGTGATCTTCGCGATGCTGTCCAACCACTACGGCTGGCTGTATCAGGGGCCGGACAACTGGAAGGTGCTCGTCGGCCTCATGCTCGCCGGCGCGCTGATCCGCCACAGCTTCGTGGCGCGCCACAAGGCGCACGTGCTCGGGCGGCGCGCGCCGTGGGAGCACGCCATCGCGGGGGGCGCGCTGGTGATCGGCATGACGATCTGGCGCATGCCCGCACCGCCCGCCCCGGTGCCCGCGATCACCGCGGGCGCCGCGCCGGCCCCGGCGAGCTTCGGCGCCATGAAGGCGATCGTCGACCAGCGCTGCGTGCTGTGCCACAACGCGCAGGTGAGCAACAAGGGCGTCGAGCTCGACAGGCCCGAGCTGATCCAGCGGCACGCGCAGGAGATCTTCCAGCAGGCGGTGGTGCTCAGGCAGATGCCGCTCAACAACGCGACGGGCATCTCCGACCAGGAGCGCGAGGTCATCCGGCGCTGGTACGAGGCGGGCGCCTCGACGCGGTAGGCTCGGGCGCTCGAGCCGCAACCCTTCCCCAGACGACATCCCCGGGAGCCCTCATGGGACACCTCAGCACCCACGTCCTCGACACCGCCCACGGCTGCCCGGCCGCGGGCATGAAGGTCGCGCTGCTGCGCGTCGGCGACGACGGCCGCGCGCACGAGGTCAGGGCGATCACGCTCGGCGCCGACGGCCGCAACGACGGCGGCCCGCTGCTGGACGCCGCCGCGATGGCGGTCGGCCGCTGGCGGCTGGTGTTCGAGGTGGCGCCCTACTTCCGGGCGCGCGGCGTCGCCCTGCCGGAGCCGCCCTTCGTCGACGTCGTGCAGCTCGACTTCGGCATCGCGGACGCCGACGGGCACTATCACGTGCCCCTGCTGGTCAGCCCCTACGGCTACAGCACGTACCGCGGCTCCTGAGGCGACGGGGCGGACACGGGCAGCAGTTGCAGCAGCTGCGCCACGACGGCGACCGCGATCACCTCCGGCTCCTTGCCCTCGATGCCCGCCACGCCGATCGGACAGGTCATGCGCGCCAGCGTCCCGGCCGGGATGCCGCGCTCCTCGTACCGATGCACGAAGCGCGCGCGCTTGGTCTGCGAGCCGATCAGGCCGAGATAGCGGAAGTCGCCGCGACGCAGGATGGCCTCGGCGATGCGCAGGTCGAGATCGTGCCGGTGCGTGAGCACCAGGTAGCACCCGTTCGCGGGCGCCGCGTCGACCTCGGCCTCGACGGGATCGACGCAGACCTGCTCGACGTGCGGCGGCAGGGCCTCGCCCGCGGGGAACTCGTTCTCGCGCTCATCGATCCACTGCACGCGACAGGGGATCGACGACAGCAGCCGGACGATCGCCCGCCCCACATGCCCTGCACCGTACAGCTGCAGGCAGAAGCGGGGTTCGGGCAGCGGCCAGGCCTGTTCGAGGTGGCGATCCAGGCGCGCGAAGCGCAGCGTCACCGCACCGCCGCAGCACTGGCCCAGCGCAGGCCCGAGCGGGTAGTGGCGCTCGACGGGCTCGAAGCCCGGCACGCGGGCCAGCAGCGTGCGCGCATTGTCGATCGCCATCAGCTCGAGGTGGCCCCCGCCGATCGTGCCGATCGCCTGCGTGGCCGAGACGAGCATGCGCGTCCCCCTCTCGCGCGGCACCGAGCCCGCGGTCCTGGCCACCTCGATGACGACGGCCGGCTCCCCCGTGGCGACCCACAGCGCCGCGGTCGTGCGCAGCTCCGTGCTCACGACAGGTCTCCGCCCGACGGGGGGACCGGCCGACGGCCGATCCCCATTGCGACGGCATCGATCGCGTCCAGGATCGCCTCGCAGGTGGCCGGCGCGCGCAGCGGCGGATCGACGCGATGCCCGCCCACGGCCGAGACCGCGTCCCGGATCGCGAGGAAGACCGAGAACGGCAGCAGCAGCGGCGGCTCGCCCACGGCCTTGCTGCGGTGGATGCTGTCCTCCGCGTTGGCGTTCTCGTACAGGTTCACGTTGAACACCGGCGGGCAGTCGTTGGCCGTCGGGATCTTGTAGGTGCTCGGCGCATGCGTCATCAGCAGGCCGGTCTCCGGATGCCAGACCAGCTCCTCCATCGTGAGCCAGCCCATGCCCTGGATGAACGCGCCCTCGACCTGGCCGATGTCGACCGCCGGGTTGAGCGAGCGGCCGACGTCGTGCAGGACGTCGGCGCGCAGCAGCTTCCACTCGCCGGTGAGCGTGTCCACGACGACCTCGCTCAGCGCGGCGCCGTAGGCGAAATAGAAGAACGGGCGGCCCTGCAGCGTCGCGCGGTCCCAGTGCAGGCCCGGCGTGGCGTAGAAGCCGTCCGACCACAACTGCACGCGCGCCTCGTAGGCGGCCCGCACGAGCTCGGGGAACGGGATCTCCTGGCCGGCGACGCTGACCACGTCGTTGGCGAAGCGGACGTCGGCCGCCGCGCCGCCGTGGCGTTGCGCGCAGAAGGCGGCCAGGCGTTCGCGCACCCGGCGCGCGGCATCCTGCGCCGCCTTGCCGTTGAGGTCGCTGCCGGTCGACGCCGCGGTGGCCGAGGTGTTGGCCACCTTCTGCGTGTCCGTGGCGGTGACGCGCACGGCCGCGAAGCCCACGCCCAGCTCGTGCGCGACGACCTGGGCGACCTTGGTGTTCAGGCCCTGGCCCATCTCGGTGCCGCCGTGGTTCACGAGCAGGGTGCCGTCGCTGTAGACGTGCACCAGCGCGCCGGCCTGGTTGAAGTGCGCGACGTTGAACGAGATGCCGAACTTGACCGGGGTCAGCGCCAGGCCCTTCTTCAGCACCGGGCTCGCCGCGTTGAACGCCGCGACCTGCGCACGGCGGGCGACGTAGTCGCCACGCTCGGCGAGCTCGTCGACCAGCGGGCGGATCACGTTGTCGGTGACGCGCTGGCCGTAGGGCGTGACGTCGCGCTCGCCGACGCCGTAGAAGTTGGCGCGACGCACGTCGAGCGCGTCCCTGCCGAGCGCGCGCGCGATCGAGTCGAGGATGACCTCGGCGGCGATCGCGCCCTGCGGCCCGCCGAAGCCGCGGAAGGCCGTGTTGCTCTGCGTGTTGGTGCGCGCGCTGTAGCCGTGGATGGCGACGTCGGGCAGCCAGTAGGCGTTGTCGAAGTGGCACATCGCGCGCGTCATCACCGGGCCGGAGAGGTCGGTGGAGAAGCCGGCGTTGGAGACCAGGTCGATCTCCGCGGCCAGCACGCGTCCTTCGTCGTCGAAGCCGACCTCGTAGGCGTAGTCGAAGCCGTGGCGGCGGCCGGTGATCATGAAGTCGTCGTCGCGGTCGGGACGCAGCTTCACGGGTCGCCCGAGCCGGCGCGCCGCGACCGCCGCGACGCAGGCGAACAGGCCGGACTGCGACTCCTTGCCGCCGAAGCCGCCACCCATGCGGCGGCACTCGACGTGCACGTGATGGGCGTGCAGGCCCAGCGCGTGGGCGACCAGGTGCTGCATCTCGCTCGGATGCTGCGTCGAGCAGTGCACCTTCATGCCGTCGTCCTCGGTCGGGATGGCGTAGGAGATCTGCCCCTCGAGGTAGAACTGCTCCTGGCCGCCGACGCTGAACGTGCCGCGCAGCCGGCGCGGCGCCGTCGCCAGCGCGGCCTGCGCGTCGCCGCGCCGCAGGTGCATGGGCGGCAGCACGTACTGGCCGGCCGCGTGCGCGTCGGCCGCGGTGAGGATCGCCGGCAGCGGCTCGATCTCCAGCGCCTGCCGCGCGGTCGCCGCCGCGCGGCGCGCCAGCTCGCGGTCGGTCGCGATCACCGCGAACACGGGCTGGCCGAGGTAGTGCACCTCGCCGTCGGCGAGGATGGGGTCGTCGTGGGCAATGGCGCCGCAGTCGTTGGCGCCCGGGATGTCGGCCGCGGTGATCACGTCGACCACGCCGGGCAGCGCTCGGATCTTCTCGATCGCGAGCGCCGTGATGCGGCCGTGCGCCACCGGCGAGAGGCCGAGCGCGGCGTGCAGCGTGCCGGCGAGCTCGGGCAGGTCGTCGATGTAGGCGGCCTGGCCGGACACGTGCAGGTGGGCGGACTCGTGCGGGCGGCTGACGCCCACGCGCGCGCCCTGCTGCAGGCGCCGCGCCTCGGCGTCGCCGTCGAGGCGTGCGCGCGCGTTGTGCTCGTAGTCGGCGTACGCGAGCCCGGGCTCGACGAGGAAGGCTTCGACCTCTTTGTTCATGCGATGTCCTCGATGTGCGAGCGAAGCGCGTCCGGACTCGAAGGCCGCGGGCGCTCGGCCGCCCCGGGAGGGAGCGGCGCCGTCATCTCAAGAAGCGGCGGGCGCGGCATGCGGCATGACGCTCCAGACGCTGACCTGGCGGGTCGTGAGCGGCGCGGCCTCGCGCGTCTCCAGCCAGAAGCGGGCGAGCAGGTTGCGTGCCGCGCGCAGGCGGTACGAGGCGCTGGCGCGCAGGTCGGTGAGCGGCGTGAAGTCGCGCTCCAGCGCCGCTGTCGCCGCGGCCAGCGTCGCCTCGGTCCAGGGCTGGCCGAGCACCGCGGCCTCCGCGTGCGCGGCGCGCTTGACGACCGCCGCCATGCCGCCGAAGGCGAAGCGCACCGCCCGCACGCGCCCGTCCTCGCCGTCGAGCGCGAGGCCCGCGGCGACCGCGGAGATGTCGCAGTCGAAGCGCTTGGAGAGCTTGTAGGCGCGCACCGCGGTGCCCGGCGACGGCAGCGTGACGTCGAGCGCCTCGATGAACTCGCCGGGCTGCAGCGCGCTCTTCATGTAGTCGAGGAAGAAGTCCTCCAGGCGCAGCGAGCGCTGCACGGCGCCGCGGCGCAGCACGACCTGCGTGCCGAGCGCCATCAGCACCGGCGCGCCGTCGCCGATGGGCGAACCGTTGGCGATGCTGCCGCCCAGCGTGCCGGCGTTGCGCACCGGCGGCGAGGCGAAGCGCAGCCACATGTCCTGCAGCGCCGGCACCTCGGCGGCGAGCGTGGCCCACGCGTCCTCGAGCGAGGCCGCGGCGCCGATGCGCAGCGTGCCGTCGTCGCGCCGCTCGATGCGCTTGAGGGCGTCGACGTTGCCGATGTAGAGGAGGTCGCCCAGGTCGCGGAACTGCTTGTTGACCCACAGGCCGACGTCGGTCGAGCCGGCGACCAGGCGCGCCCCGGGGTGGCGTTCGCGCAGCGCGGCGAACTCGTCGAGCGTGCGCGGGGCCCAGAAGCGGTCGCGGCGCGGCGCGCCCGCGACGACGATGGCGGGGTTGGGCGCCGCGTAGGCCAGGCCCGCACCGGACTCGCGCTCGAGCGCGCGCAGCGCCTCGACGACGGGCCGCGTGTCGAGCCGCGCCGGCGCGAGGTCGAACATGCGCTGGCCCGCATCGAGGATGGGGCGGTAGCCCGTGCAGCGGCACAGGTTGCCGGAGAGGTCGTCGGCCAGCTGCTGGCGGCTCGGGCGCGTGCCGGCCTCGCAGTGGCGCTCGTAGGTGGCGGCGAGCGACATCGCGAAGCCCGGCGTGCAGAAGCCGCATTGCGAGCCGTGGCACTCCACCAGCGCCTGCTGCGCGGGATGCAGCCGGCCGCCGCCGATGCCGCGCAGGTCCTCCACGGTCAGCAGCGCCTTGCCGTCGAGCGTGGGCAGGAACTGGATGCACGCGTTGACCGTGCGCAGCGAGAGCCCGCCCACGATCGTGGCCGCGGCGGACGGCGTGCCGACCGCCTGCGCGCGCTCGGCCAGCTCGGCCACGATCACGGTGCATGCACCGCAATCGCCCTCGTTGCACCCTTCCTTGGTGCCGCTGCAGTGCGCGTCGCCGCGCAGCCAGTCGAGCACCGTGCGCGTGGTCGGGGCGTCGTCCACCTCGACGACCGCGCCACGGCGATGGTGGTGGAAGCGGATGGGGCGGGTGGGCGTATCCATGGGGCCGTCTGCGTGGGAGGGGATGGCTGCAAAGTTACTCCGATGCGCGTCGAGGTGTATATGCTTCGGCGCATAGCATGTATCACGGGTGTCGTATGACGGAGCGGGCCGCTTTCGACAAGATCGAGCTGTATCTCGTCAGGGTCTTCCACACCGTGATCACCGAGCGCAGCATTTCCCGGGCCGCCCTGCGGCTGCAGACCACGCAGCCCGCCGTGAGCGCGCAGCTGAAGCGGCTGCGCGAGCTCACGGGCGATCCGCTGCTGGTGCGCGCCGGCCACGGCATGGTGCCCACGCCCGCGGCGCTGGCGCTGATGGAGCCCGCGGCCGACCTGCTGCGCAGCGCGCAGCTGATGTTCGGCTCGCGCGCACGCGGCCTCGACTTCGACCCCGCGCTCGCCACCCTCACCTTCCGCATCGCGGCGAGCGACTGGCTCGATCCGCTGTTCCTGCCCGAGCTCGTGGGCCGCATCAAGGCCGCGGCGCCCGGCGTGGGCCTCGAGATCCTGCCCCTCACCGGCGAGTACGACTACCGCCAGGGCCTCGCCCGCGCCGAGGTCGACCTCGTGATCGGCAACTGGCTCGAACCCCCCGGCGAGCTGCACCTGGGCCAGCTGCTGGCCGACGAGGTCGTCTGCCTGGTCGCCGCCGACCACCCCGCCGTGCGCAACCCGCGCTGGTGGACCGCCGAGCGCTACCTCGAGAGCGAGCACGTCGCCCCCACGCCGCTGCATGCGGGGGCGCGCGGCGTCATCGACGACTGGCTCACGGGCCAGGGCCTGGCGCGCAACGTCGCGGTGCGCACGCCCCACTTCGGGCTCGCGCCCATGATGGTCTCGCGCTCGCACCTCGTGCTCACCACCGGGCGCCAGTTCTGCAGCCGCTACGTCGACGCGCTGCCCGTGCGCATCGTGCGCTGCCCGCTGCGCTTTCCTGCGCTCGCCTACTACCAGCTCTGGCACGAGCTCAGCCACCACGCCGGCGCCGGCCGCTGGCTGCGCGAGCAGGTGCGCGACGTCGCCCGCTCGATCGCCCGCCCCGCATGACACACGCGCCCATGACCGCCGACACCCGCATCGCCCTGCGCGGCGACCTGCTCGACTTCACCGCCGACCCCGGCTTCGCCGCGCCCGCGCAGGCCCAGGGCGTGCGCTTCCGGCGCGACCATTGGCTGCTGGTCGAGGGCGGCCGCATCGCGGGCGTGCAGGCCGGCGAGCCCGGCCCCGACTGGGAGCGCATCGACCATCGCGGCCACCTCCTGATGCCCGGCTTCATCGACACCCACGTGCACAGCCCGCAGCTGGACGTCATCGCCTCGTACGGCACCGAGCTGCTGGAGTGGCTCGACACCTACACCTTCCCCGCGGAGCGGCGCCACGCGGACCCGGTCGTCGCCGCGGCCGGCGCCGAGCGCTTCCTCGACGCGCTGCTGGCCCATGGCACGACCGCGGCCGTCGTCTTCCCCACCGTGCACAAGGCCTCGGCCGAGGCGCTGTTCGCCGGCGCCGAGCGGCGCGGCATGCGCGTGATCGCCGGCAAGGTGCTGATGGACCGCCACGCGCCCGACGGCCTGCGCGACGACGTGCGCCAGGCCGAGCGCGACTGCGTCGACCTGATCCAGCGCTGGCACGGCCATGGCCGCCTCGCGTACGCGCTCACCGTGCGCTTCGCGCCCACCAGCACGTCCGCGCAGATGCGCATGGCCGCCGCGCTGCTCGCGGCGCATCCCGGCACCTACATGCAGACCCACGTGGCCGAGAATCGCGACGAGGTGCGCTGGGTCGCCGAGCTCTTCCCCGAGGCGCGCAGCTACCTCGACGTGTACCACCGCCACGGCCTGCTCAACGAGCGCTCGGTGCTCGCGCACGGCGTCTGGCTCGACGACACCGACCGCGCGCTGCTGCGCGAGACCGGCGCCCAGGTCGCCCACAGCCCCAGCTCCAACCTGTTCCTCGGCAGCGGCCTGTTCGACTGGCCGGGCACCGAGGGCCAGGGCGCGCACGTCTCGGTCGCGAGCGACGTCGGCGGCGGCACCAGCCTGTCGATGATCCGCACGCTGGCCGACGCCTACAAGGTGCAGGCGCTGCGCGGCGTCAGGCTCACGGCCTGGAAGGGCCTGTATGGCGCCACTCGGGGCGCCGCGCGCGCGCTGCACCTCGACCACGAGATCGGCAGCCTCGATGCCGGCCGCCACGCCGACGTCGCCGTCTGGGACTGGTCGTCGACGCCGCTCATGCAGCACCGCGTCGACCTGGCGCACGACCTGCACGAGAAGCTCTTCGCCTGGATGACCCTGGGCGACGAACGACTGCTGCAGGCGGCCTACGTGGCCGGCGTGCCGCGCTACCGCCGAGCGCCCGGGCCGGGCTGACGCCCGGGAGTGAAAACCCGCAGGCCAGCGCGCGCCAGACGCGCCCCCGCGCATCCCCCACCGATGCAGGAGACGACATGCAGACGACCACCCCGGCGGCCATGCCGGCCCGAGAGCCCACGCCGGCCCCCGCGACGATCCCCGGGCCGCCGTCGCTGCTCGAGCGGCTCTTCCAGCTGCGCCAGCACGGCACCACCGTCAACACCGAGCTGCTCGCCGGGCTCACGACCTTCCTGACGATGGCCTACATCGTCTTCGTCAACCCCACCATCCTCGGCGACGCCGGCATGCCCAAGGGGGCCGTCTTCGTCGCCACCTGCCTGATCTCGGCGCTCGGCGCGTTGATCATGGGGCTGTACGCCAACTACCCCATCGCGCTGGCGCCCGGCATGGGCCTGAACGCCTACTTCGCCTACGTCGTGGTGCTCGGCATGGGGCTCAAGTGGCAGGTGGCGCTCGGCGCGGTCTTCATCTCGGGCTGCCTGTTCCTGCTGGTGACGCTGTTCCGGGTGCGCGAGCTCATCATCCGCGGCATTCCCCAGTCCCTGCGGATCGGGATCACGGTCGGCATCGGCATGTTCCTCGCGATCATCGCGCTCAAGAGCGCGGGCATCGTCGCGCCGTCGAAGGCGACCTACGTGACGCTGGGCGACCTGCACCAGCCCTCCGCGCTGCTCGCCGTGCTCGGCTTCTTCACGATCGTGGTGCTCGACCGGCTGCGCGTGCGCGGCGCGATCCTGATCGGCATCCTCGCGGTCACCGTGCTGTCCTTCTTCGCGGCGGGCAACCGCTTCGCGGGCATCGTCGACATGCCGCCGTCGATCGCGCCGACCTTCCTGCAGCTCGACATCCGGGGCGCGCTCGGCGTCGGCGTGTTCAACGTGATCCTCGTGTTCTTCCTGGTCGAGCTCTTCGACGCCACCGGCACCCTGCTGGCGGTCGCGCGGCGCGCGGGGCTGCTCGCGGAGGGCAGGATGGACCGCATGAACAAGGCGCTGCTCGCCGACAGCAGCGCCATCTTCGCGGGCTCGCTGCTCGGCACCTCCAGCACCACGGCCTACATCGAGAGCGCCTCGGGCGTGCAGGCCGGCGGCCGCACCGGCCTGACCGCGGTGGCGGTGGCGGTGCTGTTCCTCGCCTGCCTGTTCATCGCCCCGCTCGCGGGCGCGGTGCCGGCCTACGCGACCGCGCCCGCGCTGCTGTACGTCGCCAGCCTGATGCTGCGCGAGCTCACGGAGCTCGACTGGGACGAGACGACCGAGGCCGTGCCCGCCGTCGTCGCCGCGCTGGCGATGCCGCTCACCTACTCGATCGCCAACGGCCTCGCCTTCGGCTTCATCACCTACGCGGCGCTGAAGCTGTTCACCGGCCGGTGGCGCGAGGTGCACTGGATGTCCTGGGTCATCGGCGGCGTGTTCCTCTTCAAGTTCGCTTACATGGGCGGACATTGAGCCGCGCCATCGGGCGGCATCACAATCCGCCCGATGAGCCCGCTACCCGACCCCTCCTCCGGCGCGCTCCAGGCGCGCCTGGAACACGCCAAGACGCGGCTGACCAGCCTCACGGGCTACGGCCTGCCCATCAGCATCGCGCTGGTGCTGGTGGTCAGCATCGCGGCCGGGGCGCTCGCCTTCATGTTCCTCAACTCGGCGCCGCCGACGACGCTGGCCATGGCCAGCGGCCCCGACGGCAGCGCGTTCCGCGCGGTGGCGGAGCAATACCGCAAGATCCTCGCGCGCGAGGGCGTCACGCTGAGGATCGTCCCCTCGCAGGGATCGCGCGACAACCTCGCGCAGCTCTCGGATCCGAAACGCGAGGTGGACGTCGGCTTCGTGGTCGGCGGCGAGACGCCGGGCCCGGACGCGCCGCGCCTGGTCTCGCTGGGCAGCGTCTCCTACCAGCCGCTGATGATCTTCTACCGCGGCACGCCCAGGACGCTGCTGTCGGACTTCAAGGGCCTGCGCGTGGATGTCGGCCAGGAGGGCAGCGGTGCCTCCGCGTTGTCGCAGCGCCTGTTCGACGCCAACGGCTTCAAGCCCGGCGACGGCACGCAGGTCGGCCACGCGGCGCCCGAGGCCTCGGTGCAGGCGCTGCTCGAGGGCCGCATCGACGGGCTGTTCGCGATGAGCGACTCCATGCCGACGGCGATGATGCGCCAGCTGCTGCGCAACCCCGACATCCATCTCTTCGGCTTCGTGCAGGCCGAGGGCTACGCGCACCGCATCACCTTCCTGAACAAGCTGGTGCTGCCGCGCGGCGCGATCGACTTCGGCGAGGACATCCCGGCGCAGGACGTGACGCTGATCGCGCCGACCGTGGAGCTCGTCGCGCGCGACAAGCTGCACCCGGCGCTGAACGACCTCCTGCTGGAGGCCGCGCGCGAGGTGCATGGCCGCGCCGGCCTGTACAAGAAGGCCGGCGAGTTTCCCGCGCCGCTCGAACACGATTTCCCGATCAGCACGGACGCCTCGCGCTATTACGCCTCCGGCCGCAGCTTCCTCTACCGCACGTTCCCGTTCTGGATCGCCAGCCTGATCGCGCGCATCCTCGCGGTGGTGGTGCCGATGACCATCATCCTGGTGCCCGGCTTCAAGATCGCACCGGCGATCTTCCGCTGGCGCGTGGAACGGCGCATCTACCGCTGGTACGCCGTGCTGCAGCACATCGAGGGCGACGCGGCGCTGGCGTCGCCCGCGGACGAGATCCGGCGCGCCGAGCTCCTGCGCCGGCTCGACCACGTCGAGGCCACGGTACGGCGGCTGGCCGTGCCGCCGGCGTACGGCGACCTGCTCTACGCGCTGCGCGTGCACATCGTCGTGGTGCGCGAGGCACTCATCGCGCCTGCGGCGGCCTGAGCAGCCGGCCGCAGAGGTAGGTCCAGACGAAGTTCGCGGCCGCGTAGGAGGTCAGCTCCGCGTGGTCGTACGCGGGCGCGACCTCGACGCAGTCCATGCCGACGAAGTCGAGGCCGGCGAGGTCTTCGAGCAGCGTGAGCACCTGGCTGGTGGCCAGGCCGCCCGGCTCGGGCGTGCCGGTGCCGGGGGCGAAGGCGGGGTCGAGGCAATCGATGTCCAGGCTCAGGTAGACCGGGGGCTCCCCGTGCGCCGCGAGCCGCTCGCGGATCGCCGCGACCACGCCGGCGAGCTGCGCGCTGCCGTCGCGCCCGCGCAGGTCGCGCGCGGTGAAGATCTGGCCGCCGCGCGCCTTCACGTAGTCGCGCGCCTCGGCCTCGGCGGCCGAACGGATGCCGATCTGCGTGAAGCAGGCGTCGACGACCAGGCCCTCCTGGAACGCCTCGTGGACCCAGGTGCCGTGGCCGCTCGGCTCGCCGAAGTGGTCCGTCCAGGTGTCGCAGTGGGCGTCGAAGTGGATCACGGCGAGCGGGCGGCCGCGGTGCGCGCGCTGCGCGCGCAGGATGGGCAGCGTGACCGAGTGGTCGCCGCCGAGCCAGACCATGTGGCGGCTCGCGAGCAGCGCGGGCAGGCGGCGCGCGAGCTCGGCACGCATGGGCTCGAGTCCGGTGTTGGGCAGCGGCAGGTCGCCCAGGTCGTCGAGCACGCCGACCGGCGTGGTCCCGAACAGCGGGTGCGTGCCGTCGCACAGCATGTGGCTCGCCTCGCGGATCGCCCGCGGGCCGAAACGCGCGCCGGGGCGGTTGGTGGTCGAGCCGTCCCAGGCGAGGCCGGCGAGGCCGAAGCGGCGCGGCGCGTCGGCGGGCGCGACCTTGAGGAAGCTGGAGCCGGAGAGGAAGGCGAAGTCGGACATGGAGAGGACCGCGGCGCGCCGGGGCCAGAATCGGTGGACCGCCAGCCTAACGCCCCGCGCCGCCACTTCAATGCCCGCCCGCGCAAGTTCACTTGAGGCTCCCGCCCTGTTCGCCGGCGACGCGGCGCGCGGGATCGCGGCCGTCGGCGACGCCGAGCTGCGCCAGTTGCGCCTGTTCTGCGTCGTGGTGGCGGCGGGCGGGCTCTCGGCCGCGACCGCGGAGCTGCAGGCCGACCTGTCGACCGTCAGCCGCCAGTTCCGCGAGCTGGAGACCCGCGTGGGCGCCACGCTCGCCAGGCGCGGCCGCGGCGGCTTCGGCCTCACGCCCGCGGGCCACGAGCTGCATCGCATCGCATTGCGCCTGCTGGATTCGGTGCAGGCCTTCCGCGACGACCTGGCCAAGCTCGCGCGCGCGGAGGACCCCGTGCTGCGGCTCGGCCTGGTCGACGCCCTGCTCACCGCGCCCGCCGCGCTGCGCCCGGGCGGCCTGCCGGCGGCGCTCGCGGCCTGCGCCGACGCGCTGCCCGGGCTGACGCTGCAGCTGCTGGCCCTGCGCCCGATCGAGATCGAGCGGCGCATCCTCGCCGGTGAGCTCGACGCGGGCGTGCTCGCGGCGCACACGCCCGCCGCCGGCCTGCAGCAGACGCGGCTGTACGCCGAGCCGAACAGCCTCTGGGTCGCCCCCGGCCATCCCTGGTTCGACCGGGACGACGAGGACGTCACACCCGAGGAGCTCGCGCGGCTCGGCTGCGTCGTCGACCCGTTCTCGGTCGACCTGCCGCCGTCGCTGCGCGCGCTCGCGGCGCTCGGATCGGCGCGGGCCGACAGCATCGAGGCGGCGGCGCTGCTCGTGCGCGGGGGGCGGCACGCCGCCTTCCTGCCCGATCACCACGTCGCCGCCACGGCGACGCTCGCCGGCCTGCGCCGCGTGCGGCCGGCCCTGTTCAGCTACGAGCAGGACATCGTCTTCACGACGCGCAGCGGCAACGCGGATCCCGCCCTTCGAGTGCTGCTGCGCGCGCTGGCTGTCGACGAGGCGCTCAGGCCGCCGCGGCGCGCGCCTCGACGAAGTCGCGCATGAAGCGCGCGACGTCCAGGCCGTCGTGGCCCTGCGCGAGGCTGGCACTGGCCGCGGCGTGGCGCTCCTCGCCGAAGAACGCGCGGCGCTTGTCCAGGAGGTAGGCGCTGTAGGCGGGGACGAACTCGGGGTGCGGCTGCACGCACAGCACGTGGTCCTCGAGGCGGTAGGCCGCGACGGGACAGAAGTCGCTGCGCGCGAGCAGCGTCGCGCCTTCGGGCAGGGCGAGCACCTGGTCCTGGTGCGAGGCGAGCAGGGCGATCGTGCCCGAGGCCTCGGCACCCTCGCGCTCGAACGGGCCCGGGCCGCACCAGTCGTAGCGCATGCGGCCCACCCCCCAGCCCTGCGGCGCGCGGCCGACGGGCGCGCCCAGGCAGTACGCGATCAGCTGGTGGCCGAAGCACACGCCCAGCAGCGTCTTGCGCGCGGCGAGCAGCGCGTGGACCTTCTCGCGCAGCGTGCGCACCCAGGGTTCGTCGGAGAACGAATCCGCGCGGCTGCCGGTGAGCAGCACCGCGTCGTAGGCGTCGAAGTCGGCGGGGTACTCGCCGCGCGTGGTGTTGAAGCGCTCGAAGGTCCAGCGCACGCCGGCGGACTCGAACATGCGCTCGGTCATCGCGCCGTAGCTGACGTAGGCGTCGACCACGGCCGGGTCGAGGTTGTCGTTGTCGAGGATGCAGAGATGACGGGAACTCATGCGGCCATGGTAGCCACGCGCCGCGGGCCCGGCAGGCGTCCGGTCATTCGCGCACGGGGCCGCGCAGCCGGGCCCACGCCCCGCGCAGCGCGCGCAGGCACGCGGGCAGCGCATAGGACGCGACCAGCGCGAGCAGGCCGGCGACGATGCCGGTCTGCACCACCTCGAAGGTGCGCAGGTCGGCGTGGCGCGCATGCACGTAGGCATCGCCGGCCATCGTCAGCAGGGCCACCATCAGGGCGCCGCCCCAGCGCAGCGCGAACAGTCGCGCCGCCGGCGTGAAGGTGAGCAGGATCGCCAGCAGGCCCGTGAGCAGCCCCGTCTGCAGCGCGATCGCCCAGTGCGCGAGACTGCCGACCAGGCCGAGGCTGCCCGGCATGCAGGTCATGCAGGCCAGCGTCGGCTGCCAGAAGCGCTGCGCGAACAGGCGCGCGCGCAGGCGGCCGGTCATCGGCATCGGCATCGGGGCGTCGTCCATCGTGGCGTGATTCTGCGCCCGCGGCGGTCAGTGGTGCTCGGGCATCGCCGGCGGCAGCTCGAACCACGGCAGCATCGCGGGCTCGAAGCGCGTCAGCGCGCAGACGCGGTCGCCGCGCAGCGCCACGGCGACGAGGCCGATGCTGGCGCCCGGCGCCGCGCGCAGGTAGGCGCCGAAGGCCGGCTGCCCGTTGGCGCGCGTGGGCGCGAGGCGGAAGCGGCGGCCGCCGGCGAAGATGCCGGCCAGGAACGCGCGCACCGCCGCCGGCCCGACGTACTCGTACGGCATGGGCGGCATCGCCATGAAGACGTCGTCCGTGAAGAGGGCCACCAGCGCGTCGAGATCGGCCGCCTCGTAGGCGCGCACGAAGCGCGCGACCAGGGCCGCCTCGGCCGCCGAACCCGGCGCGGGGGGCGGCGTGCGGTCGGCCGCGCGCCGCAGGCCGGCGCGCGCGCGCTTGAGCGCGCCGTTCACCGAGTCCACGCTCGCCTCGAGCATCCCGGCCACCTCCTCCGCCTGGAATTCCAGCACGTCGCGCAGGATCAGCACGGCGGTCTGGCGCGGCGGGAGGTGCTGCAGCGCGGTGACGAAGGCGAGCGAGATCGACTCGGCGCGCTCGACGCGCGTCTCGGGGCCGGGCGCGTGGCCCGGCGCCTCCTCGACGAGGAGCGCGTCGGGGTAAGGCTCGAGCCAGGGCAGTTCGCCCAGCCGCGTCGGCTCCGGTGGCTCGACGCCCGGTGTCTCCCAGGCCTTGGCGGGCCGACGGCTCTCGCTGCGCCGCGCGTTGAGGCAGCGGTGGGTCGCGATGCGGTAGAGCCAGGTGCGCAGCGAGGCGCGGCCCTCGAAGCCCGCCAGGCCCTGCCAGGCGGAAAGCAGGGTGTCCTGCAGCGCATCCTGCGCGTCGTGGAAGGAGCCGAGCATGCGGTAGCAGTGCACCTGGAGCTCGCGCCGGTGCGGCTCGGTGAGCGCGCGGAACGCGTCCCCGTCGCCCGCGCGCGCCCGTGCGATCAGTGCCGCGCGTCCGTCCGTCGCCTCGTCGTCCGCCATCGTCGTCGCTCCCGGGTTCCCGCGCCTTATAGCGCACGGCGGCCGGTGCGGCGAGCGACCAGTTCGCGCACCGGCCGGTGTCTACATGCGCAGGCGGCCGGCCTGGCCGTCGCCTCCGACCCCTCCATCGAAAGGACGCTTCCATGTTGCTGGACAACAAGACCGCCGTCGTCTACGGCGCCGCCGGCGCGATCGGCTCCACCGTCGCCCGCGCCTTCGCGCGCGAGGGCGCCCGCGTGTTCCTGACCGGGCGCCGCCGCGCGCCGCTCGAGGCGCTGGCGCGCGAGATCGTCGCCGCCGGCGGTCGCGCCGAGGCGGCCGAAGTCGACGCGCTCGACGAGGCCGCCATCGCCCGCCACCTCGGCGCGGTGGCGGACCAGGCCGGCCGCCTCGACATCTCGTTCAACGCCGTCGGCCTGACCGGCGCCACGACGCTCGGCGTGCCGCTGACCGAGCTCGACGCCGAGCGCTACCTGCAGCCGGTGCGCGACTATGCGCTGTCGTGGTTCCTCACGGCGCGCTCGGCGGCCCGCCTCATGCTGCCGAGCCGGGCAGGCGTGCTGATGACGGTCACCGCGCTGCCCGCGCGCGCGGGCACGCCGCTGAACGGCGGCTACGGCTCGGCGCAGGCCGCGAAGGAGGCGCTCACGCGCGATCTCTCGTGCGAGCTGGCGAGCCACGGCCTGCGCGTGGTGGGCCTGCGCCCGCACGGCATGGTGGAGACGCCGACCATGCGCAAGGTCTACGAGTCCAAGGCGGCGACGATGGGCGGCATCAGCTGGGAGCAGTTCGGCGCCTACCTGGCCAACATGAGCCACGCCAAGCGCTCCATGCGCCTGGACGACGTCGGCGGCGTGGCGGCCTTCATGGCCTCGGACCGCGCGAGCGGGATGACCGGCACGAGCGTCAACCTGACCATGGGCAGCCTGGACGACTGACGCCCGGCCGTCGCCACGCCCTGCGATTCGCCGATGGACCGAGTACGCGCTTTTGTTTCCACTTGCAACATCACCGCGGCCCGGATGCGCCTGCGATCCGGGGCGGAGCGGGGCATCCGACGGCAGATCCATGCGGGGCGGGGCTCGAATGCATGACATCCGTCACGGTCTGCGGAGGCCCCGTGTCGGGCGCGGGGCACGGCAACCGTTTGCGACCGGTCACCGCTGAGTCACACGTCCGGACGGTCCGGTTGCTAAATTGGTCGAACGTTCAGACGGTCGTTGGCGGCGGGCTTCGCCGGAGCCCTCCGCCGCACGGCGACGCGACGCCCCCGAGCCTCGCGATCCCTGTCCCGGTCCCTCAGCGTCCATGCGCCATGCCTCACTCCCTCGATCCCGCGTCCGCGCTCCGTGGCCGTCCGTCGCCGGTCGGCACGCGGCTTCCGTCGTACCTGCCGCCCGCGTCGGCTGACCCGCGACCCGTGACTCCCCGTTCGATGCTGAGTCGCATGCGCGACGTGCTGACGCGTCGCATCCGCCTGGAGCGGCGCGGCTTCGACGTCCACTTCATCCTCGAACCCGCGCCCCGCCCCGCGGCCCCGGCGCCCGCGCTGCCGATGCCGGCCGCGCCCACGCGCCCGGCCGGCCGCCGCATCCTGCGCCCCGACGAGCTGCCGCCGCTCGGAGGCACGCAGCTCGCCGAGGCGCGCGCCGACCTGAAGGCCATCCTGGCGCAGGCGCCGCGCGGCCAGCGCCACCTGCCCTCGCTGGCGCTGCTCGAGCGCGTGCTCGCGAAGGACGGCGCGCGCGGCATCGACGAAGTGCCGGCGGCGGTGCTGCGCCACGCGGCCAGCGCGCTCGACCAGTTCGCCGACGACGACTACAGCCCCGGCCTGGTCGTGCTGCGCCGGCGCATCGGCGTGGTGCTGCGCCGCCGCCACGGCGACCTGCGCGCCTACGAAGCCTCGGCGCCCGGCCCGCTCGAGACCGGCCCCGCCGACTTCGCGGACAGCATGACCGAGTTCATCGACCTCGACCGCCTGTTCGACGACTCCCGGCGCTGAGCCTCCGCAAAGGCGGCCCGAAGGGGTACGCTGCCCGGTCCATCCCGGCCGGAGCCGCGCCATGAAGCTGCTCGTCCTCAGCGACCTCCACCTCGAGTTCCACGACTTCACGCTGCCCGCCTCGGGCTACGACGTCGCGATCCTGGCCGGCGACATCGGCGCCCCCGGCGAGGCCGCGCTGGCCTGGGTACAACGTTCGCTGCCGGACGGCGCCGAAGCGGTCTTCGTTCCCGGCAACCACGAGTACTACGGCCGCGAGCTGACGGCGGAGCGCGCGCGCATCGCCGCGGCCGCCGGACGCGTGCGCGTCCTGGACGGCGCGAGCGAGGTCATCGGCGGGGTGCGCTTCGTCGGCTGCACGCTCTGGACCGACTTCGAGCTGCCCATCGCGCCCGCGGACGGCGGCACGCCCGTGAGCGACGCGGCGGCCGGCATGGCCTCCTGCGCCGACCTGCTGGCCGACTACCGCTGCATCCGCGTCCTGGACGCGGGCGCCGAACGCCTGCTGCTGCCCGCGGACACGCTGGCCCTGCACCGGGCGGAGCGGGCCTGGCTCCTCGGCGCGCTGCGCGAGCCCTTCGACGGCCCGACCGTCGTCGTGACCCATCACGCGCCGCACCACCGCTCGCTCGCCGCGAAGTTCGCGCGCGATCCGGCCTCGACCGGCTTCGTCAGCGCGCTGCCCGGCGAATTCTTCGACGTGCCCGCGCTCTGGGTGCACGGCCACACCCACCACAGCTTCGACTACCGCGTCGGCGGCTGCCGCGTGGTCTGCAACCCGCGCGGCTACCCGCTGCGGCGCGGGCGGGTCGAGAACGACGCCTTCCGCGCGGGGCTGGTCATCGAGGCCTGAACAGCGGCCGCCACTCGTCGCCCGGGGCCGCCTCGATCACCTGCGGCGCACGTCCGTCCAGCCCGGGCAGCGCCAGCCGCGCCGCATGCAGCCACAGGCGCTGCACGCCCAGCCACGCGGCCACCGCGCGGTTGTGCGGCCCCTTGCCGTGCGTGCTGTCGCCCACCAGCGGGTGCGCCAGGTGCTTGAAATGGCGCCGGATCTGGTGGCGCCGCCCGTTCAGCGGCTCGGCCTCGACCAGCGCGTAGCGGCTCGTCGGATGCCGGCCGTCGGCGAAGGGCCACTCGTGGCAGGCCAGCCGACGCCAGCGGGTCGTGGCCGCCAGGTGCGGCTGGCCGGCGGACGGCCGCTCGGGATCGCGCGCGAGCGGATGGTCGACCTCGCCCACCTCCGTCGGCCAGCCGCGCACCAGCGCCAGGTAGCGCTTGGCGATCGCCCCGCCCTCGAAGGCGGCGCCGAGCGCGCGCGCCGCCTCGACGCTGCGCGCGAAGAGCAGCACGCCGGACGTCCCCTTGTCGAGGCGGTGCACCGTCCAGAGCGGCACCCCCAGCTGGGCGCGCAGCAGGTCGAGCGCGTTGCGCGACTCGTGCGCGTCGAGCGCGCTCGGGTGCACGAGCAGGCCGGGCGGCTTGTCGATCGCCACGAGCGCGTCGTCGAAGAGAAGCACCCGCAGCGGGGCGCACGTGTCGTCGTCCATCACGCCGGCATTGTCGGGGCGCAGGCCTCGCCCGGGCTACCAGCGCGCCGGCAGCCGCGAGACGAGCGTGATGCGGCCGCGGACGACGCGCACGTAGCCCCCGCTTTCCAGGTCCTTCATCACCCGGCTCACCATCTCGCGCGAGCAGCCGAGCCGGGCGCCAAGCTCGCGATGCGTGAAACGTTCGCGCAGGCAATGGCCGCCGTCGCCTGGATCGGACTCGAGGGATTCGAGCAGGTTCTTCAGCCGGCCGTAGACGTCGTTGAGCGCGAGGTTCTTCGCCGACAGCGTAGCGGCGCGCGCGCGCCGGATCACCTTGGAGAGCAACTCGAAGGCGAACTCCGGACGCTCGCCGATGAAGGCATGCATGGTGGAGCGCGTGACGACCGCGCAGCGCGTCTCCTCGAGGGCCTCGACGCTGGCCGAGCGCGGCCCACCGTCGAGGCTCATCTCGCCCAGGTATTCGCCCGGACCGTAGATGCCGTAGGTGATCTGGCGCCCATTGGCGGCCTCGGAGAATGCACGCAGGCGCCCCGACAGGACGATGAAGATCGTCTCGCCGCGCTCCCCCTCCGTGATCAGGATCGCTCCCTTGCGGTAGCGTCGCGCCTCGCCGCGGGCGGCCAGGTCGCCCAGGGCGTCGCCCGTCGCCGGCGCCCCGCGGCGCGTGCTGTCTTGCATGCTGCACCGGGCCGGGGAACCGGCCCGGCGCGGTGCAGGCATCCTAGACTGCGCCGCTCCGGTTGGGAAGGGCGGCCGGACGCGGACTCAGTGCGCCGCCGGCGAAAGAGCGTTCACCAGCGGCGGCAGGGTGGCCACCTCACGCACCAGCTCGCCCACGCTGCGCGCACCGGTCTTGGCCCGGATGTTGAAGACCTGCGTGCGCACCGTGGAGATCGCGACATCGTTCAGGCGGGCGATCTCGGCGGGCTTGCGACCGGCACTCAGGAGTTCGAGCACCTGCGTCTCGGCGGCGGTCAGCCCGTGGTTGCGGGCGTACCACTGCGCGGTCAGGTCTTCGCAGACCGCGGTCTTGCCCAGCACGAGGATCGCCAGCACGTCGCGACCGCCCGGCGGCGCCGGCACCACGGCGACGCAGACGCGTTCCCGGACTTCTCCGCAGTCCAGGAACGTTCGCAGCCGGCGCCGCGCGGCCTCGTCGATCGCCTTGCGCAACCGCACGGCGTCCCGCTCGCGGCGCGCCTCGATGCGGCCGCCGGCATGCCGCAGCGGATGGCCCTCGGCCAGCGTGCGGCGTGCCGCCCCGTTGGCATAGTGCACCTGCAGGAGGCCGTCCACCAGCAGCATGCCGTAGTCGATCTGGTTGAGCATGTGGGCGAGGCATTCGTCGAGCGGCGGACGCGGATTGCCGGCCGCGGACGGATACGGGACGACGACGGGCGCGGGCGAGACCTCCTGGCCATGCAGGTTCTCCATGATTTCCTCCTCTCCTCGTGGCGCCGCGAGCGCGGCGTCTGAGAGGAAGCTTAGGCAGCGCGACCGCGCGCGGGGCGTGAATCCGGCACGCGCGGCCCGGGCACTATTCACCTCGACGGCGGATTGACGGCGCCCCCGAGGCTGGGGCCGCGCCGCGCCGTCTCGTTGGCGGCCGGGGTGACCGGCAGCCCGCCCGCCTGCACGATCGCCCGTGCCACGAGCGGCGCGGTGAAGCTCGTGCCGCTCACGCGGGCGATGGCTCCCGAGCGGCTCGCGCGCACGCATTGTCCGGGCAGCGCCCACCCCGCGTCGCCCGGCGCACAGACGTCGGGCCCGCGGCGCGGATCCGGCCCTCGACCCGCCGCCGGCCCCGCGCTGCTGTATCGCGTCGCGGGCTGGCGTCGTGCATCGGCGATGTTCGCACCGGCCACGACGGCGCCAGCGACGACGATCCGCGGGTGGAACACCGTGGCGAGCCCGTCGAGCGCGCCGCCGTGCAGCAGCCCGTTGGTCGGCGGATCGCTGCAATCCTCCTGCTGGAGGCGGAGCCAGCGTCGCGGCTGGAACGATTCATCCCAGTCGACGAAGGCGGCCTGCCCGCTGCGCAGTGGCATGCAAGGGTTGCGCGCGTTCGGGCTGACCCAGAAATGCACCGGCTCCGGCAGGCGCCGGGCGCCGTCCGGGGGAACGAGCTCGATGCGCCAACGCCCTGCGGGCGCCGCCATCGCGCCAGATCCCGCCGTCGCCGTCGCACCGAAGACGATCAGCGACATGGCCGCGTCGTCCCAGGCGAGCGGCTCCGCGCTCACGATGCCACAGACCGGCCCGCCCTTGCTCCAGCCCCAGCCCCGGGCCTCGCCGCGTGCCACGTCGCACGCTTGCCCGTGCGGGGTCGTGACGCGCAGCCGCCAGGCTCCGGCGCCCACATGTTCCGGCCAGCGCACGGTGACGTACTGCGGCATCTCCGAGCCCGGCGGAACGCTCAGTTCGAGGCGCGAAGCGGCATCGCCGAGCACGCCGTGCAGCTGCGCCATGTTCTCGTTGCCGGCGGGCAGCACGATCCAGCGCTGGGGCCCCCGGCGCTTCACGAACTCCAGGAGTGCCCGCTCCAGCAGCGAGGTTCCGTCGTGCAGCGTGCGCGCCGTGCCTGCGCTGAGGTTGACGACGACGCGCTCGGTACCGCCACCGATGTGCGACTCGATGAAGTCCAGCCCGTCGATCACGTTGCGCGCGAGGGCCGCACTCGTGCCATCGAGCAGGCTCGCACGCGACAGGTCGACGAACACCAGGTCGGCCTCATCGAGGGCGCGGAGGTCGCTGTCCCACGGCGGCGGATCCCCGGGGCGGGGCTGAAGCGCGCCACCGCGCACGGGTGGCGAGAACAGTTGCCCGATGACCGCGGCGCCGTGGGTGTACTTCCAGCGCATCAGCTCGAGACCCGCCGCCTGGTAGATCGCCTCCTCCGCGACGCCCAGGCGGGTGCTGGTGTTGCGCGCGATCAGCGCGTCCAGCGCCGCGCGCGGGATGGCGCAGCCGCCCCCTCGCGCCGGCGCACGACCACCGACCTGCGTGAACGCGGGGGCGACCGGATCCTGGTCCCACAGTCCGAGCACCCGCGTCCCGCCGCCGGCGCCACGCAATGCGCGCGAGGCGAACGGACAGCCGCTGTCGATCACCCCGACCAGCGTGCGCGCCGTGCTCCGCTCGGGGACATAGGGCCCCTGCGGGACCGCGCGCTCCGCGCGCCACGGCACGCGCTGGGGCGCGATCGGCAGCTGGAGCGCGGCACGCAGCACCGATCGGCGAACGGAGTGCCAGTCCGCAGGCGTGACCCAGCGGGTCGTGTAGCACGGCGACTGCGCGTCGCCGCCGGACGACGTCTCCATCGCGATGGGGACGCCGTCGGCCGGATGCGGGAATCCCGGGCCGTGATCCCGGTAGTTCGTGGCGTCCGACCACACCCACATCGGATCGACGCCCGGGTCGTGCGCGTCGATGCGGTAGGCGCCGGGTTCGAGCCGGTCCCACCGGCCTCTCATGCCGCCCCCGATTCGAACGCCAGCTGCAGGAGCTTGATCTCCTCGCGCGCGCGCGCCCACATGGACTTCAGGATGGGATCCTGGCCATCCTCGCCGGCACGGAAGCCCGTGATCGGATGGACCTCGTAGAACGGGGGACGATCCTGCGCGTCGTCCGAGAACAGGCCCTGCTCGTCCGGGACGAACTCCTCCGTGCCGGTGCACAGGTCGCCGCGGAAGACCCCATATTGCAGCTGCGGCTGGAGCTGCCGGGACCAGTAACCGCCGCAACGGTAGGCGAAATACCGCCCCAGGGCCTTCCCGAGCAGGCGCCCGGCCAGGTTGTCCAGCGGGAAATGCACGCCGGCGATCACCCGGTTCACCGAGAGCCGCGCAGCGATCCGGCTGAATTGAGTGCGCAGCACGTCGTGCTCGGGCACGCCGTGCTGCATCATCAGCAGCGACTGCAATACCTCCTTGATGACGTATGCCTCGGTGCAATGACCGCAGGGCATGGATCCGTGGCCCGGCGTGGTGATCACCGGCTGCACCTGGGCCGAATAGTCCGTCGGACGCCAGGTCGCGATGTCGTTCTTGCAGCGCATCTCGACGAACATGGCGAACTGCACGGCGGCGTCCAGCAGTTCGCGCGTACAGCGCAGGCGGTCGGTCTGGATGGGCACCTGGCTGCCCCAGAACGCGTAGGTGTTCTGGATCTGGGCGAGGATTTCGGGCATGCGCTCCTGCCGCAGGTCCGCCCAGGCCAGCACGCTCGGGATCTGCTTCTGGAACGCCACGTCGGGCGGACGGACGATGGTCGCGATCTTCACCTTGCGATGCCGGGTGCGCGGCTCGTCGTCGTCGTCGTCGCAGCACCGCGCCGCGGGAATCTCGTGGATCGGCAGGTTCGCGCTCACCGTCACCTGCAGGCGCCGCGCGGGATGGTGCCCGGGCGCGCGCTCGTCCAGCGGCCATTCGTCGGGCCGCAGCTCGTTCGCCTGGATCGAGATGTCGCTGATCAGGGCCTGCGCACACAGATAGCTGCGCACCCAGGAGTCCCAGCGTCCGATCCGGGCCTGGTCACGCTCGTCCCAGGGCTCCCGCATCCCCCAGACGACGTGATCGCCCGGGTCGATGCAGGCCTCACGCATCGCATTCATCGCCTCGCAGAACACCGGCGTCGCATAGACGTCGCCCAGCGCGTTCATGTAGTCGTTCTCGCCCGGCTGGCCATGGGTTCCTCCTCCGTGGGTTCCTCCTCCGTGCGTTCCGCCTCCGTGCGTTCCGCCTCCTCGCATCGTCATGTCGCTCTCCTCGTTGATGAAGCTCCTCAGGGCGCGCCGGCTTCGGCGAGCGCGATCGCCCACCTCCGGCGCATCTGCTCGCCGCCGCGCGGGGCGTTGGCGATGTAGCGGGCCAGCGTGAACGCCGGGTCGAGCCGGAGCAGGCGGGCCATGGATTCGCGGGCCGACGCGAGGTCGCCCAGGTGCACCTGCGAGATCACCAGCGCGCGCAGCGTCGGCAGGTGGCGCGCATCCTTGCTCAGCGACAGCTGCGCGAGACGGCGCGCATCCTCGAAGCGCTCGGCGGAGATCGCCGCGCTGGCCGCGAGTGCGCCGTAGTAGTGCTTGACCGGATCCAGCGGAGACAGCGCATGGGCGGTCATGGCCGCTTCCCACGACGCGGCGCCGTGGCCCAGCAGGCTTTCCACGGTGGAGCGCACCAGCCAGACCCACGGCTCGCTCGGGTTGAGCGCCTGCGCCTCGTCCAGGCGCCGCGCGGCGGCGTCCAGATCCTTCTTCATGTGGCACAGCGCGAAGGCCTCCATGGCGAGGCTCATCGCGAAGTCCGGGTTGCGGTCCAGTGCCTGCCGTGTGTGCCACAGGGCGCGGTCGCCCTCGGCGTCGAGGCTGCCCGGCAGGGCCATCCCCTTGGTGACGCGCAACACATGCCACTTCGCGAGCCACGCGTGCGGCGCCGCGGCGCGGGGATGGCGCTCCAGGAGCAGCTCGAGCAGATCGTGCGCGCGCGTGAAGTCGCTCTGGGCCTGGCGGTGCATCAGGTGTACCGCGGCGAACTGGAGGGTCTCGCTGGCGAGGGTGGGAAGCGGACTGCAGGCGCTGCGCCGCAGCTGGTCGGACACGACATGGTCGACGAGGAACTGCGCGATCGCGGGCGTCACCGCCTCGTCGTGGGCGAGGAGTTCGCGTGGATCGAACGTGAAGCGTTCCGCGCAGACCGTCTCGCCGCTGCGCGCCTCCACCAGCGAGACGACGACGAGGTTGCGCGTGCCCAGCGCGTAGAGATGCCCGCAGACGAGGTAGGCCGCGCGCGTCAGCTGCGCGATGCGCTCCGTCGCCAGGCCGCGCCGCCCGAACTGCTCGCTCGAGAGGTGGGAGATGACGCGCACGTGGTGCACGCTCGACAGCCGCGTGAGCAGCATGTCGCCCACCAGCATGGCGATCGTGCGCTGCGCGGCGTCGCCCGAGAGGATCTCGAACGGGACGAGCGCGACACACACCGAGCCCGCACCGTCCCCGCCGCCCGGGAGCTCTGCCCGCCCGGCCGCCGCCCAACCGGGCTCCCGGGCGCCGCCGGCGGCCGGCGGCGAGAGGTGGAACAGCTGCACGGGTTCGTCGAAGTGCTTCAGCCAGCACAGGCCGCCGTCCGCGATGCCCGCGTCGATGCCGGGGAGCAACTCGTCGACGACCTCGCTCGACGCGCTCACGCCGCCCGGCGCCGCCACGCCCGCAATGCGGGCGGCCAGGTTGACGCCCGAACCGTAGATGTCGAGCTCGTCGGCGACGACGTCCGAGACGTGGATGCCGATGCGCAACAGCATGCGTCCGGACGCATTGGCGTCGTCGTCGAGGGCCGCCAGGCGCTGCTGCATCTCGAACGCGAGCGCCACGGCCCGCGGCGGATACGCGCATTCGACCAGCAGGCCGTCCCCGAGGCTCTTCACGAGGCGCGCCCCATGGCGCTCGAACACGCCGGCACGGAGGTCGGCGACGAACCGGCGCCATCTGCGGATCGCGTCGGCCTCGTCGGCGTGCAGCAGCCGCACTGATTCGACGACGTCGGCCACGAGCACCGCTCGGCGGACACGATGCAGCTCATGAGACTGAAGCTCCTCCGCAGGAATCCCGGAATCCATGTTCGCGCCTCTCCCCGGCTCGGGTCGCCCACAAGTTTGATGACAACCCGACGCGGTCGCAAGCCGGCACCGGAGCGGCGACCGCGGCCGCGGAGGCGCTTAGAATGCGCCCCGTTGGTGCTCGCCGGCTCACGCCGGCAGTTAAACGGGAATCAGGATCGGGCCTCCCCACGGGACGGCCGGCAACCTGAGCTGTCCCCGCAACGGTAAGCGGACGAAGGCCGCGGCGCGCTCGAGGCGCCTCGCGGAGTTCAACGTCGACACGGCATTCCACTGGGGCCCGCGCCCTGGGAAGGAAGTCGGCGCCCAGTCCGCCAGCCCGGATACCGGCCAACACGTGGCGCGCCTGCCGCAAGGGCGGCGCGCCGTTTCCACAGGAGCCTGCGGGGAAGCTGGCGCCTGGACGCACCTTCCCGCTCCCATCGTGAACATCCCTTCCCGGCGCCTCGAACCGCGCCTCGCGGTCCTTCCCGCCAAGGTCTCCCTCGTCGCGCTCGCCTGCGCGCTCTCCCTCCCGCCGGCCTCGGCCCAGACGCCGGAGGCCGCGGGCGTCGCCTCGGCGTCCACCGTCGTCGTGACGGCCGCGCGCGCGCCGATGAAGCTGTCGGACGTCGATGCCGACGTCTCCGTCATCACGCGCGAGGACATCGAGCGCTCCGGCTACGGCGACATCGCCGACCTGCTGCGCGCCTGCGGCGCCGTGGAGTTCGTCCGCAACGGCGGCCCCGGCACCACCACGAACCTCTCCATCCGCGGCAGCGAGGGGCAGCACACCCTCGTGCTGGTCAACGGCGTCCGCATCGGCTCGCAGGCGGGCAGCGGCGGCGCGGCGTGGGAGACGATCCCCCTCGGCCAGGTCGACCACATCGAGATCGTGGCGGGGCCGGCGAGCTCGATGTACGGCTCCGACGCGATCGGCGGCGTGGTGCAGATCTTCACGGTCAAGGGCCATGGCGCGCCGCGCCTGGACTTCGGCGCGGCCGGCGGCAGCTACGGCACCCGGCGCGCCGACGCGGGCGTGAGCGGCAGCAGCGGCGCGTTCGACTACGCGCTGGGCGCGGCGACCGAGTACGGCGAGGGCTTCCAGATCGTCACCGACCATGAGAGCTTCAACTTCAACCCCTACGCCGCCGGGTACCACAAGCACAGCGCCACCGCCCGCCTGGGCGCGCAGCTGGACGCGGCCGACCGCGTCGAGTATTTCGGCCTGTTCAGCCACCTCGAGACGAACTTCAACGCCTTCGATCCCGAAGTGCTCGGCGTGGAGAAGGAAGACCAGACCGCGCAGAAGCTCTCGTGGCTGCGCGACTGGAGCAGGGACGTCTCGACGCAGTTCGCCTTCTCCGAATCGCGCGCGAAGCTCGACGACGTCACCGACGTCTACCGTACCGAGACCCGCGAGCGCACCTGGTCGATCGACGGCACCTGGCGCACGCTGCCCGGCCAGCAGCTGCTGTTCGCGTTCGACCGCCTGGAAGACCGCCTCACGGACAACAGCCTCACCCCGTCGGCGGGCGCCACCTCGCGCCATGACGACGGCGGCGCCCTCGGCTACCTCTGGCAGCAGGGGGCGTTCGACGCCCAGGCCCACTACCGCCACGACGAGGACAGCGAGTTCGGCGGCGTCGACACGGGCAGCCTCGGCCTCGGCTGGCACGCGACGCCGGCGCTCAAGCTGGTGGCGCTGGCGGGCAATGCCTTCCGCGCGCCCACGATCTACCAGAACACCAGCGGCTACGGCCCGATGAGCCTGCCCGGCGGGCAGTCGCTGCGGCCGGAGTCGGGCCACAGCGTCGAGGTGGGCCTGCACTACGACGACGCCACGACCTCGGCATCGCTCACCGCCTGGCGCAACCGCGTCGACGAACTGATCGACTTCCAGGCCTCGGACAACTGCCTCACGCACGACTTCGGCTGCTACCTCAACGTCCAGCGCGCGCTGCTGCGCGGCCTGTCCTTCAAGGGCCAGGTGACGGCGGCAGGCGTCGACTGGACGGGCAGCCTCACCTGGCAGCAGCCCAAGGACGACACGACCGGCAAGCTCCTGCCCCGCCGCGCGCGCGTCTTCGGCAGCCTGCGCGCGCAGGCGCCCCTGGGCGCGGTGACGCTGGGCGGCACCCTGGTGTATTCCGGCAGGCGCTACGACGACGCGGGCAACACCACGCCGCTCGACGCCTACACGCTCGCCAACTTCGACCTGAGCTACGCCCTCACGCGGGAGCTCAAGCTGCAGGCGAACCTCGACAACGCGTTCGACCACCGCTACGAGACGGCGGCCGGCTACGCGCAGTCGGGCCGCACGTGGCTGGTGGGCCTGCGCTACACGCCCTCGCTCTGAGTGCCATGCCCGACACCGCGCACCAGCTCGTGGTCGGCGGCCAGCGCAGCGGCAAGTCGCGCCACGCCGAGTCGCTCGCGCTCGCGTGGCTGCGCGGCGCGCCCGGGCGCGCCGTGACGGTCGTCGCCACCGCGCTCGCCGCCGACGACGAGATGCGCGCGCGCATCGCCCGCCACCGCGCCGACCGGCCGCCCGAGTTCGAGACGCTGGAGGCGCCGTTCGCGCTCGCCGCCACGCTGGAGGCGGCCGCCGCCGCA
>Ga0209051_1000750_pt1 | contig 34899 bp, 34 predicted proteins | sample AraplaCvi_mMS_r2_2_FD_184286 | JGI IMG/M metagenome (GOLD analysis project Ga0209051, IMG submission 184286) | Arabidopsis root microbial communities from North Carolina, USA - plate scrape MF_Cvi_mMS_r2 (SPAdes) (version 2) | ecosystem: Host-associated > Plants > Roots > Endosphere | place...
GTTCGAGGGCCGCGCCTACCGCGCCATGGCCGACCCGATCGCGCTGTGCGTAGCCCTCGAACTCGGGACCGACGAGATCGCGGCCGTCGCGGAGTTCACCAGGGAACTGGCCGATTCGCCGGCCATCGCGGTCACCCCGCGCACCGGCCCGCCCGATCCACCCTCTGTCGACGACGACTACGTCGACTGCACCGTGGACGACGAGGTGGTGCGGTACTCGCCCGCCCAGGCGCACGTCGTGCTGCGGCTCGCACCGCCGGGCAACGTCGTCGAGGTGCGGCTGAGGTCCGTCCGTTCGGCCCGGGACGGACTGGCGGTGGACGACGCGTTCTTCACCGACCTCTCGTCGATCGACAACGGGGCCTGGCTGCGGCGGGGCGTGGCCGACACCCGCGGCACCGTCGTCGCACTGCTGGCCGCCGACCTGGTGGCCGACGCAGGGCACACCCTCCAGCGGCTCACCGGGCGCCCCACCCGGACCGTGGCCGGCGAGCCGGAGGCCGCGGCCGTCGGCGCCCGCACCACCCCGGGGTTGCCACCGGGCACCATCGTCTGCGACATCGGCGGCGGCACGATCGATCTCATCGGCGACGACGGAGAGGTGACCGCCGCAGGGGCGGGCGAGGCGATCACCACGGCCGTCGCCAGGGTGCTCGGCATTCCCCGCGCACTGGCCGAACGGGTCAAGCGCACCCCAGCCCTACGTGTCGAGGGTCCGCACGTCGCGCACGAGGAGGACGGTCGTCGGCTGTTCCTCGACAGCCCGGCGCCCGCCGAGGCGATCGGTCGGTTGTGCACCAGGGGAAGTGCGGGCCTGGTGCCGTTCTCGAACAAGCTGGCCGCCGAGGAGTGGCGCAGTCTGCGACTGGCCGTCAAGCAGGAAACCGTGGCAGCCAACATCGTTCGCTGCCTGCGGGCGTTCGAGAAGCCGCCGCCCGCGCTCGTGCTGGCCGGGGGCGGGGCGCTCGACGACGAACTGCTGCGCTCCGTCTCCGAAGCCCTGCGTGCCTCGTCGACGGTGGTGGGACGGGCGAACGTCGACGCCCAGCACGGACCGCGCTTCGCGGTGGCGTCCGGCCTGGTGCACCTCTACGCGAGAGGCTAATTGCCCCGGTAGCCCGAACCGAGGTCGACGACGTTGCAGTACGCGCCGGTGCCCGCGGCCTTGGGCGCGTTGTTGGTGTGGGACACGATCGTCTTGCCGCCGATGGACACCTTGCACGTCACCGAGCCGGGATCACCGCCCGGATGGATGCCGGTGAAGGTCAGCGAGCGGGCGCTGCCGTTGTAGTCGTAGGCGGCCGACCACGGCAGTCCCGCGATCGCGACGATCGGTTCGTCGTTGGCGCCGAAGTAGGACACCTGCACCCCGTCGGCGAACGTGCCCGTCAACTCGAACACGACCGGCACCGCGGCGGACGCCGTACCCGGGGTCGCCACGAGCACACCGGCACCGATCACGACCGCAGCTGCCAAGGACGTCATTCGCATCAATCGATCATCGCACCGATTTCCGGCGTCGGATGCGGCAATTCCGTTAGCTGCCCAGCCCGGGGATGATGTCGCGGAGGTCGAAGGTCGCCGGGACCTCCAGCTGGGCGTAGGTGCACGACCGCGGCTCGCGGTCCGGCCGCCACCGGTTGAATTGCGGGAGATGGCGAAACCGGTCGCCCTCCATGTGGTCGTACCGCACTTCGACGACCCGCTCCGGTCGCAGCGGTACGAAGGACAGACTCTTGCCGGCGTTCCAGCGCGAACCCGCGCCCCGCGCCGACGCGGGCGCCGCCGTGTCGTGCCCGGCTGCCCAGTTCCACGGATGCCCGTCGAAAGTCGTTCGCAATGCCTGCAATTCGGTGAACAACTGGCGGCGCGTCGCCATCGGGAAGGCGCCGATCACCCCGACCGAGGCCAGCGCGCCGTCCTCGCGGTACAGCCCCAGCATCAGCGAGCCGATCGCGTCGTCACCTGACTTGTGCAGGCGGTAACCGGCGACGACGCAGTCGGCCGTGCGCTGGTGCTTGACCTTGAACATCACGCGCTTGTCGGGCTGGTAGGTCCCGTCGACCGGTTTGGCGACGACACCGTCGAGGCCGGCGCCCTCGAATTCCTCGAACCAGCGCCGGGCGACGTCGACGTCGGTGGTGGCGGGGGTGAGGTGGATGGGCGGGCGGCAGTCGGCCAGCGCGGCGACCAGTGCCGCGCGACGTTCGGTGAACGGCCGCCCCGTGTAGTCGTCGTCGCCGAGCGCGAGCAGGTCGAAGGCGATGAAGGAGGCGGGGGTCTGCTGGGCGAGCAAACGCACCCGGGAGGCGGCCGGATGCATGCGCAGCTGAAGGGCGTCGAAGTCCAGGCCGTCGTCGGTCGCGATCACGATCTCGCCGTCGACCACGCAGCGGTCGGGAAGCTCGGCGATCGCCGCCTCGACCAGTTCGGGGAAGTAGCGGGTCAGCGGTCGTTCGTTGCGGCTGCCGAACTTGACGTCGTCGCCGTCCTTGAACCAGATGGACCGGAACCCGTCCCATTTCGGCTCGTAGGAACCGCCGTCGGGAATGCCGGTCACCGCCTTGGAGAGCATCGGCCGGACCGGCGGAATGACGGGCAGCTTCACGCCGTCATTCTCGCACCGCCAGGCGAGCGGCTGCCTCGAAGCCGTCGTCGGTCACGGAGATGGCGCGCGCCGACGGCACGGCCGACGCGAGTAGCCGGGTGAGAACGTGACCGGGCGGGGTTTCGACGGCTGAGGAGACACCGAGTTCGCCGAGCAGACGCGTGCCGTCGTACCACCGCACCGGGCGCGCGACCGACGTGGCCAGGTCGTCGAGGACGACCTCGGCGGACGTGGTGATCCGCCCCCCGGTGTTGGTGAGGTAGCGACGGGTCGGTCGCCGGCGCGGCAGGGGCGCCAGGTGTTCTGCGATCACCCGTGCGGTGTCCTCCTGGATCGGGCAGTGCGACGACACCGCGACGTCGAGACGTTCGCAGCTCTGGGCACCTGCGCCACGGGCTGCGTCGGCGGCTCGACGAAGCGCCCGGTCGGTGCCGCTGACGACCGTCTGCGTAGCGCCGTTGACGTTGGCCACCCAGAGCGGATCGTCGTCGGTGGCGACCCGGCGCACCAGTTCGGCGGCCGCCCTGGTGGGCAGCCCGCTCACCGCCGACATGCCCCAATTACCCTGTGCGCAGGCGTCTTCCATCGACCTGCCCCGTAGCTCGACGGCCGCCAGCGCCTCGGCCAGGGTGAGGACGCCGGCGGTGACCGCCGCGGCGAAGGCGCCCACCGAGTGTCCTGCGACGAACTCGGGGTCCAGACCGTGCTCGTCGACGAGGGCCCTGGCGCTCGCCACTCCGGCGATCACCAGGGCGAGCTGGACGTTGACCGTACTCGCCAGGGCGGCAGCTGAATCGAGTTCGTCGACTCGGCAACCCGCTTCGTCGATCACGGCGCTGACGGCGGGGCTGGCCGGCAGATCGCGCAACATGTGTGGGCGTTGGGCGCCCTGACCCGGAAACAGGAGGGCGAGGCTCATCGCATCGCGGCGCGGTCGACCAGGCGGGGGCCCGCGTCGGTGCGCACCATCACCTCGGACCGGCCGCCGACGAGCTCGGCGAGCGCGACGGCGCCGCTGCGGGTTTCGACCTGGCAGTCCACCCTGCACTCGGCGGAGGGCAGCGCGGCGGCCAACGACACCAGGGCGGACCCGACCCGACGAAGATCGACGATGCGGACCAGCAGGTCGAGGTCGCTGGCGGACGTCACGGTCGGTTGCCCGGTGGCCAACTCGAAGCCGACGCTACCCGTCGGACCCCACGGCGACCCGACGTCGTCGAGCTGCGGTCGCAGCTGGCGCAGGGCGCGGATCGCCGGCACGTCGCGGCCCGCGACGTCGATCAGGGCCTCGGGTGACACCGTCGCACGCACGTCGCCGACGGCGACGAAGGTCCCGTAGCGCTGGGAGCGGTCGGCACCGCGCACCCCGACCGCGACGACGCCGTCGGCCCCTCGGTCGCGCCGGACCACCACCCACGGTGTGTCGTGCAGTGCGTGCACGGCCCAGGCCGGCGCGTCGTGGGGCAGTGCCGCGGGACCGCTGACCCGTAGCAGATCGTGCGGGCGGGCACCGCGCATCTCAGCTACCCGGATTCCACTGCCGGGCAAGCACGTCCCGGACTCGCCGGGAGGCCTTCCTGGTGGTCGCGGCCGCGTCGGAGTCCAGCCGGTTGGACAGGTCGCGTGGACCGACCCGGGCCCGCCGGACCGCCTCGGTGATTGCGGCGCCCACCAATTCGACGTCGGCTGGGGTGGGGTCGTCGGCATTGGACACGGTCAGGAGCCCGTCGCAGAACCCAAGTTTCGCCCAGTTCTTCACGTCGTAGCTCATGGGGATGATCGTCTTTGCGAGCTCGTCGAGCTCGTCGACCGTGCGCAGGGTGATGCGGGCGGCGGCGGCCTGGTGCATGGCGTGGATCTCCACGCCGGGGTCGTCGAGTGCCAGGATTTGGTTGGCTTGCAGGCCGTGGGTGAGGAAGCCGCCGGACAGTGCGCTGCCGACGACGACGGCGACGACGGGATGGCCGGCGACGCGCGCCGCGTGGTAGGCGTCGGTGGTGGCGGCCATTGCCTGGTGCAGGCCGGCCATCTCCTCGTAGCGCCCGTACGCCTGGCTGGGGAGGTCGACGACGGCGACGATGGCGCGGCGCTCCGCCGACCGGTCGGCCTCGATCACGTCGTGGACGGCCTGAGCCAGGGCAAGGGATTCGGTGAGGCCGACTTGGCCCTGCCGGGCGCGGTAGAACCGGTTGTCCGGATCGGGCACCACCGCCAGGTATCTGGCGTCGGGCGTCGTCGCCGACAGGACGGACGGAATGATCGCCTCGACCGTGGCGCCCCGGCTGAGGGCGGCCAGCCACGACCGGCCCCGGGTCGCCGGCGGGTCGGAGGCCTTGGCGGCGGCCGGCTGGCTGGATGCGGGAACCGGTTCGTACGAGCCGCCCCACAGGGCGGGGAGATCGCCGGGGCTGGGTGCCGTGGCGGGGTCGTAGACGGCCAACCGCGACGCCAGGACGTCGAGCCGCTCGCTGCGGTGCCGACCGGGCTCGGGTACGCCGGCGCGAATCGCGTCGACCACCGCGGCGCGCAACAGATTCGAGTCGTCGGGCACCAGGACGTCGGCCAGTCCGGTGGCGTGACGCTGGCCGCCACCGTCGACGGCCCAGATGAGAGTGTGGTCGCGCGAGTCGAATTCGTCGACGCCACCCTCCTGCTCGATGACGGCGGGTCCGTTCAGGCCGATGCGGGCCTGCGGTGTGACGATCAGCCGGGTACACAGACCCGCGGCGATGCTCATGCCGCCGAACGATCCGACCGTCCCGGCCACCACCCCGATCACGGGGGCGTGGGGGCGCAAATCCAATACGGCCGAGCAGATCTCGGCGACGGCGTTGAGACCCAGATTGGCCTCCTGCAGACGCACACCACCGGTTTCGAACAGGATGACCGCCGCGGTCGGGGTGCCCACCCGCGAGTCTTCGGCCGCCAGCAGCAGCGCCTGGGAGATCTTGGCCCCCGACACCTCGCCCGTTCCGCCGCCCAGGAACCCCTGCTCGATGGCCGTGACGACCACGGGACGGCCGTCGACGGTGCCCCTGGCGACGACGGTGCCGTCGTCGGCCTGCGGCGTGATCCCCTGCGGTTCCAGCCACGGGGATTCGAGGCGGTCGAAGGGGCCGGCCAGCACGCGGACCGACCCGGGATCCAGCAGGGCGTCCGCCCGGCCCAGTGCGTCGAGTTCGATGAAGCTGGGGCGGGCCAGCAATTCCTGCCACGTCTGGCCCGCGAGCAACTCGCTCACGAGGCCGTCCCCGCGGCTTCGGAGGCCTGACGCAACCGCAGGTTGACCACGCCCGGGGTGGCCCCGAAGTCGTTGAGTTCCCACCTGCCGGCCAAGGGGGTGCGGGTGAAGAACCTCTCCAGCACGTCGTGCCAGACGGTGTCGAAGCCGTCGACGCTGGTGCGCACCCGGACCACGACGCCGTCGCCGTCGTCACCCGGCGGCTCGAGCAGGATCTCCAGGTCGCCCGACGCCACGACGCCGACGTGTATCGGGTGGGTCGCGACGCCCCGGGCCGGGAATCGATAGTTCAGGGTCTGCATGGCGGGAATCCCCTCTCATCCAGGGCGTCGAGAAACAGCGTGGCCGACAACAGATCTCCGCTGCCGCCCGGGGAGAGCCGTCGGGTCAGGCACAGCTCGTCGAGCGCGGTGAAGAGCCGCCGGCCGCGCGTCGTGCCGATGCCTCCGGCATCCAGGACGGCCCGGGCGCCCGCCCGTAGTGCCGTCAACCCCGCGGAGCCGCCGCGGTGCAGGACGCACGTGTCGTCCACGGTGGCCATCAGCACCAGAAGCGCCGTCAGGCGGGCGGAGCACTCGTCGGCACCCGCCTGCCGCGCCGTTCGCAACGCCGGCAGTGCCTGTCGCGTCACCCGCGGAAACCCGTCGCGGGCTTCTCCGACGGCGCCGCTCACGCCGTAGCGGGACCGGGCCCGCGCACCGTGTGACGTCGTCGCGGTGACGTGGGAGTCGGGAAGGGCGGCCAGTCGAGCCGCGACGGCGACGGCGTCCTCGAGCGTGGCCGACCGCGCCGCGCTGGCACTGAGGAGTCCCACGGCCCAGAGTGCCCCACGGTGGGTGTTCACCCCGCCCGTCGCCACGAGCATGGTCTGCTCACCCGCCCGGCCGATCACGCCGAGGCGGTCGCGTAGCTCGTGGTCGGTGAGGGATTGTCGTGCGGCGGTGGCACATTCGGCGAAGGCGGCGTGCAGTGCATCGGCCGACGCGTGCAGCATGGCGAGGTCCATGTCCGAATGTGCGCCCGAACCACGTCGGTCGACCAGGCCGGGTTTCGGAGTCAAGTCCGCTTCGGCCCGGATGGCGGCGACGGCCAGGTCGGCGATCTGGACGGTACTCAGCGCTGTTGCGGTCGACATCGGCGTCACCAGTCCCTGAATTGCGAAGGAGGATCGTACAACCCACCGGACCAGGCGACCAGGTCCTCGATGCTGCGGGCGGCGAGCAGGGAGCGGTCGGCCAGGCGGGTTTCGACGTGGAGGTCTTCTGGAAAGGCCACCAGGCCGTCGCGGCGCAGTCCCTCCACTCGTCGGGCGTCGGCGGTGCGACCCACCGGCGTGACACCGGCGACCGCGGCCAGCGCGGCCCGGCGATCGTCCAACGAGTGCGCCTTGTAGAGGTAGGCGACACCCTCCTCGGTGACGACGTGCGAGACGTCGTCACCGTAGATCATCACCGGAGGCAGCGGCATGCCGGCCTGCTTGCCCACGTCGACGGCGTCGAGTGTCTCGACGAAGGTGGGCACGCCGCCGGCCCGGAAGGTTTGCGCCATCTGCACCACCAACTTTCGGCCCCGCCGACTGGCGCCGTCACCGTGGGCGAGGTCTAGCCAGGCGGCCGACGAGTGCCGCCGGCCATGGGGGTCGTGGCCCATGTTGGGCGCACCGCCGAAGCCGGAGAGACGGCCGTCGGTGACCGTCGACGAGTTGGCGTCGGCGTCGATCTGCAGAGACGACCCGATGAACATGTCGATCGCGTACTGGCCGGCCAACTGGGCCAGCACCCGGTTGGACCGCAGGGACCCGTCGGCGCCGGTGAAGAAGACGTCGGGGCGGGCCGCGGCGTAGCGATTCATGCCCGACTCCCCGCCGAAGCTGTGGATCGACTCGACCCAGCCGGACTCGATCGCCGGGATCAGGGTGGGGTGCGGGTTGAGTACCCAGTGCCGGGCGATCGTGCCCTTGAGGCCAAGCTGCTCGCCATAGGTGGGCAGAAGCAATTCGATTGCCGCGGTGTCGAATCCGACGCCGTGATTGAGAGACACCACCTGATGGCGCTCGTACACCCCGCGGATGGCGATCATCGCCTTGAGGATTTCGACGGGTCCGATGAGGCGCGGGTCCCTGGTGAACAGTGGCTCCAGGTAGAACGGCCGGTCGGCCTGCACCACGAAGTCGACCCAGCTGCCAGGGATGTCGACCCGGGGCAGGGTCGCGGCGTCGACGATCTCGTTGGCCTGCACGATCACCACGCCGTCGTGGAAGGCGGCGGCCTCGGCGATGGTCGGGGTGTCCTCGGTGTTGGGCCCCGTGTAGAGGTTGCCGTCGCGGTCGGCTTGCTCGGCGCACAGCAGGACGACGTCGGGGGCGAGGTCGACGAACATCCGGGCGTACAACTCGACGTAGGTGTGGATCGCGCCGATGTGGACGGTGCCGTCCTCGACCATCTGGGCGATGCGCACGCTCTGCGGCCCGGCGTAGGCCAGGTCGAGTTTGTCGGCGATGCCGCGTTCGAACAGGTCGAGATGCTCGGCCCGCGACACCGACGAGATCAGCATGTGCAACCCGTTGAGGCGCTTCGGATCGCAGTCGGCGAGCGTCCTCGACAGGAAGTCGGCCTGCTTTTGGTTGTCGCCCTCCAGTGCCACCCGGTCGCCGGGGCGGATGACGTCGTGCAGCAGGTCCCCGAGGCGGGCCGGGTCGACCACCTTGCCGGTGGCGTACGCGCTACCGGCCTGCACGCGTTGGGCTTTGGCGGTGCGACGGGTGTCCCAGGTGGTCATGTCAGGCCTGCTGGACGGAGTCGATCGCCTGTTGGATGACGGCCGTCACCGCATCCGGATGCGAGATCAACGTCAGGTGCGAACCGCCGTCGAAGACGGTGACGTGCGACCCTGCGCGCTCGGCCATCGCACGCTCCGACGCGGCAGTGATGATCTGGTCGCCGCTGCTGATGAAGTACCACGAGGGAATCGTCTCCCATGCCGCGAATTGGGACGGCGTTTCGAAGGCACTCGTGGACGCCGCGCGCTGCGTCGCCCACAGCCGGGTTGCCACCTCGGTCGGAAGGTCACTGCCAAAGTACTGCAGGAAGACGTCCTTCTTCAGATACAGGTCGACGGCTCCCTCGGGTGCGTTCGGATACGGAACGTCGTCGAACAGTTCACTCTTCGGCTTCTGGGCGAGAACCGAATCCGACCCGCTCAACGAGCCGTTGGTCTCGCCGACGGCAGGCGCGGCGGCGTCCACGTACACCAGCGCCTTGACCTCTGCGTTGCCCGCCGCGGCGTTGGTGATGACCGAGCCGCCGTAGGAATGCCCCACCAGCACGATGGGTCCGCTCAGCGTCCGGAGGAAGTCCGCGACGGATTGCGAGTCGGTGGTGAGGTTCTCCAGCGGATTGGCCACGGCCCGGACGTCGTAACCCCGGGCCCGCAGGGCCGACACCTCACCCGCCCAACTGGAGGCGTCGGCCCAGGCGCCGTGTACCAGCACGACCGTCGGCGTGACGCGATCGGGCGGAGCTGCGGTAGCGGTGGCGGTGCCGCCGAGCAGTGCACCGGTCACGGCCACACTCGCGGCCAGGGCGCCGGCGCGCCGCAGGCGGTCGACGAAACGTGCCATCGCTGGGCTCCGATCTTCACTGCGGCGGGCGGTCGCCGTCAATTACACCGTCGTCGGCGCCGGCCGTGGGGTCATTCCCGCTGCCAGGCATCCGCACTACCGGCTGGCGGTAACACGTCCTGACCGACGACGCGTCCACTCACCTCGCTAGTGCGCCGGGACCCCTGGCTCCAGCGCACGCCGTCCGTCGTCTCCGTCACCACCCAGTCGGCGGCCGACCGGGGGTCGTATCGGGCCAGATACTCATCCTCCTGGGCGGCCCACCGATCCCAATGGGGGCGGTAGGTGTCACCGTCACGCAGCAATGCGCGCCGCTTGCGTTCGGCGTCGGGGGTGTCGACCCAGATGCCCAGCTCGGCGAGCGCGCGGCTGGGCGCATTCAGCGCGCCGACGCCTTCGACGATCAGCCGCTGCGAGGGGTCGACGGCATGCCAGCGGCCGGGGACGTCGCGCACCCAATTCCAGCTGCGCCACCGGCCGGGGCGGCCGTCGTGGCGGGGCGCCAGCAGTTCGGTCCTGACGTGGTCGACGGCCCAGGCCAGGCCGTCCCATCCCGGGTAGACGTCGTCGAGCCGCAGGATCTGGCTGCCGTCCCACAGCCGACGAAGACTCTTGGCCAGCGTCGTCTTGCCCGACCCGGACCGGCCGTCGATCAGGACCGTGCGCGCATCGGTCTCGGACAGCTCACGGGCGACGTCATCGAGTCGCAACGAAGTTCCAATGTCCCGTGCCGACCGACGTCGCGACCGCCACCGCGACGACGACGAACGCCGCGCAGATCAACGCGACTTCGCGCCCGCCGAACGGTGACGGGCGGGCCCAGGTGCGGGTCGGGTGGGCTCCGAATCCACGGGCCTCCATCGCGGTGGCCAACGTCGACCCGCGCCGGATCGCCGACACCAGCAGTGCGAATGCTTGTCCGGCGGCACGTTTCACGCGCCCCTGGTCGGCGACGCCGCGGGCCCGGCGGGCGTAGCCGAGGTAGCGCCAGTCCTGACCCAGCAGTCCGACCAGACGGACGCCAGCCAGCGCACCGAGCACGAACCGCGCGGGCAGCCGCAACACCTGACCCAGCCCGTCGGCCAGCTCGGTGGGCTCGGTGTCGACGAACAGCAGCACCGAGGGAAGAGCGATGGCGAGCACCCGCAGAAACGTGGCCACCGCCAACGTGATCGAGCCGTCGCTGACCGTGATGAGCAAGAAGTGCCAGTGCACCACGCCGCGGGATTCGCCGTAGAGCAGGATCGTCAGCGCCGTGAGGGCGGCGGCAAACGTCACCATCGCCGCGCGGGTGACCATGACGCGCAAGGGAACTCGCAGCGCCATCAGCAGCGCGAACTCGAGAACCAGTGCCGTCAGCGCCGACACCCAGTCGACGCTCAGAACCAATCCGACCGCGATCACCAAGGCGGCCGCCAGCTTCGCCACCGGGTTGACCCCGGTGAGCCAAGTCGGAGCCGCGACGCCCGCGACGCTCACCACGGGGTGTCCGCGGCGGTCTCGGCGTGCCAGGCACCCAGGTCGACCCGTTGGTCGGCGAGCAGGCCCGCGAAGTCGAGGTCGTGTGTGATGGCCACGACCGCGGCGCCGTCGTCGGCGATCTCGGCGAGCATGCGCACCAGTTCTGCCCAGGTGTTGCGGTCCTGGCCGAAGGTCGGTTCGTCGAGGATGATCAGCCCCGGTGCCGTGGCGAGCACCGTGGCCACCGAGAGTCGGCGCTGCTCGCCGCCGGAGAGCGTGTACGGGTTGACGTCGGCGACGTGCGCGAGCCGCAGCCGGTCCAGCAGTGCGTCGCAGGTGTCGGCGACCGCAGCGTCGTCCTTCTTCAGCGCCCGCGGGCCGAGGGCCAGTTCGTCGCGGACCGTCGCGGTGAGGAACTGGTGTTCGGGGTTCTGGAAGACGCTGCCAATGCGGGTGAGCAGTTCCCGCGACTTCCACTCGACGGGCGAGCGGCGACGCGGCGCCGGTGCGAACGTCTCGTCCGCGGTGAGCGTCCCGCCGCGCGGTGGCAGCAGACCCCCGAGGGTCAGCGCCAGCGCCGACTTGCCGGTGCCGTTGGGACCCGTGACGACGGTGACGGCGCCACGGTCGACGTCGAAGGTCAGATCGTGGGAGCCGTCGTCGGCGCGGTAGCCGACCGACAGGTTGGCGGCCTCGAGCAGCCGCGCGCCCGGAGCGTGACGCCGCGTGATCGCGGGCAACTCGGCGCCGGGTACCCAGACGCCGGCCCGTTGCAGCATGTCTCGCTGGCGTCCGAGGGTGTCCTCCGGGGGTCCGTCGGCGACGACCCGGCCGTCGTCGCCGAGGACGATCACCCGGTCGACGACGGGAAGCCATACCGCCGTGCGGTGTTCGACGACGACGAGGGTCGCGCCGGTCGACGCCGCGGCGGCCGCGACCGCGTCTCGCACCTCGACGACGCCCGCCGGATCGAGGTTGGCGGTGGGCTCGTCGAGCAGGATGAGACCGGGGTTCATCGCGATCACGCCGGCCAGGGCCAGCCGTTGCTGCTGACCGCCCGACAATGCCGAGGTCTCCCGCGACAGCGGAAGGTCCAGTCCGACGGCGGCCAGCGCCCGGCGGACACGCGGCCAGATGGCAGCTCGCTCGACGTTGAAGTTCTCCATGCCGAACGCCACGTCGTCACCGACCCGCGACAGGATGACCTGAGAGTCGGGGTTCTGCAACACCATTCCGATGCGACTGCGACGTCTGGCCGGCGGCGCTCCGTCGACGAGGAGTCGGCCGGTCTCGTCACCGTCCTCGTTGCTGTCGAGCAAGCCCGCAAGTCCCTGTAGCAGTGTCGATTTGCCCGATCCACTGGCTCCGAGGAGCAAGACCCGCTCGCCGGGTTCGATCGCCAAGTCGAGTCCGCGCAGCGCCCACTGCGCACGGCCGGCGTGTCGCCACTGCCAGCCCTGCGCGGACACGGCGACACCGCCGCCCGGAGACGGCGGGGCGCTCATCGCGCGAGGTTGGGCTGTGACCCCACCCTGCCGGACGGGAATCGGGACAGCGCACCGGTCTTCGCCAGGCCGCGGACGACGAACCAGGACAGGGCGCCCGCGATGAGCGCACCCGAGACGATCGCCGAGGTGACGTAGATCGCCGAAAACGTCGCAGCCGAACCGGGATACCAGAGAATCAAGTCGTTGATCGCGAGCCCCAGGCCGGCCACCGCACCCGAGAGCACCGCGACCGGCAGGTTCCACGCGCGGTAGAGGAACACCGCGAACACCAGCTCGGCGGCCAGGCCTTGCACCAACCCCGACTCCAATGTCAGCACGCCCCACTGGTTGCCGACGAGCGCCGAGACGGTGGCGGCGACCATCTCGCCGTACAGCGCGGCGCCGGGCTTGCGGATCACCAGTGCGGTGAGGACGCCGGCGAACAGCCAGCCCCCGCCCAGTAGTGCCTGAAGACCGGGCAGTGCGGCGCCGAGGGGAGCGCCAATCGGGTTGGAGGCGATGTTCCACAGCACGAACACCAGCCCGGCGGCGACGGCCAGCACGCTGGCGACGACGATGTCGACCACGCGCCAGCGGTAGCTTCGTGGATTGCTGGTGGGTCGATCAGAGACGATGTCGGTACTCATCGGTGTCACTCCCTACGCCGGCATGATCCGGTCAGGTTCGTACGGTCGACGGCGCCAGCCGTCCTCTCAGCGCACTTGGCGTGCACTCCCGTGTGGGTCACCTTCAATGTAACCCCAGTACCGCCACTAGGGGAATTCGCCCTGGCGATGACATTGATTGCCGGCAGCTGTCTACGTGAGTATGGGAACCATGGACCTGCCCGTGACGCCGCCAGTCGAGCCGATGTTGGCGAAGGCGGCCGCCGCCGTGCCCGACGATGCCGGGGTGTGGTCCTACGAGCCGAAGTGGGACGGCTTTCGGGCGCTGGCGTTTCGCGACGGCGACGAGGTGGTGCTGCAATCGCGCAGCGGCAAGGAGCTCGGCCGGTACTTCCCCGAGCTCGTCGACTCGCTGCGCGACGAGCTGGCGGCGCGCTGCGTCGTCGACGGCGAGGTCGTCGTGCCGCGCGAGATCGACGGCCGCATCCGACTGGACTGGGAGTCGTTGAGCCAGCGGATCCATCCCGCAGAGAGCCGGGTGGCGAAGCTCTCCGAGGAGACGCCCGCGCACTTCATCGGGTTCGACGCGCTGGCCACCGGGGACGCCTCGTTGACGGGGGAGCCGTTTCGCGTCCGGCGGGCGGCGCTCTTGGAGCTCGTGTCGGAGAAGACGTGGTGCCACGTCACCCGCACGACCGAGGACCCGGAGCTCGGTACGCAGTGGTTGACCACCTTCGAGGGTGCTGGTCTGGACGGGGTGATCGCCAAGCGGCTCGACGGACGCTACCTGCCGGGCAAGCGCGAGATGGTCAAGGTCAAGCACAAACGCGACGCCGACTGCGTCGCCATCGGATATCGGGTGCACAAGAGCGGGGAGGGCGTCGGATCGATTCTGCTAGGGCTCTACCGCGAGGACGGCGAGCTGCAGATGATCGGCGGCGCAGCGTCTTTCAGCGTCAAGGACCGCGTCACACTGCTCGCCGAGCTGGAGCCGCTGCGCGACGGCGACGTCCGGGACGGCGACCCCAGTCGGTGGAATTCCGCGGCGGACAAGCGGTGGATCCCGGTGCGCCCGGAGAAGGTCGCCGAGGTGGCCTACGACCAGATGGAGGGCAACGGGCAGAGTGATCGGCGCTTCCGGCACGCGGTGAAGTTCGTCCGCTGGCGGCCCGACCGGGATCCGTCCAGCTGTACCTTCGCCCAGCTCGACGTGCCGCTGAACTACGACCTGTCCGACGTATTGGAGAAGTCCGATGGCTGAGAAGTTCGGAGCGGCAACCGAAGTCGACGTCGACGGCGTGGCCGTCCGGTTGACCAGTCCAGACAAGGTGTACTTCCCCAAGCTCGGCGCCGGCGGCACCAAGCGGGTTCTCTTCGACTACTACCATGCCGTCTCCGGGCCGATGGTCGCGCTGTTGCGGGACCGTCCTACGCATCTGCAGCGCTTTCCCGACGGGATCGACGGCGAGGAGATCTACCAGAAGCGTGTCCCCGCAAAGCATCCCGACTATCTGAAGACCTGTGAGGTGACCTTCCCGTCGGGCCGCACCGCCGATGCGTTGAAGGTGACGCACCCGTCGGCGATCGCGTGGGCCGCGCAGATGGGTGCCGTCACGTTTCACCCGTGGCAGGTCCGTTGTCCCGACGCCGAGCACCCCGACGAGCTCCGCGTCGACCTCGACCCCCAGCCGGGAACCGACTTCGACGACGCGGCCGAGATCGCCGTGGAGGTGCTCAAGCCCGTACTCGACGAACTCGGCATCGTCGGCTACCCGAAGACGTCCGGGGGTCGCGGCGTGCACGTCTTCATCCGGATCAAGCCGGACTGGGACTTCATCGCCGTGCGGCGGGCGGGCATCGCGCTGGCCCGCGAGGTCGAACGGCGGGCGCCGGACCGGGTCACGACGTCGTGGTGGAAGGAGGAGCGGGGCGAGCGGCTGTTCATCGACTACAACCAGAACGCGCGGGACCGCACCTTCGCGTCGGCGTATTCGGCGCGGCGGACCCAGATCGCCACGGTGTCGACCCCGCTGTCGTGGGCGGACCTGGCGACCGCCGACCCGGACGACTACACGATCGCCACGGTGCCGAAACTGGTTGCGACGCGCAAGGATCCGTGGGCCGAGATCGAGTCGGTGGCTCACTCGCTGGAGTCGCTACTGGAGATGGTGGCGGCCGACGAGGATCGCGGACTCGCCGACCTGCCCTATCCGCCCAGCTATCCGAAGATGCCGGGCGAGCCACCGCGGGTGCAGCCGAGCAAGAAGGTGGCTGAACATTGGGACGACCAGGGCAACCCGGTAGGCCACGGCAAGTAGATGCGCGACACCCGTCGTCGCAACCCGTGGAATCAAACAGGACCGTGGTCCGTTTGGTGTCGGTAACGGTGTCGAACAGGTCGGCGCCCTGGGACGGACGGGCGGACCATGACCGCGACCCAACGAACGTTCGAACTGCTCTCCCGGAACCTCCAGGAGGTCTTCGGGGAGGGCGATGCGACGCGTCGGCGCGCCGCCGTCGCCGACTTCTACACCGAGGACTGCGTAGTCCACACGCCCGACGGCACCTATGTTGGGCACGACGCCGTGGACGACTTTGCCGGCGCTCTGCGCGCGACGCACCCCCACTACGTCTACACCGAGAGAGGAAAGCCTCAGGTGCTCGACGACTCGGGAATCGTGGCATGGGGCTCGGGCCCGAAGGGCGAAGAACCGGAGTACACCGGGCTCGACGTTCTCCTGGTCCGCGACGGCAAGATCGCTGCGCTCTACGTCTTCTTGAATCCCACGCTGTCCTAGCGCGAGTGGCACGCGATGGCGGCCGACCGGGAGGGCCGGGCGCTCAGCCCGCCAACCACTTCACCACGCCACCGTTCTCCGCACACGTCGCCCGGTAGTTCGGCTGCTGGGTGAAGTCCAGGGCACCGTCCTGGCATTGCGCCACCGTCACGCCCGGCGGTGGTGGAACCGGGTCGGGCGTCTTCTCCCACCCGCACCGGTTGATGACCGGGGGATCGGTGACCGGGCAACCGGGTTCCGGCTGAGAAGGTGCGGCCGTGGCGGACCACGGGCTCGTCAGCGACACCGTCGTCGCTGCAGTGACCAAGGCGCAGGCCGCGAGCAGTCGAAGAGTCATCGTCGTCAATCCTAGGAGCTCACGACGTGAGCGTCGCCTTGCCGGTGAGCTGCTGGCCGGCACGGTCGATCCAGGTCAGGTCCACGACGTCACCGGGGTAGTGACGGTCCAGGACGTTGGTCAGCGACGTGGCCGAGTTGAGCTGTTCGCCGTCGATGCTGAGCAGGACGTCACCGTCGTGCAGGCCGGCCTGTTCCGCCGGCCCACCGCGAAGCACCTCGAAGAGGACGACGCCGGGCAGGTTCTCGGGCTGGTTGCGGGAATTGACCCCGACGCCGAGCAGGGTCGGCGGTCCGATGTGAACCGTGGCGGACGGTGATCCCGAGCGAATCTGGTTGGCCGTCGCGAGAGCGTCGTTGATGGGGATGGCGAAGCCGGAACCGCCGGGATCCATCCGGAAGTTGACCGTCGCCGCGGTGGTGACGCCCATGACCTGGCCGGCGGCGTTGACCATCGGGCCGCCGGAGTCGCCGGCGCGTACCGGTGCCGCGAATTCAATCAAGCCGGTCGCCTGGCTGGAACTGCCCGTCAGCTCGTCCTTGGCGTTGATGGTGCGTCCGAAGCCGACCACCTCGCCCGCTTCCTGCGTCAGCGGACTTCCCGAGCCCCTGGCGTTGCCGAGCGCGACGACGGGGTCGCCCACCGCGAGCTGGGAGGAATCCCCGAGCACGGCCACGGGCAGGCCGCCCGCGCCGCGCAGCTGCAGTACGGCGATGTCCCGATTGCGGTCGTAGCCGACGAGGTCGGCGGGGTAGGACCGCCCGGCGACGGTGGCGGTGATGCTGTCGGCGCCCTGCACGACGTGGAAGTTGGTCAGCAGGGTGCCGCCCTGGTCCAAGACGATCCCGGTACCCGCGCCGATCGCGTGCTGGTAGTTGATCGTGGTGTCGATGCGCGCCACGGCCGGCTCGACCTGGGCGGCGACGCTCGACAGGTCGGCGGGCACGGCGGACGCCGGTACAGGAGCCACGATGGTGGCCGCCGAGGTGGCCATGGCCACGACCGCGGCGACATAGCGCCATCTGGTGTGGGACCTGCGCATGGGGCACCTTCCGCCGGGTGTAGCTGGAGTTCTACCCACAATTCTGACGTTGACACCGTGGGCTGTCGACGCAACCGGGCCCGTGACGTCAGTCGTCGAGGGCCACTCCGCGGCGCGAGCGCCCGAACAGCCGCGAGTTCGACTTGCCGCTCGGACGTCGGTTGCGCAACTTGCTATCGGACTCATCGGCGGTGGGCTCGTCGGCGTTACCGGCCGGCTCGTCGGCCACGGCGTCGTCGGTCGGCTCGGGGGCGGGCTCTGCGGAGTCTTCGCTGCTCGCGGGGGTCTCCGACGGTTTGGTGACGGGCGTCGCGGCGGGTTCGGGAGCGTCGTCGACCTCGGCGTCGGTCGCCGGCTCGTCGACCTCGGCGTCGGTCGTCTCGGCCTTGGTCTCGGCCTCGTCGGCGACCAGGTCCCCGTCCTCGTCACCCCGGCCGCGACGTCGGGTCTGACCCTTCGGGCGTAGCGGCTTGGGCGGGGGAGGAGGCAGTTCGGCGGCGTAGGCGAGGTAGAAGCTCAGCGCGCCGAGGACGGCGAGTGCCGCCGCGGCCCCGTAGATGGCGAACAACGTCTGACCAGCGGCGTCCAGGCTGACCCAGATTTCGCTGATGGCGGCGCCGACGACGAGGGCGCCTGCCAGAACGTGCAGGACGATCGACGAGAACCGCAGCGTGAGCGCCAACTGGGGAGTCCCGAACTCGGCGCGGCGGGACTTCAGGTAGGTCAACAGCACGGGAAGGGCCGCGAGACCGAGCAGCGCGCCGCAGACGATGCGCATCGCCAGCCCGAGGCCCGTGGGCCACGCTCGGATCAGTTCGAACCACCGGGGCAGGACGAAGAAGAAGTAGAGAGCTCCGGCGATGACGAAGAACGATGCGTGCCACAGGACCGCGATCCAGCGCCGCATACTCCTCCTCGAGTCGGTCGGGCCTTTTACGAGTCGGGGTACGACCAGGCGCTCTGGCCTGGTCGTACCCGGACCAGTGCGGAGGATAGGGGATTTGAACCCCTGAGGGCTATTAACCCAACCCGCGTTCCAGGCGAGCGCCATAGGCCACTAGGCGAATCCTCCGCGGGCCATGGTAGCCGACCGCGCCGCCCGTTCTTCACGAGCGGCGTGCGTCGCCGGGGATCCCGGGGTATTACACTCGTCTCGGACCCCGCGCGGCGTCCATCCTGTGAACTCCCCCAGGGCCGGAAGGCAGCAAGGGTCAATGGGCTCTGGCGGGTGCGCGGGGTCCCCTTTCATTCACGGCCCCAGCGGAAGGCCTGCCTTGTCGTTTCTGTCCCTCGGTCGTGACGAACTGGACGCGCAGCGCGAGCTGCAGCGCCGCAACTACGCCGAGCTGCAGGCGAAGAAGCTGAGCCTCGACCTCACCAGGGGCAAGCCGTCTCCCGAGCAGCTCGACATCTCCAACGGTCTGCTCACCCTTCCGGGCACCGAGTACCGCGACGGTGAGGGCACCGACACGCGCAACTACGGCGGTTTGCACGGACTGCCGGAACTGCGCGCCATCTTCGGGGAACTGCTCGGCATCCCGGTGCAGAACCTGATCGCCGGAAACAACGCAAGCCTCGAGTTCATGCACGACCTGGTGGTGTACTCGCTGTTGCACGGGGGCGTCGACTCCACGCGTCCGTGGAGCCAGGAGCCCGTGGTCAAGTTCCTCTGCCCCTCGCCCGGGTACGACCGTCACTTCGCCATCACCGAGGCCTTCGGCATCGAGATGATCACCGTGCCGATGCTCGAGGACGGACCCGACGTCGACCTGATCGAGGAGCTCGTCGCCGGCGACCCCGCCATCAAGGGCATGTGGTGCGTCCCGGTGTTCTCCAACCCCACGGGTACCACCTATTCGTGGGAGAACGTCCGCCGGCTGGTGCAGATGCGAACAGCCGCAAGCGATTTCCGGTTGTTTTGGGACAACGCCTACGTCGTGCACACCCTCACCCACGACTTCGTGCGGCAGGTCGACGTGCTGGGGCTGGCCGCCAAGGCCGGCAACCCGAACCGGCCCTACGTGTTCGCCTCGACCTCGAAGATCACCTTCGCCGGGGCGGGGGTCAGCTTCTTCGGAGGGTCGCTGGGCAACATCGCCTGGTACCTGCAGCACGCCGGTAAGAAGTCGATTGGACCCGACAAGGTCAACCAGCTGCGTCATCTGCGGTACTTCGGCGACGCCGACGGGGTGCGACTGCAGATGCAGAAGCACCAGCAGCTGCTGGCACCCAAGTTCGCGCTCGTCGGCCAGATCCTCGAGGACCGTCTCGGCGAATCCAAGATCGCTTCGTGGACCGACCCCAAGGGCGGGTACTTCGTCAGCCTCGACGTGTGGCCGGGCACGGCTCGGCGGACCATTGCCCTCGCCAAGGATGCCGGCATCGCGGTGACCGAGGCGGGAGCGGCCTTTCCCTATCGAAAAGACCCGGAGGACAAGAACGTTCGCATCGCACCGTCCTTCCCGTCGATTCCCGACCTGGACGCGGCGGTCGACGGTTTGTCGACCTGCGCGCTGCTGGCTGCGACCGAGTCCCTGCTCGCGGATGACTAGGGCGCCGCTCGTCGGTAAGCCTAGGTAGCCTGCTTCCGTGGCTCTCTACCGCAAGTACCGACCAGCGTCCTTCGCCGAGGTGGTCGGGCAAGAGCACGTCACCGAGCCGCTGTCGACGGCCCTGACCTCCGGGCGCATCAACCACGCGTATCTGTTCTCCGGTCCGCGTGGGTGCGGCAAGACGTCGTCGGCCCGCATCATGGCCAGGTCGCTGAACTGCGAGCAGGGGCCCACCCCCACGCCGTGCGGCGTCTGCGATTCCTGCGTCGCGCTGGCCCCCAACGGGCCCGGCAGCGTCGACGTCGTCGAACTCGACGCGGCCAGCCACGGCGGCGTCGACGACACCCGCGAATTGCGGGACCGCGCCTTCTACGCCCCGGCCCAGTCGCGCTACCGCATCTTCATCATCGACGAGGCGCACATGGTGACCACGGCGGGCTTCAACGCCCTGCTGAAGATCGTCGAGGAGCCCCCGGAGCACCTGATCTTCGTGTTCGCGACGACCGAGCCCGAGAAGGTGTTGCCGACGATCAGGTCGCGCACCCATCACTACCCGTTCCGGCTGCTGGCGCCCAAGACGATGCGCGGCCTGCTCGAGCGCATCTGCACCCAGGAGAACGTCGGCGTCGACGACGCGGTCTACCCGCTGGTGATCCGGGCGGGCGGCGGGTCGCCACGCGACACCCTCTCGGTGCTGGACCAGCTGCTGGCCGGCTCCGACGGCAAGCAGGTGGTCTACTCGCGAGCGTTGGCCCTGCTGGGAGCCACCGACCTGGCGCTCATCGACGCCTCGGTCGACGCGCTCGCCGCCGGTGACGCCGCAGCGCTGTTCGGCGCCGTCGAGGCGCTCATCGACGCGGGGCATGATCCGCGTCGGTTCGCGACCGATCTGCTCGAGCGGTTCCGGGACCTCATCGTGCTCCAAGCCGTGCCCGACGCCGCCGCGCGCGGTGTCGTCGACGCCCCGGACGACGTCGTCGAGCGGATGCGGGAGCAGGCCGCGACGCTCGGTACCGCGACGCTGACCCGATACGCCGAGGTAGTGCACGCGGGGCTGGGCGAAATGAGGGGGGCGACGGCGCCGCGGTTGCTGCTCGAGGTGGTCTGCGCCCGGCTGCTGCTGCCGTCGGCAAGTGACACCGAAGCTGCTCTGCTGCAACGCATCGAGCGGCTGGAAACCAGGATGAACGTCTCCATCCCGGCAGGCGAGGCGGCCCACGCCGCAGCCGCCGCCGAGGCGGCACCGGTCAAGCAGTTCGTGCGCCGGAGCAACGCTGCGCCCGAGGCGTCGTCAGCGCCGCCGCAGGAACGGCCCGCGCCCGCGGCCGCCACGCCACCGCCCGCAGCACCGCCAGTCGCACCCCCGCCCGTCACGCCCCCGCCCGTGCGGCCGGAGCCCGTGATCCCGCCCCCGCCCGTGCGGTCCGAGCCCGAGCCGCCACCGCCTCCGGTGGCCACGCCGCCGGTCGAGGCACCGCCGGCCGTGACGCCGCCGCCCCCGGCTCCCGCACCCGTCGCGACCGGTGAGCCGGACGCCGCCGCGGTGCGCAGCATGTGGTCGACGGTGCGAGACAAGGTACGGGAACGTCGCCGGCCGACGGACGTGATGCTCGACGGCGCCGTCGTGCTCGCCGTCGAGGGCGACACCCTGGTCCTGAGTCACGTGTCGGCACCGCTCGCGGCCCGGCTGAACGAGGCACGCAACGTCGAGATCATCAGGGACGCGCTGAAGGACGCACTCGGCGTGAACTGGACCATCCGCTGCGAGGCCGGCTCGCCGACCGCACCCGCCCCGGTCGCCCGCCCGCGGCCGGTGGTGGAGACTCCGCCGCCGGTCGAGGAAGACGACGAGGAGAGCATGCTCGCTCAAGCCGTGCACGAAGAGGCGGGGCCACGTCGCGACCCCGAAGAAGTGGCGCTGGAGTTACTGCAGAGCGAACTGGGCGCCCGACGGATCGAAGGGGCCTGACCGCTCCTGCGCGCCGCTAGGCGTTCCACCAAGGGCGTAGCGGCAGGCCGCCGTCGCCGCCCTTGTTGTCCAGCTTGACCGCCAGAACCTGGTGCAGCTGAACGACGTTCGTCTCGAAACCGAGTCGCGATCCGGCCATGTAGAGGCCCCACACCTTGGCCGTCGGCAGACCGACCTCGGCCACCGCCTCGTCCCAGTGCTCGACGAGGTTGGCGCACCAGTCGCGCAGCGTCAACGCATAGTGGTGGCGCAGGTTCTCCTCGTGCAGCACCTCCAGCCCGACGTCCTGCACCTCGGTGATGATCCGGCCGGACCCGGTGAGTTCACCGTCGGGGAAGACGTAGCGGTCGATGAAACCGCCGGCTCCGGCACCAGATCGGTTGTCGGGGCGGGTGATGCAGTGGTTCAGCAGCAGTGCGCCGGTACGCATCTTCGACTTGAGGAAGCGGAAGTACGAGGCGTAGTTCTGGACGCCGATGTGTTCGGTCAGCCCGATCGACGACACGGCGTCGAACCCGGACTCGCGTACGTCGCGGTAGTCGCCGTGACGAACCTCGGCGAGGTCGGAGAGGCCTTCGTCGGCGATTGCCTTCTGCGCCCACGCCGCCTGCTCCTTGGACAGCGTGACACCGACGGCCTTGACGCCGTGGCGTGCGGCGTAGCGGACCATGCTGCCCCAGCCGCAGCCGACGTCGAGCAGCCGATCGCCGGGTTGGAGGCGGAGCTTCTCGAACACCAACCGGTACTTGTTGTCCTGGGCCTCCTCCAGGCTCACCCCGGCGTCCGGGTAGGCCGCGCAGGTGTAGGTCATCGACGGCCCAAGTACCCACTCGTAGAACGTGTTCGACACGTCGTAGTGGTGGTGGATGGCCTCCGCGTCGCGAGTCTTGCTGTGCCGCAATCCTTCCGCGATGCGGCGCCAGCGGGGCAGCGCCTCCTGGGGAGGCGGGGCGATCGGTCGAAGGTGCTCGAAGCCGATCGAGCGGACGATGTTGGCGAGTACCCGGGCCGACGGTCGCTTGAAGTCCATGTTGTCGCCGAGGGCGCGGAGCAGGTCATAGGGGTCACCCGGGTGCACGCCGGTGGGCACCACGTCACCGGAGACGTAGGCGCGGGCCAGTCCCAGCTCGCCCGGAGCCGTCGCCAGGTAGGTGGTGCCGCGGGGGGTGCGCAGGTCGAGCCCGACCTGGGCGTCGGCGGGACCCGCCGAGCTGCCGTCATACGCGGTGAACTTCATCGACAGATCGTCGCCGGCCGTGAGCACCTCGAGGATCTCGGCCAGCGTCAACCGCCCGGGCGTCGTCGCGGAATCCGCGGGGACCTCTTTGTAGGTCGTCATCAGTGTGTTCTCCTCTTCACGCGAGCGCTCATCAGTGTGTTCTCCTCTTCACGCGAGCGCTCATCGGCGTTCTCTCCTCTTCGCGCGAGCGCTCATCGGCGCTGCACCGCTTTTGCGTACAGATCGAGCAGACGCGAGTCTGGGTCGTAGGTCTTCTTGACCGTGTTGTACGTTTCCCCGCCGTATAGCCGGCCGAACTCCTCGGGCGAGTAGTAGGCGTCCGAGTACAGGGACTTGTGGCCGTCGAACTCGCTGACCTTCTTCTCGATCAGGCGGTTGGTCTCTCCCTCGACCGAACCGGCGGGCACCGACGACCAGAACCCTATGTTGACGTAGGTGTGCTGCCCGGCAATTGGGTACAGAGGCCAGCCCACGTCGTCGCGCAGCCTCAGTGGACACAGCCAGATGGGCTCGATCGGCACGTTGTCGAGGAACCATTCGACGAATGCGGCCGTCCGCTCGATCGGCACCTCGACGTCCTGCACGACGCGCTCCAGCGGCGGTCGGCCGTTGCGCTTCTCGATGCGGTCGGCGATGTCGAAGCGTCGGTCGTAGGCGATCAGCTTCCAGTAGAAGCTGCTGCGGCGTAGCCGGCGGGGCCAGAAGCGCCGGATCGTCGGATTCTGGGCGCCGAAGGCCCGCGAGCACCAGAACCAGTCGGTGTCCCACCGCCACAGGTAATCGTGAATCGTCAGGCGGTCGTGCTTCTCGCCCTCGTCGTGCTGGATGGAGCGGTAATAGACGTCTTGGCCGGTGTAGTCGCTGACCGGGCCGGGCGTCGACGTCCGTACCCCGAGGCTGAGGTAGGACTCCGTTGCGCTGAACACCACGCCGTCGACGTAGTCGACCGGTGAGCCGTCGAAGCCCCGCGTCTCCACGATGCGATCCATGGTGGCGACCAGGTCGGCGACCGAGTCGAACCGTAGATGCCGCAGCGCGACGAACGGCTTGACTGGCTCCAGCTCGATCTTCAGCCGCACCGAGTAGCCAAGCGTCCCATAGGAATTGGGGAAGGCGTAGAAGAGGTCGGGATGGGCGTCCCGACTGGCCGTCACCACCTCGCCGGTGCCGGTGAGGATGTCCATCTCCAGCACCGACTCGTGTGGCAGGCCGTTGCGGAAGGACGCCGACTCGATGCCGAGCCCCGTCACCGCGCCGCCAAGGGTGATGGTCTTGAGCTGTGGCACCACCAGCGGCGACAACCCGTGGGGGAGGGTCGCGGCGACCAGGTCCTCGTAGGTACACATCCCCGCGACGTCGGCGGTGCGGGCCTCGGGGTCGACGGAGATGACGCCCGTCAGACCCGAGACGTCCAGACCCTTCGCGGTCGACTTCTCACGGGCGCGGAACAGATTCGAGGTGGGCTTGGTCAGGCGTACCGTCGCGCTGGGTGGAATCGCGCGGTAACTCGCCAGCAGTCTCTCCACGCCTGCCGCGTGGGCCGACTGCGCTTCGGTCGCTGCAACAGTCACACACGTACGCTAGACCCCGGTCGCACCCGATGCGACTGGACCGGGCCGGGACGACGCTCGTTCACCCTCAGATATAGGAGTCTTCACCGATGGGACAGGTCAGCGCCTCCAGCACTGTCTTGATCAACGCCGAACCGGCTGTCGTGTTCGCGGCGGTCGCCGACTACCAGACGGTTCGCCCCAAGATCCTCTCCTCCCACTACCGCGACTACCAGGTCCTCGAGGGCGGCCAGGGCGCGGGCACCGTCGCCACGTGGAAGCTGCAGGCCACCGAATCGCGGGTGCGCGACGTGAAGGCCACGGTCGACGTCGCAGGCCACGCCGTGATCGAGAAGGACGCCAACTCGACGATGGTGACCAACTACACAGTCGCTCCGGCCGGACCGGGCGCGTCGGTGACGGTCAAGACCACGTGGCAGGGCGCAGGCGGTGTCAAGGGTTTCTTCGAGAAGACGTTTGCGCCGTTGGGCCTGCGCAAGATCCAGGCCGAGGTGCTGGACAACTTGAAGAAGCAGGTCGAAGCCAGCTAGGCCACTGCCCGCGCCGGCCGCGTCGCCAGGAAGCCGGCGATGCCGCGCACGACGGCGTCGGCGTACTTCTGCCGACCGTCGGGGCTTTCGATCAGTGCCGAGTCGGCAGGGTTCTTCATGTTGCCCAACTCGACTAGCACTGATGGGTACTGCGCCAGGTTGAGCCCGGTCAGGTCCGAGCGCGGGTAGAGCCCGCCCTGACCGATGTAGTTCGCCGGGAGCAGGCCCGACGCCTGTAGCTGGTCGCGCATGGTCTGGGCGAACTGCATCGACGGCCCCGCCTGGGCGGCGTTCAAGGGTGGCGACGAGTAGTTGACGTGAAACCCGCGGCCGGTGGCCGGTCCGCCGTCGGCGTGGATCGACACGATCGCGTCGGGCTTGAGCGCGTTGGCCATCGCGGCCCGTTCGTCGACGCACGCGGCGACGCTCGTGTCGTCGCCGCGGGACATCGCGGTGCGCACGCCGAGCGCGGTCAACTCCTGCCGGATGCGCAGCACGGTCTCCCAGTTGAAGGTGTGCTCCGGATAGCCGTCGTTCGTCGTCGTCCCACTGGTTTGGCAATCCTTGGTGCCACCGCGTCCCGTCGGGACCTGCTTGGTCAGCGACGCGTCGTTGGCGCCGTTGTGACCGGGGTCGAGGAAGACGATCATCCCGGCGATGTTGGACGGGGCGGCCGCGGCGGACGGAGACAGGAGAGCTCCGACGAGGAGGCTGACGACGAGGGCTGCGCCGACACGCAGGCAGACGGGTACGTGCACGACGCCCAAGCTAGTTCGCAGGACGACTAGTCTTGGAGGACGAATCGCCACGCGCTGACGACAGCAACCAGTTCGAGACCAATACGCAAGGGGACCGTCATGCAACCCGGCCAACCGCCCGACATGTCGGCGCTCCTCGCGCAGGCCCAGCAGGTGCAGCAGCAGTTGATGCAGGCTCAGGAAGCCCTCGCCGTCGCCGAGGTGCACGGGCAGGCTGGCGGTGGCCTGGTGCAGGTCACGATGAAGGGCAGCGGCGAGGTGACCGGCGTGGCGATCGACCCGAAGGTCGTCGACCCCGACGACGTCGAAACGTTGCAGGACCTCGTCGTCGGTGCCATCCGGGACGCCGCCCAACAGGTGAGCATGATGGCGCAGAGCAAGCTCGGTCCGCTGGCCGGTGGCCTCGGCGGGCTCGAACTGCCGGGGTTCTGACTTGTTCGAAGGTCCCGTCCAGGACTTGATCGACGAACTGGGCAAGCTACCGGGCATCGGGCCGAAGAGCGCTCAGCGCATCGCCTTTCATCTGCTGTCGGTCGAGCCGCCGGACATCGACCGGCTGACCGCGGTGCTGGCCAAGGTGCGTGACGGCGTGCAGTTCTGCTCGGTGTGCGGCAACGTCTCCGACGCCGAACGCTGTCGCATCTGTTCGGATTCGCGGCGCGACGCCTCGCTGGTGTGCGTGGTGGAGGAGCCCAAGGACGTCGCGGCCGTCGAACGTACGCGGGAGTTCCGTGGGCGCTACCACGTGCTGGGCGGGGCGCTGGATCCACTGTCGGGGGTCGGGCCGGAACAGCTGCGAATCCGTGAGCTGCTCAACCGAATTGGCGAGCGAGTGGACGGCGTGGACGTCGCCGAGGTGATCATCGCCACCGACCCGAACACCGAGGGCGAGGCCACGGCGACCTACCTGGTGCGCATGCTCCGCGACATCCCTGGGCTGACGGTCACCCGCATCGCCTCCGGGCTGCCGATGGGCGGCGACCTGGAGTTCGCCGACGAGCTCACGCTGGGACGCGCTCTGACCGGCCGCCGGGCGATGGCTTAGGTTGTCGACCATGCCTGACGATGAGTTCAAGGTCGAGGTGGAACTCGGCGACGAGGCGCACCACCTGTCCTTCTGGGACCGGCTGCGCTCGCTGGACGTGGACGACGTGGCCCGTCAACGGCTGGGCAGCCGGGTCACGGTGACGCGCGACGGCAACCGGATTCAGCTGTACACGCGCAGCCTGCGGGACGCCAAGGAAGCCGAGCGCACCACGCGCGAACTGGTTCTGGCCGACGACCTCACCGCGGAGTACACGGTGACCCGGTGGGACGCCGACGCCCAGCAGTGGGTGGACCCGGGCGACGGGCACGCCGTCGCCGATGACGCGCCGGACGCCCCGGTGCCCGACCCGAGCTACGTCATCCTCGAGGCCTACAAGCCGGAGTTCCTGCGCGACCTGGGGTTGTAGGCGGGCTACCGCTCAGCGAGATTGCAGCCACGCAGGTGGCTACTCGAACTTTCGCTGCGTGACGTCAATCTCGCCGACGTGTCGGTGGTCGGCGGCACGCTTCGATCATGGACGGACCGTTCGTCGGCGCGGAGGCGCTCGCGCAGGGCGCGCTCACTCGCCACGAGCTAGCCCGCTGGCATAGTCGGGTACTTCCCGGCGTCTACGTTCCCCGAGGGCACGAGCCGTCGCTGCATGACCGGACCGTCGCGGCATGGCTGTGGTCGGGTCGCCGCGGCGTGATCGCCGGCCGTGCCGCTGCCGCGCTGCACGGGGCGGACTGGGTGGACGCGACGATCCCGATCGAACTGATCTGGAGGAACGGGCGGCCACCGGCCGGTCTCGTCGTTCGCCACGAAGCCATCGGCGACGACGAGGTCACGACGGTGCGCGGAATCCCGGTGACGACCAAGACGCGCACCGCGTTCGACCTCGGAAGGCACCTCGACCGCGGCGAGGCGGTGGCGCGATTGGATGCGCTCAGGCGGGCCACGGCATTCAAGAACGACGCGGTGTTGCGTTTGGCCGACCGGTATCCCGGGGCCAGGGGACTTGCATCGCTACGAACCGCGCTGCCCCTGGTCGACGGTGGGGCTGCATCCCCTAGGGAGACGTGGTTGCGACTTCTCCTCGTCGACGCCGGGCTACCCCGGCCGACGACGCAGCTGGCCGTGGTGGAGAGCCGGGGGAGACGACTTCGAACGCTGGACCTCGGCTGGGACGACTTCATGGTCGGTGTGGAGTACGACGGCGACCAGCACCGCACCGACCGTCCCCAGTACGCGAAGGACGTGCGCGTCAAGCGCAAGCTTGCAGCATTCGGCTGGCTGGTGACCTTCGTGATCAAGGAGGACCGACCCGACGAGATCGTCCGGAGCGTGCGGCAGGCGCTGATCTCGCGGGGGTGGCGGCCCTAGGCGGTGGCGACCCTAGGCGCGACGCGGAGCGGCGAGCCGTTCGCGGCGCAACTGCTCCACCTCGGCCAGCTGAACCGGGGCCAGCTCGCCCACCACTCGCGACAGGAGGTGGTCGGCCAGTTGCGGGTTGCGGGCCAGACACGGGCCATGCAGATAGGTCGCGACGATGCTGCCCTGCACCGCGCCGTCGAAACCGTCCCCCTCGCGGTTGCCGGCTCCGCTGATTACCTTGGCCAGAGGTGCGGCGGCAGCCCCCAAGGTCGTCCCGCCGCGGTGGTTCTCGAACCCCGTCAGACGTTGGTCGAGGCCGGGCACCAGCGGCTGGGAGACGACTTCGCCGATGGTGCGCGCGGGCTGCGGTGAGGTGGTCACGTCGAGCACGCCGACGCCGTCGACCCGTTCACCCGACGACGTCTCGTACCAATGCCCGAGCACCTGGATCGCCGCGCAGATCGCGAGCACCGGCGCACCCCGCTCGGCGGCTCGTTGCAGGCCCGGATATTGGATCAGGTGCTTGGTGGCCAGCCGTTGGGCGTAGTCCTCCGCCCCGCCGAGGGTGTAGAGGTCAAGGGAGTCGGGCACCGGGTCGGCCAGCGTGATCTCCACGACCTCGGCGTCAAAATCCCTCAGCCGCAACCTCTCTCGCAGCACGACCGCGTTGCCGCCGTCGCCGTAGGTACCCATCACGTCGGGCAGCACCAGCCCGATCCGAACCGTCGATTCACTCACGAGGCAGCCGCCGATTCAGTTGCAGGAACGCGGTGTAGTTGGCGATCACCTCGACGTGACCGGGTGGGCACGATGCGATGGCCTTGACCGTGTCGTGCACCAGGGTGTGCTCGACACCGGCGTATCCCAGCCGCACCGCCAGGTCGGTGCCGCGCTCGCCCGCGGCGACGACCGTGGTGTCGTCGAAGTGCTCGAACCGGACGTCCCACAGCCAGGACAGGTCCTCGCCGTCGGGGACCTGTCCGTTGACCGCGATCACGACGCCCGCACCGTGCTTGTCGACCATCGATAGCGCCTCGTGCCAGCCCGCCGGGTTCTTGGCGAGCAGCACCCGCACCGTGTGCTCACCCAGCTTCAGGGTGCGGTAGCGCCCGGCGACCTCGTCGACGCCGGACACCGCCGCAACGGCCTTGACGGGATCGGCGCCGAGGGTGACCGCCGCCGCGATCGCCTGGGTGGCGTTGCCGCGGTTGACGGCGCCGGGCAGCGCCAGCGTCATCGGCAGTACGAGGCCGTCGGGTCCGTGAACGTGGGTGTCGTCGTACCACCACTGCGGCGTGGGCCGCTTGAAGTCGGTGCCCGTGGAGTACCAGTGCGACTCCTCGCGCACGATCACCTCGCCGCTGCGAGGGCAGCTGACCGAGTCGTTGGCCCACGTTCCGCCGGCGGCCACCCACACCACGTTCGGGCTGTCGTAGGCCGCCGACGTCATCAGTACGTCGTCGCAGTTGGCCACGACGACGGCGTCGCCGTGGCGGGCCAGCCCGCCCCGCAGCGTCCGCTCGATGTGGTTGATCTCACCCACGCGGTCGAGCTGATCGCGGGACAGGTTGAGCAGCACGACGACTGCGGCCGACACGGCATCCAAGACGTGGGGCACGTGCATCTCGTCGACTTCTAGCGCGGCGAGCTTGGCCGTGCGGTCACCGGCCAGCGCGGCGATCAGGCCGGCGTCCATGTTCGCGCCCTCGGCATTGGTGGCGACGGGACCCATCGTCGCGAGCGCGGCTGCCGTCATCCTGGTGGTCGTGGACTTGCCGTTGGTGCCGGTTACGACGACGGCGCTGCGGCCGGTGCCCAGTTGGCCGAGGATCGACTTGTCCAGCGCCATCGAGACGAGCCCGCCGATCATCGCCCCGGCGCCACGGCCGGTGACGCGCGACGCCCACCGTGCGGCCGACCCGGCGCCCAGCGCGATTCGACCCCGAGTGGTGACCATCCCCGGCAGTCTAAAAGGGCCAAAGTGGACTGGCGACACGCGGCGTCGCGGTCGGGCCTTGTCGGGGCCGCGTGCCATCCTCGAAACGTGAGCCAAACTGCTGCTGGATGTCGCCGGCCTGGCGGCTCCTACGGCCGACCGGCCTCCGAGCCCGGTGCGGGCTGGGCCGTGGTCGACGTCGAGACGACCGGGTTCCATCCCCGGCAGGCTCGCGTCGTCAGCGTGGCTGCGCTGGCGCTCGGCGACGACGGCAACGTCGAGGGCAGTTTCGCCAGCCTGCTCAATCCGGGCGTCGACCCCGGACCCACGCACGTCCACGGACTGACCACCGAGATGCTGCAGGGTCAGCCGACCTTCGCCGAGGTCGTCGGCGAGCTCAACGCGGTCCTCGAGGGACGCACGCTGGTGGCGCACAACGTCGGCTTCGACTACTCCTTCCTGGCCAACGAGGCCGAGCTGGTGGGGGCCGAGCTGCCGGTCGACACCGTCATGTGCACGGTCGAGTTGGCGCGCCGGCTCGACCTCGGCCTCGACAACCTGCGGCTCGAGACGCTGGCCGCGCACTGGGGCGTCACCCAGATGCGCCCCCACGACGCCCTCGACGACGCCATGGTGCTCGCCCAGATCCTCAAGCCGTCCCTCGCGGGTGCCCACGACCGCAACGCGTGGCTGCCGGTCCGACCGGTGTCACGCCGCACCTGGCCCAACGGTCTGGTCACCCACGACGAGCTGCTGCCGCTGCGGACCCTCGCGGCCCGGCTGCCCGGCGACTTCCAGAACCCGGGCCGATTCGTCGCGGGCCGGCCGTTGGTGCAGGGCATGCGGGTGGCCCTGTCGGCCGAGGTCACCCACACCTACGAGGAACTCATCGAACGGATGCTGCACGCCGGCCTGTCGTATGCCGACATCGTCGACCAGCAGACGTCGTTGGTGGTGTGCGACGACGCCGACCCCGAGCAGGGTCGCGGCTACCAGGCCCGCGAGATGGGCATCCCGCTGGTCGACGACGCGGCGTTCACCGCGCTTCTCCGCCACGTCGTGGGCGGCACCGACGTGGAGCAGTTCACCGATCCCACGCTCCGCGGCGATCAGTACGCCCTGTTCTAGCTACGCCAGAGCCTTCGACTTCAGCGACTCGTACTCGCCCTGGGTGATCGTGCCCGCGTCAAGGAGTTCCTTGGCGTGCGCGATCTCCTCGGCGGGTGAGCGTCCGGCGGCCTGCCTGATGTAGTCGTCGGTCTGCTGCTTGGCCGCCGCCGCCGCTTCGCGGGCCCGCACCGCCATGCCCTGACCACGGGCGATCAGGTACACCAGCGCCGCGAACCACGGGATGACGAACAAGAACACGACCCAGAGCGCCTTGACGAAGCCCGAGGTCTGATGGTCACGCCAGAACAGGTCCGTGAGGATCTGGAAGAGCACCAGCAGGTAAGCGATCCACGCGAAGATGATCAGGAAGTGCCACAGGAAATCCCACGTCGAACCCCAGTCCATCACGGCTCCTCACCTCGTCGACGTCACGGTTTTGACGCCGACGTCAGTTTAGCTGCGCGCCGCCCTGTTCACGGCGGATACGACTGCCCGCAGCGACGCGGTGGTGATCGACGTCGCGATGCCGACTCCCCACACCGTCTTGCCCCCGACCGACGCCTCGACGTAGGCCGCCGCCTGGGCTTCCTCGCCCGCCGACAGCGCGTGCTCGGAGTAGTCGAGCACGCCGACGTCGAATCCGACGGCCCCGATGGCGTCGACGAATGCCGCGAGCGGACCGTTGCCCGCGCCGACGATCTCGCGCTCCTCGCCGTTGACCTTGACCGTTGCGGTGATCCTGTCCGTGCCGCCGTCTTCCTCGGCGGCGTCGACCTTCTGCCGGATGCGCTCCAGCGGCCTGATCGGCGCCAGGTACTCCTCGGCGAAGACGTCCCACATCTCCTTGGGCGACACCTCGCCACCCTCGCCGTCGGTGATCTTCTGGATGGCCTGGCTGAACTCGATCTGCAGCCGCCGCGGTAGGGCCAGCCCGTGGTCGGCCTTCATGATGTAGGCCACGCCGCCCTTGCCGGACTGAGAGTTCACCCGGATGACGGCTTCGTAGGTGCGCCCGACGTCCTTCGGGTCGATGGGCAGATACGGCACCTGCCAGAGGATTTCGCCCACGTCGGAGCCCGACGCGTCGGCGTCGACCTTCATCGCGTCCAGGCCCTTGTTGATGGCGTCCTGGTGGCTGCCGGAGAAGGCGGTGTAGACCAGATCGCCGCCGTAGGGGTGCCGTTCGTGTACCGGCAGCTGGTTGCAGTACTCGACCGTGCGGCGGATCTCGTCGATGTTGGAGAAGTCGACCTGCGGGTCGACGCCGCGGCTGAACAGGTTCAGCCCCAGTGTCACCAGGCAGACGTTGCCGGTGCGCTCACCGTTGCCGAACAGGCAGCCCTCGATCCGGTCCGCGCCGGCCTGATAGCCCAATTCTGCTGCGGCGACGGCAGTTCCGCGGTCGTTGTGCGGGTGCAGGCTCAGGATGATCGAGTCACGGCGGGCCAGGTTGCGGCTCATCCACTCGATCGAGTCGGCGTAGACGTTGGGGGTGGCCATCTCGACGGTGGCGGGCAGGTTGACGATCAGCGGAGCCTCGGGCGTGGCCTCGACGATCTCCGAGACCGCGTCGCACACCTCCTTGGCGTACTCGAGCTCGGTGCCGGTGTAGGACTCGGGGGAGTATTCGAAACGCCATTGCGTGCCAGGGTGTTTCGCGGCTTCGGCGACGCACATCTTGGCGCCGTCGGTGGCGATCTTCTTGACGGCCTCACGGTCGGCGCGGAACACCACGCGCCGCTGCAGGATCGACGTCGAGTTGTAGAAGTGCACGATCGCCCTGGGTGCGCCCGCGCAGGCCTCGAACGTCCGCTCGATCAGTTCGGCGCGGCACTGCGTCAGCACCTGGATGGTGACGTCGTCGGGAATCGCGCCGTCGGTGATGATCTCGCGCACGAAGTCGAAGTCCGTCTGGCTGGCCGACGGGAAGCCGACCTCGATCTCCTTGTAGCCCATGCGGACCAGCAGGTCGAACATGCGCCGCTTGCGTTCCGGGCTCATGGGGTCGATCAGGGCCTGGTTGCCGTCACGCAGGTCGACGGCGCACCACATCGGCGCGACCTCGACGACCTCGTCCGGCCAGGTGCGGTCGGGCAGCGTGACGGGCTCTACTTCGGCCGCGAAGGGCCGGTACCGGCTGACGGGCATCGACGTGCCGCGCTGGGTGTTCCAGACCGGCTGGCCGGGGTTGCGGTCGCCGGACGGGGTGTTGATGGTGCGCGCAGAGGTGTACGCGTCGATGGAGTGCGGGTTGGGGTTGTTCACGGTTCTCGCTCCGGTTCGAGTCTGGAAGAAATTCAGACCGGCGCATCAAGACGACCCGCGACGGGAAGCCAGTCTGGTTCAGACCCCGCCGCGGCGTCCGAGGAGGAGCGTCCGCTGCACGTGGGCCACCCTACTCCGCGAGGGCGCTTCTCCAAAACACTGCCTGGAACCGGGTGACGAGGACCCGACCGGCGCGGGGCGAATCGCGCCGGTCGGGACCAGTCTCTAGAGGGTTTGCAGCTCGTAGGCCGCGTCGCGGTGCAGCTTGGCGTCGATGCCGCTTTCCTCGTCCTCGGGCGAGATGCGGATGCCCATCGTCTTCTTGATCACGTATGCGATGGCGAAGGCGACGACGAACGAGTAGGCCATCACCGCGCCTGCGGCGATGATTTGCTTCCACAGCTGGCTGAAGCCGCCGCCGTAGAAGACGCCGTCGGTCGCGTTGGGCATGCTGGCGCTGGCGAAGAAGCCGATCAGCACGGTGCCGATGACGCCGCCGACGAGGTGCACGCCGACGACGTCGAGCGAGTCGTCGTAGCCGAACCGCTCCTTGAGGCCCACGGCGTAGACGCAGACCGCGCCGGCGATCGCACCGACCGCGATGGCACCGATCGGCGTGACCGCCCCACAGGCGGGGGTGATCGCGACCAGGCCGGTGATGGCGCCGGACGCCGCGCCGACACCGGTGACGTGCCCGTCCTTGATCTTCTCCACGGCCAGCCAGGCAAGGGTGGCGGCGCACGTGGCGACGAAGGTGGTGACCATGACGATCGCGGCCGAGTTGCCCGCGGCCAGGGCCGAACCACCGTTGAACGCATACCAGCCGGCCCACAGCAGGCCGGCGCCCAGCAGAGTCAGGGGCACGTTGTGCGGCTTGCGGAGCTGACCGAACATCGCCGACTTGCCGAGGACGATCGCCACGGCCAGCGCCGCGGCGCCGGCGTTGATGTGCACGGCAGTGCCGCCGGCGAAGTCGATTGCCTTGAGGCTGTTGGCGATCCAGCCGCCGACCGAGTCCTTGGTGACCACGCCGTCGAAGGCGAACACCCAGTGCGCGACGGGGAAGTACACCAGCACCGCCCAGAACACCGCGAACACCATCCACGCGCCGAACTTCATCCGGTCGGCGACCGCGCCCGAGATCAGCGCCACGGTGATGGCGGCGAACAGCGCCTGGAACAACGCGAACAGGCTGACCTGCAGCCCGGAGATGGTGGTCTGCGACTCCAGCAGGTCCTTCATCCCGGCGAACTCGGTGAAGCTGCCGACGAAGCCGCCGTAGCTGGTGCCGAACACCATGGAGAAGCCGAACAGCACCCACAGGACGCCCACGACGGCCACGGCCCCG
>Ga0209051_1000752_pt1 | contig 34790 bp, 27 predicted proteins | sample AraplaCvi_mMS_r2_2_FD_184286 | JGI IMG/M metagenome (GOLD analysis project Ga0209051, IMG submission 184286) | Arabidopsis root microbial communities from North Carolina, USA - plate scrape MF_Cvi_mMS_r2 (SPAdes) (version 2) | ecosystem: Host-associated > Plants > Roots > Endosphere | place...
GCAGCCGGCGCGTGGTGTCGCCCTCGCCCTGGTCGGAGCCGCTGACGCGATAGCCCTGGGCCGCCAGCAGTTCGGCGATGCCGCTCATGCCGGCGCCGCCGATGCCGGTGAAATGGATGCGCTGCAGGGCGTGCTTCATGCGCGCGCTCCCGTGCCGGAGCCGCCCGACTTCGCGTCCCGGGCGGCGACCAGCGCCTCGAGTTCATCGGCCACGCGCGAGGCCGCCCGCGGACGCGCCAGCGAGCGCGCCTTGGACGCCATCGCGAGCCAGTGCTCGCGCGGCTGCTGCAGCAGGTCGAACAGCGACTGCGCGTTCAGCTCGCCCTGCGGCAGATGCGTGCCGGCGCCGTGCTGCGCCAGGTACTGCGCGTTGTCGCGCTGGTGCGAGGTCGTGCTCACGACCAGCGGCACCAGGATGCTGGCGGCGCCGGCGGCGCAGAGCTCGGACACCGTCACCGCGCCCGCGCGGCAGATGACCACGTCGGCTTCGGCCAGACGCGTGGCCATGTCGGTAATGAAAGGCACGACCTCGGCCTCGACGCCGGCCTTGGCGTAGGCGGCCTGCACCAGCGGGAAGTTGGCCTCGCCGGTCTGATGCGTCACCAGCGGCCGCTGGTGCGCATCCCACAGCGCCAGCGTCTGTGGCAGCACGTCGTTGATCGCGCGCGCGCCCAGCGAGCCGCCGACCACCAGCACCTTCAGCGGGCCGTTGCGTCCGGCGAAGCGCAGCTCGGGCGCGGGCAGGTCCTCGATCTCCACGCGCACCGGATTGCCGGTGACCACGCTTCTTCGCTGCTGCGCCGCGGCCAGGCCGTCGAAGCCGAAGGCGATCTTCTTCGCCACCGGCGCCAGCGCCTTGTTGGACAGCAGCAGCGCCGCGTCGGCGTTGACCAGCATCAGCGGCTTGCGCATCACCCAGGCCATCAGACCGCCGGGGAAGCAGACGTAGCCGCCCATGCCCAGCACCGCGTCGGCCTTGCGGGCGGCGAAGATGTTGGCGCTCTGCGCGAAGGCCTTGAACAGGCGCACGACGCCCAGCAGCGAGTGCTTCAAGCCTTTGCCGCGCAGCCCGGCGAAGGACAGCCGGTCCATCGGCAGGCCCGACGGCGGCACCAGCTTGTTCTCCATGCCGGCCTCGGTGCCGAGCCAGGACACGGTCCAGCCGCGGCGCTGCATCTCGGCCGCGACAGCGAGTCCGGGGATCACGTGACCGCCCGTTCCGGCCGCCATCACGACGAGGTGACGCGTGCTCATGTGGACCCCTCGTCCGCGGCCAGCCGCGTCCGGTCCCCCGAGGGGACGTGAGCTTGCTTGGGGCGGCCCTGCGCTGCGCTCATGCCCGCCCTCCCCGCATCAGTTGTCTGTTCTCGATGTCGATTCGCAGGCAGATCGCCAGCGCCACGCAGTTGAGGACGGTGGCCGAGCCGCCATAGCTCATCAGCGGCAGCGTCAGGCCCTTGGTCGGCAGCGCGCCCAGGTTCACGCCCATGTTGATGAAGGCCTGGCCGCCCATCCAGATGCCGATGCCCTGCGCATACAGGCCCGCGAAGACGCGGTCCAGCGCGACCGCCTGGCGGCCGATGTGGAACAGCCGGCGCGACAGCCAGAAGAACGCGAAGATCACGACCGCCACGCCGATGAAGCCCAGCTCCTCGCCGATGACGGCGAGCAGGAAGTCGGTGTGGGCCTCGGGCAGGTAGTGCAGCTTCTCCAGGCTGGACCCCAGCCCCTGGCCGAAGAGCTCGCCGCGGCCGAAGGCGATCAGCGAGTGCGTCAGCTGGTAGGCCTTGCCCTGCGCGTACTTCTCGTCCCACGGATTGAGGTAGGCGAAGATCCGCTCGCGCCGGAAATCGCTGAAGGTGATCATCAGCACGAAGGCGCCGATCAGCACCGCCACGCTGAGGAAGAACATGCGGCCGTTGACGCCGCCCAGGAACAGGATGCCCATCGCGATCGCCGCGATGACCATGAAGGCGCCCATGTCCGGCTCGGCCAGCAGCAGCATGCCGGTGAAGGCCAGCGCGGCCGCCATCGGCCACACGGCGCGCACGAAGTTCTCCTTGACCTCCATCTTGCGGACCATGTAGTTCGCGGCGTACATCGCGATGGCCAGCTTGGCCAGCTCCGAGGGCTGGAAGTTCATGACGCCCAGCGGCAGCCAGCGGCGCGCGCCGTTGACGCCCTTGCCCACGTGCGGGATCAGCACCACCATCAGCAGCGCCAGCGCGATGACGAAGAGCTTGGGCGCATGCCGCTCCCAGAAGCTCACCGGCACCATCACCGTGATCCAGCCGGCCAGCAGGCCGATGCCGATGAACAGGCTCTGGCGCACGAAGAAATGCATCGGCGCGTACTTGGCGAACTTGGGGTTGTCCGGCAGCGCGATCGAGGCCGAGTAGACCATCAGCAGGCCCAGCGCCAGCAGCGCCAGCACGACCCAGATCAGCGTCAGGTCGAAGCCCAGCAGCCGCGTCGGCTGCCCGGCCGAGGTGGAGACCCAGTCGCGCACCGGCACGTCCACGCCGCCGCCCGCCGGCGACGCCGCGCGGCGCGACAGCAGCGCGCGGGCGCGCTCGCCGAGTCCGCCCATGACCGATGCGGCGCTCATCCGATCAGCCCCTCGTCTTCGGCCAGCTCGCGCACGGTGGTGATGAACACCTCGGCGCGATGGGCGTAGTTGCGGAACATGTCCAGGCTGGCGCAGGCGGGGCTGAGCAGCACGCTGTCGCCGGACTGCGCCTGCGCGAGCGCCCAATGCGTCGCCGCCTCGAGCGTCTCGTGGCGATGCATCGGGACGCCGCAGTCGCGCAGCGCGGCCTCGATCTGCGGCGCATCGCGCCCGATCAGCGCGACGGCGCGCGCATGCAGCGCGATCGGCGTGGCCAGCGGCGAGAAGTCCTGTCCCTTGCCATCGCCGCCCAGGATCATGACCAGCTTGGCCGGCGCGCGGTCAGCGCCCAGGCCCGACACCGCCGCGACGGTCGCGCCGACGTTGGTGCCCTTGGAGTCGTCGTAGAAGTCGACGCCCTTGATCGAGGTGACGAACTCGACGCGGTGCGGCTCGCCGCGGTATTCGCGCAGGCCGTGCAGCATCGGCGCCAACGGACAGCCGATCGATGAGGCCAGCGCCAGCGCCGCCAGCGCGTTCGCGGCGTTGTGACGGCCGCGCACGCGCAGCGCGTCGGCCGGCATCAGGCGCTGGATCAGCAGTTCGTCCTCGTCGTCCTTGCGGCGCTTCAGGCCCTTGAGCTCTTCTTCCTGCTCGCGGGCGCGCACCAGCCAGGCCATGCCGTTCTCGACCAGCAGGCCGAAGTCGCCCGGGCGGCGCGGCGCGTCCAGGCCGAAGCGGACCACCTCGCGCTCGACCAGCTTGGCCGGCCGGCCGCGGCCTTGCTTCACCGTGATCGGCGCGGGCACCAGCGCCTCGACTTCCGGATCGTCGCGGTTGATCACCAGCACGCCGTGCTCGCCGAAGACGCGACCCTTGGCGCGCGCATAGGCGGGCATGTCGCCATGCCAGTCCAGGTGGTCCTGCGTGATGTTGAGCACCGCGCCGGCGCTGGGCTCGAAGCCCTTCACGCCGTCCAGCTGGAAGCTCGACAGCTCCAGCACCCAGACCTGCGGCAGCACCTCGAATTCCGCCGGCTTGGGCGGTGGCGGCTTGATCGGCAGCGGCTGCTCGTCGAGCAGCTCGGCCACGGTCTCGAGCGCGCTGCGGTCGTCCACCGGCGCCCGCGCGGCGAGCGATCCGGCAGCGGCCTCGACGGGCGCTGCCATCGACGCGTCGGTCGGCGCGTCGGTCGGCGCTTCAACCGACGTTTCAGTCGAGGCTTCAGTCGAGGCTTCGCTTGGCGCGTCGAGCGGCGCGTCGCCGGAGGCTTCAGCCGGTGCGTTCGCATCGAGCTCCGCGGACGCGTCGACCGGCGCCAGCAGCGCCTCGGCATTCGGCACCTCGGGCGCTTCCGCGCCCTCGGCCGTGGTCACCGCCTCGACCGCGAGGTCGACGACGGCCTCGATCTCCGCGTCTTTCGGCTGCGGCATCGGCTCCTTGTCGAGCGCGTCGCTCAAGGTGCCCAGCAGCGTCGGGCCGATGTTGCCGGCCATCGCGACCCGGCGGCCGGCGCGCTCGACCAGCAGCGCGGTCATGCTGGTGGTCGTCGTCTTGCCGTTGGTGCCGGTGATCGCGAGCACGCCCGGCTCGTAGCGGTACAGCGTCTTGAGCTCGGCCAGCGCCTGCGCGAACAGCTCCAGCTCGCCGCGCACGCGCAGGCCGATCTCCTCGGCGCGCGCGAGCAGCGGCTTGAGCCGCGCATCCAGCGGCGACAAGCCGGGGCTCTTGAGCAGCACCCAGCTGTGATCGATCGCGGCCAGCAGCTCCGGCGTGAACTCGCCATGCGCGAACGCGGCCTCGGGCAGCCGCTCGCGCAGCGCGGCGAGCTGCGGCGGCTGTTCGCGGCTGTCCCACACGGTCACCCGCGCGCCCAGGCGCGCGGCCCAGGCCGCCATCGCGAGCCCGGAATCCCCCAGCCCCAGCACGAGCGCGTGCCGGTCCTGGTAGAGCGAGGGGAACTGGATCGGGGTCATCGCCGTCTCGCCCCGTTCAACGCAGCTTCAGGCTGGCCAGGCCGACCAGGCACAGCAGCATCGTGATGATCCAGAAGCGGATGACGACCTGCGTCTCCTTCCAGCCCGACTTCTCGAAGTGGTGGTGCAGCGGCGCCATCTTGAAGATGCGCCGGCCCTCGCCGTACTTCTTCTTCGTGTACTTGAACCAGGTCACCTGCAGCATCACCGACAGCACCTCGGCGACGAAGACGCCGCCCATGATGCCCAGCACGATCTCCTGGCGCGTGATCACGGCCAGCGTGCCCAGCCCGCCGCCCAGCGCCAGCGCGCCGACGTCGCCCATGAAGACCTGGGCCGGATGCGCGTTGAACCACAGGAAGGCCAGGCCCGCGCCCGCGAGCGCGGCGCAGAAGATCAGCAGCTCGCCGGCGCCCGGGATGTAGGGGAACAGCAGGTAGCGGCTGTAGACCGACGAGCCGGTCACGTAGGCGAAGACACCCAGCGCCGAGCCCACCATCACCACCGGCATGATCGCCAGGCCGTCCAGGCCATCGGTGAAGTTCACCGCGTTGCTGGTGCCCACGATCACCAGGTAGGACAGGCCGATGAAGCCGAACACGCCCAGCGGATAGCTGATCGACTTGAAGAACGGCAGCATCAGGTCGGCCTTGGGTGGCAGCTCGGTCGAGAAGCCGCTCGTGACCCAGCGGAAGAACAGCTGCACCACGCCGAGGAAGCTGGTCTCCGAGACGCTGAACGCCAGATAGATCGCGGCGATCAGGCCGATGATGGACTGCCACAGGAACTTCTCGCGCGAGCGCATGCCCTCGGGGTCCTTGTTGACGACCTTGCGGTAGTCGTCGACCCAGCCGATCAGCCCGAAGCCCATGGTCACCAGCATCACCACCCAGACGAAGCGGTTGGACCAGTCGAACCACAGCAGCGTCGACACGCCGATGCCGATCAGCACCAGCACGCCGCCCATGGTCGGGGTGCCGCTCTTGGCCAGGTGCTGCTGCACGCCGTACTCGCGGATCGGCTGGCCGATCTTGAGCTCGGTCAGGCGGCGGATCACCCACGGGCCGAAGGCCAGGCCGATCAGCAGCGCGGTCAGCGCCGCCATCACCGCGCGGAAGGTGATGTACTGGAAGACGCGCAGGAACCCCAGTTCAGGGAAATAGGTCTGCAGCCACTGGGCCAGACTAAGCAGCATGGGGGTCTCCTGGGCCGCCGGACTGCAAGGCGGCCACGATCTGTTCCATCTTCATGAAGCGCGAGCCCTTCACGAGGATGTTCTGTACTTGCGGCGCGTCCTTCAGCGCGGCGATCAGCTCGCCGACGCTGTCGAACGCCCGGGCGCCCGCGCCATAGGCCGACGCGGCCTCGCGGGCCGCGGCACCGGCCGTCCACAGCGCGGCCAGGCCCTGGCCGGCGGCGTGCGCGCCGACCTCGCGATGGAATTCCGGGCCCTGCTCGCCGACCTCGCCCATGTCGCCCAGCACCAGCCAGGACGGGCCGGGCAGCTCGGCCAGCACGTCGATGGCGGCGCGCACGCTGTCGGGATTGGCGTTGTAGCTGTCGTCGATCAGCGTGACGCGGCGGCCCTGCCACAGCGCCGTCTGCAGCGCCGAGCGGCCCTTGACCGCCTTGAAGGCCTGCAGGCCCTCGCGGATCGCCGCCAGCGGCGCGCCCGCGGCCAGCGTGCAGGCCGCAGCGGCCAGCGCATTGCGCACGTTGTGCTGCCCGGCCATCGCCAGCGCGACCGGGATGGTCCCGGCCGGCGTCAGCACCTCGATCGCCCAGTGGCCGGCGGCGCCCTGCGCCGCGCTCGCGTCGGTCGGCGCGACCCATTGCGCGCGCGCCATCACGTCGGCCTGGCCCTGCAGCGCGAACGTCAGCGTCGCGCGGCCGGCGGCCAGTTCCTGCCAGACCGGGGCGCAGGGATCCTCGGCCGGGAACACCGCGACACCCGCGGCGCCCAGCGCGCCGATCACGGCGCCGTTCTCGCGCGCCACCGCCTCGACGGTGTGCATGAACTCCTGGTGCTCGCGCTGCGCGTTGTTGACCAGCGCCACCGTTGGCTGCGTCATCGCGGCCAGCGGGGCGATCTCGCCCGGATGGTTCATGCCGAGCTCGACCACCGCCGCGCGGTGCCAGACGGACTCGTCCTGGCGCAGCCGCAGCAGCGTCAGCGGCACGCCGATGTCGTTGTTGAAGTTGCCCTCGGTCGCGAGCATCGCCGCCTCGCCCAGCCAGGCGCGCAGGATGGACGCGATCATCTGCGTCACCGTGGTCTTGCCGTTGCTGCCGGTGACCGCGATCACCGGCAGGTGGTGCTGCTCGCGCCAGGCCTGCGACAGCAGACCCAGCGCCGCCTTCGCGTCGGGCACCAGCAGGCCGGGCAGGCCGGCCTCGGCCAGGCCGCGCTCGGCGATGGCGGCGGCCGCGCCGGCGTCGCGCGCCTGCGCCAGGAAGTCGTTGGCGTCGAAGCGCTCGCCGCGCAGCGCGACGAACAGGTCGCCCGCGCGCAGCGAGCGCGTGTCGGTGTGCACGCGCAGCAGCGGCGTCGACGGATCGCCGGCCAGCGCCACCGCGGGCAGCAGCGGCTGCAGCAGCGCGTGGGCGCGGCCCAGCGTGAGCAGCGGCGCGCCAGGCGCCGCCGTGGCTTGCGAGGGGGTCGGGGTGGTGTCGCTCACAGCCCTGCCCTGTCGATCAGCGCGGCGCGCGCCGCCTGCACGTCGGAGAACGCGCGGCGCTCGCCGTGGATCTCCTGGTAGTCCTCGTGGCCCTTGCCCGCGATGAGCACGACATCGCGCGCGCCCGCCTGATCGATGGCACGAGCGATCGCTTCGGCACGGTCGGCGATGACCTCGCGCGGGGCGCCGGCCGGCAGACCGGCTTCGATGTCGGCGAGGATCTTTGCCGGATCCTCGGTGCGCGGGTTGTCGCTCGTCAGCACGACATGCGCCGCGAGCTTCGCCGCGATCGCGCCCATCAGTGGGCGCTTGCCCGGATCGCGGTCACCGCCGCAGCCGAAGACCACGCGCAGCTCGCCGCCGCGCGCCGCGGCCAGCGGCTGCAGCGCGCCAAGGGCCTTCTCGAGCGCGTCCGGCGTGTGGGCGTAGTCGACGACCAGTTGCGGCAGCTCGCGGCCATTGCCCACGCGCTGCATGCGGCCGGGCACCGGCGTCACCAGCGCGGCGACGCGCGCGATGTCCTCGAGGCCGTGGCCCAGCGCCCGCAGTCCGGCGATCACGCCGAGCAGGTTGGAGACGTTGTAGTCGCCGATCAGGCCGGTCTGCACCGCGACGGCCGCGGCGCCCTCGCGCAGCGTGAACGCGAGGCCATGCGCGTCGTGGCGCAGGTCCTGCGCGCTCAGCCGCGCGTCGGTGCGGTTCAGGCCATAGGTCCAGACGTCGAGCCTGCCGCCCGCCGTCAGTTCGGCCGCGAGTGCCGCGCCCTTGGGATCGTCGATGTTGAGCACCGCCGCCTTCAGCCCGTCCCAGTCGAACAGCTTGCGCTTGGCGGCCCAGTAGGCCTCCATGCCGCCGTGGTAGTCCAGGTGGTCCTGCGTGAAATTGGTCAGCAGCGCGACCTGGATGGCGGTGCCGGTCAGCCGGTGTTCCTCGATGCCGATCGACGAGGCCTCGATCGCGCAGGCGCCGAAGCCGTCGTCGGCCATGCGCCTGAAGGCTTCCTGCAGACGGACCGGATCGGGCGTCGTCAGGCCGGTGGCCTCGATCGAGGCATTGGTCGTCGCGCCGGGCACCGGCGGCTGGCCCACGCCCAGCGTGCCGATCACGCCGCAGCGCGCGCCCAGCAGCGTCAGCGCCTGCGCGATCCACCAGGCGCTGGAGGTCTTGCCGTTGGTGCCGGTCACCGCCAGCACGCTCAGCCGCTGGCTGGGCTCGCCGTAGAAGGCCGAGGCGATGCGGCCGCAGTTGGCCTTCAGATCGGGCAGCGAGGCGATGCGCGCGTCGGTGAAGCCGTACTCGGCCGCGCCCGCGTGCTCGACCAGCGCGGTCGCCGCGCCGGCCGACAGCGCGCCCGCGACGAACTGGCGCGCGTCCTTCGCGTAGCCGGGCCAGGCGATGAAGGCGTCGCCGGCGCCGACGGCGCGGCTGTCCGTGCGCAGCTGGCCGCTCGGGGTCCATTCCAGCAGCCAGCGGGCGGCGGCCTCGGGGGATTTCAGGTGCATCAGCATGATTCGTCGTGCCCGCTCAGAAACTCTCGTCCACGGCCTGCAGCTTCTGCTGCGCCACGATCTGCGGCTTGACCTCCAGGTCGGGCGGCTCGCCGATCAGGCGCAGCGTCTGCGCCACGACCTGGCTGAAGACCGGGCCCGCGACGGCGCCGCCGAAGTACTGGCCGTTCTTCGGCTCGTCCACCATCACCGCCACGATGATGCGCGGCTTGGAGATCGGTGCGATGCCCACGAACCAGGAACGGTATTTGTGGCTCGCATAGCCCTTGCCTTCCTGCTTGTGCGCGGTGCCGGACTTGCCGCCGACGCTGTAGCCCGGGACCATCGCCTGCGGCGCGGTGCCGCCGGGACCGGCGGCCATCTGCAGCATCGCGCGGACCTCCGCAGCGACCTTCGGGCTGAAGACCTTGATGCCGGCCACCGGCTGGTCGGGCGGGCGCTTGGTCATGGTGATCGGGATGATGTCGCCGTCGCGCGCGAACACCGTGTACGCGCGCGCCAGTTGCAGCAACGAGGCCGACAGCCCGTAGCCATAGCTCATCGTCGCCTGCTCGATCGGGCGCCAGCTCTTCCACGGGCGCAGCTTGCCGGTCACCGCGCCGGGGAAGTCGATCTGCGGGCGCTGGCCCAGGCCGATCGCGGTGAACATCTCGTGCATCTCGCGCGGCTGCATCATCAGCGCCATCCGCGCGGCGCCGATGTTGCTGGACTTCTGGATCACCTGCTGCACGGTCAGGTCGCCGTGCGGGTGGGCGTCCGTCGGCGACCAGCCGGCGATGACGACGCTGCGCGGGCCGGTGCTCAGCAGCGTGTCGGGACGCACCCGGCCAGTCTCCAGCGCCAGCGCCGTCGTGAAGGGCTTCATCGTCGAGCCGGGCTCGAACACGTCGGTCAGCGCGCGGTTGCGCAGCTGCTCGCCCGACAGGTTCTGGCGGTGGCCCGGGTCGTAGCTCGGGTAGTTGGCCAGCGCCAGCACCTCGCCGGTGTGGGCGTCCAGCACCACCACCGAGCCGGCCTTGGCGTTGTTCTCGGCCACCGCGTCACGCACGCGCTGATAAGCGAAGAACTGGACCTTGGCGTCGATCGACAGCTCGATGTCCTTGCCGTTGGCGGCGGGGATGCGCTCGCCCATGTCCTCGACGACGCGGCCCAGCCGGTCGCGCACCACCGCGCGCGAGCCGTCGCGGCCCTGCAGGTCCTTCTGGAACGCGAGCTCGATGCCCTCCTGGCCCTGCTCCTCGATGTTGGTGAAGCCGACGATGTGCGCGGCGGCCTCGCCTTCGGGGTACTGGCGCTTGTACTCGCGGTCCTGGAACACGCCCTTCAGGCCGAGTTCCTTGATCTTGCGGGCGGTCTCGTCGTCGGCCTGGCGGCGCAGGAAGACGAAGCGGTTGGCCGGGTCCAGGCGCTTGTCGAGCTCGGCGGCGGACATGTCCAGCAGCTTGGCCAGTTGGCGGCGCTTGTCGGGGTCGGTGTCGACCTCTTTCGGGAAGGCCCAGATCGACGGGACCGCGACGCTGGCGGCCAGCACCTGGCCGGTGCGGTCGCTGATCTTGCCGCGGCTGGCCGGCAGCTCCATCTTGTGGGCGTAGCGGGCCTCGCCCTGGCGCTGGAAGAAGTCCTCGCCGATCAACTGGATGTAGGCGGCGCGCGCCAGCAGCCCGGTGAAGGCCAGGCCCACCAGCGCGACCAGGAAGCGCGAGCGCCAGGGGGGCGTCTTGGACGCCAGCAGCGGGCTGCTGGAATAGCTGACGCCGCGCGTGGGCGCGTTGCGCGATCCCTTGCGGAGCCGGCCGATCATCGGGCGGCTCCCGGCTGCGGACGGCCGCGCACGGCGCTGGCCTCGACGGCGGGCGCGTCGGGATTGAAGGTGATGGCCGGCGAGATCGGACGCATCTTCAGGCGCTCGCGCGCGACCTGCTCGACGCGCAGATTGGTCGCCTGCGCCTGGCGGTCGGCCATCAGCTTCTGGTAGTCGGCCTCGAGCCGGCGGCCCTCCGTCTGCGCGCGGTCCAGCTCGGTGAACAGGCGGCGCGACTCGTAGGCGCTGCGGACCATGTAGATGCCGGAGACCATCACCGCGACGATCAGCAGCAGATTGAGACGGCCGATCATCGGCGGCCTCCCTTCTTCTGCTTGCCGGTGGATTCAGCGGCCGGCGGCGGGAGCGGCGCGTCGGTGCGCTCGGCCACGCGCAGGATCGCGGAGCGCGCGCGCGGGTTGGCGTCGACCTCGGCGTCGCTGGGCTTGACCCGCGCGATGGCGCGCAGCGCCGTGGGCTGCGCCGCGGCGAACGGGGCGCGGCGGTCGAAGACCTCCTTGCTGTGCGCGGCGATGAAGTTCTTGACGATGCGGTCTTCCAGCGAATGGAAGCTGATCACCGCCAGCCGCCCGCCCGGCTTGAGCCGCGCCAGCGCGGCGTTCAGCCCCTGCTGGAGTTCCTCAAGCTCGGCGTTGACGAATATCCGTAGAGCCTGAAATGTGCGCGTTGAAGGGTCCTTGCCCGGCTCGCGGGTTTTGACTGCACCAGCCACGACTTGGGAAAGCTCGGCGGTTGTCCGTACAGGGCGCCCGCCTTCCCGGCGAGCCACAAGCGCCTTTGCAATCGGGAGAGCAAACCGTTCTTCGCCATAGTCGCGGATCACTTGTGCGAGTTGGGACACCTCGGCGCGGGCGATGAAGTCGGCGGCGCTCTCGCCCCGCGTCGTGTCCATGCGCATGTCCAGGGGGCCGTCGAAGCGGAAGCTGAAGCCACGCTCCGGGTTGTCGATCTGCGGGCTGGAGACGCCCAGGTCCAGCAGGATGCCGTCGACCTGGCCGACGCCCAGCGCGTCGAGCTGCGCGGCCATGTCGGCGAACGCGCTGTGGCAAATGTGGAAACGCGGGTCGTCGACCCGCGTTGGTCCGGAGGTCGCGGCCGCGACCGCCTCGGGGTCGCGGTCGATCGCGATCAACCGTCCCTTCTCCCCCAGCCGGGACAGCAGCAGCCGCGAGTGGCCGCCGCGCCCGAAGGTGCCGTCGACGTAGAGGCCGTCGGGCGTGGTGAACGCGCCGTCGACCGTCTCGTGCAGCAGCACGGTGGTGTGGGTGAACTGCTCGGTGCTCATGGCGCTCAGAAGCTGAAGTCCTGGAGCGCCGCGGGCATCTCGGACTGCATGATGGCGGCCTCATGGGCGGCGTAGGCCTGGGCGTCCCAGAGCTCGAAGTGGCTGCCCATGCCCAGCAGCATGGTGTCCTTCTGCAGGCCGGCCGACGCGCGCAGTTCCGGCGCGATCAGCACGCGGGCGGCGGAATCGATCTCGACGTCCTGGGCGTTGCCCAGGAAGACGCGCTTCCAGCCAGCGGCTGACATCGGGAGCGCGGCGACCTTGTCGCGGAACTGCTCCCAGGCGGGGCGGGGGAAGACCATCAGGCAGCCTTCCGGGTGCTTGGTCAGCGTGAGCTGGCCGCCGCACAGCGCCTGCAGGACTTCGCGGTGCCGTGCGGGGACGGTCAAGCGCCCCTTGGCGTCCAACGCCAAGGCACTCGCCCCCTGAAACACGACATTCGCCACTTTGCCCCACCGAATTGCACTTTCTCCCACTTTAATGGCGGCGTGGCGGCGGGTCAAGGAAATTCGAGATTTTTCCCAATCAAATCAACTACTTAGCTTCCATTCTCAAGTCAGCCGTTCGAAAAAAAGATGTTCAAAATGAAGGACTTAACAAATGCTGTGCAAGTGATGGATCAACTCGGATCGGCAGCCGTACCCCCTGAAACCGGGAGCGCCGGACCGCGCCCATCGCACCGATTCGGCGCTCGGCAGCGGGACGGCACCCCACCGATTGGTCAAACCTGCGTCCCAAGTGGTGGAAAGGTGGGAGGAATGCAAAAAGCCCGGCCAGGCCGGGCTTTGGTTCGGTCGAAGGGCGCGGGGTAGCCGCGCGACGGTCAGGGAGCCGCCATGGAGGGTTTCGAGGACGGCGCAGCTGAAGCCTCGGGCGTGCCGACGGCCCCCTGCCACCACTGCGGCGTCGGGCCCGGCTGCTCGATCGCCAGCGGCGCGCCGATCACCGGCGTCACCAGTTCCACATTGCGCAGCCGGGCCAGCGCGGCGATGCGCTCGAACGGGTCCTGCCAGCGATGCATCGCCAGGTCGAAGGTGCCGTTGTGGATGGGCAGCAGCCGCTGCCCCTTCAGGTCGACGTGCGCCTGCATCGTCTGCTCCGGCTGCATGTGCACATACGGCCAGCGCGGGTCGTAGGCGCCGGTCTCCATCAGCGTCAGGTCGAAGGGACCGAAGCGCTCGCCGATCGCCTTGAAGCCGTCGAAGTAGCCGGTGTCGCCGCTGAAGAAGATCCGCAGCTCGTCGTCGATCAGCACCCACGAGGCCCACAGCGTCGAGTTGCGATCGCTCAGGCCGCGGCCCGAGAAGTGCTGCGCGGGCGTGGCCGTCAGCTGCAGACCGGCGATCGCCGTGCCCTGCCACCAGTCGAACTGCTGCACCTTGGCCGCCGGCACCCCCCAATCGATCAGGCGCTGGCCCACGCCCAGCGGCGTCACGAAGTGGCGCACCTTCGGCGCCAGCGCCAGCACGGTGTCGTGGTCCAGATGGTCGTAATGGTCGTGCGACAGGATCACGGCCTCGATCTCCGGGAGTTCGTCCAGCGCGATCGGCGGCGCGTGGAAACGCTTCGGACCCAAGAACGAGAACGGCGAGGCGCGCTCCGAGAACACCGGATCCGTCAGCCAGAAACGGCCGCGCAGCTTCAGCAGCACGGTGGAGTGGCCCAGGCGGAACAGCGTGCGGTCCGGCGCGGCGAGCAGTTGGTCGCGCGTCAGCGGCTGGACCTCGATCGGGCGGTCGGGCACGGTGCCGGCGGGCTTGTGGAACATGAAGTCCCACATGATCCCCATCATCTTCCAGAAGCCCTGCGCGGGCTCCACGGCCGGGTTGTGGAAGCGGCCATCCGACCATTGCGGGGAGTGCGCGAGGACTGGCTGGGCCCCCTCGGCGGTGGGAGCGGACACGCCCTTCGGGGGGACCGGGGCGGGTGTGGACAGGGCGCGGGAGGCGGTCATGGCAAGGGCTCCAACTAGCAGGACGGACACCACGCCGGTCAGCGCAGTCAGCGACAGGCTCAGCAGCGCACGGGCAGACGGTCGGCGGGAGGGCGTCATTTGAAAACTTGCACTACACGGTGTAGTTTCAGCGGAGTGTAGACAGCAGAATCTGAAAAGTAAACTCCCCGGTGTAAGATTCACGGCCATGACTTCCGACGCCGCCACGCCCTCCCCCGACGCCGTTTCCTCCACCGCTTCCGGTACGCCCGAGGCCGGTGAGCCGGCAGGCGACGATGCGGCGCCGCAGACGGACGCGGAACGGCTGCGGCTGACGGACCGCAAGCGGCAGGCCATCGTGGACGCGGCGATCGAGGAATTCCGGCAACACGGGTTCGAGGTCGCCAACATGGACCGCATCGCCGGCCGGGCGCAGGTCTCCAAACGCACGGTCTACAACCACTTCAGCGGCAAGGACGCGCTGTTCGAGGCCATCCTCGAGCGGCTGTGGGCGGCGACCGAGGCGCAGGTGAAGCTCTCGTATCGCGCCGATCAGCCGCTGCGCGTGCAGTTGCTCAAGCTGATCGAGCAGAAGCTCGCGATGAGCGGCGATCCGCAGTTCCTGGATCTGGCGCGGGTGCTGATCGCGGAGGCGATCCATGCGCCGCAGCGCGCGCGCGACATGCTCGGCCGGCTGGGTGGGCGCGAGGAAGGGTTGACCGTGTGGATCCGCGCGGCGATGGCCGATGGGCGCATCAAGGCCGGGGATCCGGCGTTCGCGGCAGCGCAGCTGCAGGCGCTGGTCAAGGGATTCGCGTTCTGGCCGCAGATCACGATGGGACAGCCACCGCTCGACGCGGCGCAGCAGCGACAGGTCGCCGACTCGGCGGCCGACATGTTCCTGTGCTTCCACGCAGTGGAAACGAAGGACTGAAGGGGCCGCAAGAAGAGACAACGGGCGGCCGCAAGTGCGGGCAGCCCTGTCTTACCCCCTCGCCCCAGCGGGGAGAGGGAGGGGAGAGGGGGTTCGTGCCACGGCGCTGCTGCCCTTCGAAGCTCCCCCTCTCCCCTGCCCTCTCCCCCCTCGCGGGGGGCGAGGGAGTTATCGCCCCCCTGCGTGGCCGCCGCTCAGGCGGAAGGTGCCGACGACGTCCGCCAGCTTCTGCGCCTGGTCCTTCAGGCTCTCGGCCGCCGCCGCCGACTCCTCCACCAGCGACGCGTTCTGCTGCGTGACCTGATCCAGCTGCGCCACCGCCACGTTGACCTGGCCGATGCCGTGGCTCTGCTCCTGCGCGGTGTGACTGATCTCGCCGATCATCTGCGCCACCCGCTGCACGCTGCCCACCACCTCGTTCATCGTCTCGCCCGCCGTCGACACCTGACGGGTGCCCGTCTCGACGCGCTCGACGCTGGCCGTGATCAGCGCCTTGATCTCCTTGGCCGCGCCCGCCGAACGCTGCGCCAGCGCCCGCACCTCGCCCGCCACCACCGCGAAGCCGCGGCCCTGCTCGCCCGCGCGCGCCGCCTCCACCGCGGCGTTCAGCGCCAGGATGTTGGTCTGGAACGCGATGCCATCGATCACGCCGATGATGTCGCCGATCTGGCGCGAGCTCGCGCTGATCTCCTGCATCGTCGAGACCACCTGCCCCATCGCCGTGCCGCCGTCGCGCGCGACGCGGCTCGCCGTGTCGGCCAGCTGGCGCGCCTGGTCGGCATTGGCCGCGCTGTTGGCCACCGTGCTGTTGAGCTCCTCCATCGAGCTGGCCGTCTCCTGCAGATTGCTGGCCGTCTCCTCGGTGCGCTGGCTCAGGTCATGGTTGCCGGCGGCGATCTGCCGCGACGCCACCGCGATCGACTGGCTGGTCTCGCGCACCTGCAGCATCACCTGCTCGATCTTCTGGATGAACTGGTTGAAACCGCGCGAGATGTCGGCGATCTCGTCCTCGCCCCGCACCTGCAGGCGCTGGCTGAGGTCGCCCTCGCCGGCGCCGATGTCGTTCATCGCCCGCTTGATGCCGCCCAGGCCCCGCAGCAGCGCGCCGACCGCGGCGGCCGCCACCAGCGCCGCCACCACCGTCACCACCGCCATCGTCACGCCCGCGTTGCGCAGCACGTCGGACAGCGCGGCCAGCGCCTCGTTGCGCTCGGCCGCGGCCACCAGCACCCAGTCCGTGCCCGGCACGTCCACGGCCTTCAGGAAGAAGCGCTCGTCGCCGACATTGGCCAGCGTCGGCTCGCCACCGTGCGCGGTGGCCAGCAGCGCGTCGTCGAACGCGGCCGACAGATCCTTCACCGGCTTGAGCGTCAGCGCCGCGTCCGGGTGGGCGATCACGGTGCCCTTCTTGTCCAGCAGCATCGCGAAGCCGCTCGCCGTCGGCTTGATCGACTTCATCGTCGCGACGATGTCGTCCAGCGCCACGTCGGTGCCAGTCACCGCCTTGACCTCGCCGCCCGCGCGCACGGCGTTGGCGAAGGTCACGACCAGCTTCTTGCTCGAGGCCGCGACGTAGGGCGCGGTGATCACCGGCTGGTCCGAGCCGGACGCCAGCTTGTACCAGCCGCGGCCAGTGGGGTCGTAGTCCGACGGGCGCTGGCGGTCGGGGACGGAGATCATCCGCTTGTCCGCGCCGCCGACGTAGGCCAGGTCCAGCCGGCCCGACTGCAGGCCCTGCGTCAGCACCGCGCGCGGGTCCTCGAGCTGCGCGGCCGGCGCCATCGCCGCCACGACGTCCTTCTGCGTCTTCACCCACGCGGCCACGCCCGCGGCGTTGGCGTTGGCGATGTCCGTGAGCTGCGCCTGCACCTGGCGGCGCGCGTGATCGCGCACGGCCCAGTAGCTGGCGAAGGTGGCGAGCGCGACGGCTGCCACCACGATCAGGATGCTGATCGCGATCAGGCGCGACTTGATGGTCTTCAACACGATGGGGATTCCTGGGGGGAGGTTGGGCGCGCCTGTCCTTGATATGAATCAAAACAAACGCATGACAGGGACGGGGCGGCGAGGATTTTGAAGGCTCGTTGACCGCGAACCAAGGGTTTCCACCAAGAAGAAAGCCGGTGCCGTGACGACCGTCACAGCGCCGGCTCAAAGCGGCAAGCGATGCTCCCGCGGCTCAGTCCTGGCGGTTCCGGGCGCCTTGGCACCCGGGCCTGGCCCTCAGTTCGATTCCTTGATCAGGCGGCCCGACTGCGCCTGCAGCGGGCGCGCATTCATCGGGTACAGGTGCGTGAACACCGAGATCTGCTGCGTCGACACCGGCACCGGCTGGCGGAACACCATCCACAGCACGCCCTCGGTGCAGGGCGGCGTCGTCAGCGAGCCCATGTAGGAGAAGTAGGCGCGGTCCCTGGGCAGCAGCTGGTTGAGGTCGATGGGCACCGGCGCGGCATAGGTGTCGCCGCGCTCCAGCGGCAGGTGGTTCCAGACCGTCTGGATCAGCGCCTGGTCCTGGCCCCGCTCCAGCAGCACGGCGATCACCGCCAGCCGGCCCTGCTCATCCTTGTGGACCAGGTGGGCGACCATGTCGTACTGGCGGCCATTGATGCGCTCCTCGCTGGGGCGGTGGAAGTGGAACTGCTGCAGCTCGTAGCGCCGGCCCATGACCTGGATCGCGTTGCCCGGCGCCACGTTCACCTGGATCGTGTGGCCGGTGTCGACCACCGAGAAGCTGCTGGCCTTGTAGTCGAACTGGATCTGCTCCTGGTCGACCTTGATCGTGTCGCGCAGGTCGATCGGGCTCTGGCGCGTACCGACCGCGCATTGGCGGAACTCGGGCTGCAATTGGCCCCAGCGGTCGGGGGCGCCCTCGCCGGTGTAGGCCCAGGGCGTGGACGGCTTCGCCGCCGAGGCGGCCCCGGCGGGCTTGGGGGCCGCGCGGCGCGCGCGCAGGTCGACCGGGTTGCTGGTGCGGACGTCGTCCGGCGTCTTCTTGAGCTTGAGCGTGGCGCTGTCGTCCTTCAGCCGCTCGGCGAGGCGGTCGCGCAGTTGCCCGGACGACGCTTCGCTCGCGGGCGCCTCGGCGGCGCCGCTGGCGGCGGGCAGCAGCAGGGACAGGCAGAGAACGGCCGGCAGCAGAAGGCCGAGGCCGGGACGATGGAACATGGACGGGGCTCCGGAAACGAGACGGGGACGCCCTGTCTATTTCGGACCCCGCGCGGGCTTCTTGAGCGCCCCGAGCGGGCCGATGTCACGCCGCTCCCGGTCCAGGCCCTCAAGCCCGCAAGCCCTCGGGCCCTCGGGCTCTGAGGACGTCAGGCGGCGGGTGGCGGGGTCGACACTTCCTGCTTGACCCAGGTCCAGGACACCAGCCCGATGCACATCATCGCGGCCGAGGCCAGCGCGAGCGTCAGCGTCGAATGCATCACCAGCGGCACCAGCACGCCGGCCACCAGGCCGTTGGCGGCGCTGCCGATGCAGGCCTGCAGCGACGAGGCCATGCCGCGGCGCTCGGGCGCCTGGTCCAGCACCAGCAGCGTCACCACCGGCACCATCAGCGCCCAGCCGAACGCGAAGCTGCTGATCAGCGGGAAGGCCCAGAACGGGCTGGGCGGCAGCAGCAGGTTGCAGGCGATGTTGGCGATCGAGGTGAATCCCATGATCAGGAAGCCGCGCCGGATCTGCTTGCGCGGCGCGATCCGGCCGGCGAGCCGGCCGCTCAGCCAGGCGCCGCCCATGATCCCGCCGATGCTGAACAGGAAGAAGATGAAGAACTGCGTCGGCTGCAGGGCCAGGTGTTCGCCCAGGAACACCGGCGCGGCCAGCACGTACAGGAACATGCCGTTGAACGGGATGCCGCTGGCCAGAGCCAGCAGCAGGAAGCGCCGGCTGCCCACCAGGCTGCGGTAGCCGCGCAGCAGCGAGCCGACGTGGAAGGGCTGGCGGTGGTCGCGATGCAGCGTCTCGGGCATCAGGCGCCAGGTGACGGCGAACAGCAGCGCGCCGACGAAGACCAGGAACCAGAAGATCGCGTGCCAGTCGGCGTGGACGTAGAGGAAGCCGCCGATCATCGGCGCGATCGCGGGGGCCAGGCCGAAGAAGATCGTCACCTGCGACATCACGCGCTGCGCCTCGGACGGCGGGAACATGTCGCGGATGATGGCGCGCGAGACCACCACGCCCGCGCCGGCCGACAGGCCCTGCACGGTGCGCCAGAACACCAGTTGGCCGATGCTGCCGGCCAGCGCGCAGCCCATCGAGGACAGCGCGAACACCGCCATGCCCCACAGCACCACGGGCCGCCGGCCGAAGCTGTCCGACAGCGCGCCGTGGAACAGGTTCATCACCGCGAAGCCCAGCAGGTAGCCCGACAGCGTCTGCTGCATCTGGACCGGCGTGGCGTCCAGCGCACGGGCGATGCCGGCGAAGGCGGGGATGTAGGTGTCGATGGAGAACGGCCCCACCGTGGCCAGCGCGGCCAGCAGGATGGCGAGGGCCCAGCGCGGCGCGCGCCACAGTTGGCTGGCTTCGGGGTTCATGCGTGAGGCGATGCGAGCGTGCGAGAAGCCGCCGACGATACCCCCGCCCGGGCCGCCGCACCGCCCGTCATGCCGCCCGGGCACGCTGCTTGCGCCGTAGGCGTGCGCGGGTCGCCCCGGCCCGCCGGGCGGCAGTCCGGGCTGTGGCGGCCCCCCTACACTGCGGGGCTTTTGCGGAACTTCGGGCGGAGACGGTGGTGCCAGGCGTGTTGAGCATTGGGGTGGTGGGACTGGGGGTGATGGGCCAGCGCATGCTGGCGCGGCTGGCCGGACATGCGCGGCTGCGCGTCACCCGGGTCTGGGACGAGAACCCCGTGGTGCTGTCGCAGGCGCTGGCGAACGATCCGATGCTGCGCGCCGCCAGCAGTGCCGAGGCGCTCATCCGCGAGCCCGGCCTGCATGGCCTGTACATCGCCACGCCGCCGGGGCCGCACATCGCGCTGTCCGAGCGCGCCTTCGATGCCGGGCTGCCGGTGCTGTGCGAGAAGCCGCTCACCACCGATTTCGCCGCCGCGCGCGCCTGCATCGAGCGCATCGAGCAGGAACGGCGCCGGGCCGCGGTCAATTACTCGCTGGCCTCGTCGACCGGACTGGCGCAGCTGCAGCTGGCCTTCGGCGCGGCCTCGCGGCGGCCGCTGGGCGCGCTGCACGATGTCCGCATCGAGCTGCGCTTCGCCGCTTGGCCGCGGCCCTGGCAGGCCGGTGCCGGCGCCTGGCTGTCGCAGCGCGCCGAGGGCGGCTTCACGCGCGAGGTGCTGTCGCACTTCATCTTCGTGCTGCAGCGGGTGCTGGGCCCGGCGCGCGTCGTGCGCAGCGAGGTCGTGTATCCCGGGGACGGCATCGGCTCGGAGCTCTCGGTCGAGGCGGAACTGAGCGCGGCCGGCATCCCGGTGACGGTCAGTGCCGCCATTGGCGGCGAGCGTGCCGACGACAACCGAATGCTGTGGCGCGCCAGCGAGGGCGAGATCGAGTTGCGCGACTGGTTCGGCGTGACCCAGCAGCGCCAGGGCGAGCGTGTGCAGAGCCTGGGCGATGCTGAGACCTTGCGCATGAACGGCATGACCGACCAGCTCGCTCACTGGGCCGCGATGCTGGAGGGCCGCTCGCACAGCCTGCCTGGCTTTGCGGAGGCGCTCGCGGTGCAGCAGACTGTCGAAGCGATTCTGGTGGGCAAGTCCTGACGTCAATCGCGCCGCGTGGCCGAAGCCGCTTCGCTTTGGGATGCCCGGCTAGGCGCGAACCGGAGCCATAGCTCAGCTATGGCGAGGATTCGCAACGCCGCCGGGCGCCCAAAGCGGAGCCGAGGCGGCCACGCGGCTAGAATCCGGCCCCGTGAAGCGAGCCAGACCGCCGCTGGTGCAAGCGTGGAAACACGGCACTGGAGGAAGGTCCGGACTGCATAGAGCAGCGTAGCAGCTAACGGCTGCCCGGCGAAAGCCGAGGATCAGAGCAACAGAGACGAGTCGGGACCGGCGCAAGCCGGTTCCGGGTGAAACGGGCAATCTCTACGCGCAGCAACACCAAGTAGGCCAGCGTCGATGCGGCTCGCAGAGCTGGCGGGTAGGTGGCACCGAGCCGGGCAGCGATGCCCGGCCCAGAGGAATGGCGGTCACGCGGCGAATCGCAAGAGGATCCGCGCACAGAATCCGGCCTATCGGCTTGCTTCACCCTTATGACGATTTGCAAGCGAACGTTGGCTTGCAAACCCTTTCAGGGCCACCGGCGCCGACAGGCACATCGGTTGCTACCTTCGGGATCATGCAGATCCAACCCCTGGACCCCCACAGCGCCGCGGCGATGTCCCTGCTGGCGCAGTCGGACGCCTACATGGCGGCGCTCTACCCCGGCGAGAGCAACCACCTCGCGGACCCCGACGCACTGGCGCAGCCGAAGGTGCGCTTCATTGGCGTCTGGCTGGCCGAATGGCTGGCCGGCTGCGCCGCGGTGAAGGTCGTCGAAGACGGCGATGGCGCCTATGGCGAGATCAAGCGGATGTTCGTTCAGCCACAGTTCCGGGGACGCGGCCTGTCCAAGGTCCTGATGGAGGAGCTCGAGTCCCACCTGAGGGCGCAAGGCATCGGACTGGCGCGCCTGGAGACCGGCGTGCACCAGCCCGAGGCGCTCAAGCTCTACGAGACGCTCGGCTATGGCCGGCGCGAGCCGTTCGGCAACTACGCCGACGACCCGCTGTCGGTGTTCATGGAGAAGCGGCTGACGGCGAACTGAGCCGCTGCGCGCCGCCGGGAGGACCTGTCCCCTGGACGGGTTCCCTCGTCCGAGGGCATGGCCGAGAGCGGCCCGCGCGCCGACGGCCTACAGTGCAAGGCTGCCCAGGCTCCCGCCGCTGCGCCTTCGCCCCATGTCCCCGACCGCTCCCGCCCACGCTCCCCGACTGGCCTCGATCGAGGCCGCCCGCGCGCTCGCCGCGCTGGCGGTGGTGCTGATGCATGCGACCCACCTGATGCGCGTGCCGCAGTTCAGCGGTCATGTGGCGCTCGGCGGGATGTTCGACTTCGGTTACGTCGGTGTCGACTTCTTCTTCGTCCTGAGCGGTTTCATCATCACCTACGTCCATCACGCGGAGCTGGGACGCGGCGCGGGGCGCTGGCCGGGCTACCTGTGGAAGCGCTTCGTGCGCGTCTTCCCGATCTACTGGCTGGTGCTGGCGATGACGGCCGGGCCGTCGATCGCCGCGCGCTGGCTGGCCGGGCGCACGCCGGTGTCGGAACTCGGCGCGCAGGACATTCCCGGCACGCTGCTGCTGTGGATCGGCGGCCACGAGCCGGCGTACGTCGGCGTCGCCTGGTCGCTGCAGTACGAGGTGCTGTTCTACCTGAGCTTCTGCGTGCTGTTGCTGCACCTGCGCGGCGGGCTGGCGCTCTATGGGCTATGGGCCGTGCTGGTGGTGGCCCAGGCCTTCGGGGCGCTGCCCGGCGCGTTGCCGCTCAAGCTCGGCGATCCGCATTGCCTGCAGTTCCTGATGGGCGTGGCCACCGGGCTGCTCGCGCGGCGCGCGGCGCTGCCGCTGGTGCGGCGGCAATGGGGGCTGGTGGGCGCGGCCTTCGTCGGCGCGGTGCTGTACGAGCGCCTGGGCGCGCAAGGGGCGCACGCCTTCGGCGGACGTGTCGCGCTCGGGCTGGCCTCGGCGCTGATGCTGGCCACGCTGGTCGCGATGGAACAGCGCCGGCCGGTGCGCGTGCCGGCTGTGCTCGCGCAATTGGGGGCCGCGTCGTACTCGCTGTACCTGGCCCACTGCCTGCTGATCAACATCGTCCTCGCGCTGCTGGCCAAGACGGGGCTCTACCGGGCGTTGCCGGAGTTCGTGATCTTCGCGGTCGCCGTCGCTGCGGCGGTCACTGGCGGCTGGCTCATCGGGCGATGCGTCGAGCTGCCGGTGGTGGCCTGGCTGCGCAGACGCACCGCCTCCCCTCGCCTCGCGAGGCCGGCAGCCACCGCCTGAGCAGCGCTGCTGCCCTTCGAAGCTCCCCCTCTCCCCTGCCCTCTCCCCCCTCGCGGGGGGCGAGGGAGTTAATACCGGCGGCGCTCTACCAATACGGCGGCGCTCGTCTTTCACCCTCTCCCCGCGAAGCGGGGAGAGGGCGGGGGTGAGGGGTCTTCGCACTACTCGTCGTTGTCGCCGCTGCCGCCGGCCTGGTCGTTGCGCTTCTGCGCCTGCTTGAGCAGCGGCGCCTCCAGCGCTTCCATGCCGCCGATGAAGTCGTCGACCGGCTTGGGCGTGGCGATGCGCAGCGCCGGCGGCGGGAGTGTCGCCATGTAGTTCGGCCCGAGCCAGTACTGTTGCTCGGTCCGCCTCCCCACCGTCAGCACGAGCCCGACGACGCACATCGCGCCGATGCCCACCGCCAGTCCCCGTGATGCCCGCGGCCACACCACCGTCGCATGCCACCACAGCAGCAGCGCGGCGCCCACGGACATGACCAGCGTCTCCAGCGCCAGCAGTCTGGGCAGGTTGAACATGTAGGCCAGCACCGGCAGCGCCACCTCCAGCGCCTGCATCGCGACCACAGCCACCAGCACCCGCCACAGGTGCGCGCCGAAGGCGAACCAGTGCCGGAACACCTGCGTCACGAGCGCCCATAGCGCGGACCAGATCAGCGCGATGCCCACCGGCGCCAGCAGCGCGCTGACGATGTCCACCCAGGTGGCCGAGCCGTCATTCGTGGCCCAGTTCGTCACCCACAGCATCAGCGCCCACACCGCCAGCAGCGCCGGCAGTGCCCAGGACGGACGCGCATCGCGCTTGACCGGCTCGTCGGCGCGGCTCATCGGCTTCTCGGCCGGCAGCGGGTCCAGCGAGGTCCGCAGCCGCAGCCGCGTGGTGCCGATCTGCAGCAGCGCCGACGACGGCCACGCCGCGCGGCTGCCCGCCACGAGCCGCGCGCCATCGAGCCAGGCGCCGTTGTGGCTGGGCAGCAGCTCCAGCACCGGACCGCCCGCGGCGGGCGCGGCCCGCGCGTCGAGCGCCGCGTCGCCGCGCTCGGTGGCGGGCTCGGTGGCGGGCTCGCCGCGATCCCAGTGCACCAGCGCGTGCACGCCGGCCAGGTGCGGATCGGACAGCACCAGGTCGCAGTCCGGCGAGCGGCCGATGCGCAGCGGCCACGCGCGCACCTTGTGAATGTCCCGGCAATGACCGTCCCGGTCGACGATCTCGATTACCGCGGCGTGGTCCATGCGAATCCTTGCAGGTAATGACGCGTCAGCCGGGTCGCATTCGCGAAGCTGACGCCACGGGCCTCGAAGCGGCCCAGGGCGCCCTCGGTGGGGGCGTCCACGTTGGTGACCAGCACCGTCAGGTCGAACAGGCCGTCCAGCTTGCGGTAGGCCCGCAGGCAGGCCACCGCGCGCAGCGGCGGGCCGTCCTTCTGCTGGACGAAATCCTCCTTGCAGTACGGCGCCGTGCGGTCGCGGTCCGGCGCGCCCAGGCGCTCGTTGCGGAAGCTGGCCGAGTAGATGTTGGCGAAGCGCAGCGCCCCCAGCTTGCTGCCGTCGTAGACCTCCTCGGTCACGCCCAGATAGCCGGTCTGCAGGCTCTCGTTGATGAACAGCGCATGCTCCATCCGGCACTGCGTGCGCTGCATCTGCAGCCCTTGCGCGTCGGCGGAGGTGCCGCTGCCCCAGCAGCGCATGTACTGCTCCTGCGGGATCGGGAAGCGGTAGCGCGGATGCGTCAGCGTGCGCCACGGCTGCGCCAGGAAGTTCTTCGACAGCTCGTCCTGGTAGGCCATCAGCTGCTCACGCAGCTTGGGCCAGGCGGCGCCTTTCACCGGCGCGGCGTCGCGGCTGCGCGCGAGCAGCGCGGCCGCGTGCTCCGCCGGCACCAGGAAACTCATCTGCTGCGCGAAGATCATCGTCGACACGTTGATGCCGACGATCTCGCCGTCCTCGTCGAGCACCGGCCCGCCGCTCATGCCCGGATTGATCGAGCCGGAGTAGTAGATCAGCGGATCGAAGCTGCGCTCGACCAGGCCGTTGTAGGTGCCCTCCACGACCGCGAAGGCGACGTCGTGCGGGTTGCCCATCGAGTAGATGCGCTCGCCCTTGGCCAGCGGCTGGCTGCCCTTGCGGAAGGCCAGCGGCGTGGCGGTCATGCGCGCAACCACGCCCTTGGGATCGGTCTTCGCGTCGCCCGCCTTGGCCACGACGCGCAGCAGCGCCAGGTCGCGCCGGGCGTCGAAGTCCAGCAGCTGGATATCGCCGCCATCGCCTTCGGGCGTCTGGTACTGCAGGCGGTAGCGCTCGGGCTCGAGCGCATGCTGGCTCACCACGTGGTAGTTGGTGATGACGTGGCCCTCGGCGCTGACGACGAAGCCCGAGCCCACCGAGGCCTGGCTGCCGTTGTACAGCGTGCGGATCTGCAGCAGCTGCGCGCGGCTGCGGTCATAGAGGCGGCGGGCGCTGGCCGAGACCGGCGCGGCCGGCTGGGCCTGGCTGGCCGCGGACGCCGGGGCGGCGGGCGAAGCGATGGGCGCCGTGGGCGCCGGCGGGGACTGCGCCGCGACGGGCAGTCCGAGCGCCGCCAGCAGCAGCAGCAGGACCGCCCCGGCGGCGGCACGCCCAGGGGTGAGAAGTTTTCGCGACAACGCAGGAGACTCCAGGAAAGAGCGGACGCCGCATGCTAGCGGCTTTGCGCAGCGCGCCAGCAAGCCTCATGCCGGACGGCCCCGCCGGTCCGGCGGGCGGCATGCGCCACGTCGCGCGGCCCGCGGTTGTCCGCGGCTGTTACTGCTACTGCTGCTGCGGACGCTCGCCGGGCGGCGGCTCCTCCGCCGGCGCGGACTGCGCGGGGCGGCGGTCGCCAGGCCAGGGCCCGAACAGCGGCAGCGGCATGCGCACCGGGGTCACGTCCAGGTAGAGATTGACCACCGTGTAGTCCTCGGGCCCGAGTTCGTCGGTGCTCCAGCCGATGCTGCCGGGCCCCTTGTAGAGCCGGAACAGGAAGCCCAGGTCGGCCAGTGAGTCGTTCGCCTTGGGCGCGGCCTCGAAGCTCAGGCCGCGGAACTCCGGCTGCACGCTGTCGATCAGGATGGACATCGCGGTCGAGATCGTCGAGTCGCCCAGCATGTCCGTGTAGAACTGCGGCAGCGTGTAGTACGGCTTGTAGTCCGGCGCGCCGGGCTCCAGTTTCTGGCCGCGCAGCTTCAGCGCCGACGGCGTCACGCCGCGCGTGCGCAGGTTCATGCGGTCGCCGTGATCGAGGTAGGTGAGCTTGGCGTTCTTCAGGTTGAAGACGCCGAGCGCGCGGTCCGAGCTCGCCTCGCTGAGGTCGACCAGCAAGGCCCCCTTGTGGCCGAGGATCTCGACCTCGTCGCCGCGGATCACGGCGGCGGAGTTCTCGTCCACGCCCAGGCCCAGCTTGTAGCCCTTGGCCAGCATCAGCGGCACCATGCGGCCGAAACGGCCGCGCTTGAGGAAGTGCTGGTCGACGAACAGACCCGGCCCGACGAAGCCCAGCCCGCGGTCGATCTGCTTGCCCTCCTCCCACTGGCCCTTGAGGATGCTGATCACGCTGGGCGCGTCGCGGAACATCACCGTGCTCATGATCGCGGCGCCCGCCGAGGTGCCGGCCACGACGCCGCCCTTGCGGTAGACGTCCCAGATGGCATCGAGCATCGGCGTCGAATGGCCGCCCGGGAAGAGCACGTCGACGATGCGTTCCTGCGAACCGCCGGTGAAGAAGATGCCCTTGGCATTGCGCACCTTGGCGATCAGCGCGGCGTCGCGCACCACCTTGTTCAGGTCGACCCACGAGAACTTGGGCGCCACCGGCAGCGCCTCGGCCACCGCGCCGCGGCGCTGCAACTGCTCGACGATCTGCTTGGCGCTGGCCTCGGGATCCTCGGCGGCGGTGCCGAACACGACGAAGCGCGCGCCCCGTCCGCCGGCCAGCGCCACGAGGCGGTTCCACACCTCGTCGTTGTCCGCCTTCAGCGCGCCGCCGATCGCCATCGCGTGGCCTTTTATGGGGACATCGCCCGCAGCGGCCTCGGCGGCGGGGGCAGGCGTTGCCGTGCTCGATGAAGCCGCCGGCGCCGGCGGTACCGCCTTGGCCGCGCCGGTGACCGGCTTGACGCTCCTGCCGGGCGATGCGGCCAGCGCGGAGCCGGTCACGGCGCCGACCAGCAGGACGAACAGCGCCGCGAACACCAGCGAAGCAGCGCCGGCAGCGGATCTCGGAGAACAGCAATCGGTCATCGTCAAGGCCTCACGCCGCGGACCGGCGGCATCGGGTAACCAGATGAGCCCGCCCCAAGGAGTGGGACGGATCGGACGAAGGGGGGATGGCAGCAGGGAAAGATAGCGTCGCGTCCCGACCCCTGGGTGACCATTGGTCACATCGCAGTTGCATCGTCGCGACTGCCCCGGGTCAGCACCGCTTGTTCATGACAACGCGCTCCCTAGACTGGTCCCACTGAGCCACGCCGCCGCCCATCGCATCGGCAAGACCGGCCAACAGGGAGCCCGCCATGACCATCCGTTCTCCGATCGATCCGCTTCGACCGCCCTTCGCACCGAAGCTCGGCGCGATCGCCGCGCTGCTGGCCGCCTGCGGCGCGGCGCAGGCCCAGGTCGCGCCCCCAGAACCGGCGGCTTCGGCGCCGGCCCAGCGGCTTCAGCGCGTCGAGGTGACCGGCTCCGCGATCAAGCGCATCGCCGCCGAAGGCGCCCTGCCCGTCCAGGTCCTCAACCGCAACGACATCGTCAAGGCCGGCGTCACCACCGCGGCCGAACTGATGGCGACGGTCTCGTCGATGAGCAATGCGCTGACCGACGGCGTCAGCATCGGCACCGGCGGCTTCCGCGATCAGATGGGTTTCAACTCGGCCAACCTGCGCGGGCTCGGGACCTCGTCGACGCTGGTGCTGCTCAATGGCCGTCGCATGGCCAACTTCGCCTCGCCGGGCGACGACAACGGCGTCGACCTCAACAACATCCCGGCCGCGGCCATCGAGCGTGTCGAGGTGCTGCTCGACGGCGCGTCCGCGATCTACGGCACCGACGCCATCGGCGGCGTCGTCAACTTCATCACCCGCAAGGACTACCGGGGCGTGCAAGTGGACGTCTACGCCGGCAAGTCCGGCGAGGGCGGCGCGGGCAAGCGCACCGCGTCGATCGCCGCCGGCCATGGCGATCTGGCGCGCGACGGCTTCAACGTGATGGGCGTGCTGGACATCCAGAAGACCGGCGCGCTGCGGACCTCGCAGCGCGACTTCATCTCCGACCTGCGCATCCCGGAGCGGCTGCCGCACCTGCTGTCGTCGGCGGGCTTCCCGGGCAACATCCGGCTCTCGAGCGATCAGCGCGACTACCTGATCGACCAGGGCTTCTCGATCGGCGGCAGGCCGATCAGCACCCGCACCATCAACCTCAGCGCGCCCGGCTGCCAGCCGCCGCACACGCTCTACCTGCCCGCCGGCATCGGCGGCGTCGACGGCTGCACCTACGACTACATGCGCGACCTGGAGCTCTACCCGAAGACCGACAAGGGCAGCTTCCTGGGCCGCGGCGTGCTCAAGCTCGGCGAGCGCCACGAGGCCTTCGTCGAGGCCGCCTACACGCGCAGCAAGAGCTGGTACGTCGGCACCAGCAATCGCATCGACGCCGACCTGGACGTGTCGCTGATCCCGCAGCTGGCGGCGACGGGCCTGGGCGATGCGCTGCCGGACGACCGCCTCATCACCGTGCGTACGCGCATGCTCGAGGCCGGCCCGCGCGCCAGCGAGCTGATCAGCACCGGCAGCCGCGTGGTCGTGGGCATGACCGGCTCACTCGGCAGCTGGGACTACGACTGGGGCTTCAATCACAGCGTGAATCGCGTGTCCGATCGCGACGTGCGCGGCTACCTGCCCGAGGACGCGACGATGGCCGCCTACGCCGACGGCCGGCTCAACCCCTTCGGCCCGTCGAGCGCGGAGGGCCTGGCCTTCCTGCGCGACAACAACATCAACCAGGAAGTGCGCCGCGCCCGCGGCACGATGGACAGCCTGGACGTGAAGGCCACGCGCGGCCTGATGCCGCTGGGCGGCGGCGATCTGGCGCTGGCGCTCGGCGCGGAACTGCGGCGCGAGAAGTCCACGTCGGCGGCCAGCGATCTGCTGATCTCGGACAACATCCTGGGCGACTCGTCGCCGGGCGACGCGCAGTTCAGCAACCACTCGCGCAAGGTCTGGGCCGCCTACGGCGAGCTGCTGGCGCCGATCACCAAGCAATGGGAGCTGCAGTTCGCGCTGCGCCATGACCACTACCAGAAGATCGGCGCGACCACGAACCCCAAGATCGGCTTGCGCTACGCGCCGATGGACCAGTTGACCTTCCGCGCCTCCGCGGGCACCGGTTTCCGCGCGCCGTCGATGAACGACCTGTACCGCTCGGTCAAGGTCAGCGAGACCGCCACCCTGCCCGACCCGGTCTGCATGCGCGAGAACGCCAACGACCTGGGCTTCTGCGCCAACAACTGGGAGACGCGGACCTATTCGAATGCGAATCTGAAGCCGGAGAAGTCGCGTCAGTTCTCGATCGGGATGCTGGCGGATCCGACGCCGCAATGGAGCGTCGGGCTCGACTACTGGCACATCGAGAAGCGCGATCTGATCAGCACGCTGGGCGACGACGTCATCCTGTCCAACCTGGACAAGTACGAGCCGCTGGTCCATCGCTACAACGAGAACGAGGGCCTGCCGGGCTGCGAGTACGACCCGGGCGACTCCAGCATCTGCTACATCGAGCTGCGCAAGGAGAACCGCGGCCGGCAGAAGGCCTCGGGGCTGGACCTGACGCTGGAATATCGCTCGCCGGCGGCCGACTGGGGGCGCCTGGGCGTGAAGCTGGTGGGGACCTGGACGCTCAGCTCGAAGAAGCAGACCGGCGATGGCGACCCCTACATCAGCAACCTCGGCCGCTTCGTCACCGACGGCGTGGTGCAGCGCTGGCGGCATCGGCTCAACATCGACTGGTCGCGCGGCCCTTGGAGCGTGAACCTGGCCAACACCTTCTACAGCGGCTACGACGACCAGAACTCGGCGATCGACACCAACACCGGGCTCATCGTCGGGAAGAACAAGGTCAAGGCGTACTCGCTCTGGGACCTGTCGGGCGGCTGGGACGCCACCGCCGCGCTCACGCTGCGGGCCGGGGTGAAGAACCTGTTCAACACGTCGCCGCCGTTCTCGAACCAGGCCTACTTCTTCATCTCGGGCTATGACCCGAGCTACACCGATCCGCGCGGACGGTTCTTCTACCTGTCCGCGCAGTACCGGTTCAAGTGAAGGCCCTCTCGGGGCCCTGCGTCATGGCTGCGCGGTGACGGCGTTCAACGTCGATTCCTCGACGACCTGGCCGGCACTGTTGGTGTGCCGCACGTGGATGACGCCGAAGCCCTTCGCGAACCAGAGGGTCGTGGGGCCGTCTTCGCTCGACATCGCGTCGATGACCTGCATGCGGCAGGTGTTGGTGAAGGTCTTGCCGCCCAGCGTCACGGTGTCGAAGGCCTGGAAGGTCCACTGCTGCGCCAGCGCCTGGGTGTCCGTCTGCCCGGCCTGAGCGCCCGTCAGTTGCTGGCTGGTGTCGGTGTACTTCAAGACCGTCGACTGCCCGACCTGCAGGGTCAGCGGCAGCAGGAACTCAGCCGAATGGACGACCTTGGTCTGCGCCGTGCCAGTCTCGTCGTAATCGAGCTCGCCCCAGAACCGGATGCCGTTCGATTCCGGCGACCAATAGGTCACGGCGCTCCGGGTGTCGGTGGCGCCGGCGAACTCCACCAGGCCATTGCGGGCCGTCCCATCGAAGGTCTCGTTCACGACGAGGACCTTGCCGGCCGTGCTGCCCCCGTCGGGATCCGTCATCGTGTAGGCCGTGCCGGCCGTCAGGCCGAAGCAGTCGGCCAGCGTGGGATCCGCCGGGACGTCCGGCATTGGAGGCGGTGGGGAGGCCTCGTCATTCCCGCCACCGCAGGCGGACAGGATGGCGCTGAAAAGAGCCGTCAGGAGCAGATGTTTCGCGTGCTTGGCGTGGGGGCGTACAGGGTGCATGGGACGTGCTTCGTTGAACGTGCTCGGGTACGGTGCTTCGGCGCCGCACCGGTGAATGTCTGATGACGCTTCACAGTTTGCGCAAGCCACTCCGGCGCGTTCAAAAGGATCTCCAAACCTTGCATCACCAATGAATCACCGCCATTCAACGGATCGATGACCTCGCTTCAACCCCTGCGCCGAATCGATGCCGACATTCCGGCCGCAACAAGATCGGTTCGATAATCGCGCATCCCCACACCAGCCCAGCCAGCCCGTGAGCGGTGAGATCTTCGTCTTCGGACGCTGCGAGGTGCGCGTCGAGCAGCGGCAAATCCTCCTCGAGGGTCATCCCCAGCCCCTCGAGCCCTTGCCATTCGATCTGCTCGTCCACCTCATCCGCCATCGGCATCAGGTCGTCACGAAGGACCGCCTGCTGGGCGAGGTGTGGCGCAATCCTCATCTGACCGAAGCGGTGATCTCGGTGGCGATCCAGAAGGTCAGGCGGGCGATCGGAGACGGCAGCGGACGGCCCAGACTTGTCGCCACCGTGCCGCGCCGGGGCTATCGCTTCGTCGCCGAACTGGATGGACGGCAGCACGCCGGGCAGCTCGACCTGTCTCTTGTGGGACGGCTGGAGTCCCTGGCCCGCTCCGACGCCGCCGCGGCCCTCGCGCTCGGCGTGCGGCTGCTGGAACATGCGCATGCGGCCGGTCTCGTCGCGATGGAAGCGCTGGTGCATCGTGTGCTGGCGGGTATCCATGAGCGCCAGGGCGCCTCCTGCCTGGCCCGGCTGCACGTCAACGAGATCAGGCGCCTGCTGGCGCCCGCGGCAGCGCCCTGGGAGGCGCGCGACGACCGGCACTTCCTGTACCAGGCCCTCGACCAGTCCCCGGATCCGATCTTCATCAAGGACCGGGCGCATCGATGGGTGTTCTTGAACCGGGCGTTCTGCCGCTTCATCGGCCACGCGCGGGAAGACCTGCTCGGAAAGTCCGATTACGACTTCTTCCCTGAGGCTCAGGCCGACGTCTTCTGGCGGCAGGACGATGTCGTGCTCCGGTCACGCGAGGAGAGCACGAACGAGGAAGCCATCACGCCCTCGCCCGGCGCGACGTGGATCGCCACCACGACGAAGGCGATCCTGGTCGACGACAGTCAGGAGAGCTTCCTGATCGGCACGCTGAGGTGCCGGCCGGCGCTCAGTCCAGCTTCCAGCCCATGAGCTCGCCGCCGCGCAGCGGCTTGAGCTGCGCGGCCTCGCCGAAGGGGACGGACTCGGGGAGCGTCCATTCGGTCTTGCGCAGCGTGACCTGCGTGGTGTTGCGCGGCAGGCCGTAGAAGTCCGCGCCGTGGAAGCTGGCGAAGGCCTCGAGCTTGTCGAGCGCGCCGGCCGCCTCGAAGGCCTCGGCGTAGAGCTCGATCGCGGACAGCGCCGTGAAGCAGCCGGCCCCGCAGACCGAGTTCTCCTTCATCACCGACGCATGCGGCGCGCTGTCGGTGCCGAGGAAGAACTTCGGGCTGCCCGAGGTCGCCGCCCGGATCAGCGCGAGGCGATGCTCCTCGCGCTTGAGCACCGGCAGGCAGTAGTAGTGCGGACGCAGCCCGCCCATGAAGATCGCGTTGCGGTTGTAGAGCAGATGCTGCGGTGTCACCGTCGCGCCGGTGAAGCGGTCGGCCTCGGTCACGTACTGCGCGGCCTCCTTGGTCGTGATGTGCTCGAAGACGACCTTCAGCTCCGGGAAGTCCTTGCGCAGCGGCGTCATCACGCGATCGATGAAGAAGGCCTCGCGGTCGAAGACGTCCACGTCGCCATCGGTGACCTCGCCGTGCACCAGCAGCAGCAGGCCGGCCTTCTGCATGGCCTCGAGCGTGGCGTAGGTCTTGCGGATGTCGGTGACGCCGGCATCGCTGTTGGTCGTGGCGCCGGCCGGATAGAGCTTGAGCGCGACCACGCCCGCGGCCTTCGCGGCGGCGATGTCATCCGGCGTGGTGCGGTCGGTCAGATAGAGCGTCATCAGCGGCTGGAAGTCCACGCCGGCGGGGACGGCGGCGAGGATGCGCTCGCGATAGGCCAGGGCCTGCCCGGCCGTCGTGATCGGCGGCTTGAGGTTCGGCATCGCGATCGCGCGCGCGAACTGGCGCGCGGTGTACGGAACGACGCTCTGCAGCGCGGCACCGTCGCGCAGATGCACGTGCCAGTCGTCGGGGCGGGTCAGGACAAGGGTTTCGCTCATGGGGCGGGATTGTCGCACCGGGTCACCCCTGTACGGGCTGCGCCCGAGGCCCGCTCGCAGCGGGCTCAGGCACCGACAGCGACGGACGCGCCGCCGGTGAGGCGCTTCGGGGCGGCGGCGGAAAGCGATAGGCCGCAATCATGCTCGGCAACTGCGGGAGCAGCGCCATCAGCGCCACCGCAGCTCCCACGAACCACTGCGTCGAACTCAGCGAACTCTTCAGGCCCTCGACCGTGTCCTTGATGCCGTGGATCTCCCCTTTGAGCCCATCGATCTGGCCCCTGATGCCGGTGATCTCCCCTTTGATGCCAGTGATCTCCCCGTCGACCTTGCCGAAGCGCTCCAGCATGTCGCCGCGAAGGCCGGCGAAGTCTGACCGCAGCATCGCGAAATCCGCGCGCACCAGTTGCAACAGCGCGTCGTTCTTCGCATCGTGCTCGATGCGAGTCACGTCGTCTTCCCGCTGACGCCCCGCCGGCCGGCGAGCACGCTGCTTCGTCCAACCTTTTGCCTTTTGCCAAGTCGCCATGAGCACAACCTCCAGACTGCTCGAGCGTCGACGCACGGCCTGACCTCGCGGGCGGATTCCCGCACAGGACGCCCCGTGCTTCGTGCGACTCGCCACACACGGGCCGAATCGCGATGGCACCGATTGTTGGGAGCAGTTCGCCGGCCGTCACTGACCTCGACCAGGAGTGTTTTGGCCATCGATGCCGTGGACGAGTGACAACCGCGCGGGAACTCGCAGCCAGCCGCAACGAAAAGGGCCCGCTCCTCGCGGAGCGGGCCCTTGGCCTGGCGGCGGCACGCCCGAAGGCACGCGATCAGTGCTGCAGGATCTTCGCCAGGAAATCCTTGGCCCGCGGCGAGCGCTCCTCGGGCTTGCCGAAGAAGTCGTCCTTGGCGCAGTCCTCGATGATCTTGCCGGCGTCCATGAAGATCACGCGGTTGCTGACCTTCTTGGCGAAGCCCATCTCGTGCGTCACGCACATCATGGTCATGCCCTCGTTGGCCAGTTGGACCATCACGTCCAGCACCTCGCCGACCATCTCCGGGTCCAGCGCCGAGGTCGGCTCGTCGAACAGCATCACGATCGGATCCATCGACAGCGCCCGGGCGATCGCCACGCGCTGCTGCTGGCCGCCCGAGAGCTGGCCCGGGAACTTGTCCTTGTGCGCCATCAGGCCCACGCGCTCCAGCATCTTCAGGCCGCGGGTCTTGGCGTCGGCCATGTTGCGGCCCAGCACCTTGACCTGCGCCAGCGTCAGGTTCTCCGTCACCGACAGGTGAGGGAACAGCTCGAAGTGCTGGAACACCATGCCCACGCGCGAACGCAGCTTGGGCAGGTTGGTCTTGGGCGCCGTCAGGCTGGTGCCGTCGACGACGATGTCGCCCGCCTGGATCGGCTCCAGCGCGTTGACCGTCTTGATCAGCGTGGACTTGCCCGACCCCGACGGGCCGCACACCACCACCACTTCCCCCTTCTGGATGGTCGTGGAGCAATCGGTCAGCACCTGGAACGGGCCGTACCACTTGGAGACGTTCTTGATTTCAATCATGGGGCGGACCTCAGCGGATGATGGCGATCTTCTTCTGCAGCCGGCGGACCAGCATGGACAGGCTGAAGCAGATCACGAAGTAGACGACGGCCGCGACCAGGTAGGTCTCCATCGGCCGGTTGAAGTTCTTGCCGGCGACCTCGAAGCCCTTGAGCAGGTCGTAGGCACCGATCGCGTAGACCAG
>Ga0209051_1000753_pt1 | contig 34777 bp, 37 predicted proteins | sample AraplaCvi_mMS_r2_2_FD_184286 | JGI IMG/M metagenome (GOLD analysis project Ga0209051, IMG submission 184286) | Arabidopsis root microbial communities from North Carolina, USA - plate scrape MF_Cvi_mMS_r2 (SPAdes) (version 2) | ecosystem: Host-associated > Plants > Roots > Endosphere | place...
TACGGCGCCCTGCATGGCGACGATGCCGACGGTGAACAGGCCGCCCAGGCTGGTGTAGACGCCGAGGTAGGGATCGGCGCCGAGGATGACGAAGGCGGCGACCAGGACGGCCGTCAGAACCGACAGAGCCTCGCTGGCCCGGGCCGGGCCTTGGTACTTGGGATGCAGGGCGCCCAAGAACTTCGGCATCGTGCCCTGGGTGCCCATGGTCTGCAGGTAGCGGGTCGTCGCGTTGTGCAGGGCGACCAGCGACGCCAGGACGCTGGTGAGGAAGAAGATCTGCATCAGCGTGGTCAGCAAGGTGCCGCCCTGCTCACCTGACAGGGTGAACAGCAGGTCGCCCTGCGCCTTCTCCGTCACGGGCACGATCTGGTCGACGCCGACCGAGCCGACGATGAGCCAGACCGTGAGGAAGTAGAACACCGAGATGACGCCGACGCACAGATAGATGGCCCGCGGCACCGTCTTGCCCGGGTTGCGCGCCTCGTTGGCGTAGATGACCGCGGATTCGATGCCGATGAACGACGTGAAGGCGATCATCAGCGCCGGCCCGACGCTGCCGGAGAACACCTGCTTCGGGGAGAACACGTCCAGCGGAAGGGCCGAGAGTCCGCTGTGGGAGAGGATCAGGATGTCCAGCACGATGAGCATCGCGAACTCTGCGACGATCATCACCAGCAGGACCTTCGCGCTCAGGTCGGCGGCGTAGCGACCGATCGTCCCGACGATGACCATGGCGACGATCGAGTACACCCACCAGGGCAGATGCAAACCGTGACCCGCAGCGATGACGTCGGCGAAGTATCCCGCGGCGGCGGTGATGGCGATCGTTCCCGAGCCGTACGCCAGGGTGGTCGCGTAGGCCGCGCCCAGGCCGGCGCCGGGTCCGAACCCGGCATGCACGTAGCGGGCGAATCCACCGCCGCCGGGGACGGCCCGGTTGATGGCGACGTATCCCGCCGCGAAGCACGCCAAGACCAGCCCCGCCACCAGGAAGATGATCGGCAGACCTGCACCGTTGCCCAGGGTGAAGCCGATCGGCGTGTTGCCGATGACCGATCCCAGTGGTGCGGCGCAGGCGATGACGAGCAGCGCGACTCGGCCCGTGCCGAGGTTTGCCTTGAACTGAGTCGTCCCGCCGGATTCCGTGGCTGCGGAGGCCGTGTCGGTAGCGTCCGATGCGTGTGCTGACATTCGAGTTCTCCCAGGGGATCTCGCAGGGTTCGTGCCGGGTTGGCCCCATGCGTTCCGGCTCCTCGATGACCTGGATCGCACGCTTCCTCGGAACAGTAGACGGACGTCCGAAATAGAACAAGACCTGGCGGGCCTGTTAACCGGATGGAAACGCGACCCGCACAGGCGTCGTATCCACCCCACATGCGGCCTCGATTTGCGGTTGACTAACTCGTACTGACGGGACCGCGCAGACGGCGCGACCCGACGACCCAAATCTCGACTTCACGAAGGAGAGCGCACATGAAAGACCGTGTCACAACGGATTCCGCTCTTGCGATCGAACGGCGCACGATCGAAGTCATCCCCGACGACGAGCGCCACGGAACGCCGCGCAACCAGTTCACCCTGTGGTTCGGCGCCAACATGCAAATCACCGCCATCGTCGACGGTGCACTGGCCGTCGTGTTCGGCGCAGACGCGATCTGGGCCATCGTCGGACTGCTCATCGGCAACGTGCTGGGCGGAATCGTGATGGCGTTGCATTCGGCCCAGGGCCCGCGACTCGGACTACCGCAAATGATCTCCAGCCGCGCGCAATTCGGCGTGTACGGCGCCGTCGTGCCACTGCTGCTCGTCGTCCTGATGTATCTGGGCTTCGCCGCCACCGGCACCGTCCTGGCCGGCCAGGCAATCGGACACATCCTGCACTCCGACAACGTGGCGGTCGGCATCGTCGTGTTTGGCGTCCTCACCGCCGTGGTGGCGGTGACCGGATACCGGTTGATTCACACCGTCGGACGGGTGGCCTCCGTCGTCGGCATCATCGGCTTCACCTACCTGGCGATCCGACTGTTCGCCGACTACGACGTCGCGTCGGTCATCGGCGTCAAGCCGTTCGACTTCGCCACCTTCCTACTCGCCGTTTCGCTCGGGGCGGGGTGGCAGCTGACCTTCGGGCCGTACGTCGCGGACTACTCCCGCTACCTGCCTCGCACGACCAGTGGTCGCGCCACCTTCTGGTCCACGCTGGCCGGCACCGTCATCGGCTCCTCGTGGTCCATGGCGTTCGGTGCGCTGGTCGCCGCCGTAGCCGGTGACGCCTTCCTCGACGACCAGGTCGGGTTCGTCGGTGGTCTGGCCGGCCCTGCCTTCGTCGCGGTGCTCATCTACCTGGTCATCGTGATCGGCAAGTTGACGATCAACTGCCTGAACGCCTACGGCGGATTCATGTCGATCCTCACCGCGGTGACCGCGTTCAACGGTCAGACCCGCGTCTCCTCGGCCGCCCGCGCCGCCTACATCGTCGGATTCACCGCGGTCTCGGTTCTGATTGCACTCGTGGCCAGCGCCGACTTCTTGGCCAACTTCAAGAACTTCATCCTCACGTTGCTGATGGTCTTCACCCCGTGGAGCGCGATCAACCTCATCGACTACTACCTGGTCTCCCGGGAACGCGTCGACGTCCCCGCGCTCTACAGTCCCGGTGGCCGGTACGGCCGGTGGAACGCAACCGCGTTGGGCTGCTACGTGTTCGGCATCGTGGCGCAGATTCCGTTTCTCGCCCAGGCGCTGTACACCGGACCCGTCACCGGGATGCTCGGCGGCGCTGACATCTCCTGGATAGTGGGGTTGGTCGTCACGGCCGCGATCTACTACCCGCTGGCTCGACGCACCAGCAATCCACCCGAGTCGATGATCTACCCCGATCGGGTCGCCGAGGCGAGAACGGGCTAGCGCTACCAGGTTTGGTCGCTGGCGCGGACCAGCATTTCGTTGACTGCGACGTGCCGATCGCGGGTGACGATATAGGCGACGGCGTCGGCGATGTCCTCGGGCTTGAGCAATTCCATTGCGGCGATCTGTCTTTCGATTCCTTCGCGGACGCCGTCACGCGAATGCGAAGCGAGTTCGGTGTCGACGGTGCCCGGTTCCACGACGCCAACGCGGACGTGCAGGGGCTGTAGTTCCTGGCGCAACGCCTCGGAGAATCCGTTGACGCCGAACTTGGTCAGGCTGTAGACGGCGGTGCCGGGTCGGGCCACTCGTCCGGCCGTCGAGCTGATGTTCACCATGTCGGCGACACCACGGCGCGATGTGGCGGCAGCCTCGACCAAGTGCGGTGTCGCGGCGCGCACCACGTTCAGCACACCTCGCACGTTGATGTCCACCATGCGGTCCCATTCACCGTCCGGCGCCTCGGCGATCGGGCCGACCAACATCATTCCGGCATTGTTGACGACGGTGTCCAAGCGACCGAGCTCGGAGACGGTGCGGCGAACCGCCTCGGCCGCCTGCTCCGCGTCAGTCAGATCGGCCTCGACGCAGATCATCGTTTCACCCGTGCCGCCGATGTCTTCGGCGAGTCGCTCCAGCCGGTCGGTGCGCCGGGCCACCCCCGCCACGGCGGCTCCCAGCGCCGCCAGCCGGCGGGCAGTGGCCTCGCCGATACCGCTGCTCGCGCCCGTCACCAGCGCGGTCGTTCCGTCAAGTGGTCCCGGCATCGTCTGCTCCTCGGTAGGTTCTAGAGTGATATGCGGATTCGGCTCCGTTTATCCGAGGCTAAACGGAGCCGCGTCCGGATGCAACCGTTATGTAAATCGAGGAGACACCGATGGTCGAGCCGACCCGCCGTCTGCGTGCCGATGCGGTGGACAACGAGAAGCGGCTGCTGGACGCGGCGGCGCTGGTGTTCGCGGCCGACGGCGAGTCCACCCTCAAGGCGATCGCGAAGGCTGCGGGGGTCGGGATCGGCACGCTCTACCGCCGATTCCCGACTCGCGAACACTTGGTGGAGGCCGTGTACCGCAATGAAAGTGCTCGGCTGTGCGCCTCGGCGGTCGATCTGTTGGACGAGCAGAGTGCAGTAGACGCGCTGCGCCAATGGATGGGTCGGTTCGTCGAGTACATCTCGACTAAGAACGGAATGGCCGACTCGCTGCACGCGGTGCTGTCGGCAGACGACGACCTGAGACTGCACACCCGTGCCATGCTCGCCGAGGCGATCTCCACGATGATGCAGGCCGGCGTGGCGCAGGGAACGATCCGGGCCGACCTCGACCCGCACGACGTGATGATGAGCCTCGGCGGCATCACGTTGATCACCGCCCACGAAGGACAGCGGGAGCTCGCCGACCGGCTGATCGACATCCTCCTCGACGGTCTTCGCGTCCGGTGACGGATGCAATCCCCGTCAGCTTCGAACGAAAAGCGAAGCGGTGAACACGATTGGCGACGCAGTTGTCAGCATGGCTTCCCCCGGCCGCGGGCACGGTGTAGCCGTAACCGGCGGCGATGACCAGACCGCCAAGCCAGGCGCCCGCAGCATTGCCGATGATGAGCGCGCAGCGGGTGAGCGCACCGGCGAGCGTCCGAGCGTCGGCGGTGACGTCAGGGGTGCAGCACGATGCGGCCGAACGTGCCCGCGGCCACCGCCTGATAGGCCGCGGGTGCGTCGTCGAGACCATAGGTGCGCGCCACCGGCAGGGGTCGGAACGCGCCCGATTCGAAGTACGGAGTCAGGTCGGACAGCAGTGCGCCGGCGGCGACGACGCCGAGCTTGGTGCTGTCGACGCCAAGTAGCCGGGTTTCGTTGCGGTAGAAGTCGATCAGGTCGAACGTGATGGTTCGGCCGCCGACGGCGCTGATCACGACCATCCGGCCGCCGGGGGCGACGCTGGCCAGTGCCGCGGCGGTGGTGACGCCGCCGATGGCGTCGAACACCACGTCGGCACCGCGGCCTCCGGTAGCCGCTCGGACGCGCGCGGCGACGTCGTCGGGGTTCTCGAGCGCGACGAACGCGTCGACGTACTTCGCGGCTGGGCTGTCGGCGCGTGGTGGAGTGCGGCCGACGCCGATCACTCGTGCGCCTCGAGCGGCGGCGATCTGGGCGACCGCGCCACCTACACCTCCGGACACCCCGAATATCGCGATGGTCTCGTCTTTGGTCAGCTCGGCGGTTCGGATGGCGCCAAGCCAAGCGGTGACGAAATGCACGCCGGCAGTGGCGGCTTCGTCGAAGCTGAGCCCGGTGGGTTTGCGTACCAGGGCGTCGACTGGCACCGCGAGAAGCTCGGCATGCGATCCGTCTCTGGAGAATCCGATGTCGCCGCCGGTGCCCCACACTTCGGCGCCGATCCAGTCGGAGGGCCCGTCGATGACGACCCCGGCGAAGTCCCGGCCCGGTACCCGGGGCAGGACGGTCGACGGAAACGCCCCGCCCACGTTCTTGACGTCGGACGGGTTGATCGACGCCGCCCTGACGGCGATCACGGCCTCGCCGTCGGCGGCGACGGGGTCGGCCGCGTGGCGGACCGTCAAGACCTCGGGTGTGCCGAACTGGTCGAAGTGCAAGGCGCGCATGACGTTGGCCCTTCCGTGTGTGTAGTGCTCCCAGCTTGTCGCCGAAGACCGATCACGTCCAACGAATAGTTGCGATTAGCTTCATCGCACGAGGAGATAAAGTGGCGGTGTGGAGATGCGGCAGCTCGAGTACTTCGTGGCCGTCGCCGATGAGCTGAGCTTCTCCCGAGGCGCGGCCCGGGTCCACGTGGTCCAGTCGGCGGTGTCGAGCGCCATCGCCAAGCTGGAGCGCGACCTCGGCGTCACCCTCATCGACCGCTCGCGGCTGCGGATCACGCTGACGGCGCCGGGTGCCGCCTTCCTCGTCGAGGCCCGTGCGACCCTCGACGCCGCGCGGCGTGCCCGCGAGACGGCGACGTCGTTCGACGGCCAGCTCAGCGGCACCGTCGACCTCGGGACCCTGCAGTCCTCGGGTGGGATCGACGTGCCCGCGGTGCTCAGCTGGTTTCACGACACCCACCCGTTGGTGTCGGTGCGGCTGCGCCAGAGCGTTGGTGGATCGTCGGATCACCTGGCCGCGGTTGCCGACGGCTCGATGGATCTCGCGCTGGTCGCGTTGACCGGCAGGGCTCCGAAGGGCGTGACGACCCGCGTGCTGAGCAGCGAGCCGCTGATGTTCGTCTGCTGGCGCGGTCACCGGCTGGCCGAACGTGATCACGTCGTCGCGACGGACATTGCCGGGGAGACCGTCGTCGGCTACCCCAGGGGCTGGGGGGTTCGGCGACTGACCGACGAGGCCTTCGCCGACGCCGCGGTCGACCCAGCCGTGCCCTACGAGGTCAGCGACTATCGCACTGCGGCGGGTCTGGTGCGGCACCGGTTGGGCGTCACGCTGATGCCTGCGACGGAAGCCGCACGCCTAGACGACCTGTGCGTGCTGCCGGTCGAACCGGCCATCGCGTGGAACGTGCACCTGGCGACGGCCGGTCCGCAACGCTCGTCGGCCGTGACCCGCGCACTGGCGCAGGCATTCGTCGACGACGCCGAGCGCCGTTCGCCGACCGGCACGTAGCGCCACCTGCTCAGCGGTGGCGCAGTGCGCGGCGGGCATGCGGCCAGAACGGCAGTCCGACGGCGAAGGTGGCGCCAGCAGCGGTCAGGGTGACGGCGGCGTCGACGCTGGTGCGGCCCTGACGGGACCAGTAGACGTCCTCAAGGTCGACGAGCAGGGCCAGCTCGTCGACGATGAGGGCCACGGCCGAACCGTAGGCAACCGCGGTCAGCGGGTGACGCCGGTGCCGGTCGCGGCCGCGCAGCGACACCGCGCCGATGCCGGCAAGGCCCGCTATCCCGAGGTTGTAGTGGTGAAAGTGGTGGCCACCCAAAGACATTCCGCCACCGGCCGGACCGTGCCCGTCGTGGATCCAGTGCGTCAGGGCGCGCACCCCGGCGAAGGTTGCCGTGAAGGATGCCCAGGCGATGAGCGTGGATCGCTCGCCGGGTTGCAGTCGCCGCGTCCATTCGTCGCCGAGGCGCTGCCAACGCGTCTTCTGTGGTGCGGGCCGCTCCGGGGCGGCCGAGACGTCGGTCCGGTGTGCGACGTCGCCTGCTCGCGTGGTCAATTGCGTCATCGAACTTCCCGTCTACGTTCGTGCGTGCCGCATCGCACGCTGTCCGCACGGTAGATCCGGCGATTGTCACCACGTTGGACGGAAGGCTGTCGATGTCCTGTCAATCCCGTGCCCAGCGCGCCACGGTGATTGCAGCTGGTCTGGACACGGTCTGTCAGACTGATCTGACGACCAGGTCAGCAGGTGACGGGGGACTCGATGGCAGGGCAGATGGGCCAGGTGGACCGGCGACCGCTATACGAGCAGGTGGCGGAGCGTCTCCGCGAATTCATCGACACCAGCGGAATGCAACCCGGCGACAAGCTGTCCAACGTCCGCGATCTGGCTTCGGAATTGCAGGTCGGACGCTCCTCGGTCCGCGAAGCGATCACCGCCCTACGCGCTCAGGGCATCGTCGAGGTTCGACACGGTGATGGCATCTATCTACTGCAGCGGCCCGAGAACATCATCGCTTCGCTGGCGGCCGAACTCGTCGAGACGCATGTCGACCATCCCTACATCTGGGAGACACGACAGGCGCTGGAAACCCAGTGCGCAAGACTGGCGGCGGTGCACGCTACGAAGGCCGATCTACGCGAGCTAGACGCGGCCCTCAAGCAGATGAGTACCGAAATCGACTCGGGTTCAGCGGGACTGGATGGTGACCGACGCTTTCACCTCGGTGTGGCCGCCGCCGCGCACAATCCGTTGCTCCTTCGCCTGCTCAAGGGTATGAAACCCGCACTCGACCGGACCTCCGAGACATCCTTGACCCGACCCGGGCAGCCGGCGCAGTCGCTTGAAGACCACCGGGGCATCGTCGATGCCATTCGTGCGCACGAGGCAACCCAGGCGGCCGATCGAATGTTGGCCCATCTCGTCGGTACCACCGATCGGCTCATCAGGCGCTGAGCCGAACCCGGGGTTGGCTCTGTAGAAGGTGATCCCAATTCGAAGTGCCGGGCGATGACCATGCTGTTACATTTCAGGTGATCTGATCACCTGCACACTGTGCTCGGGGTCCGACACTCGACATCAGAGCATCTGATCACTTGGAGAGGGCGTCACATGGGCTCAGGATTCATCGCCGCGAACGGATTGTGGTCACAAGAACAGCAGGAGGCAGGGGCGCGGTTGCTCTCACGCCTTGAGGAGTTGGACCTACGGCAGGTGCGCGTCAGCTGGGGTGATCAGCACGGCATCCTGCGGGGGAAGACCCTGGAGATCGACGCCTTCCGGTCGGCGTTGAAGGAGGGCAAGGACTTTCAAACGGCGACCCTGATCTTCGACACGACGAACAATCCCGCGGTACCTCCATTCGAGGCCCACGGTTTCGGAGATGCACGGCTTACCGGGCTGCCGGACGCAGTTTTGGTTCCCGACCCGACGACGTTCCGCGTGCTGCCCTGGGTGGACCGGACCGGCTGGGTGCTGTCCGAGATGTACTACCGCAACGGTGAACGGGTTCCGTTCGACACCCGTGGCGTCCTCAAGGAGCAGTTGGCGAAGCTGGCGTCGGAGGGGTTCAGCTTCACCACCGGCGCCGAACTCGAGTTCTACATCACCCGACTGGTGGACCCCAAGCTGAGCTTCGCGGATTCCGGATGGCCGCCTGCGCCGCCAGAAGTGACGGCGTTGTCGCACGGGTACCAATACCTCACCGAGAATCGCGGGGACGAGGCCGACGGCATCCTGTCGGTTCTGCGTGATGAAATCGTCGCGCTGGGAATGCCATTGGCCACCGTGGAGGACGAATGGGGCCCTGGGCAGGTGGAGATGTCCTTCGATCCACTTAGCGGTACCCAGACCGCCGACAACGTGCTGCTCATCCGCAGCGCGATCAAACAAATCTGCCGGCGCCACGGCTATCACGCCACCTTCATGTCGCGTCCCGCGTTCCCCAACATCGTGTCCAGCGGGTGGCACCTGCATCAGTCGCTGAGCGACGCGGGCTCGCCGAACGTCTTTCCCGGCGAGGATGGCAACCTGCTCTCCGACACCGCCATGCACTACATGGCCGGATTGCTCGAGCACGCCAAGGCCAGCTCGGTACTCACCACGCCCACCATCAACGGTTACAAGCGATACATCGCAAATTCCTTTGCGCCCGACAGGATTGCCTGGGCCGAAGAGAATCGCGGTGCGATGATCCGCATCTCAGGGGCCCGCGGTGACGGCTCGACGCACTTGGAGAACAGGATCGGTGAACCCACGGCGAATCCGTATCTCTACATGGCATCGCAGTTGATCAGCGGCCGTGACGGCATCGCGCGAAAGCTCGATCCGGGGCCCTCTGCCGACGAGGCCTACACCGCGGACGTGCCGCTGATACCGAGCACGCTGGAAGAAGCCCTGCGCCATTTCACCGAGAGCGACATCATGCGACGCGAACTCGGTGATGCCTTCGTGAACTACCTCACCACTCTGAAGCAGAAGGAAATCTCGCGCTTCAACGCCCATGTGACCGACTGGGAACACCGCGAATACTTCGAAGTCTATTGACGGACTCCGAGACGTCATGTCACTGAAAGTCATTGCAAAGCACCGCGAGCCGCAGCTAAGAATCAACTCGATCACGGTGGCCGCTGCGCAGCTGGGTGGGCCGTGGCTCAAACCGGCCGCACGGTTGGCCCGAATCATTGACGCCGCGCACGTCGCGGCGGCCGAGGGTGCCACCCTGGTCGCCTACCCGGAAACCTACTTGTCCGGTTATCCCTTCTGGCCGTCCCGAACACAAGGTGCGTCGTTCGACGATCCGGACCAAAAGGACTGCTATGCCTACTATCTGGATGCGGCCATTGAGGTAGGGGGCCAAGAGCAACGGGACATGGAGGGGGTTGCCGCCGATCTCGGAATCACGATGATAGTCGGAGTGACCGAACGTGGCCGTGCAGCGGGCCGCGGCACGGCTTGGTGCACGCTGCTGACTATCGACCCGCGACACGGATTAGTGGGGCATCATCGAAAGTTGGTGCCCACCTATGACGAACGCTTGGTGTGGGGACACGGCGACGGCGCCGGCCTGATCACCCATCCCGTCGGCAACGCGGTCGTGGGCAGTTTGAACTGTTGGGAGAACTGGATGCCCCAGGCGCGCACCGCGCTGTACGCACAGGGGGAGACCGTGCACGTCGCGGCGTGGCCCGGCTCTAGCGCGCTCACCGGCGACATCACCCGGTTCATTGCCGCCGAGGGGCGAGTCTTCGGTGTGGCCGCGTCCGGAATCATCACCGCAGAATCCATCCCCGATGACTTTCCGCTCGCCGGGCAACTGCGCGAGGCGTCCGACACGGTGGTGTTCGACGGTGGCAGCGCCATCGCCGGACCCGACGGGAAGTGGCTGATCCCACCGGTCGTGGGCGAGGAGGGCGTGATCGTCGCGGACTTGGATCTCGACCGGGTCTTCGCCGAACGGCTGAACTTCGATCCCACCGGGCACTACACGAGACCGGACGTCTTCCGGTCCGTCGTCAACCGAGCGCGCCACGAGACCGTGCGGTTCACCGAGGATGCCTTCGGCCAATGACCAAGTCCGGCTACTCGGTGACCACCCGGATGAGCTTCTTGTTGACGAACTCCTCGAGCCCGACCCGCCCCAGCTCGCGCCCGATGCCCGAACGCTTGACGCCGCCGAACGGAAGTTCGGCGCCCTCGGCGAAGACACCGTTGACGTAGACCATGCCCGCGTCGATCTGGTCGGCCATCCGGAGGGCCTGCTCGGGGTCGGTGGTGAACACGAAGGAACCCAGGCCGAACGGGGTGTCGTTGGCCACGGAAAGCGCCTCCGACTCCGACGCGACCCGATACACCGAGGCGACGGGACCGAAGAACTCCTCGCGATAGGCGTCGGCGTCGGACGGGATGCCCGCCAGCACGGTGGGCGTGAAGCCGTTGCCGATGCGTTCACCGGCCAGCGCGACTTCCGCACCCTGCTCCCTCGCCCGGCTCAACTGGTCTTCGAGTCGGTCGGCGGCCGCGGTCGACGACAGCGGCCCCAGGGCAGTCGCTTCGTCGGTGGGGTCACCGGGGCTGAACTGCTTCAGGGCCTCGGTGAAGCGCTCCATGAACGCGTCGTAGAGTTCGTCGATCACGATGAAACGCTTTGCCGCGTTGCAGGATTGGCCGCCGTTGTCCATGCGGGCGTTGACGGCGCATTCGACGACGTGGTCGAGGTCGTCGGTGGACATCAGGATGAAGGGGTCTGAGCCGCCCAGCTCCAGGAGCACTTTCTTGAGGTTCCGGCCGGCGATCTCGGCGACGGCGGCGCCGGCCCGCTCCGAACCGGTCAACGAGACGCCCTGCACCCGTGGGTCGGCGATGAGGTCCGCGATCTGCTCGTTGCTCGCGTAGACGTTGGTGAGGACACCGGCGGGCACGCCTGCGTCACTGAACAATTGGGCGATGGCGGCCGCCGAGTGCGGACACTGGGGGGCGTGCTTCAGCAGCATGGGATTGCCGATCACCAGGTTGGCGCCGGCGAATCGGGCGACCTGGTAGTACGGGAAGTTCCAGGGCATGATGCCCAGAATCGTGCCCAGCGGGCTACGGCGCAGGACTGCGGTGCCGGTTCCGCCGCGCAGCGTCAGCGGTTCGTCGGCCATGGCATCGGAAGCGGCGTCGGCGAAGTACTGGTAGATGTCGACGCAGAAGTCGACTTCGCCCCGCGCCTGCTCGATGGGCTTGCCCATCTCTTCGACGATGATGGTCGCCAGCGTCTCCTTGCGCTCGGCGTGAAGATCGGCGATGCGGCGCAGGAGGTCGGCGCGCTGGCTCACCGGAGTGGTTGCGCCCCAGGCGCGTCCGGGACCAGCCGCTGCCCTCAGTGCGGCTTGGAGCGTCTCGTCGGTGTCGGTGGGCTGACGCGAGACCACCTCTCCGGTGGCGGGATTGGTGACGGCGTAGAGGGTGTCTGACATGGGTGTGGCCTTTCGCTGGTGTCGGGTGGTGAGTGGTGTGGTTTAGCGGCCGGCAACTGCGTTGGCGACCAGAGCAATCCGTGACGTACGGGAACGCGCAGAGCGTTCCTCCAGGAGATCGGCGACGGTGTATGCGCGGTACAGCGCATTGGCACCGATCCATCGCAGCGGCTCCGGTTCCCACCTGCGCGGCATGCGTCGCACCCATGGCGCGGCGGTGGGCCGCCGGCCGGTGACGAGATCGGCGACGGTACGACCGGCGAGGTGTGCTGCGGTGAGCCCCTGCCCGGCGTATCCGCCGACGCGGATGACTCCCGGCTGGGTGTCGGCGTCGACGAACGGGGACCAGTCGCGCAGGACCCCGAGCACGCCGCACCAAGCGTGGGCGGGAGTGAGGCGAGTGTCTGGGAACAGTTCGGCCAGCGTGGTCATCAGCTGCCCGATGGTGCGCTGGTCGACGCGCCCGTCTTCGTCGAATCCGGATCCGAAGCGGTAGGGCTTGCCGCGACCGCCCAACGCGATCCGTCCGTCGGGGGTGCGTTGACCGTAGAAGTATGTGTGCGCGCTGCCGGAGAGGCCGTCGGCGTGCTGCCAGCCGACCTGTTCCCACTGCTCGTCGGTGAGCGGTTCGGTGACCAGCATGGAGCTGTTCAGTGGCAACAGATTTCGTCGAAAACCGGGTTGGGCGGCGGTGTAACCCTCGGTGGCGACCACGATGCGACGGCGGGCGCGCACGGTGTGGCCGCGCACCCGCAGGACCCCGGCGGTGACGGTTTCCACCGGAGAGTCGGTGTACACCTCGACGCCGCCACCGATGACCCGCTCGGCGAGCGCGAACAGCATCTTCACCGGGTCGACGCAGTAGTTGTCCGGGGTGTGTAGGGCGCCGGTGAGCCCGGCCACGCGGACCCGTTCGTAGGCTTGCCGACCGCTCAGGGCGCGCAACTGCTTCTCGCCAACGCCCCAGGACCGGCTGTAGGCCAGGTAGTCGTCGAGGCGGTGTTGCTGGCTGGCCGAACGGGCGACTTGCAGCGCGCCGCCGTGGCGCGCGTCGATGACGTCCCCACCGAGGACGTCGACGACGTCGCGCATGGAGCGGCGCAGCGCCTGCTCGACGTCGACGACGGCCTCCCGGCCGGCAGTTCTGGCCAGAACATTGCGCATACCAACGGGTTTGGCGCTGAGCCACCCGCAGTTCCGGCCGGAGGCGCCATACCCGATCTGATTTGCGTCGAACACCGCGATGGACGTGTTGGGGTCCAGTTGGCGGAGCGCCCACGCCGTCCACAGACCCGTGAGGCCGGCCCCGACGACGGCCACGTCGACGTCGAGATTTCCGTCGAGGGTCGCGGTGGGTGGTGGCGCCATGGTGTCGCGAGCCATCCAGAAGGACAGGTGACCGTTGTGCAAGGGAGGCTCCGTGACGATGGGGTGAGGGCAGGGGTCTTGCGGTGGTGCTCAGCCGCCGTAGCGCAGTGTGGGGCACCCAGTCGCGCCGGTCTGCAGGACGAACAGGTCGCCCGCGTGGGGGTAAGTGTCGACCTCGTCGGGTTCCAGGTATCCCCTGGAGGTGGTGACGTACAGATCCGTTAGGTCGGCTCCGCCAAACGCCGCGCAGGTGACGTCCTTGGCGGGGATGGTGATCTGGGATAACAATTTACCGTCGGACCGGTAGCGGCGCACTCCGTGCCCGGACCACAGGGCGAGCCACAGGGTGTCCTCGGCGTCGACGATCAGGCCGTCGGGCACGCCGTCCTGCTCGGCGATGCTGAACAGGATTTGACCGTTGGTTGCCGTGCCGTCGGCGGGGTCGTAGTCGAAGACCTTGACGTCCTGGGTTCCGCTGTCTACGTAAAACATTCGGCGGCCGTCACGGCTCCACGCGACGCCGTTGGACTCGGTCACCTCGGGCAGGAGGACGCGAACCGTGCCGTCGGCGGCGAGGCTGTAGAGCGAGGCCGCCCCGGTGGTCCGTTCGGCGGTGGAGGTGCCCGCCACGAACCGGCCCGCCGGATCGCACGCGCCGTCGTTGAAGAAGTGCGCCGAGGTCATGCCCGGAGGCACGATGGGATCCTCTCGCGTCTCTCCGGTGGCGTCGGCGAGGACGAGCCCGGCGTCGGTGCCCAGGACCACGCCGCCGTTGTCGCGCAGGCCGACGCAACCCACCGATCCCGCCACCACCGACACCGTCGCCTCCCCGGTGTCGGGGTTGAAGCGGTGCAGTTCACCGCGGTCGATGTCGACGAACACCAGCGTGCCGGTCCGCTCGTCCCACACCGGGCGCTCGCCGAGCGACGACTGCGTGGGGGCGGCCACATGCCAGTTGCCCAGGTCTCCGTCGCCCGAGGGCCTCGCTGAATCCGTCATGACAATTCCTTCCGTTGCGATGTCTGGTTCACAGGCTCGGCGGGCTGATGATCCACAGCACTCGTGCGTCGCCCTCGCCGATGTTGGTCACCCCGTGTGTCGAGCTGCTGCGGTATTCGATCGAATCATCGACGCCGAGTTCGTATTCCGTGCCGTCGAGCGTCAACCTGACCGTGCCGGCCACCACCAACAGGAGCTCTTGGGAGTCGCCGTGGGTGTGGCTGTCGCTGCCGATGGTGCCTCCCGGCGCCATCGCCCCCTCCAGCACCTCGAGGTTCTGCAGCGGTCGCCGCGTCAGCATGAACTTGGTGGCTCCTGACGCGGTCTTGATCTGTGGGCGTTCCTCGCGGCGCAACACCCGGTGATGGCTCGCGGGCTCGTCGGAGAACAGGTCGGCGACCGACAGGCCCATCGCCTTGCCGATCATGCTGAGGGTGGGAATGCTGGCTCCGCAGACGCCGCGTTCGAGCTGGCTGAGAAAGCTCACGCTGACTTCGGCGAACTCGGCGACCTGACGCTGAGTCAACTTGCGCCCCAATCGAAATTGCTTGATACGGGCTCCGAGCTCGACGCTCCCCGAGCCGTCTGCGGCTACGTCTTCTGCACTAGTCATGTCACTTCATTTCAGTTACAGTACAGCGGCTAGTCAATACGCAGTGGAAATACTACTCCATATGAAGTGGCAGGAGACGGCGAATGCACTCTGAGGACTCCTCGACAGAAGCGACGCTCCCACCGGGCGAAGACGCCGAGATCCGCGGGACCACGGAGGGCAAGCTCGGTTGGTTCGACGGGTTTTCGATGGCAATGTCCATCCCCAACGGAATCGTCACCAGCCTGGGATTCTGCATCGCCGCCGTGGGCGCCCTGCCCGCGATGATCTTCTGGGCGCTGTCGAGCGTCTTGGGCTTTCTGCAGACCTTCCTCTACGCCGAGATGGCGCTGATGTTTCCCAAGGAATCCGGCGGCATCGCCGTCTACGCCAACCAAGCGTGGCGCCGCCACAGTTCGTTCGTCGGTCCACTGGCCACGTTCGGCTACTGGATCGGCTGGTCGCTCACCCTGGGAGTGGTCGGTGAAACACTCGGCGGGCTAATCCAATCCGAATGGCTCAGTTCGGTCACGTGGTCGGCTCACATCGGCCCGTTGACCCTCGAGATCCCGCAAGTGATCGCCATCGTGGCCATCCTCATCAGCTGGGTGGCGAACATCTTGGGCATCCAGGTGGCGGCCGCGATCAACCGGGTGATCGCGGTGGCCTTCATCGTCTTCGTCGCCCTGGTGATCCTGGCGCCGTTCGTCGCCGGCGGCTGGCAGGCATCCAACATTGGCTCGCACATCGGCGACCATCCCTTCATCACGGCAATGGTGTGGATGTACGCAGCTGCGTGGACGGTCTACGGCACCGAGATCTCCGCCACCTTCGCTCCCGAATACCGCAACGTGCGCCGGGACAGTTTCCGCGCCATGAAATACAGTGCGGCCCTGGTGTTTGCGGTGTACCTGATTACCCCGATCGCCGCCGCCGGCGTCCTCGGCGAGCAGACCATCACCGACAATCCGATTACCTACACCGTGCTCCTGGTCGAACGTGCCTTTGGTGGCTGGCTGACCAACGTCCTCATCATCGTGGTGGTCGCGGCGCTGTTGCTGTCCATGATCGCGGCCAGTGCCGACGGCGGCCGAGCGGTGTACGGCATCGCGCGGCAGGGGTTGACGCTGCGCCAGTTCGAGCGGCTCAACCGCTTCGGCGAGCCCGCCCGCGCGCTGACCGTCGACATGGCCGTCAACATCCTGGTCGTCCTCGTGGTCTCCAGCCCCCTGGCAATCCTGTTGGCCGCCAACCTCGGATACATGGTGTGCACGATCTTCGCGGTGTCCGGCTACCTGCTGCTGCGTCGTGACCGTCCTGACTGGCCGCGGCCGATCAAGCTGCGGTCGGCCTGGAAGCTGGTGGCCTGGTTCGTGCTGATCGTCGACGTGGTGATCACCGTCGTCGGCGCCACGCACCCCGAAGAAGCCGGCTACGGCTCGATCCGCAACACCGTGATCGCGCTGTGCGTGCTGGCACTGTCGATGGTCTTCTACGTAGCCCGCCGAGTCGGTCAGGACAAGCTGCCGCTGAGGTGGCGTGATCGTGAAGGCGAGGACGACCATCCCCACGTTGCGGCTTGAGTGGCGTCACACCAAGCGGGACGAGATGGTCGTCGAGGCTGGACGCGACTGATTCAGCGCCCAGGCAGCCGCTCAGTGATCTCCTGGAGGACCCAGCCGTTCCCGTCGGGATCACTGAACGACGCGAACGACGAGTAGCTGAGGCGTTCGGGCTGCGGCCCCGCCACCCGGTCGCTGCCACCGGCGTGGTGGAAGACGCCGCCCGCGTCATGGAAGACCTCGCTGATGTCAATCCCTCTGTCCGCCAGCATGTCGCGCGCCGCGACGACGTCGTCCACGACGAGGTGCAAGCCGTCGACGGACCCTGGGACGGCATCGGTCAGGCCGGTCCCGAAGATCACCGACGCGCCGGATCCTGGCGGCGTCACCTGGACGACGCGGAACTCCTCGCTCGTACTGAAGTCGGCGTCGAGACGCCAGCCGATCGACTCGTAGAACGCCTTGGCGCGATCCACGTCGGACACCGGCAGGACGACCACTTCCAATTTCATTTCCATGTCGGCTGAAACGCGCACTTGCCGTGGCCTATTCACGGCCACTCGCTAGGGCACCGGCGTCGTCAGAGGCGCGCCGACGTCGACGACCCAGGTCACGACGGCGCGCGCCTCGACGTCCCCCGGATTTTCCGAGACGTGCGGATGGTCCCTCGTCGTCACGAAGGTCTCACCGGCCCGGTAGATCCGGCCGGGCTCGCCGTCCTTGACGATCTCCACTTCGCCGCTGAGCACGTAACCGCTCTCGACACCGTGGTGAATGTGGTGCCCGGCCGACGATCCCGGGGGAAAGATGACCAGACCGGTGACCGCCTCTTGCGGGCCGTCGGCCTCGATGGGCGTGGTCTGCAGGATGTCTCGGACAACCGACGAGTCATCGGAGGGCTGCGCGCCGGCCGTTGCCGTACAGGGGTCGGAGATGCCCAGTACCGCACATGCAAGGGTTGCGGAGATGCGTCGAATCACGAGGCGAGGCCTTTCATTTGGTCCACGTCTGTGGGAACGCGCCGCGTCGGCATCGTATTCAGATGAAGCGCCCGCGCAGTCTTGGCGTTGACACTGGTGTTACCGGGGCTGTCACGCGCCGCCAATCGATCCGCCGCCGTCGGCGCGCAGACGTGCCCGGTGATGAAGGCGGCGTCGTCGGACAGCAGGAACGCCACCGCCGCCGAGATCTCGCGGGGCGTCCCAAACCGGCGCATCGGTACTGCGTCGAGGTAGCGTGCCTCACCCTCGGATCCGGGCGCGTTGTTGGCGCGGAACAGTTCGGTCTCGGTGGGCCCGGGGGCCACCGCGTTCACCGTCACACCGGTCTCGGCGAGTTCGGCAGCCAAAGCGCGGGTGCAGAATTCGAGCGCCGCCTTGGCGGAACCATAGGCCGTACGTTCCGCCATCCCGACGTTCACCAGACTGGTGATGTTGACGATCCGGCCCCGGCCCTTTGCCAGCATCCCTGGCAGGACGGCCTGCGCCGACTGGACGGCCACGCGCACGTTCACGTCGAACACTGCGGCGAGGTCGTCGAGGTCGACCATGCCCAGCCTCGCCGGGCGCACCAACCCGACGTTGTTCACCAGGGCGTCGACCGAGCCTGCGCCGAGGATCGCGGTGAGCGCGTCTGCGGTCTGCCGACGGTCGGAAAGGTCGGCCGCGACGAACGTGCCGGGAAACTCCGCCGGTGCGGTGCGGGCGATGCCAACCGGATGATGCCCGGCCATGGCGAGCATCTTCGACAGCTCCAGCCCAATTCCCTTGGAGGCGCCCGTGATGACGATCCTCGTGCCGGTCGACTCGCTCACTGGCGGTAGGCGAGGTCGGCGGCGGTGAGGCCTTCCAGGGCCATACCGAACGGCACGCCCTCCACGATCCGGCGCAGCAGGTGCTGGTTGAGCGTCTGCTTCTGCAACGACCGGTACAACGCCGGCTTGGCGGCCAGGGTGCGGGCGAGTTCCAGGCCGCGGTCATACGCACGGTCGTGCTCGACGACCTCGTTGACCACGCCCCATCGTTCGGCCGTGGCGGCGTCGATCGTCTCACCGGTCCACAGCAGCCACTTCGCGCGAGCGGTACCGGCGATCTCCTCCCAGACCACCTGCAGTCCGTCGCCGGCGGTGATGCCGAAGGCGGGGTGCGGGAAGTCGCCGTATGTCGCGCGGTCGGACGCAACGTGAATGTCGGTCAGCAGCAGGTATTCCGAGTGCACCGTTGCGGGACCGTTGGCGACGCCGACCACCGGGATCGGCAGGCTCAGGAGTCGCTGCAGCACGGCCAGCCCCTCGCGGCGGATCTTCTCCCAAACAAGGGGTTTGAAGATCTCGCCCAGGCTGTCGCCGTCGATGGTGTTCATGAACGCGTCGCCGGTGCCGGTCAGGATCATCGCCTGGTTGTCGGTGTCGAGGGCGATGTCCTCGAGGGCCTTGGGCAGGTCTTCGTGCGTTTGGCCGGTGAAGGTGACCGGCCCGCCGTTGGTGTGAAACCGCATCGTCAGGACACCGTCGTCGGTGCGGTCGAAGGCGAGGTTCTCATAGCGGGTGAAGTACGAGGGGGTGGACATGGGTGGTGCTCCTTTTCGTGGATGTGGTTGAAGCCGAGGGGGTTTAGTAGCCGGGGAACAACGCCTTCAGGTCGCCGAGGGTCACTGTGCCCTCCGCCGTGACGTCGTCGACGTCGCGCAGCCGTCCGTAGACGAGGCGCAGGACCGCCTCCGCGCTGCCGTGTACGGTGGCCGACGGCTCGGCAGGCTCGCAGGCCAACAGGTGCAATTCGGACCCCAAGGTCACGCAGTGCACCGCGTCGGGGGAGGTGGTGCGCAGCTCGATCTGGCGGGGCGCCAGGCGGGCCAGGAGGTCGGGAGCCCGGAATCGGGTGGCGACGAGGTCCAGCCGCTCCCACAGCAGGCTCACCTCCGTCGGGGCGATGGTGGACTGGGGATCCACCGCGACCGCGACGTCCCACCCGTGGACGGACTGTTCGGAAAGCCGGTATCCGGCGTACTCCCGAACGCTCAGCAGCCCGGCGAAGTAGGGCACCCGCACTGGGAGCTCGGCGGCGGTGCGCAGGGCTTCTCGGTGGGTAGCGTCGGCGGCGACCCACTGTGCGCGCTGAGCACTGGGCACCATGGCATTCCATCGATCCCACACGGGCGCGGTGTCGGCAGACGTTGGCGCGGATGCGTCGCCGGCGACGGCGCGACGCAGCAGGCCGGTTCCGATCTCGGCAGCGCTGCCGAGGTGTGACAGCACCTGAGCGACGCTCCATCCCGCGGCGTACGACGGAGCCCCGAGTTCCGCGTCGCCCATGCCGGCGACGCGGTTGCGGAGGCGGCGCGAACTGTCGTCGACCGCGGCCAACCACTCGGTCGTCTCGGTCGTGATCGTGTTGTTGCTCATCGTGTTTCCCTTCGACACGTCTGACTCAACGCCATCGCGCGGACAAAGACCCGTGCCGGCGCATACCGGCCTCGACGGTCGGCATAGGACGCGCTTATGGCCGCAGGTGGTGTGATGGTCGGGTGGAACTCCGAGAGATGCGCATGTTCATCGCGGTGGTGGAGGAAGGAAGCGTCACCGCGGCTGCGCGTCGCCTGCACATCAGCCAGCCCGCTCTGTCGCAGGCGATGGTCTCCTTGGAACGTCGACTCGGATTGGATCTGCTGGTGCGGCACCGCACCGGCATCACGCTCACCGACGCCGGCAACACTCTGCTCACCGAATCGCGCGCCGTACTCGCCCGGTACGACCAAGCGCTGGCCGCGCTCACCCGCCACGATCCACCTGGGGACGTTCTGCGCCTCGGGATACCCCTGGAGTTGCCACCCGACCTGCTGCCCGGACCGCTGGCCACGCTGGGCGCCGCCCATCCCGAGACCCGGGTTCAGGCCCGGCACGCGTCAACCGCCGCCCAACTCGACGCGCTTCGCGTGGGTGAACTCGACGTCGGACTGGTGCGGGAACGCCCCACCGGGCATGACATCGACGCGACCCTGGCCGCCGAGGAACGGTTGGGAGTGTTGTTGGCACGCAGCAGCGCCGAGCCGCTGCTCACCGGTCGTGGTGTGCGACTGGATGCACTCGCCGGCCTGGAGTGGGTGGGATTCCCGCGCGCCGGCAGCCCGGCGTGGTTCGACGAGCTCACCGCGATCCTGCGCAGCCACGGGCTGAACCCCGGGACGGATGCACCGGCCGGGGAGCACCTGATCGCGGAGGTGAAGTTGGCGGCGGTCACCTCTGGCCGCGCCTTCGCCTTGGCACCGCCGCACTGGTCACAGCCCATGCCCGAGGAGGTGAGCTGGTACCCGCTGGCCGGTCATCCGCTGATTCGGCGCACCTGGGCGGTGTGGCCGGCGGACTCCCGGCGACGCGACATCGCCCTGTTCGTCGGCGCTCTGCAGTTCGACCCGGCCGACGGCGACACCAGCTGACGGCATGACGCGTGGGTCCACGCCTCGGCACCTGGCTACGGGAGCTTCAGGTCGGTCAGGCTCGCGCAATAGTCCAGCAGCGCGTCTTGCTTCTCGACCGACCGCGCCTCGGGATGAACGTCGGCAGGCTTCTGGTGGTAGAAGTGCTGCCCGGTGACCTTGGCCTCAGGGTCGTCGCTGACAGCCAGCCACGCCTGGGTCACCGGTCCCGACTCGAGGTCGTCGGTGGCATCGTCGCCGCCCAACTTGGTCGGGACCCACCCAGGCTCAACTGAATTCACGAGGACGTCCGACCACCGGCGGGCAATGCCGAACGCAAGCAGCAGGTCGAATAGCTTGCTGTCGGAGTAAGCCTGATTGCCGTCCCACGGACGGATCGTCCACTGGGGGTCGTCGAGACCGGACCGGCCCTCCTTGTGCAGGACCGAGCTCAGATAGATCAACCGTTCGGGACGAGGCATCAACGCGGTGATGACGTACGGCGCCAGGACGTTGACGGCGAAGGTTCGCGAGAGGCCGTCCACGGTGGGCGATCGCTGCTGGGCCTGGAAGCCGAGTCCGACGTTGTGGATGACCGCGTCGAAAGGACCTGTCTGCGAGGCTTGTTCGGCAACCGACCGCATCTGGTCGATCGACGACACGTCCCCTAGGGCTACGCCCTCGGCGGCCGGCAGTTTCGCCCTCGCTTCGTCGGCGCGCTCTGCGGTCCGGGCGTGCAGGGTGACCTCGTGCCCGCCCTCTGACAACAGCTGCGCCGCCATCAACCCCAAGCCGTCGGTCGATCCGGTGATGAAGATCCGAGCCATCTTCCGTGTCCTCTCCCTCGCTGACGTCGCCATTCACGATGCCTGCGGCCACGGGGGTCGGTCCAAGACCTATTTCGTCGATGCTGATACCTGCTGGGTATCAGACTTTGCTGACGCTAGTTGGGTCGTCGTCATCCGGTCTGATGGGAATCCGTTGCAGCACCACGTGGTACAGCAGGTTGGTGACGCGGCGTGAGGCGCCGTCGGTAGCCCGGTAGTCAGCCCGAGACCCCGGAGGATGGCACTGGACGGCGCTGCTCGGCGGCGAAGCGTTCGACGACCAGTCGGACGAAGTGGTCGAGCATCGGGGAGCCGTGGTCGCTGAGCCATGCCAGCCGAACTTCATTCGACGACACGTCGTTCAACGACAACGACACGACGTCGGGCCGCTGATAGTAGTTCGCGACCGACTGCGGCAGCACGCTAAACCCTCGGCCGCCCGCAACCCATTCCAGCTTCTCCTCCACGTTGCGCGCGGCCGGCGACGGTCCTCGGTACTTCGGATCGCGTTGGATCGCCTTCCACTCCGGGACGGTGTCGGGGTTTTGCAGCAGCACGTCACACGCGAGGTCACCGATGTCGACCGCAACTCGGCCGGCCAGCGGGTGCGCTGACGGGATGACGGCTACGTGAGGTTCGGAGCATAGACTCACCGTGGACAATCCGGTCGAATCGATTGGCATCCGAACGAATCCGATGTCTGCTCGGCCTTCATGAAGCGCACGAACCTGGTCGATCCAGTCGGTGCGCAACACTTCGACCGACACATCGGGGTAGGCACTACCGAGTGCGCGGATGGCAAAGGTGATGGTCAGGCCCGGCATGAATCCGACGGTGAAGACTCTGGCGTCCCTCGCCGCGGCGGCAACCCGATGTCGTAGTCCCGCCACGTTCGTCAACAGCGGCACCGCGTCCCTCAACAACTGTTCGCCGGCAGACGTGAGTCGCGTTCCAGTGGTGTCCCTGATGAAGAGTTGTGCGCCCAGCTCGCGTTCCAAGGTCTGAATTTGCCGACTGAGCACAGGCTGGGCGAGGTGCAGGCGTTCGGCGGCCGCACGGTAGTTCAGCTCCTCGGCCAGGGCGACGAAGTACCGCACCTTGCGTAGGTCGAGATCTTTCGTCGACCGTCCGGAGAGGGATGACACCCGACCAGTATGGCAGCGAGACGCCGTGGCGGTGGCGAGGGGATCGCTCTAGGGCTGCAGGATGTCGGCCGGGGACGCGATGATCACCAATGCGCTTGCGGCGGAGCAGAGTTCGTCGTCGGCGGTGACCAACGCATCGGCCTGCAACTGGGTGAGCGCGATGTACTGGGCCTGGTGAACGTCCGGCCAGTTCATCTCCACCGCCAGTCGCCATGCGTTGTCCTCCAGCGACCGGTCGCCGAGGAACCGGATGCGCAACCCGCGGACGTCGTCGAGGATCTTTCGGCCCGCCCGCTCGTCGAATTCGCCACGGCGAACCGACTCGTACACCAAGGCCTGGACCTGTGAGCGCAGCAACGTAGGGGCCGTCAGGCTGTGTTCCGGCGGAATGGGAGCGCCGGCGGTGGCGAGGTCGACCGCCACCCGTGCGTCGACGACGAAGGTGGTCGGTTTGGCAGTGTCACCGGATTCACTGACGTTCTGCCGGCCGACGTGCAGTCCCAGCCGTACGTGATCGCCGTCGTCGACGTCTTCAGCGCGGCGTAACGCAACCTTGAGCGGCACCAAATATACGCCGTCCCTGGGTATCAGCGACGTCGTCACCTCGGTGGCGCCGATGCGTACCTGGGCCGGGATGACTCCCCAGCCATAGGTCAGCTCGCCGTGGTGAGCGTGCAGGAAGTCGTTGACGTGCGTAGGGGTGGCAACGAAGAAGTACGGTGCAGGGCCGCGCCACTGAAACACCTCGGCGTCGAATTGCCAGTCCACGACGTCACGCTAAGGCCGTTGGCCCTTGAGTGCACGCGAAACGGCGCATACCGTGATCGCCGGCGCGGATCTCCGGGCTTGCCTACCATCGGAGGGCATGGTGTCGCGATCGCCGAATACCGAACGGTCGAGCTGGCTCAGCCACCGGGACTACGTGGATGATCTTCAGGAGCAAGCGGCCCGGTTCGCATCGGCATTGCGCGACAGTGCCTTTGACTCGCGCGTACCGTCCTGTCCGGACTGGTCCGCGCTGGACCTGGTGCGGCACGTCGTTCAGGTGTACGCCCATAAAGCGGCGGTGCTGCGAGCCGGCAAGGCGGTGCCGGGCGATGAGGTCGACGCCGCTGGCGACGCGCCGTATCCAGAGGCACTTGATCGACATGACGCGGTGGTCGCCGACCTTGCCGGTGTGTTGGCGGGGATGAACCCCGATGACGCGGCGTGGACGTGGATGGAGGGCGCGGGTGAGTCCACGGTGGGGGCGTGGGCTCGGCGGATGGCTCACGAGGCGTTGGTGCACCGCGCCGACGCCGAACTCACCGCCGGCATGGCGATCAGTCCGGTCGACGACGCACTTGCGGTCGACGGGGTGAACGAGGTGCTGACGTGGATGGCGGGCGACCCGGACGTCGTCGCGGAGGACGACGGCGCGGTGGGATCGGACGGTAGCGTGCTGCTCGATTGCGGTGAGGTCGCCTGGCTGGTGGACCTCGGCGACGGCAGGCATGTCGTCACCCCGGCTCACTCCGGGGCCTTGGCGGACGCCCGGATCAGTTCTGATCCGATGGCGTTGGACTTGCTGCTTTGGGGTCGGCCGTCTTCGGTGACATGGCCGGCCTCGGCTCAGGTTGACCGACTGCGGGCTCGCATCGCCAAGGCGCTTCTGTAGGAATCGGCTCGGCAGATCGGAACCTAGTGGCCCGGGCCGCTGTAAATGTTGAACCCAAAGTCCGCCAGCGGCAGCAACACTGGAGAGACTGACCAACCGGAATCCGTGGTCCGCTCGACTGCACGTGTCGCTGCAACGAAGAGGCGCCCATGTTCTGCGGCGAAGCAGTACCACTCGAAACCATTCCGGGCGAGATCGCGCTGCATGGGATCTTCGGAGGGATACTCGGCTACGAGAATGAATGGCTCCGAAGCGGACTTCTTCCGTGCCGCACAGGCCGCGTTGAACGTGGCACCGGGTAATTCCAAGCCAGCGCCCGGGGACAACAGCAGTGCGCCGGAAACGGAAACGGAGTCGAGTTCAGGTCTGATGGACGGCATGTACGGAGTGCAGATCGCAGCTATCCAGTCAGCCGGAGTGCCGGACACCGCGTTGACCGTAGGGAAGTTCGCCGCATCGTGCGAGGGGCCGACCATCCTCGGAGTCCCCGAGATGGGCTGCGCTGTCAGCACCAGGCAGATGACGGCCAAGAGAGCGATGCACCCGATACCTGCCAGCCGTATGCGAAACCAGCGGCCCGAGTCGTCTCGACTGGCGCGCACGGCTGGCCGCTCGTCTGGCACCAAGGGCATATGCACGGCGATCCCTCCCCGGGCAGGATAGCGAATTCGCGCAAGGTGTTCTCGTCAACGGCGCGACGAGGACAGGAGCCCCTCGACGGCGGCGACCCCTGCGCTGGCGCCGTCTTCGCGCGGGGGATCGCCGACTGTGTGGGCTTCCGTCAACCGAGCGCGCAGTTCTCGACGAAAGCCCACACAGTCGAGAACCGAACCCCGTCAGGTTCGCGGCCAAAGGGCCATGACGTTGGCCGCGACGGCTCGAAGCTCACGGCGCGTCACGCCGTCGCGGGCGCGGGCGGAGAGTCCGTTGACGACGATGACCAGGTATTCGGCGAGCATCTCGGGATCAGCGGACGCCGGCAGATCGCCCTCGTCGACGGCGCGGGCGAGGCGCTTGGCGATGACCGCGCGGCCGTTGTCGCGCCGGTCGACCAAGAGCGGGTCGGTGTTCACCAGGCATCCCTTGGGCTGGCCCCTCTTGGTGCAGTCGACGATCGCCGCGTCGAGCAGGCGCGCCGCGAACTCGTAGGCAGTGGGCTCGGTCAGGGCGAGTGTGAGCGGTGTGCCTGGCCGTTGTGCGTAGAGCTCGACGGCTTCGTCATAGAGGTCACGCTTGCTGCCGAACGCGGCGTACAGACTGGGCGACGAGATCCCCATGGCCTCGGTGAGGTGGCTGACCGACGTCTGGTCGTATCCACCGCATTCCCAGAAGGCGAGCATCGCGCACTGCAAAGCACGGGTCCGGTCGAACTCACGCGGGCGTGCCATGTCGAAGATTCTATTGCTGGGTCAGCTCGTTGCCGTTGGCCCGCCCGGCTCGACGAGGTCCATTTCCGGTGGACTGTTCCCGGCGATGGGCTGGGACACGAAGCTGTGACCGGTCAGCGGCCCGCCGAAGGACTGCAGTCGGCCGCCGGCATCGTTGCGGCCCAAATCGATTGGTTCGAAACCGAACTGTGCTGCCAGGGCGGCGACTTCGGCGTTGGCCGTGGGGTCGTTGCCAGAGATGAAGGTGACGCGGCGTCCGCCCGCTCCGGTGTCCGGATCGCGAGCCAACACCTTGGCCCAGGTGCTTCCGAACGCCTTGACCACGCGTGCGTTCTTCGCCCATTCGCCGACGACGTCCGACGACTCGTGGCCGCCGAGGTCGGCCGGCGAGAAGTCGCGGTAGTCGATGGCATTGGTCGCGTCGACGATGATCCGCCGGTTCCAGTCGGGAACCTGTTCGACGAGTCCCCGTACCGATTCGAAGGGAACGGCCAAGGCGACGACCTCTGCCGCCAGCGCGTCCCGGACTTCTGTCGGGATGATGTGTGGTCCAAGGCTTTCCCGTAGTGAGGCCACCCCTTCGGGGCCCCTGGAGGCCGCCACGGCCACGTCGATACCCGCGCGGGTGAATTGGCGACCCAAAGCCGATCCGATTGCACCCGCTCCGATGATGGCGTACTTGATGACCATCGCCTTGTCCGTCCTGGCCGTAGTTTTGTGACGATCGATATGTAATCACACAGTCGCCGTCTCCGCACGTTTCTGTATGGATCGATACAAAACGCCACTTCAGTTCGGCGGAGCGTCGACGATGGCGCCGAACACCGCCTCCAGAAGGTCGACGAGTTGGTCGGGACTGCGCGCTGTCTCGTGGGAACCCACTTGGTTACCCTGGGCGTGTGGCGCAACTGGGCAAGGGGCCAGCGGGCTTGCGTTTCCGGGAGGGGCGCACGCGCGCGCATCCTCGCCGGCGTCGACACCGTGACTGAAGGGAACGATTCCTCATGACCAGCACCCACCGCATCGCCGTCATCCCCGGCGACGGCATCGGCACCGAAGTCGTGCCTGAGGGTTTGCGCGTGCTCGACGCGGCCGCGGCGGCATTCGGCTTCGAGGTCGACTTCGAGCACTTCGACCACTCCAGCGCCGACTACTACCTCAAGCACGGAAAGATGCTGCCCGACAATTGGTTCGATGAGCTGAAGGGCTTCGACGCGATCTACTTCGGCGCCGTCGGCTGGCCAGAAGTGGTTCCCGACCACGTCTCCCTGTGGGGCAGCCTGCTGCAGTTTCGCCGCGCCTTCGACCAATACGTCAACCTTCGGCCGGTCCGGTTGATGCCGGGGGTCCAAAGCCCTCTGGCCGGTCGCGAACCTGGAGACGTCGACTTCTACGTCGTGCGGGAGAACACCGAAGGCGAGTACTCCAGCGTCGGCGGAAAGATGTTCGAGGGCACCGACCGCGAGATCGTCATGCAGGAGACGATCATGACCCGCACCGGCGTCGACCGAATCCTCAAGTTCGCCTTCGACCTCGCTGCGACCCGACCCAAGAAGCACCTCACCTCGGCGACCAAGAGCAACGGCATCTCCATCTCCATGCCGTACTGGGATGAACGCGTGCAGGCGATGGCCGCCAACTACCCGGGCGTCGACGTCGACAAGTACCACATCGACATCCTGACGGCGAACTTCGTCATGCACCCCGACTGGTTCGACGTCGTCGTCGCCTCGAACCTGTTCGGCGACATACTGTCCGACCTCGGGCCAGCGTGCACCGGGACCATCGGCATCGCCCCCAGCGCCAACATCAACCCAGAGCGCCTGTTTCCCAGTCTGTTCGAACCCGTGCACGGATCGGCCCCCGACATCGCGGGCAAGGGGGTGGCCAATCCCATCGGTCAGATCTGGTGTGCGTCCATGATGCTCGAGCACCTCGGCGAGCCCGACGCCGCCGCCGCGGTGCTCGCGGCGATCGAGACGGTGCTGGCCCGTGGCGGTGACGCCCTCACCCCGGACATGGGTGGCACCGCCACCACGGCCGACCTCGGCGCAGCGGTCGTCGATGCACTCCGGTCGTGAGCGACGTACTGGACGACGGGCCGTTCTTTCACGGCACCAAGGCTGAGCTGCGCCCCGGTGACTTCCTGACGGCGGGATTCGCCTCGAACTACCGGCCCGAGGTCGTCATGAACCACGTCTACTTCACCGCGTTGCGCGACGGGGCTGGACTGGCGGCGGAGGTCGCCGCGCTGGACGGGTCGACACCCCACGTCTACGAGGTCGTGCCAACCGGGCCGTTCGAGAACGATCCGAACGTCACGGACAAGAAGTTTCCTGGCAACCCGACGCGGTCCTTTCGGAGTCGAGCACCTCTTCGCGTCGTGCGTGAAGTCACCGAGTGGAAGCGGCTGACTTCGGAGGAACTGCAAGTGTGGAGAGATCGGCTTTCCGCGATCCGCGCCGACGAGCGAGGCGAGATCATCAACTGACATCGCTGGACCAGCAGGGCGATTCGCCCTAGAACGCGAAGGCGCGGGGTGGTCCGGCAAGACTCGCCTTGGCCTCGACCGCCATGGCGTCCAGGATCTCGATCTCGCCGGCTTCCAGGCCGTCGAGCGCCAATCGGACGAGATCGGCCGGATCCATCACGACGCCGTCGGCGAATTCGATGCCGTGGCGTTCGGCGTAGTCGAACAGGGTCTGCGTACCGATCAAACCGGGGACGAGTGCCGACACCTGAGTTCCCTGAGTTGCCAACTCAATCCGCACGCCGTTGGTCAGGCCCCACTGCGCCGACTTCGCCGCCGCGTAGGCAGTGTTGCCGTCCACGGGGGTCCACGCCACCGCCGACAGCACGTTGAGAATGGCTCCGCCGCCGTTGCGGGCGAGGATCGGCGCAAAGGCCCGGACCATCGCGAGGGTGCCGTAGTAGTTCGAATCCAGCGTCGACCGGATTCCGTCCATGTCTCCGGTCACCAGGTTCCCGCCCGCGGTGTCGGCGGCGTTGTTGATCAGCACGTCGACGTCGACGGCCAATGCGGCGACGGCGTCGACCGACGGCTGGTCGGTGATGTCGAGACGGACCACCTCCGCGCCGGGAACGTCGACCAGCTCGGGCCGGCGCGCGGTGGCGTACACCTTGGCTCCGCGTCGCAGCAGCTCCACCGCGAAGTGATGGCCGATTCCCCGGTTCGCGCCCGTCACCAGGGCCGTGGCACCGTCAAGTTTCATTGTTCGTCAACACCTTTCGTTAATCGCAACCAACATGACCGCCCGGTCATGTTGCCTGACTCCAGGCTGACACAAGATGACCGAACGGTCAACTTGATACCCTGGGGGCGTGACGACAACCGATCGGCCAATCCGCGCGGACGCGGCTCGCAACCGGGCCTCACTGCTGGCCGCTGCGGAGGACGAGTTCGCCGAACGCGGTCCGTCGGCCTCGGTGGCCGACATCGCCCGGCGGGCGGGGGTGGCGAAGGGCACGGTGTTCCGACACTTCCCGACGAAGGAAGATCTGATCGCCTCCATCGTGAGCGGGCACATCGCCGTGCTCGCCGAGGCTGCACGGCGGCTGGCCGACTCGCCGGACGCAGGCGCTGCACTGTTGGAGTTCCTCACCATCGCCGCCGACCAACGCCAACGGCATGACCTGACGTTCCTGCAATCCGCCAGCGACGGCGACCCGCGGGTGACCGAGGTCCTCGACGCGCTGCACGCGAACCTGAAGACGTTGGTCGACCGAGCGCGCACGTCGGGTGCCATTCGGGCCGACGTCACCGAGGGCGACGTCTTCCTGATGATGTGCGCACCCATTCACATCGTCGAAAACCTCACGGCCCCAGCACCGCTGCTCTGGCAGCGTTATCTGGCGATCATCTTCGACGGGCTACGGCCCGACGGCGCGCATCCGCTGCCGCAACCGCCGCCCGTCGTGCCCTGACGCCGCCCACGCAGGTCAGCTGGCTCGAGCCAACTCCCGATTGCGGGCGTCGATGGCTTCCTGAGTGGCGGGCACCAGCAGGTCCCCGCCTGCACCCACCGTGCCCTGCGCGTAGGTGACGTGCGGGCGCTGTTCGTGCTCGTACTGGTCGAAGGCTGCCCCAAGGTCGTCGCCGTTGTCCGTCAAAGCCTTTGCCAAAAGCCATGTTCCGGTCAATGCCAGACTGGTCCCGCGCCCGGACATCGGCGACGCGCAGTGCGCCGCGTCGCCGACGAGGACGACCCGCCCCCGGTGCCACGACGCCATGTGGATCTGACTCACGGAGTCGAAGTACAGTTCCGGGTCACGGCATGCCGCGTCGAGCAGCTCAGGTACCCGCCACCGGCCGTGCCCACCGAATTGCTCGGTGAGGATGCGCTTCTGCGCATCGAGGTCTTGGTAGTCGTAGTCGATCCAAGACGATCGGAAGGTCAGCACTGCCAACGCGACGTCGCGATAGGTGACGATCCCCGCCATGTGTCCCGGGTAGTTGTAGATCGGGTTGGGGGCGGCGGTCGGGTGGTGGCCCGGCAGATTTGCCAGCGCGGTGTAAAAGCCGAGATGGCGCACGTACTGACGCTCGGGCCCAAAGGCCATGCGGCGGGTGGCCGAGTGCAGGCCGTCGGCGCCCACCACCAGGTCGTAGCGGTCCCGCTCACCGGAGGCGAAGACCACGTCGACGCCACGACCGTCGTCGTGGAGTTCGGTGACCGACTCGCCGAACGTCAACGCCACCGACGGTCCGAGCGCGTTGCGCAGCACGTGCGCCAAGTCTTCTCGGGGGATCTCGGTGTCGTCGGCCGAGTCGTTGATCGCATCGAGCGGCAGGTCGGCCACCCGGTCGCCGTTGCCGTCGACGAAACACGTGCGTTCCGTCATGTCGACCTGCCGGGCCCGGACGTCCTCGAGAATGCCCATCTCGCGGGCCACGGCCAGTGAGTCGCCGCGTATGTCGATGGGGGACCCGTTGACCCGAAGGTGCTGCGCGCGTTCGACGATGGTGACGTCATGCCGAGCGTTGCCCAAGGCGATGCCCGCGGAAAGTCCCGCCATGCCCGCGCCGGAAACCAGAATGCGCATCAGTAAAGCCCCCTTGGGGATAGGATCCAATGTGTATCTAAGGAACCATAGCGACATGATTTAGGAAACGCAATGTCTCTTAACGCCGATGCGACTCCGCAGCGACGCCGCGGTCCCGCGCTGGAGAACGCGTTGTTGACCGCGGCATGGGACGAACTCAACGAGCGCGGCTACGACGACTTCACCGTCGACGGCGTCGCCGCTCGGGCCGGCACCAGCCGCGCGGTGCTGTACCGGCGTTGGCCGGGGAAGCCGGAACTGGTGCACGCCGCGTTGGTCGACGCGATGAACAAGAATCCAATAACCGTGCAGGACAACGGAAGTCTTCGTGCCGACGTGATCGATCTGTTGCGGCAGGCAAACAGTCAACGCGGTCACCTTGCCGTCACCGTCGTCACCCGGCTCGGCGGTTTCTACCGCGACACCGGCATCAGCTTGGCCGATCTGCGCGCCGTGCTCGAGGGTGAGCGTGGCGCCACCATGGACAAGCTCGTCGCCCGCGCCGTCTCCCGGGGGGAGATTCGGCCCGATCAGATCACGGGCCGCATTGCGCAGCTGCCCGTCGACCTGCTTCGCCACGACGTGTTGTTCACGCTGGCCCCGCTGGCCGACGATGCCATCGAGGAGATCGTGGACGAGGTGTTCCTGCCCCTCGTCGGGCTCGGCGCCGGTGACGACGCCTAGGCCGGCACGCCGTCAATCGTTACGGGTAAGCGAATCGACGATCATGTCCAGAATGCGTTCCGCTTGTCTGAGCCCGTTCCCCATGAGCTCCTTACACCCCGCGGCACGACTTTCAAGGCGTGTCCGACGAGCACGACCTGAAGAGGATCCGAGCACGCATCCCCGGCGTGGCACTTACGTAGCGGTCGGGCTGCTCTGCTGCGAGGTCTTGGTTGCGTTCGCAGGGCAACGAGGTTGCAGCGGAGCTGGTTTCAGTTGCGACTGGAGACGATGCCGTCGACCAGCAAGCCGAACATCCGGCGCGCTTGGGCTGTTGACGAACTAGCCAGCACGATGCCGACCATGCTGCAGACGACGTCGTCTGGGCGGACGTCTGTGCGCAGACTGCCGTCCTCGGCGCCGGCCCGCAGCAACGTTTCCACCGCGCTGGTGATGTTGGCCCGGGTGTCGCCCGCCTGCACCGTCCCGTTGTCGACCATTGCCCGCAACGACTCCGCCATCCCGGTCTTGGCGGCGACGAAATCGGCGTAGCGGGCCAGCCATCGGCGCAAGGCGACCGCCGGCGGGTGTCTTTGCAGCAATTTGGGTGCGGCGGCGACGACGTCGGCGAGCTCGGTCCGGTAGACCGCCTCGACGAGGGCTTCGCGCGTGGGGAAGTGGCGGTACAGAGTTCCGATACCCACCTCGGCCGAGCGGGCGATCGCCTCCAGTGACGGCACTCCGTCACTGGCGGCGTACGCCGCAGCGGCCACCTGCAAGAGGCGTTCGCGGTTGCGTCTTGCATCGGAGCGTGCCGAATCCGCCATACGGAGGGACCTCCGTTTCTGCTACCGTCGCTCGATACGGAGGAACCTCCGTATCGGCGTTCATTATCCCCCAAGGAGTAACCATGTCCGAAGAAGGGCGGCCAGGAGGGCCCGGGCAGATCGGCGCGCATGCCGTCGCGAGGATGGGCTACGGCGCCATGTCGGTGGGAGAGGGTCCGGCGGAGGGCGCCGTTGCGCTCCTTCGCCGAGCAGTTGAGCTTGGGGTGAATCATCTCGACACCGCGTCGTTCTACGACGATGGTGAGGTCAACCGCCGCATCCGGCTGGCCTTGAGTCCCTATCCGCGCGACGTCGTGATCGTCAGCAAGGTCGGGGCCGTCTCCACACCCGGGGAGACACCACCGCTGGCCCTCGCGCAGAAGCCCGCGGACCTGCGCGCGGCGGTCGAGCGAGATCTCGCACAACTGGCGGTCGACCAAGTGCCAGTGGTGAACCTGCGGCGCGCAGACATCGGCCCGGGCATCATCGCAGAAGGCGATCAGGTCGTGGACCTCGACGACCAGCTCGCCGAGATGGTTGCGCTACGCGAGGAGGGAAAGATCGGCGCAATCGGCCTTAGCAACGTCGACGCCGCGACGCTGACCAGTGCGTTGCCGGCCGGGATCGTGTGCGTCCAGAACGCCTACAGTCTGCTCGACCGTCGGCGCGAGGACGTACTTCAGGTGTGCCTGAACCACGGCATTGCGTGGGTGCCGTTCTTTCCACTCGGGTCGGGGTTCGCCGGTTTTCCCAAGGTCGCCGACGACGACGTCGTGCGACGCGTGGCTGCCGACGTGGGAGCGACCCCGGCGCAGGTCGGGCTGGCCTGGCTGCTGGCCCATGCGCCCAACACCCTGCTGATCCCGGGCACCCGCTCCATCGGGCATCTCGAGGAGAACCTGGCCGCTGGCGAGCTCTCGTTGAGCGCCGAGCACATGGCCCAGCTCGACGCGATTCCCGGCGCGGATCTGGCAGGCCGAGACGGCGTCGAGGCATTCCGCAGCGCAGATGAGTGAACGGACTCGACGTCTGACTGCGGATCGACGCTCCCGCGCTGTCAGAACCGTTGCGGCGCAATCGAGTCAGCCCTCACGGGTGCATGTTCCACTGGCCGCAATCCTGGGCCAGCACGTCGTTGACGTCGACTTCGAGCCCCCCGACCACCGGGCCAGGGTTCGATGCGGTGCTGACGATGCGTTGATAGAGGACGGCCGCGGGGAATATCTGCCCCTGTGACCACGACCGCGTCTGCCACGCCCAGACGTGGCCCGGCGATTGCGACCGCCCGATCACGCCGTCGGCAGCGGCCCATTGGCAGGGTCGGATACCGCCGTAGATGCCGGTGCGCTGCACGCCGATGACCGAGTTGATTCCACGAAACCAGGGGAGCGCCAAATTGTTCCAGGTCTCGCGGTCGATGTCGTCGTCGACGCTGAAGAAGATCGGCGCGCTCTGGCCGCCGCCTGCGGCGGTGTGAAGTGTCCAGGCGGTGCGGGCGTCGGCGACGCCACCGGCCTGTCCGCGGGTGAAGTCCGACGGTGCGGTCCCGCCCGGCTTGCCGTATTGGTAGTTGCTGACGATCACCAGTCCAGCGGCGGTCAAGGACTTGGCGTACGGCAGGGTGATGGGCTTGGCGCCGAAGGACGAGCCGGGCCGCGACGTCGAGACGTAGTTGATGACTCCGGAGTGACCTGCGGCCCGGATGTCCTGAGCCGGAACCTGACGCATGGCGAAGTCGATCAGCGTTGGTGCGGCGGCTGACGCCGTGGGTGCGCCGGCATCTGCCGCGGCGGCACCGAACCCGGCCAGCGCCGACGCGGCGGCGGCATAGCGCAGCGCGTCGCGTCGGGATACGGGGCGCGACGGCCGCAGGTCGGTGATGTCCGGCGAGTCCTGCACCGGGCGACGGTAACAACGCAGACCCCGATTTCCTGGGAGCCGCGGCTGGCCGTGTCCGGTTCGCGACCAACGCGTCGCGAAGCCGAAACACGGCCTGCCGCGGCTCGATCGCCTAGACGCGACCGAGCATGGCTTCGTTGAGAATGGTTCCGCCGAGGCTCCAGCCGCCGTCGGCGACCTCTTCCAGGAGGACGAGGGTGGTGGACCTGGCCCGCTCGCCGTACACGTCGACGATGGCGTCGGTGACGGCGTCCTGCAGCTTCTTCTTCGACTCGCTGGTCAAAGTGCCCGCGGGGACCTTCAAATTTGCGAACGGCATGGTGGTTCCCTTCCTTGGATGTAACTGCTGGTGAGAGTGCGGCGCGTCAAGGC
>Ga0209051_1000754_pt1 | contig 34750 bp, 30 predicted proteins | sample AraplaCvi_mMS_r2_2_FD_184286 | JGI IMG/M metagenome (GOLD analysis project Ga0209051, IMG submission 184286) | Arabidopsis root microbial communities from North Carolina, USA - plate scrape MF_Cvi_mMS_r2 (SPAdes) (version 2) | ecosystem: Host-associated > Plants > Roots > Endosphere | place...
GCGCCGGCTGGCGGGGCAGGTCTTCGACGACCTCGCCGTCGCCGCCGAACGGTGGTGGAGCGTGTCGGAGCGGCGCGACCCCGCCGACGTGCTGGCCGCGATGACGGCACTCGTGGCCACCTACCGCCGCCATCAACCGTTGCTGGTGGCGCTCAACGAGATGGCCGGGTACGACGCGGCAGTCGGCACCACCTACCGGGAGATCATGGCCTCGATCGCGACGCGACTGACCGCAGTGATCACCGAGGGACAGCGCGACGGCTCCATCCGCGCGGAGCTCTCGGCGCCGATTGCCGCCACCAGCCTCACCTGGATGGTCGAGCGGACCTGCCAGCAGGGCCTTCCCGAGGCGCCGGAGTCCGGCGACGCCGAACTGGCCGCCACCCTGACCCAGATCGTCTGGGGCGCCTTGTATCTCGAGGCTCCCTAGGAATCCAGCAGGCGCCGAATCAGATCGTGCGGCAGGGCCGGCGACCGGTGCCCGTCGCGGCCGACCATGGTCTCGTTGACCACCAGCGCGTTGAGCACCGCCTCCTCCACGGCGTAGACGGTCGCCGCGTAGAACGCGTCGACGCGATTCCAGGGAAGCTGGCGCACCGAGTGGATCTCGTCGTCGTGGGCCTCGCCGACGGGAAAGCCCGTGCGCGACGGACCCTGGTCGGCGGTGGAGAACGCCAAGAACAGGTCGCCGCTGAAGAGGCTGCCGGTGGTGCCGGTCCTGGCCAGCCCCAGGGGCACGCGGCGCGCCAACCCCTTGCACTGGTTGGCGTTCAGGGGCGCGTCGGTCGCCACGACGACGATGACCGATCCCGCTCCTCCCGGCGCATTCAGGTCTCGTTGCAGCCAGTCGGTGGTCTCCATGTCGTTCTCGACGTCGGCCAGCTGCCCCACGGGCGTGCCGGTGATCGTCAGTTCGTCGCGTGAACCGAAGTTGGCCTGCACGAAGACGCCGACGGTGAACGTCGTGTCTCCAAATGGCACGAGTCGCGACGACGTGCCGCTACCCCCCTTGAAGCCATAGCAATTCATGCCGGTGCCGCCGCCGACCGATCCCTCCTCGAGCGCGCCACCGTGGGCGGCGTCGAGCGCGTGCCGCGCCACCGCGGGCGTCACGTGACCCCCGTTGATGTCGTTGAGGTAGCCGTCCCAGGTCTCGGCGCATACGGGCAGTAGCCATTGCCTGGCCAGCTGGGGATGCACGGCGTTGACCCACTCGATCACACCCGTATGGCAGGCGCCGACGGCATGAGTGTTGGAGATAGTGATGGGCAATGACAATTCGCCGACTTCGTCGATCCACGCCGAACCGGTCATCTCGCCGTTGCCGTTCAGGCTGAATCGCGCTGCGCTGCAGGGTGTTCCGACGCCTCCACGGCCGCGCGGCAGGATCGCGGTCACCCCGGTGCGCACTGGTCCCTCCCCAACGGTCAGCGGGCCGTCGCCCTCGACGAGGGTGGCGTACCCGACCTCTACGCCAACGACGTCGGTGATGGCGTTGAGCGGGCCCGGGGTGCCGCGCAATTCGATGCCGAGGTCGCGGGCGCGGGGCGGGTGGGTGGTCACGCGGTGATCCTTCCGGTCGGCGGTGCGTCGACGAGCGGCCCTAGACCGCGACGAGGTCGTCGGCGTGGACGGCGGGGCGGCGCATCTCGGCGGGCAGGTCCGAGGTCGACCTGCCGGTCATCGTGGCCAGTTCGGCGGCGTCGTAGGCCACCACGCCACGGGCGACGACGGTGCCGTCCAGTGCGCGCAGCTCGACGACGTCGCCGCCGTGGAACCGACCCGACACCTCGGTGATGCCCGCGGGCAACAGCGAGCGGCGCCGCTCGACCACCGCGCGGACCGCGCCGTCGTCGAGCATCAGCGCACCCGTCGACTCCGCGGCGTAACGCACCCAGAACCGCCGTGAGGTCATGCGCTCGAGGCGTGGCGCGAACACCGTCCCCACCGACGCGTCAGTCAGCGCCGCGCCCGCGTCGGCGGCCGCGGCCAGCAAAACCGGCACCCCGGCGTCGGCCGCCAGCAGCGCCGAGGACAGCTTGGAGGCCATGCCCCCGGTGCCCAACCGGCTGCCGCCGCCGGCGATGACGCCGTCGAGGTCGCCAGCGCCGCTGACCTCGGAGATGAACCGCGCGTTCCCCTTTCGGGGATCGGAGTCGTACAGCCCGTCGATGTCGGACAACAGCACCAGCGCGTCGGCACCGACGAGGTGGGCCACCAGCGCGGAGAGCCGGTCGTTGTCGCCGAAGCGGATCTCGTTGGTCGCCACGGTGTCGTTCTCGTTGACGATGGCCACCGCGTGCAAGGCGCGCAGCCGGTCCAGCGTGCGCTGGGCGTTGGTGTGTTGCACCCGCATCGCGATGTCGTGGGCTGTGAGCAGCACCTGGCCGACGGTGCGGTCGTACCTGTCGAACGCGGCGGTCCAGGCGTTCACCAGCGCCACCTGACCGACGCTGGCGGCGGCCTGCTTGGTGGCCAGGTCGGCGGGCCGCTTGGTCAAGCCGAGGGGTTCCATACCCGCGGCGATCGCTCCGGAGGACACGATGACGACGTCGGACCCGGCCTTCATCCGCGCCTCGATGGCGTCGACCAGCGAAGCCACCCTGGTCGCGTCGAACATGCCCTTGGGGTTGGTCAGCGCGGTGGTGCCGATCTTCACGACGACGCTGCGGGCCGTGCGAATGGCCTCGCGGTGGGAACTGGTCACGACTGCTCTTCGCGACTTTCCCGTCGCTGCTTGCGGGCCAGCTTGCGCTCGTCGGCGCGCACCCGGTCGTCCTGCTCGAGTCGGAGGTCGGTGCCGCGCCCGGACATCGTGACGTCGACGCCGGCCGGGGTCTGCGGCTCCCAGTCGAAGGTCATGTCGCCGATGGTGACCGCGCATCCGGGCGTCGCGCCCTGCTTGAGCAATTCGTCCTCGACGCCCAGACGCGCGAGCCGGTCACCCAGGTAGCCGATGGCCTCGTCGTTGGTGAAGTCGGTCTGGGCGATCCACCGCTCGGGCCGGGTGCCGCGCACCACAAAGCCGCCATGACCGTCGGAGGTGACGGTGAAACCGCTCTCGTCCACCGGAATCGGGCGGATGACGGGGCGTTTGGGTGCGACCACGGGCTGCGCGTCGCGGTAGGCCTTGACCATGTCCCACAGCGCGAAGGTCAACGGACGCAACCCGTCTCGCGTCAACGTCGACACCTCGAAGACCGGCCAGCCGTACTTCTGCGCCACCTCGTCGCGGACGAAGTCGGCCAGTTCCCGCGCATCGGCAACGTCGATCTTGTTGAGCACCACCGCCCGCGGGCGCTCGGCGAGGTCACCGAGAGTCGTGTCGCCCTGCAGGGTCGGGGTGTAGGCGGCGAGTTCGGCTTCCAGCGCATCGATGTCGGAGATCGGATCGCGGCCGGGTTCCATCGTCGCGCAGTCGACGACGTGCACCAGCACCGCACACCGCTCGACGTGGCGTAGGAAGTCCAGACCGAGACCGCGGCCGTCGGATGCGCCGGGGATCAGGCCGGGCACGTCGGCGACGGTGAAGGTGTTCTCCCCCGCCGACACGACACCCAGGTTGGGCACCAGCGTGGTGAAGGGATAGTCGGCGATCTTCGGCTTGGCCGCAGAGATGACCGACACCAGTGAGGACTTGCCCGCCGAGGGGAAGCCGACGAGGCCGACGTCGGCCACCGTCTTGAGTTCGAGGGTGAGATCGCGGGCCTGGCCCTTCTCACCGAGCAGCGCGAAACCAGGTGCCTTGCGAGCCCGCGACGACAACGCTGCGTTGCCGAGGCCGCCACGACCGCCGGCCGCCGCCTCGAAGCGGGTGCCCTCACCGGTCAGGTCGGCGAGCAGCTTACCGTCCGCGTCGATGACGACGGTGCCGTCGGGAACGTGCAGTTCGAGATCGTCGCCGTTGGCGCCGTCGCGGTTGTTGCCCATGCCCTGCTTGCCGGACGGGGCGTCGACGTGCGGATGGAAGTGGAAGTCCAGCAGCGTGTGCACCTGAGGGTCGACGACGAAGACGATGCTGCCGCCGTTGCCGCCATTGCCACCGTCGGGCCCACCGAGAGGCTTGAACTTCTCGCGGTGTACCGAGGCACAGCCTCTACCGCCGTTGCCAGCGCGCGCGTGAATGACCACGCGGTCGACGAAACGGGGCACGGGAGGTCCTTTCCATGTCGAAATCTACGTTTTGCGGAGCTTGTGCGAGAGCCGAGCTTGCAAAACGTCGATCTCGACTGGGGGTTAAGCCTCCGGAGCCGCGCTGGCGGCGACCTCAGACCCCGCGCGGACGGTGCGGATGATGTTGACGGTCTTGCGACCGCGCTTCTCACCGAACTGAACGGCGCCGGGGGCGGTGGCGAACAGGGTGTCGTCGCCGCCACGGCCGACGTTCACGCCGGGGTGGAAGTGGGTGCCGCGCTGACGCACGATGATCTCGCCCGCCTTGACGACCTGGCCACCAAAACGCTTGACGCCGAGGCGCTGTGAATTGGAGTCGCGACCGTTGCGCGAGCTGGAAGCGCCCTTCTTGTGTGCCATGAGTTCGCTCCTCTACCTAGGCGATTCCGGTGACCTTGACGACCGTCAGCTTCTGACGGTGGCCCTGGCGCTTGTGGTAACCGGTCTTGTTCTTGAACTTGTGGATGCGGATCTTGGGACCCTTGGTGTGCTCGAGCACCTCGGCGGTGACGGCGACCTTCTCCAGGTCCTTGGCGGCGGTGGTGACCTTCGCGCCGTCGACGACGAGCGCCACGGGAAGCGAGACGGAGTCGCCGGCCTCGAGCTCCAGCTTCTCGACCTTGACTATGTCACCGACCGCGACCTTGTACTGCTTGCCGCCGGTCTTGACGATTGCATACGTCGGATTCTTGGCTGCCATCGTGCTCGTGCATCCTCTGCTTCGCTTGCGGGCGCGCGCCACCCGGGGGCTGCGTGCGCGGGTCTGGGGTGCGGGGTTCTTGAGCCCCGCGTGTCACCGGCTCGGTCTACCAAGCCTGCAGACAACTGTGCAAGGGTACGTGACCAGCGGGTAAGGGGTCAAACCGCGACCCCCTCCGCAACGGCCACGGCCTCACGAAACCGGCGGACCTGCGGGGCGGGCGGCCGCGCGGCGTCGCCGGGGCCTGCCGGTCACGGCGGCGGGGGGCTCGTCCTCCTCGGAGTCGACCTCGTCGTCGTCCTCGGAATCGTCGTCCTCGTCGGAGTCGTCGTCCTCGGAATCGTCGTCATCGGAGTCGTCGTCATCGGAGTCGTCGTCGATGACTTCGATGTCGTCGTCGTCCTCGTCGTCATCGTCCTCGTCCTCGTCGTCGAGGTCGTCTTCCGAGTCGAGGTCGTCCTCGGCGTCCTCCTCGGACTCGTCGGCCAACACCTCTTCGACGGGCTCGGTCGCCGCCAGGTCCTCGGATCCCTCGACCACGGCGTCGGCGTCGTCGAGCACGCCGTCGGCCTCCTCGTCGCCGTCCTCACGGCCGGTCGCCGCCGCCATCGCACGGAACATCGGGTGCTCCCCCGCGGCGTGCGCGGGCACCTTGGCGACCTGCACCTCCTCCTCGGGGCGGCCACCCTTCTTGGCGCGCTTGCTGCGCCGTCCGGTGCCCGGTTCGTTGCGGCGGCCGGGAGCCGACCCGGAGTCCACGGGGTCGCCGTGGAGCATGATGCCGCGCCCGGCGCAGTGCGAGCAGGTCGTCGAGAACGCCTCGATGAGCCCGGTGCCCAACTTCTTGCGGGTGAGCTGGACCAGCCCCAACGACGTCACCTCGGAGACCTGGTGGCGGGTCCGGTCCCGGGCCAGCGCCTCGGTCAACCGGCGCAGCACCAGGTCGCGGTTGGACTCCAGGACCATGTCGATGAAGTCGATGACGATGATTCCGCCGATGTCGCGCAACCGGAGCTGACGGACGGTCTCCTCCGCGGCCTCCAGGTTGTTGCGCGTGACGGTCTGTTCGAGGTTGCCGCCCGAACCGGTGAACTTGCCGGTGTTGACGTCGACGACGGTCATGGCCTCGGTGCGGTCGATGACGAGCGTGCCACCGGACGGCAGCCAGACCTTCCGGTCCATCGCCTTGGTCAGCTGCTCGTCGATGCGATGCACCGCGAACACGTCGGGGCCGCCGGATGCGGCGGGTTCGTACTTCGTCATCCGCGGCAGCAGTTCGGGCGCGACCGAGGTGACGTAGTCGCTGATGGTGGTCCAGGCTTCGTCACCGGAGACGATCAGACCACTGAAGTCCTCGTTGAACAGGTCACGGATGACCTTGACCAACACGTCGGGTTCTTCGTAGAGCGCCACCGCGGCGCCGGCGGCCTTGGCGGTGACCTCGGTGGCCTTGGCCTCGACCTGCGACCACCGCTCCTGCAGCCGGTTGACGTCGGTCCGGATGTCCTCTTCCTTCACGCCCTCGGACGCGGTGCGGATGATGACGCCCGCGTCGGCCGGGACGACCTCGCGCAGGATCTCCTTGAGCCGCTGGCGTTCGGTGTCGGGCAACTTGCGGCTGATACCGGTCGAGGAGGCGCCGGGCACGTACACCAGGTAGCGGCCGGCCAGGGAGATCTGAGTGGTCAGGCGGGCACCCTTGTGCCCGACCGGGTCCTTGCTGACCTGGACCACGACGTAGTCGCCCGGCTTGAGGGCCTGCTCGATCTTGCGCTGGGCGCCACCGAGTCCGGCGGCCTCCCAGTTGACCTCGCCGGCGTAGAGCACACCGTTGCGCCCGCGGCCGATGTCGACGAACGCCGCCTCCATCGAGGGCAGCACGTTCTGCACGATGCCGAGGTAGATGTTGCCGACCAGGGACACCTGCGCCGCCGAGGTGACGAAGTGCTCGACGACGACGCCGTCCTCCATCACCGCGATCTGGGTGTAGCGAGCACCCTCGTGGGGCGGCTCGCTGCGCACCTTGTCGCGGACGACCATGACCCGCTCGACGGCCTCACGGCGGGCCAGGAACTCGGCCTCGCTCAGGATGGGGGGCCGACGGCGGCCCGCGTCGCGTCCGTCGCGACGGCGCTGCCGCTTGGCCTCCAGGCGCGTCGATCCCGCAATGCCCTGGATCTCGCCGTCACCGGAGGACTTGTTGGCGGCCTTGGCGGCTCGCGGCTGGCGTTCGTGGACGACCGTGTTGGGCGGGTCGTCGGCCGAGGTGGCGTCATCGCCGTCTCCACCGCCGGTCTTGCGGCGGCGACGCCGCCTGCGGCGGCGGTTGGCTCCGTCGGCGCCGGTGCCGTCGTCGTCGCCACCGTCGTCGTCGGATCCGTCGTCGTCCGAGTCGTCGTCGGAGTCCTCCGAGGACTCGCCCTGGTCGTCGGCGCCGTCCGGACCGTCTCCGTCACCGGGGCCGTCGGCGTCGTCGCTCTGTTCTCCACGCCCTCGGCCACGACCGCGGCGACCACGACGGCGCCGCTTGTTGGCGGGGCGGTCACCCTGGTCGTCGTCGGAGTCCTCCGACGAGTCGTCAAGGGACTCGTCGTCGTCCTCGTCGTCATCGTCGTCATCGTCGTCCTCGTCGGGTACGACGACGGCCCGGGGCGGCACGTAGGCGACGGGCTGGGGCGCCACGAACAGCGGCATGTACGCCGCGGGGGCGGTGTTGGGGGGCAGCGGCTCCGGCACCGGCGGCGGCTCGGGCTCCACCTCGAGAGCCTGCGCCGGCGGCGTGGAGCTGGGGGCAACGGGCTCGACGAAGACGTCGGCGGGATCGAGGCTCAGCTGAGCTGGCGCATCCTCGTCGCGCTGAGTGTCTCCGGGTAGCTCGAATGGGGCGGCAAAATCACGGTCAGCCACGTACTCTCCTCAAGCCCCCGGGCGCGTCGTGCTGACGCGGCCACGCGAGGGCTTTCGCTATGGACCCGTGGAACTCTTCCCGGGCTTGTCATGGTCTCGCTCCGAGCGGCTCGTGAGAACCCTCGGTGCCTGGTGCGAATGACGGCTGGACTTCGCGCCGCACTGAGGAACAGGTCCTAGGTGGTCGCGCTCGTTCAAACTTCATCCGGGATTCCCGCTCCGTTATGAAGCAGGTCACCCTCGGCCAGTATCCCACATCGCGGCGCCAACTTTGACGAGGTACCGCTTCAAGCCCGTCGTGCAGCTAACGCCCCGGGAACCACAGCTCGATCTCGCGGGCGGCAGACTCCGGCGAATCCGACCCGTGGACCAGGTTGTCCTGGGTCACCAGGGCCAGGTCACCGCGGATGGTGCCAGGTACGGCCTTCTCCACGGGATCGGTGCCGCCGGCGAGCTGACGGAAGGCGGCGATGGCCCGCGGACCCTCGACGATCACGGCCACGACCGGCCCGGAGGTGATGAATTCCAGCAGCGACGGGAAGAAGGGCTTGCCCTCGTGCTCGGCGTAGTGCTTGCGGGCCAGGTCCTCGTCGACGTTCTTGAGTTCCAGGGCCGCAATCGACAGACCCTTGCGCTCGATTCGGCCGAGAATCTCCCCGACCAGGAGGCGCTTGACGCCGTCGGGCTTCACCAATACAAGAGTCCGCTCAGTCACGGCGTGGAAGCCTACCCGTCGGACGGCGGGCGCTGCTGCCCGGGCAGCAGGCCCCGATCCTGGCGCCGCTTGACCTCGGCGCGCAGGTACGCGATCAGCAACCACACCGCCGCGAAGACCACGCCGATGAAGCAGATGGCGGGGTGGATGACGACGCCGGCGATCAGCGCGACCTGGACCGCCAGGTTCGCCTTCAGCGCCCAGGGCTTGCCCTGTACGCCTGCCAACAGGATGAGGACGCCGGTGACGCCGAGGATGAAGCCGCCGCTGACCCAGGTGAGGCCGCCGTGGGAGTACGACACCACCGGCAGTGCCAGGAGCACCACGATGACCTCGAGGATCAACGTCCCGGCCATCACGCCGCGGAAGCTCTTCCACGGATCGGGTCCGACGGGGGGCTGCTCGACTGTGTCGCTCACGCGGGGTCCCGTCCGAAGAGGCTGCGGGCGGCGCCTGCGGTGACGACCGACCCGGTGATGACGACGCCGCTGCCGGAGAAGCCGTCGGGGAACGAGTCGTCGGCCCCGCTGTCCTCGGCCAGGGCGATGGCGGTCTCGATGGCGTCGGGCAACGTCGGGGCCGTGATGACCCGCTCGGGGCCGAAGTGCTCCTCGGCGCGCAACGCCAGGCCCTCGACGTCGAGCGCGCGCGGAGATCCGTTGTGCGTCACCACGATCTGGTCGAAGGCCGGCTCGAGGGCGGCGAGGATTCCGTCGACGTCCTTGTCGCCCATCACCGACACGACTCCGACGAGGTGCCGGAACTCGAATTCCTCGGCCAGCGCCCGGGTCAGGGCCTCCGCGCCGGCCGGATTGTGCGCGGCGTCGACGAACACCGTTGGCGCGCTGCGCATCCGCTCCAGACGTCCGGGGCTGGCCGCGTTGGCGAAACCCTCCCGGACGGCGTCGACGTCGAGCTGACGGTCGGCCCCCGCACCGAAGAACGCCTCCACGGCGGCCAACGCGAGCAGGGCGTTGTGGGCCTGATGTTCGCCGTGCAGCGGCAGGAACACCTCCGGGTACACCCCGCCAAGACCCTGAAGTTCGAGCAGTTGCCCGCCGACGGCGACCTGCCTGCGCAGCACCGCGAACTCCGACCCCTCCCGGGCCACTGCGGCGTCGGCCCGAACAGCCTCTGCCAGAAGGACTTCCATCGCCTCCGGGGTCTGCTGGCCGATGATCGCCACGGTGCTGAGGTCGACGTCGGGGGCCACGGGGTCGGGTGCCCGCTTGACGATGATGCCGGCCTTCTCGGCGGCGATCTCGGCGATGGTGTCGCCGAGGTAGTCGGTGTGGTCGAGCCCGATGGGCGTGATGACGGCCACCGGAGCGTCGACGACGTTGGTGGCGTCCCATCGGCCGCCGAGACCGACCTCGATGACCGCGACGTCGACCGGCGCGTCGGCGAAGGCGGCGAACGCCATCGCCGTGACGACCTCGAACTTGCTCATCTTGGGGCCACCGGCCGCCTCGGACTGCTGGTCGACGAGTTCGACGAACGGCTCCAGCTCGCGGTAGGTGTCCACGTAGAGCGCCGGGGAGATGGGCTTGCCGTCGATCGCAATGCGCTCCACGGCTGCCTGCAGGTGCGGGCTGGTGGTACGCCCGGTCCGGCGATGCAGGGCGATCAGCAGCGAGTCGACGATCCGGGCGACGGAGGTCTTCCCGTTGGTCCCGGCGACGTGGATGGTCGGATAGGCCCGCTGCGGCGACCCCAGCAGTTCCATCAACGCCGCGATGCGGGCCGTGCTCGGCTCGATCTTCGTCTCGGGCCAGCGCTGGTCGAGCAGGTGCTCGACCTGCAGCAGTGCCGCGATCTCGTCGGGGGTGGGATCGGGGGCCGGCTCGACCGTCGGATCGGTCACGACAACCCGGCGAGTCGGGCCGTGATGCGCTCGACTTCCTCGCTGGCGACGCGCTGGCGGCCGCGAATCTTCTCCACCACGGCGTCGGGGGCCTTGGACAGGAAGTCCTCGTTGCCCAGCTTGGCGGTCGTCTGCGCCAGGTCCTTCTGCGCGACGGTCAGATCCTTCTCCAGCCGGCGACGCTCGGCGGCGACGTCGACTGTGCCGGAGGTGTCCAGCTCGACCTGCACCATCCCCGACGACAACCGGACCTCCACGGCGGCGGACGGGGTGAACCCTTCGGCGGGCTCGGTCAGCCAGGCCAGCGAGGTGACGGCGGCGATCTGGGTGGACAGGTCGGCCTCGGCGACGCCGATCAGGCGAGCGGGAACCCGTTGGCGATCGTTGAGGCCCTGGTCGCTGCGGAATCGGCGGACCTCGGTGACGAGCTTCTGCATGTCGGCGACGCGGCGGCCGGCGACGTCGTCGAGGGCGACACCCGACGGCTGCGGCCACTGCGCGATCACCAGCGACTCGCGTCCGGTGAGCGCCTTCCACAGCGTCTCGGTGACGAACGGCATGACCGGGTGCAGCAGCTTGAGCAGGCTGTCCAACACCGCGGCCAGCACCGCGTTGGTCGGCCCGTCGGGGCGGTCGGCCAGCTGCACCTTCGCCAGCTCGAGATACCAGTCGCAGAATTCGTCCCAGGCGAAGTGGTACAGGGACTCGCACGCCCGGCTGAATTCGTAGCGGTCGAACGCCGAGTCGACTTCTGCGCGAACCTCTTCCAGCCGGCCGAGGATCCAGCGATCGGCGTCGGTCAGGTCCCCTGGGGCAGGCAGTGGCGCAATGGTGGCCCCGTTCATCAACGCGAACTTGGTGGCGTTGAACAGCTTGGTGGCGAAGTTCCGCGAGGCGCGGGCGTAGTCCTCGCCGATCGACATGTCGCCGCCCGGGTTGGCGCCGCGCGCCAGGGTGAAGCGCAGCGCATCGGCACCGTAGGTGTCGACCCAGTCCAGGGGGTCGATGCCGTTGCCCTTGGACTTGCTCATCTTGCGACCGAACTCGTCGCGAATCAGGCCGTGTAGGAACACGTTCTCGAACGGCACCTGCGGGCCGCGGGTGCCCCCGGCGGTGATCGCGTCGTCGCCGCCGACGAAGGTGCCGAACATCATCATCCGGGCCACCCAGAAGAAGATGATGTCGTAGCCGGTGACGAGAACGGTCGTCGGATAGAACTTCTCGAGCTCGGGGGTCCGGTCGGGCCAGCCCATGGTGGAGAACGGCCACAGCGCCGAGGAGAACCACGTGTCCAGGACGTCGGGATCCTGTTCCCACCCGTCTGGGGGTGTCTCGTCCGGTCCGACGCACACCTTCTCGCCGTTCGGGCCGTGCCACACCGGGATCCGGTGGCCCCACCACAGCTGCCGCGAGATGCACCAGTCGTGCATGTCGTCGACCCAGGCAAACCACCGGGGCTCCAGGCTGGCCGGGTGAATCACGGTGTCGCCGTTGCGCACTGCATCACCCGCGGCCTTGGCCAGGGACTCCACGCGCACCCACCACTGCAGGCTCAGCCGCGGTTCGATGGGCTCGCCGCTGCGCTCGGAATGCCCGACGCTGTGCAGATACGGCCGCTTCTCGGCGACGATCCGACCCTGTTCGGCGAGCGCCTCGCGCACCTTGACGCGGGCCTCGAAGCGGTCCATGCCGTCGAACCGGGTTCCGGTGCCGGCGATACGGCCTCGGGTGTCCATGATCGACGGCATCGGCAGATCGTGGCGAAGGCCGATCTCGAAGTCGTTCGGATCGTGCGCGGGGGTGACCTTGACTGCGCCGGTACCGAATTCGGGGTCGACGTGCGCGTCTGCGACCACGATGACCCGGGTGTCGAGGAACGGGTGGGGCAGGGTCTGGCCGACGAGCGCCCGGTAGCGGTCGTCGTCGGGGTGCACGGCGATCGCGGTGTCACCGAGCATCGTCTCGACGCGGGTGGTGGCCACCACCAGGTGCGGCTCGGAGTCGTCCATCGACCCGTACCGGAAGGAGACCAGCTCACCCTCGACGTCGGAGTACTTGACCTCGAGGTCGGAGATGGCGGTCTGCAGCACCGGTGACCAGTTGACCAACCGCTCGGCCTGGTAGATCAGACCCGCGTCGTAGAGCCGCTTGAAGATCGTCCGCACCGCGCGGGACAGTCCCTCGTCCATGGTGAAGCGGTCGCGGCTCCAGTCGACGCCGTCACCGATGCGCCGCATCTGGGCGCCGATCGTGCCGCCGGACTCGCGCTTCCAGTCCCACACCTTCTCGACGAACGCCTCACGGCCGAAGTCTTCCTTGGTCTTGCCGTCGGCGGCGAGTTGCTTCTCCACCACGCTCTGGGTGGCGATGCCCGCGTGGTCCATGCCGGGCAACCACAGCACCTCGTAACCCTGCATCCGCTTGCGCCGGGTCAGCGCGTCCATCAGCGTGTGGTCCAGCGCGTGGCCCATGTGCAAGCTGCCCGTCACGTTGGGCGGCGGCAGCACGATCGAGTACGGCGGCTTGTCGCTGGACGGGTCGGCGGTGAAGTAGCCCGCGTCGACCCAGCCCTGATACAACTCGGTCTCTACCGCGGCCGGTTCCCACGACTTCGGAAGGGACTGCACCCCTGGGCTGTCTGCGGATTTCGGGCTGACGGTCACCTCGACAGTGTAGGAACTCCCCGCGAGCAGACATGAAAGGCCCTCAATCGCGGCCTTTCAGGGCCGTTTGCGTCTGCTCGCAGGTCAGCGCTTGCCGCCGAGCAGCCCACCGAGGATGTCGCCGAGTCCGCCACCGCCCTGCCCGCCGCCGAGCACGCCGCCGAGGATGCTCCCGAGCGGGTTGTCCGACCGACCGCCGCCCCCCTTGGCGGCTCCGGTGAGGATGTTGCCGAGGATGTCGCCGATGCCGCCGGAGCCGGTGGACAGTTGCTTGCCGACGTAGGCGAGCACGATGGGCGCCAGGATCGGCAGCAGGCGCTTCATCAGGTCGCCGTTGCCGGCACCACCCCCCGAGAGCGCCGCCGCGACCTGGGTGCTGTCGTTGCCGCCGAAGATCTTGGCGACGGCCTTGGACCCGTCGGCCTCGTCGACCTGGTCGACGCCGACCCCGCCGTCGAGCAGTCCGCTGGCGGCATGCCTGCCCACCGCGCTCTCGATGTCTGCGGCGTGCTCGGGATCCCGCGCGTTCTGCCGCAGCCCACCGACCAGCAGCGGCACCAGTGTGTGCACCGCGCTGTTCACCTCGTCCTCGTCGGCGCCGAGCTTGCGGGCGATCTCGGCGGTGGGAATCTGAGCGAACAGTTCGTCGAGGCCGGCCATGGTCGCGACAGTAGACCGAACGTTCGGCGGTTACAGCCGTTCGGTCCGCAGCGTCACACCTGCGTCGGGAAGACGCGTCAGCAGCGCGTCGCCGAGGGCAGTGGCCGGGGTGAGGACCCCCCGGAGGTCGGACAACTGGTCACGGTCCAGTGCCAGCGCCAGCCCGCACTCCCCGAGCAACACCGAGGTCGCCTTGTAGCCGGGATCGCCCTGCTGCGACATCGTCGCCCGGTAGCGGGCGCCGGTGGTGGTCGTGGTGTACGTCTCCACCGTGTAGTGCCCCTTCTCGCGGGCCTTCTCGCTGGGCCCGGTCCCCGGCTTGGGCAGGACCCGCTCGACCAGACCGCGCGGCACCTTGTCGAAGTAGCGGCTGCCGAGGCTCAGGACGGCGGCGTTGGCGGCCGTCCCCAGCGCTGCCGCGACGGGTGCCACCACCGAGGACCCCATGCTCATGTTCTCCGCGTACCGGAACGAGCGCCCGTAGGCCCAGTCGAGCAACGCGTTGCTGCGCCGGACGATTCGCGCATTGGGCGCGCCCATCGCGAACGCACCGGTCCACACCCCGTCCAGTTCGGGGGCGATGTCACGTCCCCGACGCCACGGCACGTCGGACTGATGGCCGAAGTCGGGCTCGGCGGCGCGGTCGGGGGTCAGCGTGTACGGGTCGTTCATCGCGCGGCGCGCGTCGGGATCGGACGACGAGGTCTGCATGACCTCGACCATCGACGCCGCGGTGCCGCCGGAGACCCCGCCTGCAAAACCGCGCAGCACGAAGTTCGTCTCGCCGAGTTCGCCGGCGCCGTCGGCGAGCGCCCGCTTGTAGAGCGCGTACACCGTGAGATCCGACGGGATGGAGTCGAATCCGCAGGAGTGCACGATGCGGGCTCCGTTGTCGGCGGCCTCCTTGCCGTAGACGTCGATGCTCTCGCGGATGAACATCGTCTCGCCGGTGAGGTCGGCGTAGTCGGTGCCCGCGGCGGCGCACGCGGCGACCACGGGGAGCCCGTACTTGGTGTACGGGCCGACGGTGGCGACGACCACGCGGGTGCGCGACGCCATGTCGTTGAGGGTCGAGGGCTGGCCGGCCTCGGCTTCCAGGAGCGCCCAGTCGCGGGCCGCTTCGCCGAGGGAGTCGCGCACGTCGCGGAGCTTGGCCACCGACCGGCCCGCCAGCGCGATGCGCGCCGGACCACCCGCCGCGGCCAGGTACTGCGCGGTCAACTTGCCGACGAAACCCGTCGCCCCGTAGAGCACGATGTCGAATTCACGCTGCGGTTCGGTCATGGCCCCAAGCTACCGGGGTGTCATCCGAGCGTGTCGGGACGCACCTCGGGTTCGTCGAGCAGGTGCCGCCCCAGGAATCCCAGGACGACCTGATACCAGATCTTCGTGTGCTGCGGAGCGAGCACCCAGTGCCCCTCGGTCGGGAAGTAGAGGAACCGGTGCGGGCTGGTGCCGTCGTCGGCGGCGGGCAGTCCGGAGCGGGTCAGGAGGTCGAACCAGAGCCGGAGTCCCTCCCCGATCGGCACCCGATAGTCCTTGTCGCCGTGGATGACCAGCGTGGGGGTGGTGATCTCGCCGACGCCGCGGTGCGGCGAGTTCCGCTCGGCCATCTCGGCCGTCATCTCCCGCGCCCACCAGTAGGCGCCGTCGGTGGTGGGCCCGAACTGGTCGAGTGCCCACAGGCTGGCGTGGGTGATCACGGCGTCGAACCGGTCGGTGTGGCCTGCGATCCAGTTGGCCATGTAACCGCCGAAGGAGCCGCCCATCGCCGCGGTGCGGGTCGCGTCGACCCTCGGATGCCCGAGCACGCCGTCGACGGCGGCCATCAGGTCGGTGTACGGCGCGAATCCCCAAGCGCCCCAGCCTCGTTGGACGAAGTCCTGACCGTAACCGGTCGACAGGGCCGGGTCGGGCAGCAGGACGGCGTAACCGCGGGCCGCCAGCAGCCAGGGGTTCCACCGCCAGTGCCACGTGTTCCAGCTGCCCAGCGGACCTCCGTGGATCCACAGCACCAGCGGTGCGGGCGCGTCGGCCCGAGGTAGCACCAGCCACGACCGGATCTCGGTGCCGTCGTCGGCGACGGCGGTGACGTCGACCACCTCGCCGGGCACCTCGGGGGCGTCCACGCAGGGCAACACCATGATGGCGCCGTCGCGGTCGACGCGGACGGGGTGCGGTGGCACGGAGTAGGAGCTGCGCAGCGCGAAGATCGCGCCGCCGGGCGCTGGGTGGACGTCGGTGTAGGCGAAGTCGTCGGCGGTCAGTCGCGTCACCGAGGAGTCTCCCGCGTCGACGAGGAAGATCGGCCGGCGGCCGCCGTCGTCGGCGGTGACGACGAGCGCGGACCCGTCGCGCGTCCACGCCACCGAGGCGGGCCACCGGTCCCAGTTCTCGGCGATAGTGGTAACGGGACCGTTGAACGGCTTGACGCACAGCGTCATTCGCGGTGCGTCCCTCGGCGTCGAGTGCGACTCGCGGATGAACGCCACGGCCGACCCGTCGGGCGAGATGGCCGGGGCACCGAGGTCGGCGTGCGGGTCGTCGACGATCGTCGTCTGGGTGCCCGTCGCGACGTCGACCCGCACCAGCGTCCGGCGCAGAGACGCGCCGGGACCGGGGATTGCCCACGACGCGACGGCGAACCTCCCGTCGGCACTGAGGTCGACGTCGGCCTCGCGCAGACCCCCGCCGGGATGTGGTGTCACGTCCCGCGGGCCGGACGGGTCGACCAGATGTGGCTCGGCGGGGCCGATGTCGTGATCCCAGTGCCGCACGGGGTAGCCGGTGTGCAGCACCGCGGAGATCTTGCCGTCGGTGCGCAGGGCTCGCACCCGCGCGTCGTCGGCGACGTCGGCGGCCGAGGGCATCAGCGGCGCGGTGACCAGCGTGACGTCGGCGGCCCGAGCGGTGTGGATCGCGTCGACGCCACCGGCGAGGTCCAGGACGGCGACGGCCTCCCCGCCGCCGGCGGGCAGGCGCCAGACCGACGCCGTCGGTTCGCTGCGGTCGGCGTCGGGGGTGTCGCGCTTGGCGAGGAAGAGCAGGTCGCCGTCGGCGGTGAAGGCCGGCGCGGACTCCCCGGCGGCGCCTCGGGTGAGGCGGCGCGCCGGGCGTTGGCCGGTGACGTCGAGTTCCCAGATGGCGGTGACGTATTCGGTGCCCTTGGCGTTCAGCTCGCTGACACCGGTGACGGCGCGCGACCCGTCCGGTGCCACCGCCAGACCGGCGACCCTGGGTAGTGCCAGGAAGGCGTCGAGATCTTCGAAGGGGGTTGGCGTCGTGTTCCCTCGTGTCATGGTCCTCCGTGCGTGTCGAGCCACGCCACGATGCGGTCGCGGTGGGCGGCGAATCCCTTGTAGTCGGCCAGATCCTCGGGCAGCTCGGCCAGGACCGCCGCGGTGCGCAGCCGCCACGGCTCGACCGCGGCGAGCTCGGCGAGCGGCAACAGGTAGGTGCGGATCAGGAAGCACACGGCACCGGACTCGGGCAGGCCGATGAGGTGTTGCACCTCCACGCGCAGGTGCACGAGGCGGCCGAACGCGTCGTCGTCGGAGCTCGCGGCCGCGGCGCGGGCCGGCGCCCAGTCCGGATAGCGCTCCAGCGACTGGTCCAGGTGCGAGCCCATCGCGATCGACCAGTTGGTGCGCCGGTAGGCCTCGCCCGGTTGCAACCGCAGGATGAACTCGCGGGCCCTGCCGATCACCCCGCTCTCGCGAAGCCGCGGCACCGGGCCGTGCACGTCGAGGAACTCCATGCCGACGTCGAAGCCGAACGACCAGGCCGCGGCGAAGGTCACGACCCCGGCGTCGAGGAACAGTTCGCCGCCGCGGCGGTCGAGCAGGACGACGTCCTCCTGGACCTGAGCGGCGATGAAGGCCAGCGGTTCGGCGGGCAGGGTCGACTCGTCGCCGACGACGAAGTCCGCGGTGACACCGAGTCGGGTGTTGCGCCAGTGCCAGGTGGTGCCGTCGCCGGTGAGCGACATCGTCTCGGGATGCGCGGCGGCCAGTTCCCGCATCAGCACCAGCATGGCGTCCCAGGCGGCGGGCCGCATGTGCGCCAGCACGGCGTGTCGGCTCGGGTCGGCGGCCAGGATCACCGCCCGCTCGGCCAGTTCGGTGTCGTAGTGCGCGTCGACGTCGACGATCCGCTCCCCCCATCCGCCGGTCGCGGTCGTCACCGCCGTTCCCGCCGGCGCCAGGTTGGTGCTGTACCGGTAACTGTCGGCGGTGAACGGAAAGGGGAAGGTGGACAGGTGATTCGACGAGACGGAGCTCACGGGGTCAGCTCCAGAAGGGCGCCGGCCGCCCGGGACACGCAGCACATCATCGAGTCGCCGGCCGCCCGATCCCGCTCGCCGAGGAACAGATCCCGGTGCGACACCTCGCCGCCGGTGACCTCGACGCGGCATTCCCCGCAGACGCCGCGCCGGCACAGGTTGGGCACGTCGACGCCATGGGCCAGGAGAGCCTCCAGCAGCGAGACACCCGAGTCGACGGTGAACGTCTGACCCGTGCTCGTCAGGTGGACGTCGAACGGTTCGCCGGGGTCGAAGGCGTCCGTGCCGAAGTGTTCGACGTGCACCCGACTGCTTGGCCAGCCCCAGGCGGTGGCCCGCGCGGTGACCTCGGCCATGAACGCGGTGGGGCCGCAGAGGTAGAGGTGGGTGCCGAGGGGTTGACGCCCCAGCGCGTCGTCGACTGCGGCGGTGAAGGATTCGCGGTCGGTGAAGATCGAGGCGGATTCGGCGAGGGCCTCGACGTCGTCGAGGTGCGCGCCGCGGCCGCGGCGGTGGACGTAGAGCAGCTCGACCTGCCGATGCCAGCGCCGCGCGCTGCGCAGGTGCGACACCATCGGGGTGATGCCGATTCCCGCGGCCACCAACAGATGCCGCGTGGCGCTCAGCACGGGCGCGAACGCGCTGCGCGGCCCGTGGGCGGCCACGACGTCACCCACGCGACGCTCGTGTATCCACCGGGAGCCGCCGGAACCGTCGGGGCGCGACAGCACCGAGACGGAGTAGGTGAGCGGGCCTGCGCCGTCGCCGGTGAGGGAGTACGCGTTGTGCGCCGGACCGCACTCCACGACCAGGTGACTGCCGGGGACGAAGGGCGGCAGCGGACCGCCGCCGGGGCGTGCCAGCGTCAGCGACCTGATCCCGGGAATGCGGTCGTCGACTGCGACGACCTCGAGGTCGATCACGCCAGCACCCCCAGGTGGGCACCGAGGCGCCCCGACACGTGCGCCTGCACGGCAAGCCGTCGTCCGCAGCCGCGGCACTCCAAGACGCCGCCCAGTGGTACGGCCGCGTGAGTCACGGTGCGGCAGTGCGCGCAGTGGACGTCCTTGTCGGCCACATCCGTGCTGGCCACGGTGATCTCGTCGTGTTCGACCCCGAGACGCAGTGCCCGGGCCCGTAGCCGCAGGCAGGCGTCCGCAGGCCCGGCGATCAGCAAACGCCACCCCACGCGTGCGGTGCCGACGTCGGCCTCGAGCGCGGCCCTGGCCGCGTCGTCGTCACCGACCCCGTGCACGCGGGCCGCGGCGTCGGGGTGCCGATGCCGGATCTGCGTGACCCACTCGTCGGCCGCCGCCTCGCCACCGGCGAAGGCGATCACCGTCCAGTACCGGCCGGTGACGTCGGCGTCGGCGCGACGGGGCGCGACGGCCCACGGGGGCACGCTGGTGAATTCGAGGGCGGGCGTCATGGCGGTCTCCAACGAGGAAACCACACGAGCGGGTCAGCGGCGCGGGTGGCGCGGAGACCGTCCCGCCAGTGCCACCGCACCGGCGCCCACCAGCGACACCGCCGCCGACACCGCGATCGCCACGTTCCAGCCGGCGACCAGGTCGTGGCCGACGTGGGTGGCGATCACGACGAACGAGGTGATGCCGACCGCCGCGCCGAAGTAGCGGGCCGTGTTGTTGGCTCCGCTGCCCATGGCCGCCCGGTCGGCGTGCACGCTGGCGACGGCCTCGCGTCCCAGCAGGGCGTTGAGCAGACCCGTCGCCACGCCCGCCACGAACAGCGACGGCACCAGTCGCCACGGGCTGGACTCGTTGGTCACGCCGAAGCCGAGCGCCTGACCCGCCGCGACGACCACGAGGGCGACGGCGATCGGCACGGGACCCGTCATCGGATGTCGCACCAGACGAGACAGGAAGGCCGTCACCACGCTGGTGCCGGACCATACGACCACCAGCAGGCTGGCCGGCCAGATGCCGGCGTGCAGACCCGTCTGGGCCAGCGTGGGAACGAACGACACCGTGGCGATGACGCCGGCGCCCAGTACGAAGGAGCCGATGGTGGCGGCGCGGAAACGACGGTGGCCGAGGAGCTCCGGCTCGACGAGAGGGTCGCGGACGCGGGCCTCGACGACTCCGAAGCCGGCGAGCGCCAGAACTCCCGCCGCACCAAGCATCAGCGATGCGGGGTGAATCCCGTTGCGGCCGAGCGTCAGTGCGCACACCAGCAGGACCATGGCCGAGGCGAACAGCAGCAGACCGCCGGTGTCGAGTCGGCGCCGTTCGGCCGCGCGCGACTCACCGATGCGAGTGAGACTGGGCCACAGGAGAATCAGCGCCGTCACGGCGACGGCGAGATACGGTCCACGCCAGTGCGCCGCCCCCACGGCGGCCGAGAGCACCGCGCCCACCGTGATCCCCAGGCCGACGCTAGTGCCCCACACCGCGGTCGCGTGGGTTCGCCGGCGTGGCTCGGTGAAGTTCCGCGCGAGAACCGCCAGCCCGCAGGCCAATACGGCTGCCCCGCCCACCCCCTGCAGCACGCGACCCGCGACGAATGCCACCGCGTCGACGGCGACGCCGCACACGACGGCGCCGACCGCCGTCGCGACGAGCCCGGTGACGTAGACCCGACGGCGACCCACGTTGTCTCCGACGACCCCGGCAGCCAGCAGTCCGGCCGCCAGACCGACCGACATCGAGTTGAGCAACCACGGTCCCGCCGCAACCCCGGCCCGCACACCGACGATCGTCGCCGTCAGCGTGGCCATCGGGGTGACGTAGGTGACCAGCACCAGTGCGGTGCCCGCCGCGATCGGGGTCAGGGAACGCGTCGCGACCGGTTTGATTTTCAAACTCACTCCTGGCACGCTAACACCGTGCCGACCACGCCGCTCGCCGATCTGGCGGGCCGCCCGTGCCCGATCGCCGCGGCGATGAACGTCGTCGGCGAGAAGTGGGCCCTTCTCGTGGTCCGCGAGATTGCGTTCGGTGCGTGCCGGTTCGGCGAGATCGTGGCGGGTACCGGCGCGCCTCGCGATCGGATCGCCGCGCGGCTCAAGACGTTGGAGGCGGCCGGCATCGTCGAGCGCACCACCTACCAGGAGCACCCCCGGCGCGACGAGTACGGGCTGACCGCCTCGGGCCGCGACCTGCTGCCGGTGCTGGACGCGCTGCTGACCTGGGGCACCGAACACGCCGTGGCACCCGACGACCCGCTGCGCCGCGACCACTACCGCCGCTTCGTCCGACGCGAGGAGACCACGTGACCGACGACCAGGAGTGGGGCGAGCGACGGTCGAAGGTCGTCACCTGGCACGACCCCGCCCCCACCACGGCCAGGGGCCTGTCCATGGCCGGTGTCGACTACCTGCGTGCGATGGTCGACGGGACGTTGCCGCCACCGCCGATCTCGGGCCTGATGGCGTTCGAGATGATCGCCGCCGAACCCGGTCGAGTCGTGTTCACGTGCGCGCCCGACGAGTCGGCGTACAACCCCATCGGCTCCGTGCACGGCGGCGTGGTGTGCACCCTGCTGGACTCGGTGGCCGGGTGCGCGCTGCACAGCACGCTGCCCCCGGGCAAGGGCTACACCTCGGTCGAGATCAAGGTGAACTACCTCAAGGCGGTGCGCGCGGAGAGCGGGCCGCTGACGGCCACCGGCACCGTGGTCAAGGCCGGGGCGCGGGTCGGCTTCACCGAGGGCGTCGTCACCGACGCCGCCGGCGACGTCGTCGCGACCGCGACGAGCACGCTGCTGGTGTTCGACCTCCCGACCTCGGGCCGATAACCTCGCGGCGTGAGCCACGGTTTCCTCGTCGTCGGTGCAGGGATCTCGGGGCTGGCCACCGCGGTCGCCCTGCAGCGTCGCGGTCATCGCGTGACCGTCCTCGAGGAGCGGGTCGACGCCTCCCCCGGCACGGCGATCAGCATCTGGCCCAACGCCCTGGCGGCCCTGGACCGCATCGGTCTCGGTGACGCGGTCCGCGCGTCGGGGGGTCGGGTGTCTGCGGGTGCGCTGCGGTGGTCGGACGGGACGTGGCTGCGGCGGCCGGCTCCGGAACGCATCGTCGCCGCTCTCGGCGAGCCGCTGGTGGTCGTCCGTCGGTCGGCGCTGACCCGCGTCCTTGCCGACGCGCTCGCTGACGGCACCGTCGAAACCGGGCTCGCGGCAACCGAATTGGTCGCCACCGCCACCGGTGTGCGCGTCACGACGTCCGACGGGGACACCCGCGAGGCCTCGGCGGTGATCGGTGCCGACGGCGTGGGCTCGGTGGTGGCCCGGCACCTGAACGGAACGCTGCGCCGCCGGTACGCGGGGTACACCGCGTGGCGCGGCGTCGCCAATCATGGACTGGATCCGACTCTGGCCGGCGAAACCGTCGGCGTCGGAACCGAATTCGGGCACGTGCCGCTCGGGCCAGGGCACACCTACTGGTTCGCCACCGAAAGGCGCCCGGAGGGCGAGGCCTCCGCCGACGGCGAACTCACCCATCTCAGGAGGATGTACGCCGGCTGGGCCGATCCGGTGCCGGAGCTGCTGGCGGCCACCGATCCGGCGGCCGTCGTGCGCACCGACCTCTACGATCGCGAACCCGCCCGTCAGTGGTCACGCGGCACGGTGGTGATCGTCGGCGACGCCGCGCATCCGATGCGCCCACACCTGGGCCAGGGCGGCTGTCAGGGCCTCGAGGACGCCGCCACATTGGCGCACTGCGTCGACTCCGTCGGCGACCTCGCCGGGGCATTCGCGACCTTCACCGCGATGCGCCGGCGGCGGACGCTCGCGTTGACCCGGGAATCGAGACTGTTCGGGCGGATCGTCAACGCACGTCCCGCACTCCTGGGAGCGGCGGCGATGCGAGCGTCGGCGGCAGTCCCCGAGGTGGTCCTGCGACGTCACCTGGCCTCGGTGGCCGGACGTTCGGCCTTCGCGCTCAGCTCTGACCGGTCAGCGCGCCCATCGGGTTGAGCAGCGCCGAGCACATCTGGCGGGGGTTGATGAGGCCCAGCAGGCCCTTGGTCGGCATGGCCTGGCACCCGGTCGCGGGCTGAGCCGGGGTGATCGACGAGACGTTCCACACCGTCGGCGCGCCACCCTGGGCGCCGCACTTGGGCCAGGCGCCGGGGCCCTGGCTGGCCAGGACGTTCTCGGCGACGCGGATCTGCTCGGCCCGCGACGCCGCGGCCGGCGAACCGACGCCGCCGTTGGCGCTCCAGGTGGCCGGCTTGAACTGCAGTCCGCCGTAGTGACCGTTGCCGGTGCTGGCGGCCCAGTTGCCGCCCGACTCGCACTGCGCGACGGCATCCCAGTTCATCGAGTCCGCGTGGGCGGTGCCGGACATCGCCGTCGACATCGCGATGGCGACGATCGCCAGGGCGCCGGTGAGCAGGACGAGCTTTAGGCCCCTGACCACTGACGTTCTATTGCCCACTGCCTTGCTGAATCCGAGGATCGTCACGAGTGCGGTCCTTCCCCGACCGGTTGACACGAGGACCGCGGTAGCCAGTGGCTAATTGACGCGGTCAACAAGTGCTTCGTGGGGTTGATCACAGGCGTTACAGAAGTGTCCGAAGTTCTTTATCGAGACGTGACGGAAGCCCGGGAAACACGAGGTAGGAGGGACGAAACGAGAGAGCGGCGCCGGGCGTGTCGCCCGGCGCCGCTCTCCTCGTCTGGTCGCCCGATCTAACCGCGGCGTCCGCAGACCGGCCAGGCGCCGATGCCCTGGCTCTTCAGTACGTTGTTGGCCACGCGGATCTGCTCGTCCTTGCTGGCCTGGTGGGGCGAACCGCTGCCGCCGTTGGCATGCCACGTGCTCATCGTGAACTGCAGCCCGCCGTAGTACCCGTTACCCGTGGCGGTCGACCAGTTGCCGCCCGACTCGCACTGTGCGACGGCATCCCAGTTGACTCCGCCGTCCGCATTCGCGGTCCCGGCTCCTAGTGCGATCGGGGCCACGGCGAGCGCCCCGGCGATGGTGGCCAGGCCAAGCGTCTTGCGGGTGTTCTTCAACTTCTGTCCTTCCGCCATGCGCGCACCAAGGACACCCGCGCTGGGCGCGGGTGCATTGCCTGTCGGACAGGCGAGAGGTTTCGGATCGTGCCGTCTCGGTCAGGCACGACAGTGGGCGGCTCGACGGGCCACGCCGGGTGCTCACCCGGCGGCGGTCCGGGCATCGGATCTCATCCGGGCCCCGAGGCCGCCCCACTCACACGCTGGTTCGTGATGTGTGTTTGATTTGCTCCTCGTGTGGAGACCCTTGAAACATACAAACGTTCTCGACCAAGACGAAACCTGCCGACACGGGTGTCGCCGCCGGATAACGAATCGATAACGACGCGCGTTTCCGTCGTCGCCGCAGGTCACCAGCAGTGGTTAGCACGGCAACACATCGAGGCCCAAGTGACCCGTTTCGTGAGTCAAATCACGCGATCCGTGTGACGTGGCGCACGAATATCAGTCACACCAGTCACAGCCATCACTCAGAATGGCCTTCCACCAGCGACATTGGCTCTTTCAAGGTCATTTCGCGCTCGAACGTTCGCTGAACGGTCCATCCAAACGCTCCCGGCGAACATCGAAATACCTTGATGTCGAACAACTTTCGATGACGCCTGAACGCGACGTCCATCCGTCACCACCGGTCGACGACCAGATGGATCAGTCAATCATCCTGTCCGGTAGCCGATTTGGTGTCACGAAACGCTCGTCGACGACGGGTGGCCGGCGTACGGCGCCACCGCATCCGAGGCCCGCGCCGCTCCCCCTGGTCGGCGCGAATTCACCATCCCGGCGCCCGATGGCGAAGAAACCCATGTGCCGGGCCGACTTTCGTCGACTACCCGTCATGACTCGAGCATGTGAACCATTGCGTCGCAACGGCTTACGAATTCGACCGTCGCATTACCACGATCAGTCATTCGCGAATGCGCGCACCGAATGATCACGCGAATATGGCCGGAATTCGACGGCTACGATCGGAAATGACGACGGAAGCGCTCTAATTCACCGCCGCCGATGACGAAATTCGCCATTTGCTGGCGCCGTTCACGGCAGGTCGGCCGGTGCGTTCACGTTGGTCAACGCCTGCTGCTCGTCCATCACCACGCGCTGCACGTCGACGACGTCGACCAGGGCGCGCATGCTGCGTTGACCCGCGGCCACCAGCTCGTCGGCCCGCACCGCCACGTCGGTCCGATACACACCGGCCAGGTAGTGGTCGCGGCCGTCCCACGGCAGCACCACGTCGGCGCCCAGCCGCACCGACGGCCCCACCAGCACGTCGATCAGCTCCGCGGTGAGGTAGGGCATGTCGACGGCACAGACGAAGGCCCGTTCCAGGCCGGCTTCGGCAGCCGCGCGCAATCCCCTGGCCGTGGCGAGCAGCGGGCCGACGCCTCGCACGTCGTCTCGCAGCACCTCTGCGTCCAGGGTGGGCAACGGCTGACCAGGCGCCGCGACGACGAACACCGGGGCGCACCGGCTCGAAAGCGTCCGCACCACGCGTTCGACGAACGTGAGACCGTCGAGCTCCAGGGTCGCCTTGTCGCGCCCCATCCGCCTCGAGGCACCGCCTGCCAGCACGATGCCGGCGAGCGGGGCCTGATGGGCCGTGTCGTTACTCGACGTTCCAGGTGTCCTTGCCACGAAGCAAGGATTGCAGAGCCGCGCGGTCGTGGGGCTTGGATTCCATCGCAGAGGTCACCTGATTGCGCGCCATCTCGTCATACGTCGGACGGCTCACCTGACGGAAAATGCCCATGACCGTGTGCTCGAGGTTCTGTTCGGACAGCCGCGACAGCGCGAAGGCGTACGCGGGATCGTCGACCGTCGCGTCGTGCACCACGATCTGATCGGCGGGCACGTCGGCGGTCTTGGCGACCTCCAGGCCGAAGCCCGACCTCACCACGCAGTAGGCACCGTCGGCGCCAAAGGTGATGGGCTCTCCGTGCCGGACACCGATGAGCCGGTCCTCGGAGCCTTCCTTGCGCAGCACGTCGAACGAGCCGTCGTTGAAGATCGGGCAGTCCTGCATGATCTCGACCAGCGCCGCGCCGCGGTGGCTGGCGGCCGCGCGCAGCACCTCGGTCAGGCCCTTCTTGTCCGAATCCAGGGCGCGACCGACGAACGAAGCCTCGGCACCCAGCGCCAACGACACCGGGTTGAAGGGGTGGTCGATGGAACCCATGGGCGAGGTCTTGGTGACCTTGCCGACCTCGGAAGTCGGCGAGTACTGCCCCTTGGTCAGCCCGTAGATCCGGTTGTTGAACAGCAGGATCGTGATGTTGACGTTGCGACGCAACGCGTGGATCAGGTGGTTGCCGCCGATGGACAGCGCATCACCGTCACCCGTGACGACCCACACCGACAGGTCATCGCGGGCCAGTGCCAGACCGGTCGCAAAGGTCGGGGCGCGGCCGTGGATGGAGTGCAGACCGTAGGTCTCGAGGTAGTAGGGGAACCGGCTGGAGCAGCCGATACCGCTGACGAAGACCATGTTCTCGCGCTTGAGCCCGAGCTCGGGAAGGAAGCTGCGGATGGTGTTGAGGATGACGTAGTCACCGCATCCCGGGCACCAGCGCACCTCTTGGTCGCTGGCGAAGTCCTTCGCCTTCTGCGGCTCGTCGGTGGTCGGCACCCCGCTGACCTTCGTCAGCGCGGTCAGTCCGAGGTCCGAACCAATCAAGTCGGTCATGCTTGCACTCCTTCGGCCGTCGCCGGAATCTCGATGGTGGCAGCTGCCAACCGGGCGAACTTCACCTTGTCGGCCTCCTTGTCCCGCAGCGTTCCGTCGAGAGCCGATTCGATGATGCCCTCGATCTCGTCGGCGAGGAAGGCCATGCCCTCCACCTTGGTCACCGACTGCACGTCGACGAGGTACTTGCCGCGCAGCAGCAGGGCGAACTGGCCGAGGTTCATCTCCGGCAGCACCACGTTGGGGTACTTCCGCAACACGTCGCCGAGGTTGGCGGGCAACGGGTTCAGATGCCGCACGTGGGCGTGAGCCACCTTGACGCCCGAGCGACGGGCGCGACGGCAGGCTTCGCCGATGGGTCCGTAGGAACTGCCCCACCCGACGATCAGCAGTTCGGCCTCACCGCTGGGGTCGTCCACGACGACGTCGGGCACCGTGATGCCGTCGATCTTGGCTTGGCGCAACCGCACCATCAGGTCGTGGTTCTTGGGCTCGTAGGAAATGTTGCCCGTACCGTTCGCGGACTCGAGGCCACCGATGCGGTGCTCGAGGCCGGGGGTACCGGGGACCGCGAACTGCCGCGCCAGCGTCTCGGGGTCGCGGGCGTAGGGCTGGAAGGGCTCGCCGGACTTCGCGAAGGTGTGGTCGATGGCGTCGAAGGTGCCGACGTCCGGGATGCGCCACGGCTCGGAACCGTTGGCGATGGCGCCGTCGGACAGCAGGATGACCGGCGTCCGGTAGGTGAGCGCGATCCGAGCCGCCTCCACGGCGATCTCGAAGCAGTCCGACGGCGACTGCGGTGCCAGCACGGCCACCGGGGACTCGCCGTTGCGGCCGAAGAGAGCCTGCAGCAGGTCGGCCTGCTCGGTCTTGGTCGGCAACCCGGTGGACGGACCGCCACGCTGCACGTCGACGACCAGCAGCGGCAGCTCGGCCATCACGCCGAGGCCGATGGCCTCCGCCTTGAGCGCGACGCCGGGGCCGGAGGTGCTGGTGACGCCGAGGGCGCCGCCGTAGGACGCGCCGAGGGCGGCGCCGATGCCCGCGATCTCGTCTTCGGCCTGGAAGGTCAGGACGTTGAAGTTCTTGTGCTTGGAGAGCTCGTGCAGGATGTCCGACGCCGGGGTGATCGGGTAGCTGCCCAGCACCACCTGGGTGTCGGCCAGCTGGCCGGCGGCGACGATGCCGTAGGCCAACGCCGTGTTACCCGAGACCTGGCGGTACTCACCGGACTGCAGCTTGGCCGGCGACACCTCATAGGTGGTTCCGAACGCCTCGGTGGTCTCGCCGTAGTTCCAGCCGGCCTTGAGCGCGAGAACGTTGGCGTCGGCGATCTCGGGCTTGCGCGCGAACTTCTCTCGGATGAACCGCTCGCTGTGCTCGAGCTCGCGGTTGTACATCCAGGACAGCAGTCCGAGGGCGAACATGTTCTTCGCCCGGGAGCCGTCCTTCTTCGACGCGCCAATCTGTTCGACGGCGCCGAGTGTGAGGGTGGTCATGGGGACGGCCTGCACCACGTAGTCGGAGAGCTCGTCGGTCTCCAGCGGGTTGGCCTCGTAGCCGACCTTGGCCAGGTTGCGCTTGGTGAACTCGTCGGAGTTCGCGATCACCAGACCGCCGCGGGGCAGGTCGCCGACGTTGGCCTTCAGGGCGGCGGGATTCATCGCGACGAGGACGTCGGGGCGGTCACCCGCAGTGAGGATGTCGAAGTCGGCGATCTGGATCTGGAACGACGAGACACCGGGCAGCGTGCCCTGTGGTGCGCGGATCTCGGCGGGGTAATTGGGTTGTGTCGCAAGGTCGTTGCCGAACAACGCGGCCTCGGTGGTGAACCGGTCACCCGTCAGCTGCATGCCGTCACCGGAGTCACCCGCGAACCGGATGACGACCTTCTCGAGCTTCTGCCGAGAAGAGGGACTCGACTTGGCTTCGGTGCCGCTCACAGTCACGACCGCCGCCTTTCACACGTCACGAAGTAGAGGCATTGCCGTGTCGCTGGGTAGTGCGCTTTCGCGCCCGCGCCGCCGGGTGGACGTCAACCTCTTCTTATCTGTCACTGCCGGTACCGATTATTGCACTGCTCTTAGGTTGCCCTTTACCAGCCGGCAACGCGCGGCGTCGAATCGAGCGACGGAAACGACCTGTTCACAGGCCCGACACCGACGAATCGACCACCGATTTGTGGTCTTCGTCACGTTCGGGGTGGTCCGAATCCTAAGAACGAAGTTACCCGCCGGTAGAAACTTGACGGGTGTCAACTCCCACCCGCCGGGACCAGCACCTACACCCGATCGGGCGACGGGACGGGTAACCGCTTCTCGAGTTCGCGGGCGACGAGTTCGCTGGCGCGCCTGGCCGCGGCCACCGGGTCGGCACCGGCCGCCCGGTTGGCCACGTAGCACGACGTGAACATGTCCCCGGCGCCCGTCGCCTGCACCCCAGTGACCCGCCACGCGGCCGGCACCCGGACGACGTCGCCCTCGGTGTAGATGTCGCAGCCCTCCGAGCCGAGGGTCACCAGGATCTCCGGAACGCCGAGGCGCTCAGCCGTGGCGGCGTCGAACTCGCCGTCGGCGACGATGACCGCCTCGTCCTCGGCCAGCTTGAGCACGCTGATGTCGCGCAGCAGGCCGTGAGGATAGTCGCGATCCACCGCGAGCGGGCCTACCCGGTCGGCGCGCACCAGACCCTGGCCGTCGTAGGCCACCCGGTGCCCCCGCTCGGCCAGCAGCGCCAGGGTCTCCTCGGGGAAGTCCGCGCGCAGCAGTGGGGCGAGGTGCACCCAGGTCGTCTCCGGGTTGGCGGTGTCGATCTGGTCGGTGCCCCAGATGGGACCCAGCGCCGTGACGGACATCGCTCGGTGGTCGACGTCGACGTAATCCAGCCGGAATCCGGCGGTGCGATCGGAGTCGATGATGCGGACCAGCGACCCGAACCGGTCCAGGACTCCGGTGAAGAGGTGATGGTCGGCAGGCGCGCCCATGGCCACGATCTGGCCGACACCGCCCGCGTACTCCAGCGCCACGCCGGCGAAGGAGGCGCAGCCCCCGGGGCTGGGCGGGGCGCCGTCGATCTGGTCGACTGCGAGATTGCCGAGGACGGTGACGCCGTCGACGAGCTGTGGCCGCACCGTCTCCATCTCCTGCTCTTCGTCGGCGCACCCAAGTCGCCGTGAGGCGAAATCGTATCCGGCTCCGCCCCGAATCGACGATTCGCCGGTCACGTCGGGACGTTGTAGGGGGTGATCACCTGGATCGGCGTCGGTCGTGCGACCTCCGGAGGGAGGGCGCCGTGCTGTTGCAAGATCTGGCGCATGGCGACACGGGCGTCGGCCCTGAGGTCGTTGTGCAGCACCACCGACACCTTCCCCTCGCGCAGCAGCCGGCGGTTGTCGGCGTCGAGGTCGTGGGCGACGAAGACCCGGCAGACTCGGCCGATCTCCTCGAACGCGGTGACCGTCGCCGCGTTGCCGCCGCCGGGTGAGTAGACGGCCTCCACACCGGGGTGGCGCCGCAGGGCGTCCAGGACGAGACGCTCGGTGGTGGCGTCGACGCCGTCGCCGTCGCTGACCTCGACGACCTCGCGACCCGATCCACGCAACGCCGACCTGAACCCGACCTCACGTTCGCCCTCGCCACGAAACACCGGGCCGCTCAACGTGATCAGCACGCCCGACGGTGACGACCCCAGCCACTGGTCCATCAGATAGGCCGCCGTGACCCCCGCGCCGTGGTTGTCGATCCCGACGTAGGCGCAGCGGGCACTGGTCGGCACGTCGGTCGTGTAGGTGACCACCGGGACACCGTTGGCGACCAACCGGTCGACGGCCTCGGCGACCTCCGGAGCGTCCTGAGCCTTGAGCACGACGCCGTGGCTGCCGCGGATCTTGCCGAGCACGTCGACCATCTGCGTCGTGGTGCCCGACTCCCAGAGGTGGAACCGGGCCCTCAGCATGGCCGGCGCGAACGCGGGAAGCTCGGCCTCGATCGCGGCCCGGAAGGCGTCGGAGAATCGCTGGGGGGTCTGCATCACCACGTCGACCAGGAACCGGCGGCCGTTGAGCCGCAGCTGCGCCCGCTGCTTGTCGAGATCGGCGATCGCCTGCGCCACCTCGGCGCGGGTGTTCTCGCGGACGCCGGGCCGGTCGTTGAGCACGCGGTCGATGGTCGCCTCACTCAGCCCCGACTGCTGGGCGATCTCGCGGACTTTGTAGCGGTGCGGCACGGCCTTCCTCCCCTCTTGTGCGAAACCGTTGAGGCGTTTTTGACGGTTTTTTGGTGTTGATCGAGGCGTGGGTCACAGCAAGACTAACGGGCATGGCTGCTCCCACCTCCACCACGCACCGGGCGTGGATCGACGACGCGGACTGCGACCTCGACGCCTTCCGCGCGCTGGTCTCCACGGCGACCGACGCGGCCGACTACCCGCTGGCCTCCGACGTCCGCGAGGGCGTGCTCGTCTACTCCGCCCAGACCCTGCACACCGCCGATCGGCGCGCGGTGCAGACCGAGCTGATCTCGGCCCTGGCCGACGGGCCGGGCGTGGTGGTCTTCGAGCAGGCGTTCGCACACGCGACGGTGGACCGCGCCAGCGAGGCGTTCACCGCCATCATCGAGGCTCAGCGCGCGGCGGGCTCGGCCGCCGGCGACCACTTCGGCAAGGCGGGCGTCAACGACCGCGTGTGGAACGCCGCCCAGAAGCTGGCGCTGCACGCCCCCGAGGTGTTCGCCGACTACTACGCCAACGACGCCCTCGCGCTGGTGTGCGAGGCATGGTTGGGCCCCCGGTACCAGGTCACCTCGCAGGTCAACGTCGTCAATCCCGGTGGCGCTCCGCAGGTTCCGCACCGCGACTACCACCTCGGCTTCGTCGACCGCGATCAGCTGACGGCCTACCCCGCCCACCTGCACCGGATGTCGGCGGCGCTGACCCTGCAGGGCGCCGTGGCGCACTGCGACATGCCGCTGCAGAGCGGGCCGACGATGCTGCTGCCGCACTCGCAGAAGTTCCTCGGCGGATACGTCGCCTTCTACCAAGAGGAGTTCGTCGACTACTTCGCGGCGCACCAGGTGCAGGTGCCGCTGCGCACGGGCGACGCGGTGTTCTTCAATCCCGCCCTGATGCACGGGGCGGGCGCCAACACCTCGACCGACATCCGGCGCATGGCCAACCTGCTGCAGATCTCCTCCCCCTTCGGACGGGCGATGGAATCACTGGACCGCACGGCGATGGTGCGGGCGATCTATCCCGCGCTGCTGGCGATGCGGGCCGCCGGCCGCCCCGAGCGCGACATCCGCAACGCGGTCAACGCCACGGCCGAGGGCTACGCATTTCCCACCAATCTGGACCGCGACCAACCCATCGGCAGCCTTGCACCGCCGAGCCAGGTCGACGCGGTGTTGGCCGCCCTGGCCGACGACCTCACCCCCGAACGACTCGACGCCACGTTGGCGGACCACACGACAAGGAGAATTCCATGACCACCCTCGGCGTAATCGGATTGGGCCGCATCGGCGCCTTCCACACCGAAACCCTCAGCGGACTGCCGGGTCTGGACGGGTTGGTGATCACCGACGAACGCACCGACGTCGCCGAGTCCGTCGCCGCCAAGCACGGCGCCACCTTCGTCGCCACCGTCGACGAACTGCTGTCCTCCGGCGTCGACGGCGTCGTGGTCGCCGCCGCCACGCCCGCCCACGCCGAGCTCACGCTGGCCGCCGTCGAGCGGGGCATTCCCACCTTCTGCGAGAAGCCCATCGCGTCGACGGCCGCCGAGAGCGCCCGCGTCGCCGAAGCCATCCTGGCCTCCGGTGTCCCCGTTCAGGTCGGTTACCAGCGCCGGTATGACGCGGCGTTCGCGGCGGCCAAGCGCGCGGTCGACGACGGGTCGCTCGGGAAGCTGCACACCGTGCGCAGCACCACCATGGACCCCGCTCCCCCGCCACTGGACTACATCAAGGGCTCCGGCGGCATCTTCCGCGACTGCGCCGTCCACGACTTCGACGTGCTGAACTGGATCACCGGGCAGCGCGCCGTCGAGGTGTACGCCACCGGAACGGTGCAGGGCGACCCGCTGTTCGCGGAGTACGGCGACGTCGACACCGCCGCGGTCATCGTCACGTTCGACGGCGGCGCGCTCGGCGTGGTGTCCAACGCCCGCTACAACGCCCGTGGCTACGACTGCCGCCTGGAAGTCCACGGCTTCGACGACAGCGTCGCCGCGGGGTGGGATCAGGGAGTCCCCCTGCGAAATACGGACCCGGGCTTCGGATCTCCGGAGGACTTTCCGCAAGGCCCGGCACACCACTTCTTCATGGACCGCTTCACCGAGGCGTTCCGCACCGAATTGGCCGCCTTCGTCGAGGTGACCAGGGGCGGGCCGGTCCTCGGCGCGACGGTGGCCGACGCGGTGGAGGTCGCCTGGCTGGCCGAGGCCGCCACCGAATCGCTGCGTCGCGGCGCGCCGGTCACGATCGCGGAGGTGCGGAACTCGTGAGTGCCGTCAAGATCGCTGGAGCCCCCATCTCGTGGGGCGTGTGCGAGGTACCCGGCTGGGGTCATCAGTTGGAACCCGACCGGGTGTTGACCGAGATGCGCGGCGCCGGGCTGACGGCCACCGAGCTCGGACCGGAGGGCTTCCTGCCCACCGACACCGATGAACTGAAGAGCGTTCTGCGCGAGAAGGATCTGGCCTGCGTGGGCGGCTTCGTCCCGGTGGTGCTGTTCGAGGAGGACCACGATCCCGCCGACGATCTCGCCGGCCCGCTGGAATCCCTGATCGCCGCGGGAGCCGGGGTCGTGGTGCTCGCCGCGGCCACCGGCGCCGAGGGCTACGACTCCCGGCCCGTCCTGGACGACGCACAGTGGGCGCGGTTGGTCGCCAACCTGGACCGGTTGGCCGCCGTCGTGGCCGATCGGGGGCTGCTCGCCGTACTGCATCCCCACGTGGGCACCATCGTCGAGACCCGCGCCGACGTCGACCGGGTGCTGCAGGGCTCGTCGATCAAGCTGTGCCTGGACACCGGCCACCTGATGATCGGTGGCACCGACCCGCTGGAATTGGCCAAGGCCGTGCCCAACCGCATCGCCCACACCCACCTCAAGGACGTCGACGCCGCCCTCGCGGCGAAGGTGCAGTCCGGCGAGCTGACCTACACCGAGGCCGTCAAGGCGGGGATGTACACCCCGCTCGGCACCGGCGACGTCGACGTCGCGGGAATCGTCTCGGTGTTGCGGGACAACGGTTTCGACGGATGGTTCGTCTTGGAGCAGGACACCATCCTCGACGGTGAGCCCACCGGCGAGGGTCCGGTGCGCGACGTCGTCGCGAGCGTGGCGTACCTGCGACAGGTCACGACGTGAGGATCGGCGTGCTCGGCGCCTCACGGATCGCCGAAGCGGCGATCGTCGGACCCGCCGCCGAGCTCGGGCACCGACTGGTGGCCGTGGCGGCGCGAGACCGCTCGCGGGCCGAGGAGTTCGCCGAGAAGCACGGCGTGGAGCGAGTTCTCGACGGCTACCAGGAGGTCGTCGACGACGCCGAGGTCGACGTCGTCTACAACCCCCTGGCCAACTCCCTGCATGCGCCGTGGAACCTCGCCGCGATCAAGGCCGGCAAGCCCGTCCTCGGCGAAAAGCCCTTCGCCCGAGACAAATCCGAGGCGGCCCGGGTGGCCGAGGCCGCCGATGCGGCCGGTGTGCCGGTGCTGGAGGGGTTCCACTACTTCTTCCACCCGGTCACCCGGCGTGCGTTCGAGCTCGCCGGAGACGGCACGATCGGTTCGGTCACCCACGTCGAGGTGAGGATGGCCATGCCGGCGCCCGCCGACGACGACCCGCGGTGGTCGCTGGAATTGGCCGGTGGGGCCCTGATGGACCTCGGGTGTTACGGGCTGCACGTCATGCGCTCCCTCGGCCGCCTGGCGGCGCCGGGAATCGAGGGGCGACCGTGCATCGTCCGGGCACACGCCGAACAGCGCACACCCGGCGTCGACGCATGGTGTGACGTCGAGCTCGGCTTTCCCGGGGGCGCCACCGGGCTGACCGCGAATTCGATGGTCGCCGACCACCGTTCGTTCACCATTCGCATCGTCGGCACGGCGGGCGATCTGCTGGTACACG
>Ga0209051_1000755_pt1 | contig 34692 bp, 37 predicted proteins | sample AraplaCvi_mMS_r2_2_FD_184286 | JGI IMG/M metagenome (GOLD analysis project Ga0209051, IMG submission 184286) | Arabidopsis root microbial communities from North Carolina, USA - plate scrape MF_Cvi_mMS_r2 (SPAdes) (version 2) | ecosystem: Host-associated > Plants > Roots > Endosphere | place...
TTGCCGCCGGTGACGCGCGATTGGGGGCGGTGGAGAGGCGTGCTCGGGCGCGGAAGATGAACTCGCGTCGCGTCGGCGGCAGCTATCCGAGACTTTCAGCCGTGGGCGGCTTGATGGCCGCCGGCGCGAGCGCAACGGTCCAATGCCCACCGGCCTCTTGTTGAAGCGAGAGCAGGTCATAAGTCTTCAGCATGCTGACCAGCCCGGAGTGGCCGTAGGTCTGCGGGGAAAACCCGGGGTCCGTGCGGCGCAGGTAGGACCCGAGCGTCCCTACATGCACGCGGCCATCCGGCGTATCGGCAGCCATCAGCTTGACCGCCTTGATCAATGACTTTGGACGCTGCTTCGGCTGCGGTGTGGACGCCTGAGCCTGAGTGGTTGACTTCGATGCGGGCGCCACGGTCGTTGCCGGGGCCTCCGGCGGCGAACACTCGAAGAATTGATCGCTGGCATTGCGCAAGGCCGCCGGCGTCTTCGCTTCACCGACGATCAGGACCGTTGAGCCACGCTCGCGCAACTTGCGGCACAGGTAAGCGAAGTCGGAGTCGCTGGTGACCAGGCAGAAGGTGTCCGCGCGGCGATCGAAGAGTGCTTCCATCGCATCGAGGGCCAAGGCGATGTCCGCAGTGTTCTTGCCTGCGGCGTACTGAAACTGCAAGCACGGGGTGAAGGCCAGGCGAACAAGCGCCTCTTGCCACTTGTTCGCCAGCGTCGTGTGATTGCCATAGCCCCGTCTGACGATCACTCTCCCGAACTGGGCAACCACGCTGAGCGCGTACTCGAGGATCTCGGGAGTGGTGTTGTCGCAATCGACGAGGACGGCAACCTTGGTTTCGGTCTGGGTGTCGGTGGTGTACACGTTCTGGCTCCCTGCTGACGAGCGGAGTGTCTTCGAGGACTCGCCATCGTGGAGCCCCCCTCCAGAGGGGGGGCTCGCTGAGCCGAACGCTCAGCGCGGGCTGCTGGCCGGACGCTCGCGCTCCCGTTCCTTGCGTGCGGCCTCGCGGGCCTCGAGCTCGCGCTGCCGCTGGATGCGGTCGCCCTCGTTCGCATTGGCGGCGCTGTGCATGGCCTCGGCGCGGCGCCGGGCGTCAGGGCCGCCGGTGAGGCTGCTCTGCGCGTCGACGGCCTGCTTGCTGATGTTCCAGTCCGCCGCCGAGTAGTTGCCCTGGCCCTTCTGGCATTGGCGCGCGCGGCGGATCTCGTCCTGGACGAAGCGCTTGGCTTCCGGGCTCAGCGAGATCGAGCTGGCCTTGGTTTCCATGCCGGCGATGTCGCGCTCGGACGGGCAGACGTTGTTGGTCACCGGTGGGGCGGGCTGGGTGCCGTTCGAGGGCGCCGCCGTGCCGGCGCGCTCTTCGGCGGAAGCGGCCCGGGCCCGTTCGGCGATGGCCGCGCGGTCCGCCGAGGTGTCGACGACATTGCCCTGAAGGGCGCGTTGCGGCAGCGGCTCGCCCTTGTTGGGGCAGGGCTGGTCCGAGTAATGGACCTTGCCGTCGATGACGCATTTCCAGACTTCGGCGCGGGCGGCGGGCGCGGCCATTGCGCTGGCGGCGAGCAGGCAGGCGAAGGCGGTCCGGTGGATCTTTGGCATGTGCTTGTCTCCCTGAAAGGGATCGAACGCGCCGACTCTCGCATGTGTTGACAGGCTGGAGGCAACGGAGGGCAACAGATGGAGCGGCGCCGCTGCGGCTCGGCAGCCCAGCGGCGGCGTGTCGGGAAAACCCCCTCGGCCGCATTGGTGTACTTCCGATTCCCGCGGCTTTCGGCTATCAACAGAATTCGGGCATGAAGAAAACGCAAGGCTCGACGACGGCGTCGCAGAACGCTCGAGCTGCCTGGGTCAGGGGAGGCAACCATGTTTGATCGCATCGCGCGCTACGCGCCGCAGATCATTGGCACCACCATGTGTGCGATCGGTCTGTCGCTGATTCCGCTGGGTGGGTTGTTCGACGAGACGGCCTTGCAGCGCAAGACGCGCGAAGTCGCGGCGCAGCGGGAGCGCGTCGCCACGGTCGCGGCCGCGGAGCAGGCGGCGCGATCGTCGCGCGTCCGCGACTAGCGCGAGCCCGTCAAGTCCCCTCCCGCCGCTTCCCCGTCCTGGCCGTGGCCGGCGGCGGATGAAGCGGGCAGCATGCGGTCCTCCGAACCTTCGGCATGGACCTGCAGCATGGCTTTGATCTCTCTTCGGCGGACGCTTGCCGCTTCCATCTGCGCGTGGATGGCGGGTGGTGCGCTCGCCGCTTCTGATGCCGCCTCGCTCGCCACCGACCCGGCGGCCATGACGCAACTGGTCGAGGCGGTGACGCTCGACGTGATCTCCGAGCTCTCCGTCTCCGCGTGCGAGGACATGGGGGTGCCGTCGGCCGCGCAGATGCGCGATGCGTGGGTGGCCTGGCGCACGCGTTATCAGCTCCCGCCGCTGCGGGTGGTCGTGACGCGCGTGATGGAGCGCAAGAGCAGCGACCCGCCGTGGGACAAGCTGGTCGATCGGGTTCGCAAGCGGGTGCTGACGAATGCCACGCCCGATCAGGCTTGCCTCGCGATGGCGCGTGAGTGGGACGGCCCCGGCATGGACATCGCCGCGAAGTATCCGCAGGCTGTTCCGGTGGCGCGGGCGCTCGTGCAGGCGAAGCTCGTGACGCCGCCGACGCCGCTCCCAGTGGCTGTCGAGCCGGCGCGGGGCCAGCTCTTGCTGCCGAGCCAGGTGATCGCCTTGACGGCGCAGCGGGGGAACTGGCTGGCGATCTCCGACGAAGCGGCGCTTCGCAAGATGGGGCAGGTCTACGTGAAGGGCAGGGTGGCGCGCGATCTCCGTCATCCCGAGCGCTTCCATCTCGTTGAGGAGCGCGGCGACCGCCGGGCCGAGCAACTGATCTATCTGAAGTTCAACGCCGAGCCGTGGGTGGGGCGAGAGATCGTGCTGCGCGGGGTGGTGACCTCGCTGAACCGGCTGTCGATGGACCTGGCGGACGCGGCGCTGGTGAACGACGCGTCGGGGCTGACGGTGTCGCCGCTGCCGCAGACGCCGCTGACGCGCAAGGAGGTGCTGCTCCAGCGCGTGTCGACCGCGCCCGGCCAGGGGTTGAGCGAGAGGGATCTGGTCGCGGTCGTCCTTCATGGGGAGGCCAACTACAACTACGGCAGCCGTTGGGAGGAGGACGTGAGGTTCCTGCTGAAGGACGGGACGGTGTACCGCCGCACGGAGATGCCGCCGGATCAGCTGAACGTCGCGGCGTCGAGGCAGTTGGAGCCGCAGCGCTGGGGGCGATGGAGAAGCACCGGCAAGGGCTACGAGATGCAGGAGCAGGACGACGAGGGGCGGCCGGTCGGCGAATGGAAGCTGGAGAAGCACGTCGCGGTGAAGCCGTGGCCGAAGGACGCGAGGCTGGAAGGAAGCTTCAGCCGGAGCAGCTTCAACGGGAGCATGGTGACGGGCGGGACGTCAGCGACGCGCGGGATCCGGTTCACGAAGGACGGGCGCTTCGAGCGCAGCTTCAGCGCGCTGTCGAGCACGGGGAGCTTGCAGGCAATCACCGGGACGGTGATCGCGGGGTCGTCGCACGGGGATGGGTCGGGGAGCAGCAGCACCGGCGGCGGGACGGTGGGGACAGGGCTAGGAACGGTCGGCGCGACCAGCGGGACGCGGACGAAAGACGATGGGGCGAGCCGGAGAGGGCGGTATCAGCTGAGCGGCTATGCGATCACGCTGGTGTACGACGACGGGCATGAGGAGCGGCTACTCAGTTTTCCGGTGGAGGGGAATGGCCGGAGTGTGTATGTCGGGGGAGGGAGTTACGACCTCTCGAAGTGACCAATCGAAGCGCCTGTTTTGCTGCGCCCCATTTAACCGATCCTGGATTCTGCTTGGAGGGAGAAAAATGAGCGGGTATGCGATCTACCGATACTTTGGAGCGCGTCCTTCGAAGTGGCAGAAGGGCGGGTGGCACAATTTTCTGCGCGCCCGCTTATCGGCGGTGGCCCCGACGCCGGGGCTTCCGGTGAAGCCAACAGGGTGCGATTTGTTGCATATTCCTGTTGGTCCTGCCACCTTTCTTTGGCACGCCGCCCTAATGGGTTATGGGCTTCCGGCTCATTACGCATCCGCGTACTTGCTCAAAGGAAAGGCCATGTCGAGTGCAGACGAAATTGAACTGCGCCGCTGGGCCCTCGCCCGAGCTGAATTGATCGAAGCCGCGTATGAGATCACGATATATGGATCTTCCACGCTTATCGTTCGACGGCCGATATATGAACTGCTTGAAAGCTCGGAACGTGGGCTTGTCAGCTATTTATTGGGGAATGCCTTCGCGGAGGTGTGTGTACCGGCGATCAGGGATGGGAATGAGTACGTGACTGGGCCGCTCTATCACAGTAGTCTTCTTGAGCAAGCTGCAAAAATCGGTGTCGAGATTGAATACTATGGAGGTAATCGCATTGATCTCGTAGCGTTTGGCGTGACGCGCTCCGCAAGCTTTTCACTGGGACTGCATCTTGTCGAATGCAAAGGAGTGGAGAACATTTACGAGAGTTGGATCAAGGCCATCCGCCAATGCATGAGTGTCAAGCGCTGCAGGTTTAAGGGGGGAATCTGGACACGGCCGGCTTCGATGACAACTTCAACTACGTTCCACGGCGGCAACGTCGTCCGGAATTCCCTCGGGCCGGTCGGCCCGGGAAGCCGGTGCGCCTTGACCCGCATTACCCATAGATCGTCTTGGTGGGCGGACCTTTGGGATCGACTGATGCATAACGGACCGCTGTCAGCTTCAGACGCGTCTCCAGGTCGTTCGCAAGATGCATATGCCGTAGTTGGCCTGCGGCTGCTAGCGACTGCTCTCGTCGTGAGAGCGGCGAACCGCGTGAATCGCGGCGATACTCTGACCTTCTTCCGCTTGTCGCATTCCGAGCGAAGCGAAGGCCCGCAACTGGAGGCCGCCATCCCCACCCGCATCCTCGATGCCGCCAATGACTTTCTCGGAAGTGTTGGTGAAGGCATCCAAGAGCGTTCTGCTCGGGTCCAAGCTTTGTCGGAACTTGCAGTGCATGCGCTCGAACTGCCGCGAATTGATGCACCCGCAGCGTATCGCTGGAGTCCTTCTGACTCTTGGCTGGCATTTCGTGAATCGTCACCGGAAGAGCCTTGATTCGTTCATCATGGCGGTGCGTCAAGGCTGCACGAAACACCACAACAAGAGGGGAATCGCCCGTCTTTACGAATGGTGGTTGATTCGACTTTCGCTTGAGGCGACGCACCTCTATCGCTATCGAACTCGAGACCAGCCTCAGTAGTACCTTGGTATTTGGGTTTGCCAGAAAGAAAAAAGCCCTGATGCATCGCTGCATCAGGGCTTCAGTTTTTGGCTCCTCGACCTGGGCTCGAACCAGGGACCTACGGATTAACAGTCCTAGCAAGCTGCTGGAATGCTGATTATAGGACGTGGCGCCAAGAAAATTGACCTCATAGAAAAGCCCACACGCGATTTATTTGTGTCTGCCAAGGGGCGATGTACTCCTGCGTGGACCACTCTCAAGGCGTCCGGTGCGGTATTTCAGCGGCCTGCTAGATCACAGGAGTCCGACTTGCAATGGAAACTGTTGTAAATTGACAGCTTAGGGTAAATATCGGCCGCCGGACTACCTTTGGGTGACAGACCAGATCGGGACCAGATGGGCCAATCCGCACGTCGCCGGGACCGGGAATCGACAGTCGACCATCAGGGGTCGCTCACCTGAACTCCGTGACCCCGATCATCAGTGTCGCGCAGGCGATATGGCACTATCTTTGCGCGTTGCCGATTACGCCTTGCCCAGCTTTCCGTAGTATTCCTCGTGCATTTTACGGGCGAGGCTCTCAACTTTTGCATCGTTCGATTTTACCGCTGCCTCAATCAGTTGCTGGACCGTCTTGTTCTTGAAGTCCACCTGCCCTAGGTTCCGTTGCGCGACCAACTCAATGAACCGCGTCCTCGGCTTCTGTGAAAATAGCTTTCCGAAGATTCGGGTGTCACTGGGAAGGACGTTGTTCAGGTAGTAGGCCCAGCGCTCCATCGTTACGGACTCCAGGATGGAATTTGCGTCGACTTGGGCCGACCATGCCACCCCATATCCATTGCCGAGTGTGACGCACAAAAGCGCGCTCAGGCAAGCCGGGAATGCCGGCGTCGGAATGGTGCTGCCGAGCTTTGTCAGCGCCTTCACGGGGGCGGCTTCGTTGTAGAAGTTGTTCAGTCCCTCGTGTGCCTTGATGATCGCGTCTGCTGCCTTAACAAAGGTGTCGCTCCGCAGGTTCTCAGGAACGAAGTCAAAGCCCTTGACCTTGAGGAGTGCGCTCTTCAGCCCACCGACGACCGTCGTCTTACCATCGGCATAGGCTTCGGCATATGCATGCCCGACTTGCCAACGCTCGGTATGTCGCAGGTTGTCCCAGAGCGCAGGCACCAAAGTATTGACGTTGGCTAGCGCATGTTCAAGGTTGGCGCCGACGTTCTTCTTGGCGGCGTTCATCAAGACGCTGATTGTGAGCTTGTAGAAGAAGTATGGCGACCCCTTCAGCATTTCAACGTACGGATCGTCCTCAGCAATACTTTTAGCCTCCAGCGCGGAGCGAAACTCGATGAACTTCGTTGCGACCTCGATTTTGGGTCGACCTAATACCCCGGCAACGCAGGCCTGCAGCGACGCCAGCGCCTCGTGCTGGTTAAGGTTTTGCTGGTCCCCTTCATCACTGTCCATCTGAGAGAAATGGGTGATGAGTTCATAGGTGTGTCGAAGTCTCATCCCGTCAGTGGACGAGATCACGCCGAGTTCCTCGGCAAGCCGGATAGCCTCCCTCTCGGTCAGGATGTCATTGATGTCATCGCTTTCATCAACATCCGTGCGACCAAGCATCTCGCCAATCAACCCGACGCCAACGTTCGACAACTCCTTCTTCAGGGCATTAATCGTTCGACCCCAAAGGTACGTGACGCCCATTTCAAAGTGTCCGGACTCGAACGCGGCGACGATCTGGCCTTTGTCCTTTTTTCCGAGTTGCAACGCGCACGCGGTAATGGCCAGAGCGTTGTTGGCAGTAGCGGGAACCAGTTCGTTGGCAGCGGGCTGCCAGAGTGCGATAGTCGTCATTGGTTAGGCTCCCTTGAATTCAGACCAGCCATCTTGTGACTGCATGAAGGCGGCGTGAAGTGCCGTCCCTACGGTTGATGTCAACGTTGCAAACGCTCTTTTTCTCGCGCCGCCTACCACCTCATCGGCATTGGTTGCCTTCACAAAGCAATTGAAGCCGAGAAGTTGAGCGCGCCGATTGAACACGATGATTCCGTCGCTGTTCAGCATGCCCTTCAAGAGCGTTCCCTTGCTGTCGAGTTGAGCGGAGTCTGTGCGCTTGCTGGCAACCTCAGAGACGAGTTCCGAGAAGTCAATTGGGCGTTCTAGAATTACTCCATCCGCCGAAAGTAGCGCCGGTACTTTCTCGTTAACCGAGACAGCGATGAGGCACCCGTGGGACTGACGTAGGGCATCGTAGAGTAGCTTGTTTAGGTAACTTTTCAGCGCCTCTCGATGCTCTTCACCCACTTCCGAGGTTATGGCTCCAACCAAGTGCTCAAGGAACTGGAGTGGCGGCGGGCTATCTTCATCGCGATGGTTCAGAAAAATGTAGTGCCGATCACCATGGCTTGAACTGGTTTCGACACAATCCTTCGCCAGTTGACTAACCCTAACTGCATGAAACTCGTTTTCCTTGGACAGAATGATCGAGTCGATAGATACGGAGATTGGATTGCTTTCGCCTTTGAAGACACCATATTCGATGGCCTCGCCTCTATCGGCTATGTAGATCATCCAGTCTCCTGTCGCAAGGGGCGCGCACTTCTTTAGGGCTTGCTTGATCCCCTTCTGATCCGCAGAGCTGTTGCCCAGTTTGTATTGCTCACCACCAGGGAGCATCTTTGCCATAGCCTGAACGTCGCTAGTGATGTAAACGCGCGGGGATAGATCGACGCCCTCTTCTTGGTATCTAGATAGCAAAACAATTAACTCGACCAGATTAAGTTGGTCATTAAGTATTCCAAGCTTGGAGTTTTTGCAGAAACTGTGAACGTCTCCGATCAGTTTTGAGCGAAACGTGATGTTGACTGGCATGTGTTTTTCCCTCCCTTTGGTCATTCGTGGCGACCAGTTTAAGAGTCGCACTGATTCCTAAGGCCGATACTTGTCTTAGGTTTGTAGGTTCTCCGCAAGATCCATCTTATTCAGCAGGTGGTCTAGACGCGGTGCACCGTTGAATTGGCCAGTTAGGTACCCGGTGAACTGCAGAACTTCAGCGGCGTGCGTGCGATCACCGGAGTCAGCTGCCGCATTGTTTGCAATAGCCTCTAGGCGTTGGCGACGAAGCGCTCGCCTCGCCTCATTGGGATCCGCCGCGCTCATGTACGACTCAATCGCAATGGCAGTGCGGTCCCTTAGCGCGCTTTGACCAGCGAGGCTGCGGAGCCAATCCATCACGTCCTCGCTCGACGCGACACCAGATCTAATCTGCGAGTACAACTTTGAGTTGATCGAACGTACGACGAGCAGAGTTGCAGCAAGGACCGGATGCAAGTAGTAGTTGGCCGGTGTCTGTTCCATCACCAACGCAAGCCGCGCGATGCAGTTCTCTTGTGTACGAAGCGAGAGTTGAGTCGCCTTGGCCAAGAACCAAAACGCTTCGACGAAGTTGGACATGTCGCTGCGCAGCTCATTGACCCGTTGGGCAAAGATTGTGTCCAGCCCAAACCTCAGGAAGAGATGCTTGACAAAGGTTCTTCCGAAAATCTGAGGGACCTGAAACTCGAGATCGATGAACCGGCGGAGGTATTCGCGAGCATTGATGCCCGTGCCGTAGACCGATGAGGTGCTCACCTCGAGTTGGGACTTGTCGATCGATAGGACGAAAACGATATTGGGGACATCGAATAGATGCTTGATCCGCTCCAGCAGTTCTATGGCGAAGTTTGGGCGACAGCGATCCAATTCATCGATGAAGAAGACCAAATTTCCCTTCTCGTCGTCCTTCCGAAGTTCGCCGACCACCGCTTCGAGTTCTTCCCTAAATTTGTTGAGGCATTCGCCTTCCTTGGTGACTAGGTCAAATAGCTCGGAAGTAGCGTCACCCGTGCCTTGCGCAATGGCAGCTTCAATCTCCTTCTCAAGATCCAGCGCACCGAGGGTTGACGCCTTGATGGCCGCTATCAGGCCGCGTTTGCCCACCAGCGTTGCAATGCTCTTCAGCTTCTTCATTCGCATCTGGGCTTGAGGTGCGGCGTCCTTCCCGAGCAAATCAATCTTGGAGACCAGCGCCATCAGCGGATCACTTGAGAAATCCACGGACCAAGCGTTGAAATAGATGCAACGGATCTGCTTGGCCTCCAGTTGAGCCTGCAGCATCTTCACAAGCGTTGTCTTGCCAGTGCCCCATGGCGAGTCGAGCGCCATGACCAGAGGGCCCTCTGCTTTCGAGATTACGCCTTCCAGGAACTCGACAAGCGGTCTCCTCTCAAGGGCGTCACCAGCGAAAGGCTTTTGGGAATCGATTTCTAGGGCGTCAGATCGAAATTTCATTGCCGATATGCCTGTAGTGGAAGTCCTTGACGGCTGACTCGTTGTTGGCCAGAGCATCATAGAAGCGCACCTCGTCATCAGTCAGCCCGAGTGCTTCACCGCGTGATACCGCCTCGCGGCACTTCTTGGCCATCTCAACCAGTTCTTCCGTGACCCGCGCAGTCTCGATCTCGATCGAGCGGTTCTGGTATTCAGCAGCGTCCATGTTGGCGCGCAACTTGTCGGACGTGGCCCAGAGCGTCTTCTTGATGTCGTCGAGCATAGGTTCAGAAAGCGGTCGTAGCGGCCGGCACTGGGCTACGGCCTTGGGTTTGAGGCTGACCCAATAGCCAGATTTCTCCTGGGTCAGCAGCAGTTCGGGGTAGGCCCGCACCGGATCGGACAGTGCGGCATGGCCGAAGGTCTTGGGCGAGAAGCCGGGGGCCGTGCGCTTGAGGTACTGGCCCAGCGCGCCCAGCCCGACGCGGCCGTCTGGGGTGTTGGCCGCCAACAGGCTCACGGCATTGAGCACGACGTTGGGGCGCCTCTTCGGCGCTGGCTTGGAGGCGGGCGGCGGAGGTGCAGCCTTTGCCGCAGCCGCAGACTCTGCCGCCTCAGCCGGGGCTGGGGGGGCATGCCAAGAACTGGTCGCAGGCGTTGCACAGCGCATCGAGCGTCTCGGACACGCCGACGATATGAACCGTAGCGCCGCGCTCGCGCACCTTGCGGCAGAGGTAGGCGAAATCTGAGGCGCTGTGACCAGGCAAAAGGTGTCGGCGCGCTGGTCGAACAAGGCTTCCATGGCGTCCCGGGTCAGGGCGATGTCCGAGGTGTTCTTGGCGGCGGTGTACTGGGAATGCAGGCAAGGCGTGAACGCCAGCCGGACCAGCGCTTCCTGCCATTTGTTGGCCAGCGTGTGGTGCCGCAACCGCGCCGGAGAAGCAGCCGGCCGAACTGCGGCACGACGCGCAGCGCATACTCAAGGATCGCCCGGGTAGTCTTATCGCAATCTACAAGGACGGCGACCCGGAATCCATCCCCGCAGTGAGTTGAGCAATTGAATGTTCTTCTCCCGAGTCTGGGTATTGATGATATTCGGGTCCGGACGGACCAACTCAATGGCAGTTCGATGTGCGACGAGTGTTTTCACGATGCCTCGGATGCAGGGTTGGCTCCATGAGCGCTGGGCTCTCTGCACAGGCTGCACCGGGATCAGAAATAGACCAGACAAAGAAAAACGCCCCAGCGGCAAGGCTGCTGGGGCGTTGTCAGTTTTGGCTCCTCGACCTGGGCTCGAACCAGGGACCTACGGATTAACAGTCCGGCGCTCTACCGACTGAGCTATCGAGGAATCGTCGGTTTTCAGATCCTATCGACCTGAATTCTTGGGCCAGTGTCTTCGGTCGGACTCTGGCTGAAAAAGAACGAAGGTCCGAAGACCTTCGTCATCTGATCTTGGCTCCCCGACCTGGGCTCGAACCAGGGACCTACGGATTAACAGTCCGGCGCTCTACCGACTGAGCTATCGGGGATCAGAGCCTAAGAGTATACACAGAAAAATCAGTCCCTCACAAGACCCACTCCACCGACGCCCGCCATGTGCGATTGGCGAGCGGGTACAGATAGACATGGTTGTACTGGTACGGCGACTCGCGCCACGCCCGGCGGTCCGTCACGTTGTCCACGCCAACACGCCAGATCAGCAGTTGCCGGCCCACGTTCTGCTCATAACGAGCCCCAAGGTCCAGCCGCGTCCAGCTAGGAATCGCCAGCGAGTTGTCCGGCAGCACCATGCGCTTGCCCTCGTAGACCACGCCCGCCTGCAGCTCCAGACCCGGCAGCCACACGTTCTGATGCGCCTGCAGCTTCAGCACCGTCTCGGGCACGTTCGTCGGCTTCAGGCCGTTGAGCGTCACGTCCTCGCTGCGCTCGCGGCGCGCGCGCAGCTTCATCGCGCTCGCCATCAGGCCGCCGTTCGTCCACTTCAGATCCGCCTGCGCTTCCACGCCGCGATGGTTCTGCTCGCCGTCGATGCGGGTCTCGAGCATGTTCTCGCCGTTCACCGTGACCGGCACGTCGCGCGTCGCGGGCTTGCTGATGTCGAAGTAGTTGATCGACCAGTCCACCGTCCGGCTGCCCGACTTCAAACCGATCTCCCACTGCTTGCTGCGCAGCGCCGGCAGCACCGCCGTGCGGTTCGCATAAACCGGCAGGTTGGGCACGACCGCCGATTCAATGCCCTGGCCCCAGCTCGCGTAAGCCAGCAACTGCGGATCGATCGCGTAGCTCACGCCGAGCCACGGCGTCGTGAACGACTGCGCGTACGGATTCGGCGTGCCGACCTGGCCCGCCTCCGGACCGACCGCGACACTGTCGCGCTTGAGCCGCGTGTGACGCACACCGAGCCAGCCTTGCCAGCGCTCGCTGAACTGCATCGCGTCGCGCAGATAGAGCTCGGTGCTGCGCTCGGTGCGGTTGGTGTTGGTGCCGGAGAGCGTGGGATCGGCCGTCGTCGGCAGCGTGCCCCAGATGTTGCCGGTGCCCGCCGGGTTGTAGGCCTGACCCTGCAGCCGGCTCTTGTAGCGCGAGAACAGCACGCCCGTCGTCAGCTCGTGCGCGATGCCCGCCGTTCTCAGCTTGCCCTGCGCCGAGAGATCGAGCGCGTCGCTGTTGCGGTGCTCGTTCTCGCTGCGGAAGTCGTATTGATCGAAGGTGCCGTTGGGGCAGTAGGTGCTCGGGTAATACGTGCCGTCGCCCGCGGTGCAGCCGAACGGGTAGGCGAGGCGGTCATCGTTGACCAGCCGCTGGATCGCGGCATGCGCCTGCAGCTTCCAGTCGGCATTGAGCTGATGCTGGACGCGCAGCGAGGCGGTGCGGCCCTCGAAGACGACCGGCAGGCTCCACGACTGGTTGTTGAGGTTGATGCGCGGATCGATGGCCTTGGCGTCGGGCAGCTTGTCGCCGAGCAGGCTGAAGCCGGGCTGGCTGGGCTGGCTCTGGCGGCTGAGCTCGACCTCGGCCTCGATCAGCGTGTCGCGAGTGACGCGCCAGTCGCCGGCGACGGCCATCAGCCAGCGGTTGCCATCAGCGTCGCGCAGCTCGGGGCGGAGCTTGGCGGCCTGCAGGTTGACGCGCAGGCCGAAGGCCTTGTCGTTGCCGTGGCCGTCGCTGAAGCGGTGGCTCCAGTCCATCGCCGATTCGATGGTGCCGCGCTCGCTGACGCCGAGCATCACGCTGGTGAGCTCGACCGTCGGCCGCTTCACGACGAGATTGACCAGGCCGCCCGGGGCGCTGGTGCCGGACTGGATGCCCGACGTGCCCTTGAGGACTTCGACGCTGCCCTTGTTGGCCAGGGGGAGGGCGGTCTCGGCGTTGATCGGGAGGCCGTCGCGGCGGAAGTTGAAGCGGTTGTCGAGGTCGTAGCCGCGGACCTTCAGATAGGAGACGTAGCCGGTGGAGTTGTAGGAGTCGCCCACGCTGGCGTCGAGCAGCGTCAAACCGGCAAGGCTGCTCAGGCCGCGGTCGGCGAGCATCTCGGCGCTGATGACGCTGGCCTGCATCGGGAGCTTGGCGACCGGCGTGTCGCCGAAGCCGCCGACGGTGACGGGCGCATCGGCGGTGCCCTTGATGACGACGCTGGGCAGCGCGGGAGCCGCCGCCGAGGCAGAGGAGGCCGAGGACGCCGACTGCGCCGCGGCGGAGAGGGACAGGCCGCCAGCGGCCAGGGCGATCGACGCGATCGCGAGGCGGTGCAGCGGGAAGGGAGTCAGAACGGACGAAGTTGCCATCGGAATGCCGGAGCCAGGAATGCGATGGCAGGTCGGCAAACCGGACACGCCGATGAGAAGGCGGCGTGCGAGGACACCCGTGGTGTCGAAGGCATGCTTCCCTGCGCGAGGATTAACTCGGCCTACAAAGATAAGCATTTGTAGGCTGACGGCTGACTGGCCGTCATCAGGTTCAAAGGGACTTTCTCAGCCGGTTGGTCTCACAACCAGCACCCCTAGCGATCCCGGCGCACGAAGCGCCGAGCTATCTCATTCTAGGTTCTCGGAGCAGCGCACGTGCCGTCATGACACTGTGTCCAACTGCTGGTTGATCCCGTCGTCCTGTACGCCGACCGTGGCCAGTGGACAGTGCGCGGCACGGAGCGAGAAGAGACGACACAGGGAACTGAGGCATGGGAGCAAACCTGGCTCCTCACGGGGCTTCGCGGATGCCAGATCGAGGAAATCGAAAGCGAACTGGCGGCCGACCGTGAGCCGTGCTTTATCAGCGGATTCGACTGAGGCGGCCCGCACGTTAGGACCCCTCCTGCGCTACATTTCGTGACGGACATGAGCCGCAATCCAAGACGGGAGGACAGGGAATATGGCATTCACGAAAAGAATCGAATTCGCAAACTACACGTTGAAGTTTGGCGACGACAAGGTCATGTTGGATTTACTGGAGGAGATTGTTTGGCCTTCATTTCAGGAACGTGAGTACATTCGCAAGCTCAAGAACAGGTCGAGTTACTTCTTCTTGGACACGCAACTGGTCAACCTGCGCGCCACGACCGGTGAGAAGTCCGTGGCAATTGCTGGCCGGATCGTAAAGAATACGAAGATTGCTCGCGACCAATACTACCGCTCCGGTGGCCTAGTGCCTGATAAGCGCGAACTCGCATCGGCACCTTCCGCGATTTTCGTGTTGTTGCTCGAAAATCATCGACTTTTGTATTGTCGAGAAATGTCGAATGCACCGGGCATTCAGAATTTCGCCAGTACTACGCAAAATTTTCTTAGTCAGCGTCACAGCGAGTTCATTCAGGAAAAATTGACAGAGGTGCAGGCGGAGCGTGGGGAAATTCCAAGAGGCGTACGCACGGATTTGTTTCGGCGCTTCCCACGTCCGAAGGTGAGAGTTACTCCGCTCTCCGGGCAGCAGGAGTTGAAGGAATTTGTTCAGCGCTTCGCCTCAATCGAGCAACTGAACATCAAACTTCTTCCTACGAATCACGAGGAAATCAATAATGATGATTTCTGGAAGGAAATGGAGCGGCGGCGCAAAGAAATGAAGAGTGAAAACACCGCCATCCGGTTCTCCAACGCGGACGAGGGATTGAGCGCGGCTAACGTCGTGGCGCAGACAGCTGCAGCTACCGAGCTTGCGAACTCCGAGGTCACGATGCGCGGTCACGACGCTCAGGGTGACAAGATCACAGGCAACAATGACGACTTCAGCTTGACTGTCCCTCTGGAGGATCTGCCTACAGACGTCGCGGCTGCTGCAGCTTCGATGTTCGGCCATTTCATAAATATCGCGGGTCGCGGATTGATTACGCTTCCCGCGATTGCAGCTGGTGTTGCCGAAAAGGTAAATGGTTTTCTTGCGGGTAGGGAGTGATGCACAACGACTTCGACCCAAACGATTTAACTAGCGAGCGGTCCCTATGGGAAATTTATCGTCTCGCGACCCGCATTCGTGCAGGCAAATTGCAGCTGGCGCTGAATTTCTTGACCGTCCTTTTTCTTGGGCTGCACGCTATCGTGCTGACCGAGAATGTCGCCCTGCTGCTATCGGATGTGCGCTCATGGGCGCAGATTGGGTTCAACTTTGCCATCACTACGCTCGGTTTTCTGGTCGCGGGCTTCACTATCTTCACGACGGTTGCGAAACCAGACATGATGCTGGCCATGATGTCGGTGCCTCATAAGGAAACGGGGCTGCCGACATTGAAAGTGAATATGTTCGCGTTTATGCGAGTGTTCATTGCCTATTTGGTGTGCGCTGCGGTTTATCTGACCGTATTTTTGTTTTGTCAGACCAATGGCCTAGCTGCCAAGTTGGTTGCATTATTGCCCCACGGTGCGTGCATAAAGGATGGGGGCATTCGGATTGCGTATGTGCTAGTCGGATGGAGCTTTGTTTATTTGTTGTTGATGCTGAAGTCCTTCGTCTTCAATATTTATTCGATAGTTATGAATATGCTCCGATGGGAGTACACCGTCCCGAAGAAATAAAAAAGCCCAGCTCAAGGCTGGGCAGGAAGCCGCTGCGCGAAAGATCGGGAGGGAGAGTGCGCAGCGGGAAGCCAGAGTTTATCCGGTGCTCAGGCGTGCTCGCATAGCCGATGTCGGGCACGTGTATCCGTCACATCTTGGAATGATCGGACTCCCATTCCATCGAACTCCGCCCGGGGGATCGTCTTAACGGGCCGCGAGCAGGACAGTTCGTCGCCCTCCCACGGCTTCAGGCGTGCGAACCAAGAGCGATGGGCTGGCTCAACTCTCGGAGCCAACCCTTGCCTTGCCACAAATTCTGCAGGCTATTGCGCGCCACGGCGCCGGCTTCCCGCGCGACCTCGGGGCCGCAAGCCACGATTTCGCCGTGTTCGTTGATAATGGCCAGTCGTGCGGGGCGCCCGTCCACGGTGACGCTGAGGCCCTCATGGGCCACAGCGCTGATGATCGCGCCGGGGATGGCGCCGGTCGGTTGTTGTCCGATCATGTCAATGCTCGCTGTGGCTCTGCTTAGGCCGCGGACTGCAGGGCGGAGAACTCGGCCCACACCTCGTCCAGCTCATCGGCGGCGCTCTCGGCCATGCCCTTGAGGCTGAACGCTTGGCTCGCTGCGAGCCGCTGCTTCGGGTCCTTCGCTGCGCGCATTGCGGCCATGTGGTCGGTGTTGTCCGTGAGCACGGTGGCGAGCGTCAGGTTCTGCGCCGCCAGACGGCTGTAGACCTCGCTGTCGCTGATCGCGACAGGCAGCAACCGGGCGCGCTTCTCCTCGCTGATGTATGCATGCACGGCCGCGAACGCGCCGGCCAGCGTCGTCGTCGGCTCCAGGCCGTTCCCGATCACGACCACCTTTTCCGCAGGAACACCGATCTCGGCGAGCGCTTCGACGGTGGCGATGGCGTCGCGCTCCTGCTTGGTCCCGGGCATCACCGGGATGACGAAGAAGTCGAACAGCTGGTGGCTGCGGCGCGTCTGCGTCATGCGCTGGAGGAAGTCCTCGACGTTGCTCGCGCCCACGTCAACGACCACGCCGCTTTCGCTGATGGCCAGGGCGTCGATCAGCTCGCCGAACTGCTTGCCGCGCAGGGTCACTTCCTCCTGGCCGTCTGCGTTGATGCTCTCGATGGCGACGAGCGCAGCAGCCGGGAGGTGGCGGCCGAACAGGTTGCGGGAGAGCGTGGTCTTGCCGGCGTTGCCGGAGTAGCTGATGAGGGCGATGTTCAGGGGCTTGGTCATGGCGATAGTTCCTTCGGTGGTGGTAGGCGTCAGGTCTTGCTGGATGGCTTCAGAAGCTGCTTGGCCAGCGGGCTCAGCGTCTGTTGCAGGTAGCGGTCGCCCACGCGCTGAGCGCGACCCTTGAGGGTTGCTGCGACGGGCTCGGGTGGGGGCTCGTCGCTGGGGTTCTTCGATGGGCTGCATGCGAGGGCTTCTCCGGTTGAGGCGCGATGTGGTGGCGCTGGGGTTGCTTCAGGTGGCGCGGCGGTTGCGCGCACGCGCAAAAAAACTTGCTGATCGCTTGGCGAGAGACCCGCAGCCCGTGCGTCGCCAGCCATGCACGCATCTGCTCTTGCGTGTAGCCAAGCGCCCTGAGGCGCTGCAGCTCGGCGGCGTGGGCGTTGACGCCCTGCGGGTTTCGCGGGTTCTCGCGAAGCCACTGCTCAAGCTCCATGGCCGTCGCCGCGCGACGCCGCGGCTGCAGCGGCCCAGGGGCGCGCAGCGTCCGCGTACTCGCCAGGGCGCCGGCTGGCGAGGCCAAGGCCGTAAGCGTTCGGGTCGGCGGTGTAGCGGGTGTCTCTCGTGTCGGGGCCGCACTTGATGATCAGACCCTTGGGAATGTTCGGCTTGCCCGGAAGGTGGGCGGGCCCGCGATGGGCGGAGGTGCGCACGGAGGCCGCCGCGCCGGGGAGCGTCACCAGCTGCCGGGCGCCGGGGCGGCGGTCCCCGTGCGGGCGCTTCTTCGGGGCGGCGGGCTTTGCCGGGCGAGGCGTGCCGCGTGGCACAACGCTGCGGCCGAGGGCGGCCATCTTGGTCGCGTAGAACTGTCGTCCCGCGGCCCGCTTGTGCTCCCGGGCGTCGCGGCGAGCCTGCTTCTCGCCGGCCTGCGCCTGCTCTCGCGTCGCGTAGTAGCGGAAGCGAGGGCCTTCGCGATGGCGGAAGACCTCGCCAGTCTCCAGCGCGTGCAGCAAGGCTTTGCTCGCGTGGCGATCTCCGCAGCCGGCCAGCGCTGCGGCTTGCTGCACCGTGGTGCCCGCATCGCCTGCGGCGCGGACGTGCGGCAGGATGTTCTCGACGGCCTCGGGCCGGGGACTGATGAGGCCGAGCTGCGTTGCCTTCGCGCTCAACGCGAAGACGTGGCGATTCAGCAGCTTGGCGAGATCGGCACGGGGCATGGTGCCGTAGAGCGCTCGCAGTTGATCGGTCTCGGCCGCGGTCCAGTTGCGGTAAGGGCGCTTGAGTGGCATGGATCAATCCTGGGGATGAGTGAGGTCGATGAATCGACGTGAGGGGCGGGGGAGCGAAGGCGTGCGCAGCCGGCGCGCCTTCGCAGCGATCGACTCGGCGTCGGCGCGGAGGGCCGGGCCGAAGGCGTGGGAGGAGGTTTCTTTGCACAGGAGTCGGCGCAGCTGCAGCTCGGCGTCGACGCCGCACACGGCGCCGAACAGCGTTGTGGCGATCTCCGCGGTGGCGACTTCCATGTAGGTCCGCGGGTCGACGCTGGTTGGCAGCGTCGAGGTGCTAGCCCTGTGGCTGCGTGCGGCGTTGAGAATCAAGTCGCGAAGGGCGTCAGCGGTGCCCTTGCTCAAGGGTTTGGCGCTCACGTCGGTTGCTCCAGTTGCGCGATGGCGATGCGCAGTGCTTCCACCTGCGTCGCCAACTGGCGCTCCAGCAGGCCGTCGGCGTGCATGCGGCTCACAAGAACGCGGTCCCGTTGAATGCGGGTCGTCATCGCCGCCAATTGCTGGTCGATGGCCATGTGTTGCCGCAGCGTGATCAGCTGGTGCTGCAGCTCCGCCAGGCGAATGCGCAGAGCGCGAGCCTTGACCCAGCGCAGCAAGCCGCGGGGGGACAAGCGCAATGCCCGGCGCAACGGTTTAAACAAGCTCTGGTGCATCGCTGCCTCCTGTGAATTGGCGTATTACACGTCATGTTTAATTTAGTGTCAACAAGATGTGTAATCAACTCACGCAGGTGGGCGAAGGGCGGTCGGCGATTGAGGGGACGCTGCTACCCTGCCGCGCTCTTAGAGGAGGGCTCGATGTCGGGGCGCATGCGGATCGTGGGTGGGGACTTCGAGGCCGGTGATTGGTCGGTGCAGGCTTGTGGCGGCCTGGTCGCGATGGCGCGAGCTGACGGTTCGATCCGACCGAGTGCAGTTGCCCTGCAATTGGCAGCGGTCGAACTGCTGTCCGTGGAGAAGGCAAAGAGCCTGGCCGCGGCTGGTGGCTGGGCCGCCGCGGGCGCTGTGGCGTTCGGGGCACTCGGAGCGCTGGGCGGCGCGTTGCTGGGTGGAAATCGGACGGAGGTCTGCTTCCGAATCCAACTGGGCGACGGGCGCGGCTTCGTCGCCGTTGGCCGGCCGCAGGTGTTTCAGCAGCTGTGCGCAGCGGTCGTGTAAAACAAAAAGCCCCAGGGGGCGCCTGGGGCCTTCTGCGAGGGGATCAACGCTGACGGCGCCGGGGTGGCGGTGAGCCGCCTCCGATCACTATGGTGCAGCGACTCGCGCGGTTGATGTACACGTGCTGGACAGCTGCGCGTTCCTCATCGTCTTTCTGTGCGCGACCAGCCTCTGCTGAGTCCTCTGCCTGCTGGCGCATGGTTGCGAGAAACGCGTCAGCCGCGCGCCGTGTACTGCTATCACCCGTCACTTGAACTACTCCCCTCTTAACGCCAATTTGTCGGCGTCATTACAGGATGTAAATTCTCGCAAGAATTGCAGCGCCTAGGACGGTCAGCAAAGCAATTCCCTTCTCATGCGCGCTCCTTCTTGACACCGGCCCCGGCCTTCGCGTCGTCGCCTGTATGACGCCGATGCTCGGCGAGGCGCTCCCCGTGGTGCTTGTCCACGGTTTCGACAAAGGTCAGGTTGTGTGTCGTCCGCATCACCTTGTCCAGCTCGGCGGCCAATGAGTAGGCAGAACTGCGCCAGTCCGGAGGTGAGGGAGTGCCCAGCAAGGCGGCCAGGATCTGATCGATTTGCTCCAGCTTGGCCGCGGGAAGCGCGGCTAACGCCCTGAGAGAGATCGAGCGCAGCGGCCATGGGCCGAGGCCTTTGCTGGCCGCCGGCTCCGCCACTTTTCCAAGCAACTCATCCACGGTTACGCCGAGAACGGCTGACGCCATCGCGTGATGCTCGGGGGGCATGCCGCGAGCTTTCCAGTTCGTGATCGCGGCCGGAGACGCCCCCATGGCTTTCCCGAACTCCGTCTGGTTCATGCCGCGCTTCTTGGCCAGCTTCAGGGCTGTGTCGATCACACGAACGGGTTTAGTCATGGCGTCAGCGTACACAAGGCGTTTACGACAAATTAAACAACGGTGTTGACTGAATACTAAACAAAGTGTGTAATTCAGTTCCTATGAACACCACTCCACCGTTTACCGGCCTGCCCGACGACGTTGAGCGCGAGGCCCGCGCCGCTGCTATTGACGCCGCGGCTTCGGCCGTTGGCGGCAAGTCGAAGCTGGCTGAACTGCTCAACGTCACGCGCGGCGCCGTCACCAATTGGATCGCCCGCGGCGTTCCGGCAGAACGCGCTCCGGACATCGAGGAGCTGTCTCGGTTCCATGGATCGCCCGTCACCTGCGAGCAGCTTTGCCCCGAGGTGAAGTGGCACGTCTTGCGCGGTAACCCGTTGCATTGATGGCGTCAAGGGGGTGGGGTGGGAACAGGGCCGAATTGTGCGGCGGTTCTTTCGATCCGGCGTGTAAAAAAACATGGGACAAATACACATGAGCGGAGATGCTGAGCGCATTACCGGAGTGGTGACGCGCGTCATGGCTGCGGTGCGCGCAACGGTTGAGGCAACCCCTGACGGCTACGCGCGGCATGGCGCCGCATTACGAAAGGCGCCGGGCACCCTCCGCAACGAACTGTGTGACCGCGGGCCTGACAGCCGCGCCAAGCTCGGGCTCGCGGATGTGCTGCGCGTCATGCACGGCTCTGGTGACCTGCGCACCCTTCACGCAATGGCACTCGAGTTCGATCACGTGGCGATCCCCTTGCCCGCCGTGGCAAGTGCGACCTCCTGCGCCGACACAGTGGCCGCCATGGCGGTCGAGTTCGGCGATCTGATCGCCGTCTATTCCCGCGCCGTTCAGGACAACCGCGTGACCAACAACGAGCTGGCCGAGGTGATCAGGGCATGGGGCGAGCTGCTGGTGGCTGGCAAGGCGCTCATCAACGACGCGTCAGCGCGCAACGCCGCGCTGCACCGATCACAGGGCGTTGCCCTGAACTGCTGACAAGGAAATCACGATGCGGCCACGTGGAGGCATTCGTAAGGCTGTGGCCGAGCACATGGCTGCTGCGCAAGAGGGCGCCACGTGGCGCGACCTTGCGCAGCGGCTTGAAGCGCAGGGCCTCATCAACACTCGCGCGCCGTCCGAAATGGAGCTGGTGCGACGAGCCGTCGAGAACATGAAGCGAGCGGGCGAAATCGAGCCGGTCGGCGAGCGCCGCACGCGCTGGAGCCGTCGGCCGCTGAAGCTGTATGGCGCGCGGCGCGCCACGTGTGACCAGTCGAAGGACGGCAGCGCTGCCCTGGCGGCCGTGATGGGCCAGTGGCCCGCCCGCGTCGGCGAAGAAGGCTAGTCCATGCGCCGATAGCGCCACCCTTAACCCGAACCCGATCGCTCCATGCGACGCCGAGCTGCGGCGCTGCAGGGAGTTGCTTTGCCCAAATCTGGAGTCACCACCCGATGAGTCACTCACCCGTCGAATCTCAACGATGGGCCATCAAGCGCGCTGCAGCGCGCGCGACGCTGGACCCCACGCAACCCGGCCGCCGCCTGTCGCCGCCCCAGAAGGGCGTGCTCATGCAGCTGGCAGACATGGCCGACGACAGCGGCTGCTGCTGGCCGGGCGTGGCGCGCTTGGCTGAGCGCACGGCCTTCTCCGAGCGCTGCGTCCGCAACGCGCTGCGCAGCCTGGAGGCCATGGGGCTGGTGCAAACTTCCCGCGGCGGCGGTCGCGGCAATAGCAACGAGTACCTGCTGCAGATGGGCGTGCTGCAGCTGGCGGCGGCCCAAACGCCCAGGCGAGAAAAGGCGGCACGGCCTGCCGTCTCTGCCCCGGGTTTGTCTGCTGGAAACCCGGCACTGGACGACTCGAAACCCGGCACGGCCTGCCCCCGAATTACCAATACCCCTCATACCAATACTCCCCCAACCCCCTCGCGGGGGCTTGCTCCCTTTCGCATGAGTGGACGAGGGAGCGAGGATGGGGCGTGCGGGTCTACGAAGGAGCTGTTGAGCCTCAAGGACTGGCTGGAGCAATGTCGCGAGCAGGGCGAGCAGGCCATCGCACCGGATGATGCGGTGTGGACCTACGCCGAGCAGGCGGGTCTGCCCACGGAGTTCGTCGCGCTGGCATGGCGCCAGTTCAAGCGGCGCCGCCTGGGCGCGGGGAAGCGCCAGCGCGATTGGCGGCGGGCCTTCCGGGACTCCGTTGAGACCTGCGCCTATCGCCTTTGGCGAGCGGCCGGCGACGGCTACATCCTCACGACGGAGGGGCTGCAGGCGCAGCGCTTCTTCGACCAGATCGATGCGGCTGAGCGGGTGCAGGCATGACGGGCTACGACATGCGTCCCGAGCCACCAACGCCAGCTGATCGGCCGATGATCGTTCCGCCGCGCAGCGAGCAGGTCGAGCAGTCGCTGCTCGGCGGCCTGCTGATCGGCGGGCGCGATGCCTTCGACCGCGCCGAGCAGATCCTGCCGAACGACTCCGCGTTCTACTTCGCCGTCCATCGCGCCATCTACTGCAGCATCCGCGCCTTGCATGCGCGCCATCGTCCGGTCGATGTGGTGACGGTGTTCGATGCCGGTGGCCATGAGCTGGTCTACCTCAACGCGCTGACTCAGAGCGTGCCTAGCGCCTCGAATGTCGGCTACTACGCTGAGCGGCTCACGGAGCTGTGGCGGCGCCGCGAGTTGCTCCGGGTTGCGCAGGAGTTGCAAGCGGCTGCGCTGGCGGAGCAGGTCGGTAGCGAACAGGTTGCGGGTGAGGATGTGGCGAGCATCGTGGACAAGACCGCGGGGGATCTGCTGCGGCTCGCGGAGGGGAGGGACGAGCGCGGGCCGGTGCCTGCGGGGGAGGTGATGCTGAGCCTGATGCAGCACATGGAGGATCTGGTGGAGGGGCGGGTCACGATGATCGAGACCGGCCTGCGCGATGTCGACGACCAGTTGGGCGGCGGGCTGCGCGAAGGCGACCTGATGGTGCTTGGCGCGCGTCCCAGCATGGGCAAGTCGGCGATGGTGGGCACCGTGGCGCTGAACGCCTCGCGAGCCTGGGGGGTCTTGTTGCTGACCCAGGAGGACTCGCTGGCGACGTGGGGCAGTCGGGCAGTGGCGAACGTGGCGCACGTGAACCTGTCGGACCTCCGCAACCCGGTGAAGGCGAAGGAGCCGGATCGGATGTGGAAGGGGCTGGCCGATGCCGCGGACGAGATCCAAGGGCGAGCGCTGATGTTGGACGATCAGGCGGGCCTGACCCTCTCGGACGTGCGCCGGAAGGTGAAGCAGGCGAAGCGCGCTTTGATGCCGCGCCCGGGCCAGAAGGGGCGGCCTCTCAAGCTTGTCGTCATCGACTACCTCCAGCTCATGACCGGCGAGAAGGAGAACCGCAACCAGCTGCTGGGAGACATCAGCAATGGCCTGAAGAAGCTGGGCAAGGACGAAGCGGTGGCCGTGATCCTGTTGTCCCAGCTGAGCCGCAAGGCCGATGAGATGCCGATGGGATCGCTGCCGCAGATGAACCATCTGCGCGATTCCGGCGACATCGAGGGCGCTGCTGACGTGGTGGCGCTCCTGCATCGGGAAGCGATGCGACGCAAGACGGGCGAGAACGAGCAATGGGCGCAGATCAACTTCGCCAAGTGCAAGAACGGCGCCACGGGCGTCGTCAACGCGCGATTCATCGGCGCGCATCAGCGCTTCGAGAACTGGGACGGTCCGGTGCCATCGTTCGGCGCCGGTAGCGCAAAGAGCGGATACAGCGGTGGAGGGCTGAACTGATGCGAAAGCTGGAAGACATCGAGCGCAGATTGCTCAACTGGTCGAGGTGGAAGGCCGGTCCCGGCGTGGGTGGCCTGGGCTACGCGAGCGTAAACATGCTGGCGGCGCTGGGCGGCAGCTCGCGCGGCGCTCATGACCCGATCCCCATCCCGACGATGGCAATCGAGGCGGAGGAGACCGACTGCGCAGTCGTCGCACTGCCGTCCGAACTGCGCCGCACGGTCGAGGTGGTGTACCTGGGTCGGGGCGGGGCCGCTGACCACGCCCGCATGCTGGCGGTGCCGCTGCCGACAGTGCGGTCGCGCGTCTGTCAGTCTCACAAGGCGATCAGCAATTGGCTGGCGGACAAGGCCCAAGGCCGCCAGAACCAGCGTGAGAACGACGCTCGACTGCAGTCCGTCGTTTTACGGAATATCACCAACCGCTAGAGTTCGGGCACCTTGGGGGTTAGCGCGTCGGCGCAAGCCTTCGAGGGCTGAGAGAGGGAAGCGAGGCGGTAACGCCCGGCAGGCTTGACGGTCTGCCGGGCGTTTCCTTTTTTGGGCGATGGAGCTGCTGTGAAGTTCACGTTTGACCTGAACACGCGGGCCGTTCGCGCAGCGCTCGGCGAGTCGGATCGACAGGTCCGCTTCGCCGGCATCCTGACTGCGACCAAGGTGGCGCAGGCGGTGAAGGCTGCCCAGGAGCGCGCGCTGCCGGCAGTGATCGACAGGCCCAATCCGTACACGCAGCGCTCGCTGTTCATGCGCCGCGCGACCGTGCAGAGGCCCGTGGCTGAAGTCTGGTTCAAGGACGACAGGGCCGCGAGTCGGATGGGTACGCCCGCGGCCGTGTACCTGGCGCCGCAGGTGTCGGGCGGTGCTCGGCGCGTCAAGCGATTCGAGAAGGCGCTGCAGCTCGCAGGCCACATGCCGAGCGGCTATCAGTGTGTGCCAGGTGGTGGCTGCAAACGCGATGCCTACGGCAATCCGAGCCGTGGCCAGATCATCCAGATCCTGAGCCAGCTGCGTATCACGCTGACCGCTGGGCACACTCGAAACATGCCCCATGACGCGGGCAAGCAGATCGCGGCGCAGCGTCGGGCGGGTGGTCGCTACTTCGTGGCCAAGCCCGGAACGCGGCTCTCTCCCGGCATCTACCTGCGCGAGTTCATCGGGCGTGGAGTGCTGCCGGTGTTCTTGTTCAAGAAGGCGACCGCGTATCGGCCGCGCTACGACTTCACGTCGATTGCGAATCGCGCTGCGCTGGATGCGCTGCCAGATGCGCGGCGCGAGGCCATCGCGCAAGTCAAGGCGCCGGCATACCGACGCTGATGAGTCCTCGCTGCTGCTGCTCGACAGCTCGCCGCGTCTGCCACTGCACGGCGGGCGCAGCGGGTAAAGGCGTGCAGTGCCTGCCGCCCAGGCGGCCGGGCGGCAGCAGCAAGGGCTCGGCGCGACCGAGGGCGGGGTGGGTCCCTCCCGGGTCCTGGCGACGTGAGGTCATTCGGGCCACGTCATAAGTGCCTTCGCTGTCCTTCTCACTTGGTTGACGGTTGATGGTTGACGAATGGGAAAGCTCAGCTATTCGCAGCTCGGTGAGCTGCTCGGAATCAGCAAGCAGGCGGTGGCCAAGGCGGTCAAAGCGGGCATGCCGGTGGACTCTTTCGAGGCCGCGGACACATGGCGCAGGGCCAACCTCGATGTCAGCCGTACCAAGGCTGCTCGGGTCGATGTCAGCGCCAGGCCTTCGGGGCGAAGTGTTGATGACGCAGGTGACGACGACGGCCCCCAGTCGTCGGATGACGATGCCTACAAGCGTGCCCGCACCGAGCGCGAGCAGATCCGCCGTGATCGCGAGCAACTGGAGCTGGACCGCGAGCGCGGGAGCCTCGTGGACAAGGCAGAGGTCGCGCGGCTGCGCTTCACCGAGTTCAGGGCGCTGCGCGATTCGCTTGGCCACATCGGCGCGCGGGTCAAGGACGCGCTGAGCGTCGAGTCGGACCCGCTGCGCTGCGAGCAGATCGTGACCAATGAGCTGGAGCGCGCTCTGAGCGTCTTCGCAGACCAGATTCTGACGCGCGGCGTCATGCAAGACGATGACGACGAAGACGACGGCGATGGCGAAGGAGGCTCGGGCGTCGATTGACACAGTGCGCCGCGCGATCTCGGATGCCCTTCGGCCGGACGCCAAGGTGCTGGTAGACCAGTGGGCCGAGGACAACCGAATCCTGCCGCCCGACACGCCGGAGCCGGGGCCATTCCGCAACACGCGGACGCCGTACCTGATCGACATCCAGCGCACGATGTCACCCGGCAGCCCCTTCCGCGAGGGCTGGTGGCAGAAGCCTCACCAGGTCGGCGGGTCTGTGTCGGGCGAGAACATGATCGGCGCTTGGGTGTGCGCGGCGGCCGGTTCCCTCCTCGTCGTCTTCCCGACGCTGGACGACGGCAAGCAGTGGGAGCTGCAGCGCTTCGAGCCCATGCGCGCGAACACGGCGGCGCTGCGCAAGCGCATTCGCTCCGGAGGCGAGAAGGGGAGCGGCAACACCAAGATGCGCAAGCGCTACCCGGGCGGCGTCATGCGTCTGGTGGGCGCGAACCGGGTTGGCGCGCTGAAGTCCGCGACCTATCGCTACATCAAGTTTGAGGAGTGCGACGAGTACCCCGCCGACATCGACAACCAGGGCGGAACGATCAGTCTCGCGACCGCGCGGGCCGCGAACTTCGGCAACCGCGCCAAGATTTACGGCGACTCCACGCCGACGGTTGATGGTGCGAGCAACATCGCCGCGCAAGTGAAGCGAGGCGATCAGCGCAAGTGGTTCATGCACTGCCCCGACTGCGGGCATCCGCAGACGCTGGTGTGGTCGCAGATGAAGTGGCGCGACGGCGACCCGGACTCGGCCGCGTACGCGTGCTGCGAGTGCGGCGCGCTGAACAGCGAGGCGGCGTGGAAGGCTCGGAACTACGCGCTTCGGGCACCTGGGATGAGCGAGGCGGAGGCGAAGGCCGCGGGACTCGCCTACTGGGAGGCGACGGCGGTCGGTGAGCCCGGTGTGGCGAGCTGGCTGGGGTTGAACGCGCTGGGCGCGCCCCTCGGGTGGCGGCCCTGGCCCCAGCTCGTGATCGACTGGCTCGCGGCGAAGGGCGACGAGAACAAGCTCAAGACCTTCACCAACAACATGCTGGGGGAGACCTACAGCGAGACCGTTCGTAATCAGGTCGGCGCCGGGGATCTTCAGAACCGCGCCGAGGCCTACGAGCTGATGACCTGCCCGCAGGGCGGTCTGGTTGCTGTTGCTGGTGTGGACACGCAGGACAACCGCCTTGCCGTGGCGATTCGCGCTTACGGCCGCGGTGAGGAGAGCTGGGGCATCTGGCACGGTGAAATCTTCGGCAGCCCAGCTCAGCCGGAGACCTGGACGAAGCTGGCTCAGCTGCTTGAAGCGCCGATCACCCACGCGAGCGGCCAGGTGATGCGGGTGGATGCCGCTGCAATCGACGCAGGCGGTCACCACGCGGAGGACGTGTATGCGTTCACCCGCGCCGCAAAGCTCCGCGGCAAGCACTGGTTTGCAGTCCGCGGCGCCAAGGCTTACGACCACCCCAAGCTCGGGCGGCCGAAGACCTACGAGTACACGTGGCGCGGCAAGCCCGTCCCGGGCGGTGCCGAGCTGCGATGGGTGGGAACGCAGGCCATCAAGAACCTGATCGACGGCCGACTGGCCCTCGGGGAGCGCGGGCCCGGCTACTACCACATGCCTCTCGGCTTTGGCGCCGACTACTACCAGCAGCTGCGAGCGGAGCGGCGCGTCTGGCGCAAGGACGGCAAGACCGGCAACCGGGTGCTGTGGTGGGAGTGTCCGAGTGGCGTGCGCAACGAGGCATGGGACTGCGAGGTGTACGGCTACGCAGCGTACCTCTACACGATGAGCGGCCAGCACGCGGAGACCGTTTGGCGCGCCCGTGAGCAGCTGTTTGCGCCGCGCCATCCCGATTTGTTCGATCAGCCGGCGATCGCGTCACCAACTCCACCTCTTGCGCTACGACCGCAAGCGTTCGCACCCGCAGTGCAACCGGTGGCAACCGAGGTGCAACCGGTAGCGCCCGCCGTGCAACCGCAGCCAAGTCCGGCCGCAGAGCGGCGGCAGGTTCAGCCCGAGCCCGAGCCCGAGCCGGAGGAGCCGGAGCCACAGCTGCAGGTCATCGACTTCAGCGCGGTGCGGCAGTACGCCGCGGCGCCACCGCCACAGCCAGAGCCACCGCCATTGCGCCGGTCGCAGTCCAGCTTCGTGCGCAGCTGGGGCTCGGCCGGTGTCTAGACCTTGGAGAGCACATGCAACAGAACATCATCGCTGGCGACACGCTCAGCTTCGCCAGAAACTGCACCGCCTACCCGGCCAGCGCCGGCTGGCGGCTCCTCTACACGCTGATTCCGCGCGCCAGCTCGGCGCAGCGCATCAACTTCGACAGCCAGGCCGACGGGTCAGCGCACCGCGTCAATGTCGCCGCGGCGCTGACGAAGGGCTGGGCGCCGGGCGACTACGCCTGGGCCTGCACGGCCACTGATGGCGTGAATGTCTGCACCGTGGAGCGCGGGCAGTGCGTGATCGAGCCTGATCCGCGCGAGGCTGCCTCGGGTACCGACAGCCGCAGTCTCGCGAGACGGGCGCTGGACGATGCCCGCGCGGCCATGGCTGCATGGTCGCCCACACGTCGCCGCTACAAGGTCGGCGACCGCGAGCAAGAGTTCAACAGCGCCCAGGAGATCCTGCGCGTCATTGCCTACTGGGAGCGGGAATGCGCCCGCGAGGAGGGGCGCCCGCTGGGTGCGCGAATCTACTTCGGGACGCGCTGATGTCGGGCGGCTTCAAGACCTTCAGCGAGCCCGGCAGCAGCATCCTGCGCGACTTTCGAGCCGCCATGCAGGCCCGCCGACAAACGGGGCTGCCGCTGACCACGCCGCTGCGCGCGCAGCGCAGCTTCGCGGCCTCGCAGTCCACCGTCCTGTCGGCAGGCTGGCCGACATGGGATGCTTCGATCAACAGCCTGCTGCGTAGCGCGCTGCCGGTGCTCAAGGCTCGCAGCCGCCACTGGTCGCGCAACACGGGTCAGGGCCGACGATTCTTGAACCTCGTGCGCAATGGCGGGGTGGGGCCTGCAGGGTTTCCGCTGCGGATGCAGTGCGGCGATTGGGTCAAGGGTCCAGGCGGCTACAAGTGGCAGCTGGACAAGCTGGCCAATGACGCCATCGAGGCCGCTTGGCTGGAGTTCTGCCAAGCCGGCAACTGCGACGCGTCGGGAAAGTTCAGCTTCGGCGAAGCCTGCCGCCTGCAGCTGGAGATGGTGGCTCGCGATGGCGAGTTCCTGGGCCGGCATCTGCGCGGTGCGCCCAACAAGTGGCGCTATCAGGTTCAGCTGCTCGCGACCGACCGCCTGGACCACAGCGCCAATGCCGATGCGGTGGGCTCTGGCAATGAGGTGGTGCTGGGCGTGGAGCGCAGCAGTGTGGGGCGCCCGGAGTTCCTGCATGTGTTGCGGGCCAATCCTCTGGACGCCCGCGGCACGCGCAACGCCGAGCGAGTGCCCGCAGGCGACATGCTGCATGGCTTTGTGGCCATCGATCCCGAGCAAGTGCGTGGCGTGCCCTGGTCGCATGCCGTGCTGCTGGGCTCGCACATGCTCGCGGGCTTCTCGGAGAGCGCGGTCTTCGCCGCCCGTGCGGGAGCCTCCCAAATGGGCTTCCTGCAGCAGACGGCCGGCGAAGGCGGACCGCTTCGACCCGAGGAGCTGGGCGTGAAGCCCGACGCTGACGGCGAACTGAGCAAGGAGCTGCGCCCCGGTGCCGTCGATCTGCTGCCGCCCGGCGTCACGTTCGTGGGCTTCGATCCGAAGTATCCGAGCGATGCCTTCGGTCCGTTCACCAATGCAGTGAAGCAGGACATTGCGGCCGGCCTCAACGTGGCCCACCACAACCTCAGTGGCGACATGACCGGCGTGAACTACAGCTCGGCGCGAATCGCTGAGCTCGCTGAGCGCGACGGCTGGCGCGGCGTGGCGCACTGGTTCATTGGGGCCTGGGTGGTACCGGTCTTCCGCGAGTGGCTGCAACTGAGTCTCTTGGCCAGTGCGATCCGGCTACCTAGCGGCGCGGCGCTTCCCGCCAGCAAGCTGGACAAGTACCTGGCCGGAGTGCAATTCCACGGCCGCGGCTGGGACTGGGTGGACCCGCTCAAGGAGGTCAATGCGGCGCGCATTGCCCGCGAGGAGGGCTTCACCACGCGCACGCAGGTCGTGGCCGCGAAGGGCGGCGACTTTGAGGACAACGTGGCCGAGCTGGCGCAGGAGAGCGAGATCCTGGCCGCGCACGGCGTGACCCTGGGTGCGGCTCAGGCCGGGCCGCCGCCACAGAAGGCGGCCCCCGTCGCCGCCAACCCTGAAGAAGAAAAGGAACTCGAAGAATGAATACGTTCCAGCGCGCGGCCCTTGTCGCCGCTGCCCTGGCGATGGCGGGGCCGGCTGTGGCCGAGCGAGCCATGGCAGCTCCGGTCGGCGAAACGCCGCAGCAGCTTGCCGTTCGGCTGCACGCGTCCGACGTGCTGCGCCTGTACGCCAAGGTCGACAAGGAAAGCATCAACGAGGAGGCGCGCACCGTCGAGATCGCGTGGGCCAGCGAGGCGCCTGTGCCCCGCTGGTTCGGCTTCGAGGTGCTGGACTGCACGACCGACAGCATTCGCCTAGCGCGGCTGATGGATGGCGCGCCGCTGCTGTTCAACCATGACCGCGACGGCCTCATCGGCGTGGTCGAGAGCGTCAGCATCGGCTCGGATCGCGTCTGCCGCGCAGTCGTGCGCTTCGACACCTCCGAAGAGGCTGAGAAGCGCTGGCGCCAGGTGCTCAACGGCGTCCTGCGTCACGTCTCGGTCGGCTATGCCGTGTCCGCGATGGTGCTGGAGTCCGACGAGGACGGAATCCGCACCTACCGAATCACCGACTGGGAGCCCTATGAGCTTTCCATGGTGACCATTCCCGCCGACCACTCGGTGGGCGTCGGCCGAAGCGCCGATCTCTTCTCTGTTTCGGCTGCGGCCTCGGTGGCCGCAGATCCTGCAACCGTCCCCACAACCGATCCCACAACCATTCCCGCAACGCCGAAGGAAAACCGTTCCATGCCGCAAACGATTGAAACCCCGACCCAGCCACCGGAGAACGCCGACGTGGTCCGCCGCGACGCCCTGCTGGGCCTGGGTCAGCGTTATGCCGATTACATCAGCATCGCCGATGTGCAAACCGCCTGCCGCGATGGCCACACGCCCGAGCAGCTGCAGGAGCTGGTCATCCAGCGCATGACCAGCAAGCACAGTGACACGCGCAATGCGCATATCGGCATGAGCGATAAAGACGTCGGCCGCTACAGCGTGGCTCGCGCCGTGGCCGCCATGGTGACGGGCGACTGGAAGGCGGCCGGCCTGGAGCGCGAAGCCAGTGAAGCCGCCGCCAAGATGTTCGGTGGCACCTCGCGCGGCCTGCTGCTGCCGATGGACGTGATGAGCCGCTCGTTCAACGTGGGCACCGCGGCGGAAGCCGGTAATCTGGTGCCCACGACGCTGCGTGACGACATGTTCGCCGACGTGCTGCGAAGCCGTCTGGCCATGGGTCGGCTAGGTGCCACGATGCTGTTCGGGCTGACCGGCAACGTGGATCTGCCGCGCAAGACTTCGGGAAGTGCGCTGAGCTGGCTGACGGAAGTCGCCGGCGCCGCCACCACGCAGGTCAACACCGGGAAGGTCAGCCTGACGCCCAAGCGCATCGGCGGTGTCATCGAGTTCAGCAAGCAGGCCGTCATCCAATCGGCGATGGCGGTGGAGCCGCTGCTGCGTCAGGATGTGATGTCCGAGTATCAGGTGCAGTTCGAGACCGCGGCCATCAACGGCTCGGGCGCTGCCGGTCAGCCGCGTGGCCTGCGCAACACCAGTGGCGTGGGCTCGGTGGTGGGCGGTGCCAACGGTGCCTCGCCGACCTGGGCGCATGCCGTGGCGCTGGAGAGCGCCTGCGCCAACGTCAATGCCGAACCCGATGCGCGCAGCGGCTACCTCATCAACACGCGCTTGCGCGGCACGTTCAAGACCACGCAGAAGGCGGCGAACCTGCCTTTCATCTGGGAGAACGGCGCAACGCCGCTGAACGGCTACCGCGCCGAGGTGACCAACATCGTGCCCAACAGCCTGTCCAAGGGCACGAGCGCGGGCGTCTGCAGCTCGCTGATCTTCGGCAGCAACTGGGAGATGTTCGTGATGGCCCAGTTCGGCGCCATCGAGCTGCTGCTGGACGAGGTGAGTCTGGCCGCCAACGGCCTCAACCGGCTGCTGCTCAATGCCTTCGTGGACACGGGCGCTCGCCGTGCGGCCGACTTCTCGGTGATGGACGACGCTCTGGCTGGCTGATCGTTCGCGCGCATCTCCTGAACTGGCCGGCGCGTGTGACGCGCTGGTCGGCCAACCCCACCCTGTTCCCTGCCCGCCGGGCTTCGCCCGAGCGGGCTTTTCCGTTTGGAGAAACCAATGTTCCAACAGACCGCCAAGCCCGTTGACCTGATCGTCATCGAGCCCACCCGCATCGACGCCCAGCCCATCGAGGCCGGTACGGTGCTCAAGCAAGTCCCGCCCGATCTGGCCATGGAGCTGGCCGCGGCTGGCAAGGTGCGAGTCGCCACCGAGGAGCTGATCGCCGAGTATCAGGACCGGGCCAAGGCCGCCAAGAAGCTGGCCAGCGCCGAGGCCGGCAAGGCGGCCGACGCCCAGGCCGCCGCCGACGAGCGCATCGCCACCACCGTGGCGGCTGCAGTCGCCGCGGCGCTGCAGGCTGCCGGCGTGGTGCCAGCCAACCCGGCCAATCTGACCAATCCGGCCAAGAGCTAAGACATGGCGGCCGGTGAGACCGATGCGGATCTGCGGGAGCTGATGAAGTTGGAGGGGACGCCGGCTGAGCTGGCCGGCACCTCCGTCCTCGGGATATTCGAGGAGCCCCTGACGGTCGATCCGCTTGGCGGTCTCGGTGTTGCCGCGGGTCGGCCCCAGTACCGCATGCCCAGCTCCGATGTCCCGGCGAACGTGACGGATGCGCCGCTGCAGCTCCTGTATCGCGGAGTCCTGCGGCGCTTTGCTGTGCGAGAGCACGAGCCCGACGGCACCGGCCTGACGGTGCTGAAGCTCAGCGAGGCCGCATGAGCGCTTCCGGCTTCAGTGACGTGACGCTCGCCGCGAAGCGAGCGCTTCAGGCCGAGCCGGCCGTGGCGAATGGAAACGTCCGTCGCGGCCAGCCCCGGCCTCTTCAGGCCGGGCAAGCTGTCGCCGCCCTGGTGTTGCCAGCGGTCGCCCAGGGCGACGACGAGCACACGAATGGGCCGCGGGACTGGCGCACCACGGTTGTCGTGGAGCTGCAGGCCCGCGCCCATGCCGGCCAGGAACCCGAGGACGCGCTGGACGTGCTGCTCTGCGATGCCTATGCCCGGCTCACGCGCCTGGCCGACTTCTGCCCGGCAGTTGTGGAGGCCATGGGCACGCCGCGCGTCGAGTGGGACATCGCTGAAGCGGACACCGCCATCGCGACCGTGCGGCTCGCCTTCACCGTGCTGCATCGCACGCAGCCGGGCTCGCTGATCTCCGACACCTGACCCAACCCTTCACCGAAACGACGATGAACACGAAGACCCGTATCGAGCCCACCGAGGGCAACCCTGAACCGCTGCCGCCCGTCGGCGGCCAGTGGACCCGTGATGACGACGGCGGTCTGCGGCCGTCCGACCGTGCAACCGCGGCGGCGGCCGGGCTGTCCTGGCCCGAGGAAGTCGCCGCGCTCGACGGTGCCGAGGTCGCGGACGCCGCGGCGAAGAAGCGCGTGCGCTGACCCAACGAAGGAGCAACAGAATGCCCCGCTATACGCGAAAGTCCGCCATCCTGGCGGCGAAGGAGGCCACCGCAGGCGTCGATGCCGCCCCGACGGGCGCGGCCAATGCGCTGCTGGTCTCCAACCAGAGCATCAACCCGCTCAACGCGACGAACGTGGACCGCGACAACGTGCGGGCCTACTTCGGCGGCAGCGAGCAGCTGGTGGGGACCGCCTACAAGGAGGTGTCCTTTGACATCGAATTGGCCGGCAGCGGCACCGCGGGCACCGCGCCGCCGTGGGGCGCGTTGCTGTGTGCGTGCGGCTTCGCGGAGACCACCGCTGCGACGCCGGCTCGCATCGAATACACGCCCATCACGGACAACGTGCCGAGCGTGACCATCTACTACTACATGGACGGCGTGCTGCACAAGCTGCTCGGCGCTCGTGGCAACTGCGAGATCAGCGCCGGCATCGGCGAGATCCCGAAGCTGAAGTTCACGTTCCAAGGCATTGACGGCGGCGACACGGTCGCGGCCACGCCCGCCACCACGCTCTCCGCCTTCAAGACGCCAGTCGTCATCAACGATGCGAACAGCGGCGATGTGACGCTGGGCGGCGCGCTGGCGGCCGGCGCCGTGACTGGTGGCCAGGGCTATCCGGGCAAGGGCCTCTCGCTCAGCCTGGGCAACGAAGTGCAGTTCGTGCCGCTGACCAGCTCGGAGGGCATTGACCTGACGGGCCGCGCCGTCAGCGGCAAGGTCTCGCTGGACCTGACGCCTGCGCAGTACGTCGCGGCCATGGCGGACGTGAAAGCCAACGTCGTGACCACGCTGTCCTATCAGTTCGGCACGCAGGCCGGCAACATCGTTCTGCTGTTCGGGCCCGCGGTTCAGCGGCTGAGCCCGAGCTACGAGGACTACAACGGTCGAGCGATGGCCAGCTATGACCTTCGCTTCGTGCCGAAGAGTGGCAACGACGAGTTGCGTCTGGTCCTGCTATAACCCACAC
>Ga0209051_1000758_pt1 | contig 34540 bp, 31 predicted proteins | sample AraplaCvi_mMS_r2_2_FD_184286 | JGI IMG/M metagenome (GOLD analysis project Ga0209051, IMG submission 184286) | Arabidopsis root microbial communities from North Carolina, USA - plate scrape MF_Cvi_mMS_r2 (SPAdes) (version 2) | ecosystem: Host-associated > Plants > Roots > Endosphere | place...
GGCCTCGACATCCTCGAAGACGAGACAGTCAGCTGGACGAACGCCGAGGACCTCGGCGCCAAGGATGTAGCACTGGGGATTCGGCTTGCCGATGGTAACGTCGTCTCCGGTGACCATGAAGCGGGGAACGGGCAGCCCTGCTGCGCCAAGCCGGCGTAGCGCCAGAGGCTTGGTCGAGGAGGTCACGATCGCCCAGCGCTGGGGCGGCAGCGCGGCGAGGAACTCCGCAGCGCCGGGGATGGCGACAACACCGTCGACGTCGTCGATTTCGGCCTGCGTGATCTTGTCGGCTTCTGCGACAGGATCGATGCCGGGAAGGCCGAGCTGACGGATCGTGTCGACCCCCCGCTTTCCGTGCATGGTCGGCAAGAAGCGGACGGGATCAAGTCCGTGGCGCTCTGCCCAGGCTCCCCAGACCCGTTCCGCTGACGCGGTCGAACTCAGGATGGTGCCGTCCATGTCGAAGAGGAACGCGGCATACTGGTTTGGATCGGGAAAGGCGGACGGCACGGTGATCTCCTGGCTTTACGGATACGGCCTCCTATGTGGCCTGTGTCGCGGAAGGGCGCAAGGATCGGACTGACGATCATCGACGTGGAGATCACGTGAGACCGCTGAGCGTCAGCATGACGCAGAAGACGAGAAGAGCCGCGGAGCCGCAGCGCCGGGCAAACAGCGGCATTTCCTGCCTCCGGCCGATGATCGCCCGTCCGAAGGCAAGCCACAGAGCGGAGGTCGCCGCCGTGGTTGCCAACAAAACCATCATAGTCGGAACGGCATCTGCACCCACTGACGGCACCATGGCCAGCCCGATGATGATGGCCTTCGGATTGAGGAGCGTCGTGACGAAGAGTTCGCGCGGACCAACGGTTGCCGCCTTCCCACTTTGAGAAGGTGCCCACAGTTTCAATGCCAGGGCGAGAACCCAGGTCGCCGCAAGAAACTTCACGGCCTGGGCGATTTCGGGATGTGAATGAAAGATTGGACCGGCAAGACCGGAGACCAGCAGGACCATGATTTGATAGGCGACAACCACCGCACCCACAAGCGTGAGGCATCGTCCTGGTGCGAGAGCGGAGGTGGCCAGGGCAAGCACGGCATTTGTCGGGCCGGGTAGAACGAGAAGGCCAAAGACGCCAAGCCCGAATGTTAAAAGATCCATGTCACAAACCTTCGTATCTGGCATCCTTCTGGCATCGATCGCGCCAACAGTATTTGATCGAAATCAACTGTGACGACCCTGATAGCTCCAACTAAGAACTTATATTGGCTTATAACTAGTTATAAGGTATCTCCATTATATCCCCATAAACCGGATATATGTCATGGATGAAGTTCGCAATCCGTTTGCACCCGGCGCTGGATCCCAGCCGCCTGAACTTGCTGGTCGGAATGGCATACTTGAAGATGCCCGCATTGCCGTGCAGCGTGTCATTCGCGGCAAGCCTGCACGATCACAAATTCTGCTTGGCCTTCGGGGCGTCGGCAAGACCGTGCTCTTGAACAAGATCGAGCAGATCGCCGAGGAGCATGGCCATCTGACATCGATGGTGGAAGCGCCCGAAGGGATTCCACTGCCAACACTTCTCTATCCCCGAATTCATCAGGTGCTGCGCAAGCTCAGCGTTGTTGAGAAGGCGAAGGCAAATGCCTTTGGCGCGATGCGCGCGCTTCGCAGCTTTGCCTCGATATTCAAGGTTGAAATGGGAGATTTTGCCCTCTCGGTCGACCCGGAAACCGGGACGGCGGACAGCGGCAACATCGAATACGACCTTGCCGAACTGTTCGTCCGCGTCGGGGAGGCGGCGAAAGCGGCAGGGCGTGGCTGGACACTGCTCATCGATGAAATCCAGTACCTCGGTGAACGGGACTATGCGGCATTGATCGTCGCAATTCACCGGATCAGCCAGAAAGGGCTTCCGGTCCTGTTTTTCGGCGCCGGCCTGCCGCAGGTGGCCGCACTTTCCGGCGACGCAAAGTCCTATGCCGAACGATTGTTTTCGTACCCGTCGGTCGGCGCTCTGGACCAGCCGTCGGCCGAGCTCGCCATCAGAAATCCCATCGAGGACGAAGGCGAAAAGATCGAGGTCGAGGCATTGCAGGCAATCATCGCCAAGACCCGGGGCTACCCCTATTTTCTGCAGGAATGGGGTTATCAGGCGTGGAACGCTGCTGATCAATCTCCAATAGACGCCGCAGACGTCGATGAATCGTCGGGGAAGGCTTTGCGGAGGCTTGATGACGGGTTCTTCCGCGTACGTTTCGATCGCCTGACGCCGCGGGAACGTGATTATGTTTTCGCCATGGCCAAGCTTGGCAACGGGCCCTACAAGTCTGGCGATGTGGCGGAGATGATGAAGCAGCCGCCGAGCAAGCTCGGGCCGGTGCGGGCAAGCCTCATCAAGAAGGGCATGATCTACAGCCCGTTCTATGGAGATATCGATTTCACGGTGCCATTGTTTGGTGACTACCTGGTCCGCAACTGGATAGCATGAGACATCGGCATGCAAGTGCCCGCTTGCCGGGAGATGCCATCCGGAGCTCCGATGCAAGCACTGCGACGCGTTCGAGTGCCCCGTTTGGTAGTTGGATCCGTCCGATCAACCCGACGTGAAATCCGATTGAACGGGGAAAGCAACTTGTCGCAGATCAACCTCGACAACTACGCTCGATGTTGGGCAAGTTGCCGCTTCCAGCAGCGTGCGGCTCATCGATTGAAGACGGGTCGGGACCATGCGGTAGACGATAGCCAGCACGAACACCGTGTGTCCGATGATGACGGTTACCGGGGATCGATCGAAATCAATCTCCCGGAAGAAGATCAGCAGCGCCAATCCGCTGATGACCGGAGGCATCAGGAAGGGCAGGAAGATGATGAACTGCAACAGGCTGCGTCCGGGCTGATGACCGTGGTAATAAAGGGCCAGAAGCGTGCCTGATACCACGGACAGGATGACGGTAGAGAACCCGACGATCAGGGTCGCCGCAGCGCGGATAGGACGTCGGAATTCTCCGTTAATGCCCTGTAAGCGGCAAATGTCGGTGGAGGCCCGATCTGGCACGCAGCGATCGAGCCCCCGGGCATCGTGACGGTGACCGCGGTTGCCTGCCAGAAGGAAAGGGCCGCCGAGCGTGACGCCCCCGCTATGTGAGGTTCGTTCCCGTGCGCCTTGCCGCTTCATTGCGAACCAAGTGCCAGCATTGAAGGTCGAGCATCGCATCGGGCAGGGCGCGGTGGGTTGGCGCATTGCCGAATCTGATGGTGGCAATGACGTCCTCGACAAGGTTGGCGAGCGCCGCCTCGTCCGCTGCAGGTGCCATGAGATCGCGCGCAGCGGCGAGAAATGCGTCCCTGGATTTGCCGATCCTCAGAGCGTGGCGTGGCAGACCGCCGGCGCGCAGGAGGACGCTCAGCCATTTTCCGTCCCATGAGGGAGCGCTGGCATAGAGGTCGTGCCCTGCGAGCTCTTTCATCATGCCCTGCGCCACCAAATCCGCGGCGATGCCGTCGCTATCGATGAGTTCTCGCGAAATGCCGTGGATCGCTTGCGCCTCGGTAGACCAATCGGTCCAGTCGGGTGCGGGGCGTATCAGGAAGGAACGGGACCGACCGTCCTGAAACACCCAGGCAACCTCGATCGGGAAACTCTTCTTGGCGAGTGACGATGCTTCGAAATCCAGGAATACGATCAAGGGGATATCACAGGTTCTGCTGCCTCCCACCGGGTCATTGGCCAGGCTCCAGGGCGCGCGTCGAGCCAGTGACGAATGGGCCAGCGACGAATTGGGCCAGTGACGAGGCGGCGCCTTGCAGCATCGGTATCATATCTGGCCGCCGTTGGCAGCCATCACATCGGATGCGCTCGAAGGTTCAAGATGAGCCGCTCGTCGGTGTGGCATGCGGACCAAGCCAGGCCGGCCATTCTCGGCACGCGCCGGAGGATTGTTTCAACCTGCGGTTCGATGATCCTGGCTTGCGGGCTAGGCGCTTGGCCTTGCTGCAAGGTGCGGCTCAACCAAAATGTGGGACGCGGCCGTGCGCCCATCGATGCGGCTCAGGAGCATCTCCGCTGCGCGGCTGCCGATGAGATCGGGGTTCTGATCGATGCTGGACAGACCGACGAGCGGGAGCGCCGCCACCGGGGAGTTGTCGTAGCCGATGATCGCGAGTTCCTCGGGAACCTTGATGCCCCTTGTGCGGGCCATGTTGATCAGCGGCACCGCATCGAGGTCTGACCAGACGAAAACAGCGCGTGGCCGGTCGTCGGAACGAAGGAAATTCTCGAGGGCTTCCTGGCGATCGGTCGAAACCGGCGGCAGGCGAATGATGCGGGCTTCGAGATCCAGTTCCTTCATGGCTGCGAGGTACCCGTGCTCGCGCTGCAGGGCGACAACTGTCGGTGCCGAATCGTGAAAGTCGTATCCGAGCATGGCGACATCACTATAGCCGCTCTTGACGAGCGCCCGGACGGCAAGTGCTGCACCAGCCCTGTCGTCGGAGTTCACGGTGTCGAAGCTTTGGGAAAGGGGCTCATGGTGGCCGATCACCGCGATCGGGATCTGGCGGGCATACTGTTCCAGGACCTTGTCGAATATTCGTGGAGCGATAATCAGCACTCCATCCATGCGATTGTCGATCATCGATTCGATCATCGACGTTTCGATCGGACTGGCCGATTGGCCAATGCCGATCAGCGTCTTGTAGCCATGGTTCGCAAATGCAAGGTTGGCGCTTTCGATGATGCTCGCAAGGAAGGGGTTGGTCAGATCGATGACGAGCACGCCGATTGTCTTCGTTCGGCCGCGCATGGCTCTGGCCGCGACCGACGGCCGATAATTCAGCCTTTCGATGGACCGTTCCACCTTGTTCCGGAGCACGTCGCTGACGCCATAGGCATTGCGCAGAACCTTGGAAACCGCAGCAACGGAAACGCCTGCGTCCAGCGCAACATGGCGGATCGTGACCCGGTCGTTCGTCGCGTTAACGACCTGATTTTTCATGGTTAAATTTCTCTTCTCTCGCGTTCCCAAATTATACACACAAAAAAGCTTGCGCGGCAATCAGCTTTGTAGAATGATATACATAGAACGTTATACAGGTCTGGGAGCCTGTTGGTTTCAGTATTTTGGGAGGATCTGCTTTGAAGGTTTTGAACGGCCACAGCGATGCGGCTGGCGATGGGGCAAGCGCGTCCCTGGTCCAGTTTTCCGGCGCTATGATCGCGCCGCGGTGCGACGAAGGCCAGGGAACATCCGGGACCTATGTGGCCAGTGAATTCACGCTCGAGCTCGTCCCGTCCGCAGCCACCCTGCGCGTCTCGGCGCTCGGTCTTTACCGCGTTCGCATCAACGGTCGTCGCGTCGGCAACGATCTCCTGACGCCCGGCTGGACCTGCTATGACGACCGCATCGCCTACCAGACCTATGACGTGACCGGCGACCTTCAGCCGGGCAGTAACCGGATCGAGATCTGGCTTGGCGATGGCTGGTACCGCAGCCAGCTCATGTGGGCGTCCAATCCAATTGTCAATTGCTGGGGAGACCGTGTCGCCGCCATCGCCGAAATCAGCGCGGACGGCAAGACGATCCTGAAGACAGGCGAGGGGTGGACTAGCGGACTGACGCCGGTGACCCGCAACGGCATCTATTTCGGAGAGGACTACGACGCCCGCATCACGCCTGAGGATACGTGCGGCGTCGATGTACTCGCCTTCGACAAGGGTTTGTTGGTTCCGCACGAAACCGGGGCCGTCAAGGAACTCGTCGAGCGGGCACCGATCGAGCAATGGTCGGAGGGTGAGGGTCGGACGGTCTTTGATTTCGGCCAGAACTGTGGCGCGTATATCAGGATCCGTGTGAAGGGCGAGGCGGGTGCGTCTCTCCGGATCGAGCACTCCGAGGTCCTGGGTCCGGACCGCTTCTTCGACAACCGCAATTATCGAAGCGCACGCGCGGAACTGGTCTACACGCTGTCGGGAGCCGGCGAGGAGCTCTACGCCCCGATCTTCACCTTCATGGGATTCCGATATGCGCGGGTCACGGTGAGTGGACGGGCGGAGCTCATCAGCATCGCCATGGTGCCGATCTCTTCGGTGCCGGTGGCCGCCGGTGGATTTACGTCGGGGATCGCGGCCGTGAACAGGCTCGTCGAAAACACGATCTGGTCGCAACGCTCGAACTTCATCGAGATCCCGACGGATTGCCCGCAGCGCGACGAACGGCTCGGCTGGACCGGAGACGCACAGGTCTTCGCCGGAACTGCCTGCTGGCTTGCCGACAGCGGCTCGTTCCTGAAGAAATACCTCCGCGATGTCATGCATGACCAACGTGCGAACGGCGCGGTTCCGCACTTCTCTCCCGACCCCACGCGGCTCTACCCGATCGACGGACGGGGTGACTGGGCGGGGTCGACAGGATGGGGCGATGCGATCGTCATCATCCCATGGCAGCTCTACCTGCATTACGGCGATGTCTCTGTTCTCGAGGAATGCTTCCCGGCGATGCTCCGGTGGCTGGACTATCTCTGGGGTATCTCCGACGGTCCGATCATTCGTCCGCCCGCAGTCTGGGGCGAGCACGGCTTCACTTTCGGCGATTGGTTGCAGCCTGTTGGTGACAACCGCAAGCCGCGCCCGACCGTCGCCGACGACTGTGCGGCCACCCTCTACCATTTTATCTCGACCGAACTGACTGCGAAGATTGCCGGAATCCTGTCGAGGAAATCCGAGGTCGACCGCCTCAACGGTCGCGCAGAAGAGATCAGGTCGGCATTCAGGCACGAGTTCTTCTCGCCGTCGGGACGCATTGCCCACAACGACCAGACCTCTTGGGCTCTCGCCTTCCTCTACGGGCTCGTTCCGGCCGAATACGAAGAGGCGGGACGCGCCTATTTCCGCAGGGTCTCGGAAGAGACCGATGGCGTCATTGGAACCGGCTTCATCGGAACACCAGCACTCCTGCCTGCACTCACCAGGCTCGGGATGCTGGATCTCGCAGAGAAGATGTTCCTCAACAGGAAGGTTCCCGGTTGGCTCTATCAGGTCGAGCGCGGCGCAACGTCGATCTGGGAACGGTGGGATGCGCTCGCCGAAGACGGGACGATCTACGATCCCGACATGAACAGCTACAACCACTACGCCTATGGCGCCGTCTGCCAGTGGCTCTTCGAAGACGTCGCCGGTATCAGGCCACTGGAAGACAAGCCGGGCTTTGAGGAGATCGCCTTCGATCCGGCGATCCTTCCTGCGCTCTCCCCGGTCTCGGCGTGGCACGATACGCCCTTCGGGCGGATCGAGGCCGGATGGTCCGTCAAGGATGGCAAGGTGACTTGCCGTCTTTCCTTGCCCCAAGGCGTCACCGCACGGCTGAAAGGCAGCGATGCCCGCAAGCAACTCACAGCAGATGCGAAACCGGTCGAACCCGAACGGGAGCTCAGGCTCGGGCAGGGGGAACACACGATCACGTTTTCGATCTGACGATATAGCCTGCGGCTCATCCGCGGGCCCGCAGCCCAATCATTCCGGTCTTCAGGAGGAGGAAATGACTATGAGAATGACGAAGTGCAGCATCCTTGCCGCAACCCTTATGTCGCTGGCAGCCGGTGTCGCCCACGCCGACGTGACGCTGAGCGTCCTCATCGACACCAACCCGGAAACGATCGCCTCGTTTGACGCGGTGTCGAAGGCGTACACCGCAAAACATCCGGACGTCGCCTTTGACGTCGAGCAGCGCGCCGGAGGATCGGAGGGCGACAATATCGTCAAGACGCGGTTGGCAACCGGCGAGATGGCAGACATCTTCCAGTACAACAGCGGATCGCTCTTTCAGGCTCTGAAGCCGCAGGAGACGATGGCGGATCTCTCCGACCTTCCGTCCGAGGCCGGAATTCTCGATAACTTCAAGAAGGTCGTCACCGGCCCGGACGGCCATGTCCGCGGGATCCCGTTCGGCCCCGCAATGGGCGGCGGGATCTTCTACAATCGCAAGATCTACGCCGAACTCGGCCTGACGCCGCCGAAGACCTGGGCTGAGTTCATGTCCAACAACGAGAAGATCAAGGCAGCTGGCAAGGTTGCCGTCGCCCAGACCTACGGGACGACGTGGACATCGCAGTTGTTCATCCTCGCCGACTTCTACAACGTCCAGGCGGAAGTCCCGACCTTTGCAGCCGACTACACCGCCAACAAGATCAAGTATGCCAATACGCCGGCTGCGTTGCGCGGGTTCGAGCATCTCGAGGAAGTGGCAAAGGCCGGACTCTTCAACGAAGATTTCGGCGCCGCGACCTTCGATGACGGCATGCGCATGGTGGCAACCGGCGAAGCCGCACACTATCCGATGTTGACGTTCGGTATCGGCAATGTGCAGCAGAACTTTCCGGACAATCTGAAGGACCTCGGGTTCTTCGCACAGCCCGGAGCCGATGCGGGCAAGAACGGTCTGACGGTCTGGATGCCTGCCGCGCTCTATGTCTCCGCGAAGTCTGCCAATGTCGTCGAGGCCAAGAAATTCCTCGATTTCATCGCCTCCAAGGAGGCTTGCGATCTGATGGCGAAGGCGGTTCCTTCAGGCCCGTATCTGGTGAAGGGTTGCGAGCTTCCAAGGGACATTCCGCCGGTCGTTTCCGACATGCTCCCGTATTTCGAAAATGATGGCCGGAACGGGCCGGCGCTGGAGTTCCTGTCGCCCGTCAAGGGACCCGCCCTGGAACAGATCACTGTCGAAGTTGGTACGGGCATTCGCCCGGCAAAGGACGCTGCCGCACTTTACGACCAGGACGTCGAAAAGCAGGCCAAGCAGCTCGGCCTGCCGAACTGGTAACCTCCCAGCCGGTCCCCCGCCTGGTCTCCAGAGACCGGGTGGGGGACGCTTCAAGGTATCCCCATGACGCGCAAATCACCTTATCCCTACTGGTTCGTGCTGCCGGCCGCAGTCGTGTTCACGGTCCTCTTTCTCGCCCCGACGATCGCCTCCTTGTGGTTCAGCCTGACCCGCTGGGACCTTTTCAGCACGCAGTTCATCGGGCTTGAGAACTACCGCCAATTCTTCCGCGAGCCCTTCCTCATCCAGGGGCTCATCAACACGGTCATCTACGCAATCCTTACCTCGGGCACGAAGACGGTTCTCGGGCTGCTTCTGGCAGTGCTGCTGACCTCCGGCATATGGGCGCAGGGCCTGCTGCGAACCGTGATCTTCTTTCCGGTGCTGGTCTCGACAATCGGCGTCGGCATAACCTTTTCCGTGCTCATGCATCCGACCCGCGGGATCATCAACGTCGCGCTTTCTGCAGTCGGGATCCATGGACCGGGCTGGCTCACCGATCCTTCCCTCGCGCTCTATTCCATCGTGTTTGTCGACCTCTGGAAGGGGATCGGTCTTGCGACCGTCATCTACATTGCCGGGCTCGCCTCCATCAGTCCCGACTACTACGAGGCAGCAAGGATCGACGGAGCAACCGGTCGGCAGATGTTCTTCCGGGTCACCGTGCCGCTTGCGAAGCCAGCCACGGTCACGGTCGTCACCTTGTCCCTCATTGGCGGTCTTCGAAGCTTCGACCTGATCTGGGCGATGACGCGCGGGGGGCCGGGATTCTCCTCGGACGTTCTGGCGAGCGTGATCTACAAGCAGTATCAGGCAGGCTTCTACGGTCTTTCGACCGCCGGGAACGTCATCCTGTTTCTCCTGATCGGACTGATCGTGCTGCCAATGACGGCATGGTTCAATCGCAAGGAGGTCGACCTATGAGGCGCCGTCAACTCTACGCGGGCATTTCCGCCCTCCTGGCTTCGGGCGTGATCTTCGTCTTTCCCTTCGTCTTCATCCTGATCACCGCCGCGAAGACCAGGCAGGATGCCGCCGCGCTGACCTTCAGCCTTCCTCATGAATGGCAGCTCTGGCAGAACTTCATCGAGGTCGTCCAGACTCGCAACTACATGCTCCTGCTCGCCTACTTCAACTCGACCCTCATCACCGTCGTCGCGGTGACATTGCTGGTGCTGTTCGGAGCCATGGTGGGCTATCTCCTGCAACGTCGGCCGTCACATTGGAACACGGTCATCTACGGAGCGGTCCTCGCCGGACTGATGATCCCGCCTGCCGTCGTGCCGACGATCTGGGTGCTGCAGTCGCTTGGGCTATTCAAGACGATATCGGGCATGATCCTTATCCAGGTTGCCTATGGGCTTTCCTTCACGGTGCTCCTGTTTCGCAGCTTCATCGCAACGATCCCCCGCGATCTCGACGAGGCTGCGATCATCGACGGTGCAAAGCCCCTGCAGATATTCTTCCGGGTCGTTCTGCCGCTCCTGAAGCCGGTGACCGTTACGGTGATCGTGACCCAGTCGATCGCGATCTTCAACGACTTCACGAACCCGCTCTATTACCTGCCCGGCCGCGACAACGTGACGGTGCAGCTCACGCTCTATAATTTCCAGGGGCAGTTCCAGACCCAGTTCAATCTGCTGTTCATGAACATTCTGCTGGTCACCATACCGCCCCTCATCGTCTTCGTATTTTTCAATCGGCAAATCGTGGCAGGCATGACTGCCGGCGCCGTGAAGGGATAAGTCATGACAAGCGTTGTTCTTGAAGATGTCCGCAAGAGCTTTGGCAGCCTCGACGTCATAAAGGGCGTCGATCTGACGATCGACGCAGGCGAGTTCTGCGTCTTTGTCGGCCCTTCCGGCTGCGGCAAGTCCACGCTGCTGCGGATAATCTCGGGCCTTGAGCAGTCCACATCGGGAAGGCTTTTGATCGGCGACAGGGATGTCACGCATGCCGAACCCTCACAGCGCGGCATCGCCATGGTCTTCCAGTCCTATGCGCTTTATCCGCATCTGACGGTGGCCGAGAACATCGGCTTTGGCCTGTCGCTCGCCCGACGCCCGAAGGCCGAAATTGCCGAGAAGGTGAAACAGACCGCCGATATCCTGCAGCTCTCGCATCTTCTCGATCGCAAGCCCAAGGCGCTCTCTGGAGGTCAGCGCCAGCGCGTCGCGATCGGCCGCGCCATCATTCGCAACCCGCAGGTCTTTCTGTTCGACGAGCCGCTGTCGAATCTCGATGCGTCGCTGCGCTCACAGATGCGTCTCGAACTGACGGAATTGCACGCGAAACTCGGCGCGACGATGATCTACGTCACCCATGATCAGGTCGAGGCAATGACCATGGCAGACAAGATCGTTGTCCTGAATGGCGGGAAAATCGAACAGGTTGGCAGCCCCATGACGCTCTACAACAAGCCTGCAACGCCTTTCGTCGCCGGCTTCATCGGGTCGCCGAAGATGAACCTCTTCGATGGAGAGCTTGCTGCGAAAGAGGGCTGCAGGACCTACGGCATTCGGCCGGAACACATCCTGCTTTCGGAGACCGAAGGCAAGTGGCGAGGCAGCGTCAGGCATATTGAGCGGCTGGGCGCCGACACCATCGTTTTTCTCGAGGTGCCGCAGTTGCCTGCCATCATTGTCCGCACGGATGGCGACCGTCCGATCTCGCCCGGGCAGACGCTGTTTGCAACGCCGCTCCAGGGAAAGGAACAAAGGTTTGGATGACTGGATTGGCTGCGAAGCAAAGGCCGCAAACTGTGGAGTCTTCATCGGAGCCGCCCATCGATCGCGGCAGGAGGTGATGAATGTCAGCATCACGCGATCGCAGCGTCGTCGAGCACGAAACGCACTTGTATCCATCCCGCGCAAGCACAAGGCGGCGCGTGTCTTCCCGATGTCCCACGAGGCGAAGCTTCTCGTCGGTTGTCGTGTTGCCAGTCTGAAGGATAGTCGCTGAGAAATGGTAACCAGATCGGTGCCCTCACACCAGCCGCGCTGCCCGGTCTGAAGCCTCGGGCGCGGCCAGCAAGGCAAGGGCTATCGCGCAGCTTTCGAAGCCGCGGCGTTCCCCTGGAAGCCATGACTGCCGCGGTGAAGGGCCGCGGCGCTGACGTCATGACTGTCGTCCGCAGGGAGGCAACCCGATGGTCGCCGCAACGATAAACGCCGATCGGCCGATGGTTGCCGAACGTCAGCTGGCGGCCTTCAAGGCCGGTGTCGAACGACCAGTGATCTCGTTGAGCGTCGAGAGGATCTTTCGAACGCCGTAGTGCTCGGTCGAATAATAGATCGTCTGGGCGTCGCGACGGGTTTTCACGACATTCCCCTCACGAAGACGGGCGAGATGCTGGGAGAGAGCCGATTGCGAAAGGCCGACGCGTTTCGCCAAGTCGCCGACGTTGAATTCATTGTCCAGGAGAAGGCTGGCAATCAGCAGTCTTTTTTCATTTGCCAGGAGCGAAAGAAGTCTCGCTTCTTCCTCGAAGTCTGTATCCATGCGCATTCAGGAATTCACCTACATTCACAAAATCGATCGCTTACTTAAACGTAAGATGACAAAATAGCCATAACCATGATTGAATTTGATTGGGCTACTTTAGGTCAATAGACCTTCGGCCAGAGCCCGGACTGGAACCGGGGACTGGGGCGACCAACTCGATGAGGCCGGCGGATCGGGCGCAAGTTTTGCAAAGTTCGGCCGTAGCGTTGACGGAAATTCGGAAGTCTTGCCGACTTGCCTCCGTCCTATGAGGTTGACAACCGGGGCGCTCTCCAGCGCCGGCTGTCTGAGCCTATCGTTCAGCTGGGATGGATGCCGTTGTCGCTGCGTCGAGCGCATGACGGCCGAATGGATTGATAGCCACGAGTACCATCAATATGGCAGCCGCCGACCAAATTCTGACTAAAACTGTGTTGGCTTTCATGCGATAACCGTGGGCGCGTACGCTGAACTGATCGCGCAATGTTCTAGTACTATTCATTGGTCAAAAAAAGATTACCGCGGTCCGCTGACCTGACGACCGGTGCTGCCATCCGCAGCCTCTGTCGCCTCGCGGTCCTCTCGGTCGAGATGACGCCGTGCGACCAAAATCGATGCCCCCGTGGTAGACCTGATTGGCTGTGACCGGCTTGCTCTCATTCCAGGTTGGTAGGTGAATCCACGATCGCCCCTGGACCGGTGTTCAGCGTTCGAAGGGCTCGCCGAGCGATGCTACCCCATTCAACTTCAGAAGACGCCGGTCTGCCGAAATGATGCCGAGGACAAGGATAGTGACGAGGTAAGGCAGACTTGCCAGCAACTGGGATGGAATGTTCACGCCTGTTGCCTGTGCGGCAAGTCCCATCAGAGAGACCGCTCCAAACAGGCAGGCGCCAAGGAAGATCCGGCCGGTAAGCCAGGTTCCGAAAACAACGAGTGCGATCGCAATCCATCCGCGACCCGCGATCATTCCGTCGGCCCAGAGCGGCGTGTAGACGACTGCGGCATAGGCGCCGGCAAAGCCTGCCATGGCCCCGCCGAAGGCGACGGCCGAAACGCGGACGGCAATGACGGGATAGCCGATGGCGTGCGCGGCCTTCGGGTTCTCACCGACGGCACGCACGATCAGGCCGGTCTTGCTGTAGGAAAACATCGCCCAGATCGCGAGTGTTGCCACGAGTGAAAGCCAGACGACGATGTCCTGTATGAAGAGCCCGCCAACGACAGGGATCTGGGAGAGAAAGGGAATGGCGATCTTGGAGATCCCAGGAACGGTAAGCGCTTCATAGGGCTTACCGAACAGCGCCGAAAGCCCTTGGCCAAGGATGCCGATGGCGAGCCCGGCCGCGACCTGGTTTGCCCGGAATCCAAGTGCGACGAAGGCAAAGATCAGCGACAGCAGCGCACCGCCGACGCCAGCGGCGATGAAGCCGAGAAAATGTCCGCCCCCATGGTAGACGATCACGAAGGCGAGCACCGCGCCGAAGGCCATCAGACCCTCGACACCCAGGTTGAGCACGCCGGCGCGTTCGACGACGAGTTCACCGAGAGCGGCGAGAAGAAATGGCGTCGCGGCCGCGAGCGTGCCGGCAAGGATGAACTGGAGGGCGTTCATGAGTGGCTCCGGTGAACGGCGCGAGGCCAGTCGATGCGGTACCGCACGAAGGCGATGGCGATGAGATAGGCGAGCAGGAGACTGCCCTGGAAGACGCGGACGGCAGCGATCGGCAGATTGGCCGAGACCATCGCATTGTCCCCGCCTATGTAAAGAGCTGCCATGATCAGCGAGGAAACGATGATGCCGAGCGGATGCAGACCTCCGAGATAGGCGACGATGATGGCGGCATAACCGTAGCCGGTCGAGATCGAGCGCTGCAGTTGTCCGAGCGGCCCCGCGACCTCGGCAGCGCCGGCAAGGCCTGCGGCAAAACCGCCGATCAGCAGCGAGAGCCAAATCGCCCCGCTTTCACTGAAGCCGGCATAGCCGGCAGCGCGAGGGGCAAGCCCCCCCACCTGGAGCTTGAAGCCGGTAAAGCTGCGCTGCATGAAGATCCAGGCAAGGGCGGACAGCACAAGCGTGATCACAAGCGAGACATTGACGCGGGTGCCGGGAATGAGAAGCGGCACCATGGCATCGTACTGGAACATCACCGACTGCGGGAAGTTGAAACCGTTCGGGTCCTTCCATGGGCCGAGCAGCAGGTAGTAGAGGAGTTGGGCTGCCACGAGGCTCAGCATCAGCGATACGAGGATTTCGTTGGCGTTGAACCGGACACGCCAGATGGCGGTCAGTGACGCCCAGAGCGCGCCACCGACGGCGCCGAGCAGCAGCATCGCCGGCCAGATCCATTGGCCGGTGGCGTTTGGAAACCAGATCGGAATTGCCGAAGCGAAGATCGCGCCGAGGATGAACTGGCCCTCGGCGCCGATGTTGAAGACCTTCGCGCGAAAGCCGATCGCAAGACCCTGGGCAATGAGGAGAAGCGGCCCCATCTTCAGGAGCACTTCGGAAAACGACGACCAGGACAGGAACGGCTCGAGCAGCATCGCATAGACGACGGCTGCCGGGTCACGGCCCATCAGGACATAAAGTGCGAGATTGAGAAGCGTGGCCACCACGAGCGCGATTGCCGGGGCAAGCAGGGTTGCCGTGAGAGAGGCGCGCTCCCTGCGCACGAGGCTCGGGAGGAAATGGAGGGTGGAGGATGCGCTCATGCGAAGGCCTTCTCGGAGGATTGTGCCCCGATCATGTAGCGACCGATCTCTTCCGGCCGGGTATCGCGGGTGACGAGTGGCCGGCTCAGCGTGCCGTGATAGAGCACCTGGATGGAATCGCAGAGCTCGAAAAGCTCCTCGAGTTCCTCGGAAATGACGAGGATGGCCATCCCTTCGTTGCGCAGGGTGATGAGCCGGCGGCGTATGGCAGAGGCTGCTCCGACATCGACGCCCCATGTCGGTTGGGCGACGAACAGCAGCTTCGGCGACAGCATGATTTCGCGTCCGACGATGAACTTCTGCAGGTTGCCGCCAGAGAGAGACCCGGCTTCGGCCTCCGGGCCGGAGGCGCGAACGTCGTACTGGCGCATGCAGTCCTCGGTAAAGGCAATAGCTTTCGTTCTGTCGACGAGGCCATGCCGCAGAAGATCGAGGGGATGCGCAGTCAGGAGGCCGTTAAGGGTGAGGGGCATTTCCGGTACGGCGCCGCGCCCGAGCCGGTCCTCCGGCACGAAAGCGAAGCCGAGCTTCCGGCGGGCGGCCGCATCGAGCCTGCCGACGTCCCTGCCCATCATGAGGATATGGTTCGCCTGGTCGCGAGGCAGCATTGTTTCGCCCGATATCAGCGCGGCGAGCTCGCTCTGTCCGTTTCCCGAGACCCCGGCTATGCCGAGAATTTCGCCAGCGCTGACCGCCAGGCTGATACTGGAAAGGGAAACGGCAAACGGGTCGTCGGGACGGTGGCTGAGGTTATTGATCTCGAGCCGCTTTTCGCCACCGGCGTGGGGAACCGCCGGCATCGGCTCCGGCATGTCGCGCCCGATCATCATGCGGGCGAGGTCATGGGCATCGTGCTCGCGCGGATCCACGTTGCCGGTCACCTTGCCGCCGCGAAGGATCGTCGCGTGATCGCAGATTGCCCGGATTTCCTCCAGCTTGTGCGAAATGAACAGGATCGAAACGCCGCCATCCCTCAACCGCCGCAAGGTATCGAACAGCGTCTCGACGAGCTGGGGCGGCAGCACGGAGGTGGGCTCGTCGAGGATCAGGAGCTTCGGGTTGGTCATCAGGCAGCGAATGATCTCGACCCGCTGGCGCTCCCCGACAGAAAGCGCGTGCACGTGGGCGAGAGGGTCGACTTCGAGGCCGAAATCGCGGCCGAGCTTGCGGACGCGCTCGGTCAACTCGCCCTTGCGTCCGGGTACGACCAGATGGATGTTTTCGATGACTGTCAGTGTCTCGAACAGCGAAAAATGCTGGAAGACCATGCCAATACCGCGACGGCGCGCCTCGGCGGGAGAGGCGAGGTCGAGGACCTCGCCTTCCCAGGCGACGGTTCCGTCGTCCGGCTGCTCGACGCCGTAGATGAGCTTCATCAGCGTCGACTTGCCCGCCCCGTTCTCGCCGAGGATCGCATGGATGGACCGCGCGGCCACGTCCAGATCAATGCCCTGGTTGGCTTTGATCTGGCCGTAGCTCTTGGAGATGCCGCGGAGTGACAGAAGGGGTGCAGCCATGGCTTACTTCGGCAGAGGCGTAGTGACGCCCTTGACGTGCCAATCCATGGCAATGATTTCCGCGTCCGAAAGCGTCGCGCCTGCAGCCGCGGCCTGGCTGCCATCCGCCTTGGTGACCGGACCGGCAAAGGGCGAGCCGCTGCCGTCGGCGAACTTGGCCTCGACTTCCTTCATTTTCGCCGCCACGTCGGCCGGGATATCCGGGCTTGCATCGGCAATGTGAACCACCTTTTCCTTCATGCCGAGGAAGGCGTTGGCACCCTTGAAGGTCCCCGCCAGGTGGGCGTCGACGGACGCCTTGAAGAACGGCGACCAGTCGGTCGCGGCACAGCCGAGGTAAAACTTCGGCGCATATTTCTTCATCGAGGAATTGAGGTTCAGCGAATAGACACCTGCCGCTTCGCAGGCCGAGACGACCGACGGCGTGTCCTGGGCATTGGAGAAGATCACGTCGCAGTTCTGGGCGACGAGTGCCTTGGCTGCTTCCTGCTCCTTGGCCGGGTCGAACCAGGAGTTCACCCAGACGACCGTAACCTCTGCCTTCGGGTTGACTGCCTGTGCGCCGAGGGTGAAGGCGTTGACGGAGGCAATCAGTTCCGGAATGGCGAAGGCGGAGACGGATCCGAGCTTGCCCGTCTTCGAGAGTGCGGCGGCCGCCATGCCAAGCACGTAGGTGCCTTCGAAGTTCTTGGCAGCGAAGGGCGAGAAGTTCGGCGCCACCTGGAAACCCGAAGCATGCAGCACGCTGACCTTCGGATTGCGACGCGCGATCTGCAGCGCGCCGTTCTGGTAGCCGAAGGAGCCGGCGATGAGGAAGTTGTTCCCGTCGGCCACCGACTTCGTCATGATGCGGTCGGCATCAGGACCTTCCGCGATGTTTTCGAGCACGGTTACCTTGACCTTGTCGCCATAGGCGGCCTTGACCGGTTCGAGCCCGTCCTGGAGCGCGCGGCCCCAGCCGACATCGCCGATCGGCGAGGGAACGACGAGGGTGATGCCGAGCGGGCCGTCGGCTGCGAGGGCTGCTCGTCCGCCGAAGGTGCCGGCAAGGCCTGCGGCGGCAACGCCCTGCATCAGAGTTCTGCGGGTGATGTTGGTCATTTTGGTTCCCCTTTTTTGCATGCTTTAGAAATTGACGGTCGCGAGCGCGGCTTCGGCTTCGGCAAACAGCCGCTTTTCGTCAAGGCCGATGAACTCGCCGTTCTCCCACACAATCCGGCCGTTGATCATCGTCATGTCGGTCGCCATGCCGATGCCGACCTTGGCAATCAGGCTCAGCGGATCATGGCGTGTGCCGACGTAGTCCATGCGTCGCGTATCGATGGCAAACAGGTCGGCCGCCATCCCGGGCGCCAGCCTGCCGATGTCTGCTCGACCAAGCAGGGCCGCACCACCGGTCGTGGCATAGCCGAGGAAGTCGACCGGAGCCGGGACGGGGTGTTTTCGCCCTGAAGCCGTCAGGCATTGCAGCATGTAGGCCGAGTGCACGCAATGCATCAGGTTCGAATTGTCGTTCGAAGCAGCGCCATCGCAGCCGATCCCGATACGCAGGCCCAAGGCCTGCATGGCCGGTATGTCTGTCACCTCTGCCCCGACCAGATAGACCGGTTCCGGGCAATGGGAAACGCCGGTGCCATCTGCCGCCATCTTCGCCAGTTCGTCATGGCTGAGTTCCCAGCAATGGGCGTAGAAGGCATCGGGGCCGGCAAATCCGAGTTCCGCGCAATATTCGACGGTCCGCATTCCGTGGCGCGCCGCAATGACCGGGCTCTCACCCTCTCCGACATGGGTGTGCATCCGAACGCCGCGATCGCGTGCCAGCGCCACCGACTCCACAAAGGTCTCGCGATAGCTGTTGACGGGCTGACAGGGGGCAACCACCACCTGTCGCATGCTGAACGGACTGTCGTCGTGATAGGTGTCGATCAGGCGGGCACAATCGGCGATGAATTCGTCCGTCGTTTCCAGCATGGCGTCCGGGATGGTCGACCCTTCCGATTGCGGCAGGGTGTTGCCGCCACGCCCGGCGTGAAAGCGCATGCCAAGCAGCTCGGCAGCCTCGAACTGCCGGTCGATCAGCCGTTTGCCGGCATGTCTCGGGAAACAGTACTGGTGATCAAAGGCCGTCGTGCAGCCGTGCTTGATCAGTTCGGCCATGGCCGTGACAGAGGAGTGATAGAAGCAATCCTCGTTGAGCCGCGAGAAGACCGGATAGATCAGATCAAGCCATTCGATGACAGACAGTTTCGTCCAGTCGAGGTCGGCCCGGTTGCGCACGAAGGTCTGGAAGAAATGATGGTGCGTGTTGACGAGCCCGGGATAGACGAACCAGCCGCTGGCGTCCCTGGTTATCGTGTTCGCCGGAAGCTCAAGGTCAGCCAGATTGTCACCGATCGCCCGGATGGCGGGACCATCCGTCAGGACGTCGACATTGCGACGGGCGGTCGGCCCCTTGCCGTCGTCGACGACGACAGCGGCGCAGTTTTTCAGGAGATAGCCGGCCATGTCATTCCTCACCCGCCGCGATCGATGGGTCGGGCTTCAACTCATGCAGCCGATGAATGCCCGGCATCTCGATGAAACCGTCGAGCGCGCGAATGGCGCGCGACCAGAGACGGATAGCGGGGTAGGGATCAAGCAGGACGCCGCCATCGGGGGCGAGCGCGACATAGGGGAAGCAGGCTATGTCGGCGATCGTCGGCCGGTCGGATGCGAGGAACGACTTGCCCCGCAGTCCCTGTTCGACCAGGCCCGCCTCAAGTTCGCGCAACGCTGCGATCCCGTGCGCCTGGAGAACGGCGATGTCACCCGGCCTGTGCAGCATCTCATGCAAGCGAGCCCCACCGAGATTGGCGGTCAATCGATGTGAGAAGGAAAGCCACTGTTGCACGCGGGCTGCCTGTTCGGCCGTGCCGTCACCCAGCCACTTTGGCGCGGTTTTCATCGAGAGATAGACGAGCATCGCAGAGGACTCGGTCAAGACAAGATCGCCATCCTCAAGGATCGGGATCGAACCGGCGGGGTTCAGCGCCAGGAGCTCTGCTTTCCGATGCTCGCCGCCCGGGTGGAAATCCACGGGCCTGATCTTAAGAGGAATGCCCGTCAGGGCAGCCATCAGGCGCACTTTGTAGCAGCTCGGGGAAAGGATGTAGTCGTAGAGTTTCATTGCGCCACCAGCTGTGCACCATAGGTGAAATTGTGACGTTTGAGCCAGCGCCGGTAAGCCACGGACGTCATGTCCGCGCGGGTGGGGATCTCCATCCCGGGATCGAGCGGCAACAGGTGCGGGATCTGGTTTTCGAGGATCGACCGGTCCTGCAGAAAGATCGTCTGCTGGAAATGGATGAGGTCCGTCATCGAGGTCTCGTCGTCAAAGAGCGCCATCCACGGCCAGACATCGCAAAGATCCTCGGCCAGGGGCTGGACGAAGAGGGTAATGACATCCCATTCAGTTGGCCGGGGTGGGCATGTCTTGTAGAGCACCGAGCAGGTCGGTGACGGGACGCGATACATGTATTCCGTGGTGATCCCGCCGCTTGCGGACTTCGCGGCCTGCGGCTGGTAGAACTTGACCTGGGTTGCCCAGACCTCGTCCTCGACGTCTCGAATTTCCACCTTGTAGTTCTGGACTTCCGTGTGTGGCTCGGCGCCGAGAATGTCGGTGTGGACGAAAGGGAAATGCGCGATGTCGAGAAAGTTCTCGACCGCGCGCAGAGGCGAACAGCGGACGCGAACGACACCGACTTCGACAAACCGGCGGCCAGGCTGATCAGCCTCGGGAATGGAAAAGAGGTCCTTGGTAGGTTCTCCAAGCGATGACCAGACATGGCCGAAACGCACGAGGACGGGAAGGATCCGACCTGCGCAGGTTGTTACAACAGCGTCTCCGTTCGCGTCGGCCGAGACCGCGATCTTTTCCCCCATCAGGGCCGTCTTGTAGACGCCCTTGGCGAGGTGGCTGAACAGGCCAACGGGATACCACTGGTTGAGCATCGCATTCTCTGCCATTATGCGATCCCTCCCTGCAGGCTTTCAGCGCGTCTGCGCAGGCTTTCGGCTGCCCTGGACGCCATGATGCGTTCGGCGGGCGTCGCTCCGTCGTCGACGAGAACATGAACGAGCGTGCGGTGCGGTTGCAATTCGACGAGCAGCAGGCGGACTGCCTGTGAATTCTCCACGGTTTCCAGCACGCCGCGCGCGTCCAGGGTCGCGCCGGCGGCGCGCTCGATGGCGCCAATGTCTGCTTCCGCCGTCAGCGACCGCAGCGGAACAAGGCCGGCGAGTGCGGGCGGTTGATGGGCGGGGTCTCCGACAGCCACCCAGAGCAGGCCGTCTGCCTCCTCGACCTTTTGGGTTGCGACGCGGATTGTCTCCGGCGGCGAGAGGCCGGGATGGGCTGGAATGCGAAGACAGTTTCCTGCCTGTGCGTAGCTCCAGCCGTGATAAATGCAGGACAGTGCCTCGCCGCGGACAAAGCCATGGGACAGGCGCATGCCACGATGGGGACACCGGTCAGCCGATGCCGCGACGCGACCCGACTGTGACCTCCAGAGAGCGATCGAGCCGGCTGTTGTGCGTGCGGGGATGACCGTTGCTGGCGGTAGATCCGCTGATAGCGCAACTGGCGCCCAGAAGCCCGTCGTTTCGGCTGGCATGGTTTGAACTTTCTTTGTATTATCAACGTCTTGCTGTACTTCAAGCGTGGCGGATCATTCACGACTTGCGACGGGCGGAAAGCACGTTTGCATAATCTTTTCGCATTGGCAACGCTGATCAAATAACGTGCACTGGAAAATCGAGGCGGCGTTGCCGGGCTAGTTTGGATCCTTGCCAACCGGCGTTCGAACGATGGTTTCAACCCAGACATCGATGGGGCCGAGCGAGCATCCCATTTCCATCATGTCGATCAACTCTTCGGGGCCGGCAACATCGAGTTCGATCCGATCGGCACTGCTATGGGATATGGATTGCGACAGGCCGAGTTTTTCAGCGTGACGCCTGATCCACGGGACGAAGGAGGGGGCCTTGACGTCTCCGAGGATTGTTATGCGTTCCTTCGGTTGAGCCTGTGTTTGTTCTGCCATGGACGTCTCGCGCTGTGTTTGATCACAGCATAGCGTCTAATCGAGCCAGTGAAAGCGCGATATCGTGTCTGTGGACAATACTGTTTCCTGGAAACGACGGCCGTCACCGGCCGTCGACTGGCCCGGACGGCGGTTTAGATGACGGTAGCCCCGAGACGCGCCCTCGCGTCGAGGATGGCGGCGCAGGCGGCGGCAGCTTCCTTTCCTTTCGTCACGAAATGCTGCTCGAAAAAGCCGACATGGACTTCGGTTTCCTGGAAGTGATGCGGGGTCAGCACCACCGAGAGGACGGGAGTGCCTGTATCGAGCTGAACGCGCATCATGCCGTCAAGGACGGTTGCGGCAACGAAGTCGTGTCGATAGATCCCGCCGTCAACGACGAAGGCGCAGGCAACGACGGCGTCGTATCGGCCGGTGGCGATCAGTGACTGGGCATGGAGCGGAATTTCGAGGGCGCCCGGCACATCGATGACATCGATGTCGGAGCTGGACCGTCCGATGGCCGTCCATTCGTCGGCGAAGGATTGAACCGCCTTGTCGACAATATTGGCATGCCAGCGGGCACGGACGACTGCGATGCGTTTTTGCGTTGAAACCACGGTCTGAAGCATTGAAATGCCTTTCAAGGGTATGCCGGTGGCCCGGCTGTGACGACAAAGCCCCGGAGGGCCTGATCCCTTGAGCGAACAGACAGGACGCACTTCTTTCGCTGCGAAAGACGCGCCTGCCATGTCCTCTTCCATCCGGACTATACCGTCGGCTCCGGCATCGCACCGGATCTGCTGACCTTCCGGCAACACCGGAAGCGCTCGCGGGCTCCAGGCCTGGACCTGATACCGCCGGTGGGGAATTGCACCCCGCCCTGAGAACGGCACGACCTTAGTCCGGCGGCCACTGGCGATGCAAGTCCCCGTCCGCCGGACATTGTCGCAAAACTGCTTGTTGACGGGCGAGGCACCCGGTTTCTGCCGAAATCGGCCGCCGGCCCGTCCTGGAGATCAGGTCTCGAAGGTGCGCTGGATTGCCTCGATCAGGACGACGGCGGAGGCGGCACCTGGATCCATGTGGCCGATGACCCGGTCTCCAAGCCGCGAGGAGCGCCCCTTGGCGGCAACCATGTCCTTTGTCGCTTCCGCGCCACTTGTTGCGGCCACGAGCGCAGCGCTCAGACATTGGCCAAGGGGTTTGCCTTGAAGGCGGGCGGATCTCGCTGCCCTTGTCGCCGGCAGCCAGGCATCGATCATAGTCTTGTCGCCGGGTTCAGCCTTGCCGCGATCCTGGATTCCCTGTCCCATTGCCTCGATGGCATCGACCATGTCGTCGTCGGACAGGACAGGCTTGCCTTTCACGCTGGCGCCCGCGCGCATCAAGGCTGTCGCGTAAAGGGGGCCGGACGATGCGCCGACGGCCGACAGAAACGACTTCGCCGCGGTGTTGAAGACAGTGGTCGGATCGGTCGTGGCGGGATCGAGGGCCGCGACAGTCGCAGCCGCGGCCGAAAAGCCGAGCTCCATCGCAATACCGTGGTCGGCGTCTCCGATAACGCCGTCAAGTTCGCACAATCGCTCCTTCTCGCGCCTCATGGCTTCGGCAATCGCGCCGAACATGTCCTGCAGTTGCGTCACTTCGACCTGCATCGTGTTGATCTCCTATCCGGCCCTGAACATCGCGCAGTCGCAAGGATGGTCGATCAGGCGCTGCAATTCGTTGTCAAGATGCATCAGCGTGATCGAGGCGCCGGCCATTTCCAGCGATGTGCAGTAGTTGCCGACGAGCGAGGTGTGAATGATGATGCCGGCCGCATCAAGACGCTGACTGACGCGGCGCATCAGGATGTAAAGTTCCATGAGGGGCGTCGAGCCCAGGGAGTTGACGAGGACGGCGACGCGATCACCGGCGACAGCCGGCATTTCGGCGAGGATCCTGTCGATGAGCGTGTCGGCAACCTGGTCTGCGCTTTCGAGTGCGCCGCGTGCCACGCCCGGCTCGCCATGGATGCCCATGCCGATTTCCATTTCGTCGTCGCCGATCGAAAAATTCGGCTTCCGTGTCTGGGGCAGAGAACAGGGTGAAAGTGCAACCCCCATCGTATGGGTGCGTGCGTTGGCATGGCGGGCAAGCCGCTCGACGTCGTCGAGGGAATATCCAAGATCGCAGGCCGCACCGGCCGCCTTGAAGATGAAGACATTGCCGGCAACCCCACGCCGCTGGTCGCGCTGGTTGCGCGGGGCGGAGGCGACGTCGTCGGTCGTCAGGACCGTTCTGACCTCGATATCGTCCATCGCGAGCATTTCTGCTGCCATGTCGAAGTTCATGACATCGCCGGCATAGTTGCCGTACATGAAAAGAACGCCCGCGCCACCGTTCACGGCTGTCGCACAGGCAATGATCGGATCAGGCGGGGGAGAGGCAAACACGTTGCCGACGGCGGCCGCATCCGCGAGGCCCTTGCCGACAAAGCCGAGAAAGGTCGGTTCGTGTCCGGAGCCACCGCCAATGACGAGACCCACCTTGCCCTGCCGGGGCCCATGACGCGCGACGATTGCCCGCGGCATGCCTTCGACGGCAAAGAGATGATCCGGATGGGCCAGCAGGATGCCTTCGAGCATTTCGTCGACGGCGTTCTCGCCGGCATTGACAAGCTTTTTCGTCTTCACGCCAATCCTCCCATTGTCGTGCGATCGCGAGGCGGGGACACGGAGTGACGACGGTCGTCGGTCACGCGAATCGAACCCGCCTTTTGATGGCAGTCGCGCCATGCGCGACTGCCGCCATGACTAGCGGCTGTGATACTTTGTATCAAGCTCGTTGATGGCGTTGACATTGCCCGCTGAGCGACCGTTTTCGTCGAAGGTCTGCGTGAGGAAGGCGTCGGCGATCGACTTTGCAAGTTCGCTGCCGATGACACGCGCACCCATGGTGATGATCTGGGCATTATTGGAGAGCGCGGCACGCTCGGCCGAATAGGTGTCGTGGGTCAGCGCCGCGCGAATGCCCGGCACCTTGTTTGCCGAAATGCAGACGCCGATGCCGGTGCCGCAGACAAGGATCGCGCGGTCATAGGTCCCATCGAGCACGCCCGAGGCGACGCGATCGGACAGGTTGGCGTAAAATGGATCCGCTCCGTCGGACGTGCGCGATACTTCCTCCACCTCATAGCGGTCCTTGAGGTGCTCGGCGAGGACCTTTGCCAGGCCTTCGCCTGCGCTGTCTCCTGCGATTGCCAGCTTCATGATCTTTCTCCTTGTAGTTTGGCGGCGCACTTGGCGAGGATGTCGAGGTAGCCTTCGACATTCCAGGCAGAACGGCCGATGAAAAGCCCGTCGATATGCGGGCACGAAATGAGCTCTTCACAGTTTCCCGGATTGACCGACCCACCGTAAAGGCATGGGATCCTGCGGCCGAGGACGTTCTTAGCGACGGCAATGATCTCGGCCTGGCGGGCGTCGGCATAGTCGGCGCTTGCCGGAATTCCCTTCTCGCCGATCGCCCAGACGGGTTCGTAGGCAAGAAGGATGTCCTGCGACATCTGGTGTTTGGACAAATTGGCAAGGGCGCCACGAACCTGCCGTTCGAGGATCGCCGCAGCCTGGCCGCTTTCCCTGTCGGACAGCGTCTCGCCGATGCATATCAGGGGAATGAGGCCATGGCGCACGGCAGCCTCGGTCTTCAACCCGACGGTTTCGTCCGTTTCGCCGAAGAACTCGCGGCGTTCGGAATGGCCGAGCTCGACGATGTCGAGATTGCAGTCCTTCAGCATCAGCGGCGAGACCTCGCCAGTCCAGGCGCCCTGATCAGCCCAGTGCATGTTCTGCGCGCCGACCATGACGGAGGTATCGGCTAGCATGTCCTTTACCTCGCGCACGGCGGTGAAAGGCGGAATGACAAAGCGCTGGATACGGACGTCACGGGCGGCATCGGCGGCTTTCAAACCGGACGCAAACTGCCTCGCTTCTGCGAGCGTCTTGTTCATTTTCCAGCTGGTTCCAATCCAGAACTGCGGTGTACCGGTCATCTCAAATCCTGCGTTGATGCGATCGTCAGCGTGATGCCCTGCCGATCGAATTCCTCCTGTACAGCCGTCTCTGGTGGGCTGTCGGTGATAATGGCGTCGAAGTCGCCCAGTTCCGCCATGACATGCAGGGCCGTGTGCCCAATGCGCTGGTGGTTCACCAGCAGGCATTTGCGTGCCGAGGACGACATCATCGCGCGTTTTGCCCGCACGACATTGTCATCCATATGGTAGGCCATCCTGCCGCTCACGGCAGGGGTGGAAATGAAGGCGATATCGGCCCTCAGCCTGAACAGCGCTTCCTCGGTCACGACGCCGAGATACGCATTGAACTTCGGCGAATAAATGCCGCCGAGCGCGATCAGCGTGATGCCGGATTCGCTTTTCAGCCTCTCCATGATCGCCGCATTGTTGGTGATCAACGTCAGCGGGCGTTTCTGGAGCAGCATCTCGCCGAGGACCGCGGCCATCGAGCCATCATTGACCATGACCGTCATGCCGGGTTCGACAAGCTCGATCGCCTTTCGAGCCATGGACAGCTTCGCGTCGTGGCCCTGGCGCTCGCGGATGCGAAAGTCGCTTTCGAACTGGGTGCCCGCGTCGATCGTCGCACCGCCACGGACTTTCCGAAGCACGCCAGCATGCTCGAGATCATCGAGATCACGGTGGATCGTCATTTTCGAGACGGTGAAGCGATCGGCAAGATCATCGAGGTCGACGGTCTTGCTCTCGACGAGCAGGTTAACGATCAACTGCTGCCGTTCCTCGCGCTTCATCGGTTACTCCCTCACGTCTCGACATAAAATAACACGAATATCACCTGTTTCAACGAAAAAAATGTTATTTTGTTATTTTTGATACGTGAAATTCCGTTCAATCCAGCAATGATCGCGCCGTCCGCTCGTCGGTGATCAGCCCGAACAGCCGATGGCTGTTGAGGATTGCGCGGATCGCCTCCACCTTCCCGTGGCCGCCGGCGAGCGCCACCAGCCGCTCTGTCCGTTTTTGCGGGAAGGATGCCGACAGGGTCCGCCCGGTCAGGGCAGTCTCGAGGACCTGGCCGGTGGCATCGAAGAAGTGCCCGAGGATCTCCCCGACACCTCCGGCTGCGGCAATATCCTCTATCTCACCGGGCTCGATCATGCCGGACAGAACGAGCTGGGCGGCTGCATCGACGGTTCCAAGCCCGACGAGCTTCAGGTCAGCCTTGTTGGCGAGATCGAAAACCTCCTTGACGCCGCGCTGGGCGCGCAAGACCGCGCGGTCCTCGGCGGTGTTGGCAAAGAACGGGACCGGCATGACGAACGCCTGCGTCCCCGTCTTTTCGGCGATCCGGTGCATGACGTCATAGGGGTTGGCGCCGTAGTTGCGGGTCAGTCCCCCAAGCAGCGAGACGAAGCGCACGTCCCTTGCTGCCACCCGCGGCATATATTGCACGGCTGCGGCAAGCGTGCGCCCGTGGCCAAGGCCGATGACCCTGTTATCGCCACGCTCGATTTCGCGTTTGAGGAAAGTCGCACCGGCATGGCCAAGCGCCCGAAGCGGAAGGCCATCCTCGCCGAGATCGGGCGCCACCTCGCAATAGCGCAGGCCGAACCGTTCAGAGAGCCTGTTTTCGAGCTCGACACATTCGACGATATCACCATCGATCGTGACCTTGACGACGCCGTCGGCGACGGCTCTGGCGATCAGGCGATGGGCCTTCACCGAGGGCACGCCGAGCCGCTTGGCAACGTCCGACTGCGTCAATCCGCCGGCGTAATGCAGCCAGGCGGCACGCACGGCAAGCGTGTCATCTGTGTCCGCCATTGCCTGCTCCTTTTTGTCGCGCGGTCGCACCTGGCACCGCATTGTGAGAGCGACGTTTTAGATCGATGGATCAAATGTTCAAGTCACCGACCCCCGTGTCGATATGGGGAGCCCAGAACGCCACGCTCTCGGCAATTTGCGGGATGACCTCACGATCGTTCGGCTCGCGTTCCTTGAACGAGAGCTCGAGGCAGATTTCGTTGTCCATCGCGCCGCCCTCGGCGAAGGCCTGAAGCAGCGGCGCCGGCTGGATCCGGCCCCTGGCGTTGAATTCCGCGGTAAAGGGACGGTGACCGCCCTTGTCCATGAGGCTCTGTTTGATGTGGATGATGGGCGAAACCTTCGGCACGGCGCGTGCCCAGGCATAGGGGTCATAGTCGGCTTCATTTTCGGAAGTGACGTCGCCATGGTCGATGTCGGCCATCATCCACATGGGGACCGCAAGCCTGGCGGCCGTCAGCCTGTCCTGGAGCGACAGGCATGCCGATATCGTCTCGCCGAATTCCCGCCCGATGCTCATCGGTTCCCAGAAGACATAAGAGAGGCCCGCCGCGCGGGCGTGCTCGGCGACCTCAGCCCAGCAATCGATTGCGATCCCGATCAGTTCCTCGCGCCTCTTCGGATCGTCGTAGTCCCTGTAGGTGAAGATCGCAAACTGTGTTCCGACCGAATGACCACCGAGGTCTGCAATGATGTCGGCAAAGGTCTTGAACCAGTCGATATAGTAGCGTCGCACGTCCTTGTCGGGATGGCCAAAGTGGTTGAGGCGGCCGTAGGGGCCGGTCATGCCGGATGTCACCCGCACGCCGGTGCGCGTCAGTGCCGCGTGCATCTTCCGCGTCAGCCGTCTAACGACAGGTGCCTGCCAGCTCGGATTGATGAATTCGTGCGTCAATTGCAGGTCGCGCAGCCTCAGATCGCGTGCGACCATCTCGATCAGGTCGTCGGGGTCCGCGAAGCGGTTTACCAGCGGATTGGTGTTCAGGGAGAGCGTGAGTGGCATGCGGTCATCCTCAGGCGGCGGCGCGGCGGGCTGACGCGAACCACTCGGCAAAGGCCTTGCGTTCGGCATCCGTCAGGTGGATGTAGTGCTTGGTACGGCGGTAGAGGATGTCGTCGGCGGTCTCTGCCCATTCCGTGACAATGAGGTATCTGGCCTCGGCCTCGTAGAGCTGCCCGCCGAAATGTCGGCCGAGCCCTTCAAGGCTCGTTGCGGTCGAAACCACATTCCTGGTGCGCGCGCCGTAGAGACGGCCATAGTGGTGCACGAGCTTGCGCGGCATCCAGGGGTAGCTGTCACGAAGGCTGTTGGCGAAGGTCTCATAGTCGGCATTGGCAATGTCGCCGCCAGGCAGCGGCGCCTTTTCCGTCCAGTCCGGCCCCATGTTCGGAAAAATGTGCTTGAGGCGCTGCATGCCGCGTTCGGCCAGTTCCCGGAATGTCGTGATCTTGCCGCCGAAGACGTTGAGAAGCGGGGCACCGCCGGTCTCGTCGAGATCAAAGACATAGTCGCGGGTCACTGCAGACGGATTGCCCTTGCCGTCGTCGAACAGCGGCCGCACGCCGGAAAAGCTGTGAAGGACGTCGGACCGGCGAAGCTTCTCCTTGAAGTAGCGATTGACCGCCTTCAGCAGGTAGTCGATCTCGCGCTCCTCGGCCGAAACATCCTCGGCACGGCCGTCATAGGCAATGTCGGTTGTGCCGATCAGCGCCTTGTCCCCTTCATAGGGATTGATGAAAATGACACGCTTGTCATGGTTCTGCACCAGGTAGGCATTGGAGCCCGCCCAGAACTTCGGGACGATGATGTGGCTGCCCTTGACGAGCCGGACATTGCGGGAGGAGTTCGAGCCTGCCACCCTGTTGATGACATCGGTCACCCACGGGCCAGCGCAGTTGACGAGGCATCTGGCGCGAAAGGTCCTTGTGTCCCCGGTCACACTGCTCTTGGTGACGATCGTCCAAGCGCCATTTTCGCGCCTGGCCGATATGGCCGGCGAGCGGGTCAGCACGATGGCGCCCTTCTCGGCGGCTGCGAGCGCGTTGAGGACGACGAGGCGCGCATCGTCGACCCAGCAGTCTGAATATTCGAAGCCTCGGGTGTACTGGTCGAGGATCGGGGTGCCCTCGGGATCGCGCAGAAGATTGAGCGTCCGGGTTCCTGGCAATTTCTTGCGCCCACCGAGATGGTCGTAGAGGAACAGGCCAAGCCTTACCAGCCAGGCGGGGCGATCTTGGGGACTGTGCGGCAGGACGAAACGCATCGGCCAGATAATGTGGGGGGCGGCATTCAACAGCACTTCACGCTCGATCAGCGCTTCGCGCACGAGTCGGAATTCGTAATATTCGAGATAGCGCAGGCCGCCATGGACGAGCTTTCCCGAACGCGACGAGGTGCCCTCGGCAAGGTCGTCCTTCTCGCACAGTGCGACCTTAAGTCCACGCCCGGCTGCGTCGCGCGCGATCCCGGCGCCGTTGATGCCGCCGCCGATGACGAAGAGGTCGAGGGTATCGGATTCGGTCATGTCATGCTCCTTGGCGCTCGCTGCATCACTATCGGTTTTCTGTCTGTTCGGTCGACGTCACCGCCGCGCCGGCAAGTGTGTCCCATACGGGGGGCATCGCCCGGCGAATGCCGGTGTAGGCCGAAAAGAGCCGGTCGAAGCGTGCGGCTTCATCGGCCCGCGGAACCTCCGCCTCGCCAAGCAAGGGCGTGACCCAATCGGCAATGCAGGCGTCCATGTCGGGATAAACACCGACCGCCACGGCCGCCATCATGGCAACGCCGGCGGCTCCGGTCTCTTCCCGTTGCGAGAGCCTGACCGGGGCGTTGACAGCAGCCGAGAGCGACCGCCTCAGCGCAGTGGACCGTGTCGCCCCGCCGGTAATGCGAAGCTCTTCGGGCATGTTGCCCATGGCCGCGTAGCAGTCGCGCGTTGCAAGGGCGAGGCCCTCGATGACGCTGCGCAGGAGGTCGCCAAAGCCGTGCCTGACCGACAGCCCGGAAAAGCCGGCACGCGCGTTGGCATTGACGAAGGGTCCGCGTTCGCCGGCCTCGGAGATATAGGGGTGATAGAGGACGGAACCCGGGCGGCTCTGATCGTACCAGGCATCGATGCGGGCAACGAGCTCTGCGTGGGTGACGCACTTGCCGGCGTCCGCCATCAGGGAGCCTGCAAGGTCAAGCAGCCAATCGATGTTGATGGTTGCGCCCATGTTGGTCTGAACTTGGGTGACGATGCCGGGGACGGGAAGGGCGATGACATAGCCGGTTCCTTCCTCATTGAGCGCGACGTCGCCGATGGCCTTGGCGCGCAGATGAACCCCGGTCGAGCCAATCGTCGAGCACGCGGCATTGCGTCCCGAACTGCGCACGCCAGCGCCGAGCGCGGTCATCACCATGTCGACATAGCCGAGGCAGACCGGGGTTCCGGACAGCAGTCCGCAGGCTGCCGCGGCCTCTTCCGTCAGGCCGTGGGTCACTTCGGTCCCCTCGATGATGTCGGGCAGGAGGGTGCGGCGGCCTTCGAGCCCGAGTGCCTCGATCACGACCGGATCGTAGCGACGCGTTCGGAAATTGCCGAAGGTGAAGCTCGCTTCGGAGGGATCGGTCGCGCGCACGCCGGTCAGGTTGAGGTAAAGCCAGTCCTTGCAGTGGAGCGCCACTTCGGCGCGATCGAGAAGCTCGGGTGCGTGGCGCTGCATATGCGCAAGCTGGGCGCCTTGCTGGCAGGTGTTTAGCCCGGTGCCGGTTGCCTCGAAGCGGGCGCGGTTGTCGTCCTTAGCTGCGAGCGCAGTGACTGTTGGCGCCGCACGGGCATCAAGCCATAGCCAGGCGTCGCCGACCGGTTCGTTGCGTGATCCCACCAGCCACGTCCCGTCGCCCTGTCCTGTCACGGCGATCGCGGCGGTACGCCCGGCAAGCCCGGGCACCTTCTCGCCAAGACCACGAACCGCGCCGACGCAATCCGCCCACGTCCGGGCGAGCGATTGCGTGGCCGAGCCGTCGTCGCCGGTCATGTAGGCATTGCGGACGGATGCGCTGGCGATCTGCCTGCCTGACGGCTCGAAGGCGACGGCCTTGATAACAGAGGTGCCTGCATCGATCCCGATGATGATCTGGTCGGTCATCGCCATCGAAGCCTACTTCGCCGACAGGGCGGACGTGAGCGCAAGCAGCCCACGCAAGGGCAAGCCGCGCAGTGGCAAATCGCGCATTGAAGCCATCTTAAATCCTCCCGTCTTCAGCCTCCACCGCTGCAACCGATAGGCGGATGAAGCGTTTTGTCTCGAGGTGCCATCGTGTGTGGCATGTCCCGCTCCAGGCGAGCATGCGGCAGGCCTCAAGGTTCAAGATAACATAAAGATACCATTAGACCAGTAAGAATTTTCTCGTAATGAAAAATTCTTCATATATGATGGACGTCGTCGACCAAGTGCCCGACGCCGCCGAAAGACGCCGTCCCGGCAGATCCTGCTCGCGCAGCTGATGCGGCCCGCCGGTTGTCTGGTTTAGAATTTGACTTTATAAACAGCTATTTAAAGCGAACTTGCACGTCGTCTCGATTTTGCGATGCAGCGACTTCCTTGTTGCACTGCGATGGGCCTGCAGGCGGGAAATCTGAACCTTGGCGACTGTGTTTCGCGAAAAAGCCCCGTTGACAGGTGGCGTAAATTATAACATTGTCTTCGCAAGAAATAACATTTCTCTATCACGGGCCTCGTGCCCGGGTGGATTGATTGCAGATCGAGCGGCGGAGGAGAGGCTGCCTGGTCTGGCGAGGAGGAAAATCCGATGGCGTGTTCGTCCACATCACCCCTGTCTGCCTGTCACGGAACCCGGGCCGGGCTGTGCGCTCGACCTGCCGTTCCTGGCGCGAGCGTCTTCACCTTTGTCTTCTAGAGAGACCGACCTCTCAAACATCAAGGGCCGTGCTGATATGAGTACAAACACTAGCGCAGCTGCAGCCAAGCCGGGCAGCGGAAACCTGAAGATCATGATCGGAGCGGTGCTCGCAGTCGTCGTTGTCGGTGCCATCGCGCTCGACACGACCGTCGTGCGGATCGGTTCGGAACACGACGTCAGGCAACAGGCGTTCTCGCCGGAATCCTATGGCGCGGACCAGTTTCCGAAGATCCAGGCGGCAATCACGGAAAAGGCCGTTGCCGCCGGTGAGCTTGCCAGCGCCATTGCCGCCGACAAGAAGGCCGCCGGCGAAAAATACGGCGTGGCGACAAGCACCGGGCCCGTCATGCCGGTCTCCTTCACTGGCGTCTTCGGCGAGCACAAGTCGAACTACAATGAGGTGAAGATCGACGGCCTGCCGCCGGAGATCGTGGTTCGCGTGCAGACCGGGCCTGCCATCAACGGAACGGATCTTCGTGATGCGACCGGGACAATCGAGTTCGGCCAGTTCACCAACCAGATCCAGTTCCAGGACGCCGGATCGGCAATCAACAACGAGATGAAGAAGGCGGTTCTTGCCAGTCTCGACACGGCAGCGCTGTCAGGCAAGACAGCCTCTGTTGTCGGTGTCTTCAAGCTTATCAATCCCAAGAACTGGCTGATCACGCCAGTGAAGGTCGACGTCAAATGAGCCAGCCATCACGCATTCCCGTAGAAGGCGGAGAGGTCGTCCTCGCTGCACGCAACATTGCCAAGTCCTATGGCAGCGTCCACGCGTTGAAGGGCGTGAACTTCGACATCCATCGCGGCCAGATCACCACGCTGTTCGGCGAGAACGGCGCAGGCAAATCGACGCTGATGAAGATCCTGTCCGGCGTCGTGCAGCCAAGCTCAGGTGAAATCATCCTCGACGGGCATCCGATCAGCTTCGCTTCCTCCACCCATGCCCGCGAGTGCGGGATCTCAATCATTCACCAGGAGCTTAGCCTGGCGCCGAACCTTTCCGTCCGTGACAACATCTTCATGGGACGCGAGATAATCTCGGGCGGCGTGGTCGATTTTGGCGAAGAGGAACGGCAGACACGGGCGCTGATGGAAGAGCTCGAAGAGGATATCGATCCGCTGACCAGGGTCGAGGATCTCAGGCTCGGACAGCAGCAGATTGTCGAGATCGCGCGCGCCCTGTCGGTCAATTCGCGCATCCTCATCATGGACGAGCCGACTTCGGCACTGAGCGCCACCGAAGTCGACGTCCTGTTCAAGGTCATTGACGATCTGACAAGCCGCGGGGTTTCGATCGTCTATATTTCCCATCATCTCGAGGAAGCGCTGCAGATCACCGATCATGCCGTCGTGCTGCGCGATGGTAACATGACGGCCTATGCGCAGCGCAAGGACATCGACCTCGAGTGGATCGTGCGGAACATGGTCGGCGACAACTTCGACCTCGGAAGCCCTCCGGAAGGGCACAGGTTTGGCGGCGTTGCCCTTGCGATCGACAATCTCAGCGTGCCGGGCCCGTCTGGCGCTGCCTATAATGCCGTCGACCGCCTATCGCTCGAGGTGCGGGCCGGTGAGGTCGTCTGCATCTACGGTCTGATGGGCGCCGGGCGCACCGAGCTCCTGGAATGCGTGGCCGGGCGGCTGCGCTCCAATGGCGGCAGGGTGCTGCTCGAAGGGCAGGACGTCGGGCATTTCAGCATAGCCGACCGGATTGCGAGCGGTCTCGTCCTCGTCCCTGAGGACCGGCAGCGGGACGGCCTGGTGCAGACGATGACGGTTGGTTCCAATCTCTCGCTCGCCAGCATCCGCGCCTTTAGCAAGGGGCTTTTTACGTCAGGCCGGCGTGAACGCGACCTCATCAACAACTCGATCCGCAAGGTTCATGTGAAGACCGATGGCGGAGAGGCTGCCATCGGCTCGCTGTCCGGTGGCAACCAGCAAAAGGTCGTCATCGGAAAGATGCTGGCGACCGAACCGAAGGTCATCCTGCTCGACGAGCCGAGCCGCGGCATCGATATCGGCGCCAAGGCGGAAGTCTTCAAGCTGCTTGCCGAGCGCGCCAAGCAGGGGCTGGCGGTCCTCTACTCGACGTCAGAAGTCAATGAGTGCCTCAGCATCGCTCACCGCATCATCGTCATGCATCGTGGCAGGATATCGGCCGAGTTCGGCTCCGATGTCACGAAGGAAAAGA